>Ga0335074_10000747_pt1 | contig 44821 bp, 46 predicted proteins | sample Lox_Sample_23_FD_206715 | JGI IMG/M metagenome (GOLD analysis project Ga0335074, IMG submission 206715) | Soil microbial communities from Loxahatchee National Wildlife Refuge, Florida, United States - Lox_Sample_2.3 | ecosystem: Environmental > Terrestrial > Soil > Wetlands | place: USA...
CACTTGGGAGCTGTTGCTTCAGCATTTAGGAGAAGTTCGGCTGGACTCCTTTCGCTTCGAGCGGTTTGATAGGGTCTTTACCGATGCTCTTTCGAAAGGGAAACGAATCTATTCAGCCGCCTACATCATGCCCTCGGGGGGACCAAATGGGGAGAGCAGAAAGCATCGCGCACACCTTCGGCTGCTTGAGCAAATGCTTGAGAATGACGTGCCGTATAAACTCGCTGGCCTGAAAACTATGCGCGAGGGGTTTTCTCTCTTACGATCATTTCCGATGATCGGGGATTTTCTGGCTTATCAATTCATCACTGACATCAATTACTCGTCGATCACCAATTTCTCTGAAATGGAGTTCGTCGTCGCGGGGCCGGGAGCTCTCGATGGCTTGAAGAAGTGCTTTCCAGACATGATCCCAGGGGAAGCTGCATCACTTATTCAATTCGTTTGCGAAGAACAAGAGAGGTTTCAGGCTGATTACGGTATTGAACCAGTTCAAATATTTGGCCGGCCACTGCAACTGATCGACTGCCAAAACCTCTTCTGTGAAACAGATAAGTATGCACGCGTGGCCCACCCTCAAATCAAAGGGTATTCCGGTCGCACAAGAATTAAGCAGGCATATCGAACCGCCGGTTCGCTTCCAGAACCTGTGTTCCCGGATAAATGGAAAGTAAACATCTAAGCGAGAGTTTCGAATCGAAACTCTCGCTTAGTCAGGTCACCGAAGACGCGAACACCGCCTTCGGCGGTGGCTAGTCGCCATGCAGCGAATGCCTTGATGATGCTCTCCTCCCAAAGCAAGAGCTGCCGGCTCCTCACTTCCAGTCCGGCACTCATATTGCTGCACGTCTGCAGAAGAGACCAGTCAAGGGTCTTTACACCATCGAACATGGAATGTTGCGTAGCATAGCTAAACGCGAGAGCCGCGATACCTTCCTCAATCGCAATAGCTCTACCTCCATCCTCAACCTCATCGAGAAGTGGAACAGATTTTCTCTTTCTGCGAAGCAAAGAACGCATGACAGGAGACCAACCCAATACAGCGGCGAAAGAAAGATGCAAGAGGTCGTGGAAACGATAGCCATCTTGCTCATATGAGTTATCAGTAAGCGGAGATCCTAACGACTCCCCATCCAGAGTCATCCGCATTACGCGGTGTCCCTCGGCATCATCGACATCACGTAGCTCAGCAACAAATGTTCGAGGCAGGCGTTCATTGCTAACACGCTCTTCATCGAAAAGGCTATGTTCGGCGCTGCCAAGCCAGCGAGAAGCCGTCTTCTTCAAATTCATTTCGGCGATTCGATCAAGAGAGAGCTCCCGCCTTCTGGCAATCGCGGCCAAATACCAGAGGATGTCGCCGAGTTCTTCGGAGATGCGATCACCGACGATTTGAAACGCGTCTCCGTCTCGTAGCCATTTTTTATAGAGAGTGAGCAATGATCCGGATTCCCCGGCAAGTCCAAGAAGGAGAATTGAAAAATCTTCGCCTTTCGAAATCTCTGAGGCATCTGTAGCTGCTGCTCGCGCTTGATACTCATCGAATGTCATTCATGGACCTCTACATGGTTCGCATTGCCAGGTCGATCCGCTTATGCCCGGCTCCCTAGCGCAACGAACTTCCTTTACCGGAGTACCGCTTATCCGACTGCTCAAAGTCAAAAGGATCTGCCATTACGAGGTTGCGTTCCATCTTGTGTTCGTTTCGAAGCCAAGTAACGAACGCCGCGCTATCGGACGGGTTAAATTTTCGATGGCCGATTCCATTCTTGTAACCTAGCCCTTTAAGTATCGCTTCCGGAACCATCTGCGCCCTTCTTCCGAAGTAATAGAAATCCCGAGAAATTAACACCCTGTCAGCGCTTGTGTCTTTGTTAACGTTCAGCGGGTTGATAGTTCCATCAGGATTGCTGTGATGGGAGTCGAGTTGTTGCCAGGGTGCGTCGGCACGATCTCGATGATAGATATTATCGCCAACCATCATGACACTGCTTCCATTCCTCACTGGGCGCTTATCGAGGAACGTTGCATCTGCCCAATAGTCATTGAAGGTCATAGTCTCGGTTACGCGCATCGCGTAGATACAGCGGCCCGTGGCTTTCAGGCGCGCACCGCCCATGCCCACCACCCAATCATCTGGCCCTGCCTTCGCTCGAATGCGTGGCATGCAAGTTGCGAGGGTGCACGTTCCGTGAAAAGGATTGGGCGCGAACCCGAAATCCCGATCGACAACATACATATATAAGTGGCCCACCAGCTAGCACACCCTCGTTGTCCCAGGGTGGACCGCTTCACGCGTCGAACCGTCCGAGTTCTCGAAATTGTTGTTCTTTCCCTCTATTGCGTCCACAATGCTTTCATTGTTCCACGCTACGATTGCAGATCCGTATTTTTCGAGAGCCTCAGGCTTCTCGGCGTCGGTACCGCCGTGTGCATACACGCCGACGATGCGCTTGCCCTGCTTCGCGGCCTGCTCAATCTCCCAGTTGACCCATGGTCGCGAATGGGTCTCCTTGCCGATTAGCACTACAACAGTAGAAGACCAGGAGATTTTCATCCGCAGGAGACGCTTGATCGTCTCGTCCTTGACCCGTCCTTCGTCCATCCTTCTTTGGTTGGCCGGCTTCATTCGAACAGAACTGTTCCGAACATCACTGCCGTCCTTTGCAATGAGTTTGGTCAGTTGATCTACTTTTTGGTCATCTGCGTGATGGTGGCTAATGAATACATGTCGTCTCGTCGTCATGAAACGTCCCTGTCCTTCGGAGAACCAAAATCATTTGAACGCCTAGAACTTCCATTTGATAATCAACAGCTATTTTCCAGTACCATCAGTGGGCAAAACCTTCCGCTCTTCGGCGGGACTGATTTTCAATTCGCGCCAAAACATGTCCGCAAAGTCCACGGACTCTAAATGCTGTTGGGTCGGCGATCCCAACTTAAACGCAAGATCGCGCGCCGCCCCACCTGGGGAAGGCACGGCTAACACTCTTGCAGATGGATGAAACTCCGTGAAGAGCTGATGTTCCGCCAATACCCCCTCCATCCCGCCAATAAAAACTGCGGCGCTAAGATCATCGCGAGAGAGCATCGCACGGCGCATCGCAAGCAGGCTAGCCTCTCTGTTGCTGTCCACGGGGTCAACGAAGGTCACATTTGCAAAATGAACATTCTCTTCTGGGAAGATTTCCTCAAAGAAGCGACTCTGGTACAAGACGACAGCATTAGAATAGGACACGCCCAAATCCTCACATACCGCCCAAACCATAGGCGTGATAGCGGGATGACCGCCCCAAACGATGCGGCGACGCCCTAATGCCAGCGTCAGAAGCTCACGAACTGCCATTTGAATTAGAAATGGGTCCGCAGATTCAAAGTAATTACCCCGCCCCAGGACCGGCACGCTCGCAGAAAGAAATATGGCGCTCATGGCGTTCCCCATCCGCCGAAATCCCAAGCGGCCTCTGTCGCACGTACCCAACGAGCTGCGGAAATGTTCTGTCCCAGCCACTTCAAGTGGCGCAGCCAGTGCTCCTGCAGCCCAATATGATCGTAGAGGATGGCGGCCTCTTTTCCAGAAGCGTATTCGGCTGCCTCATTGAGAGTGATGGAGGTCGGCACTCCTAGTGTCGGATAGATCACGATCTCTCGCCCATCTGCCAAACGCACAAACACTGCATTATGAACACCTACTCCTGTCACCGTGCCGCCGACGCATTCAACGTCGCGCTTCAACGCGCTGAACAGGTTGAGATGTCTGATCGCATGACTTTGAGCACGCACGATTTCAACCTGCTCGGCGATGCGGCCGAGCGCGTCCTCGGTGAGTCTGCCCGTGGTAATGTCAACTTCGGCGGTACTGAGGCTAAGTCTGCTGGTTGTCGCGGTCCGACGAGATCCCACGACGCCTGGCCATTCCAAACGTAGAATCGAGATTCCTTTTGAGAGCGCCCGTCCAAATTCTGCGCTCGTCCAGCGACTATCGAAGTACGTCGGCGTATCGAGCATGACCAGAACATCGGAATCGCAGAGCTTATGCCATAAGACGCCTTGAAAGTCTTCCGCAGGAAGAATTCCATGAGTATCGAGAAAAACGTCGAAAATCTTCCCAGAAAGGTAGTTGAATAGCTGGAGGGCAGCCTCCTTGGCTTCATCGCGTCGATAGCTGACAAACACTCGACGTTGCCGTGGTAGGAGACCCACGCACTCCAATATGGCCGTTGCGATTCTGAGGGCTCCATCGCCATTGAAGGTCAAGCAGTTAAAGGGTTTGAGCGCAGTGGGAAGATCAGCGCTGATCGAACCAGCCGATTGCGCTATGGGGATGATCGGAATGCCACGAGCGAGCAGACCGTCTATTCCATCCGATGACGTGCCTGGCTTACCGAAGAATCCTACGGCAGCAGAGGTCTTCTGGCTTGGATCGAACGCGGTGGCTCGAGCACTCCAGCCCACGTCTATACCGAGCTGAAGGCCAAACGGGGCGATCACCCTTGACAGGCAGTCCTCCACAGCCGCGATTTCATCGTCGGAAGGTTCGCCCATCAATGCCAGTTCGTAGAGCGGCATATCAGTCCTTGTGTAGAAGGCACTGCACTCGATGCTTCCAGTATACTGCAATGTTCGCCTGTTCTTCGCTATCATATGCTAAAGCAGGACTTTGAGAGAGTCGTTTTTGAGTATTGAGGGGGGAGGTGTCTGGGCGGTATGGCGAATAGGGTCTTTTTCAGCTTTCACTATCAAGATGTCATCGATTTTCGTGCAAACGTGGTGCGGAACCATTGGGTAGCGAAAACGGATCGAGTCGCCGCCGGTTTCTACGATGCCTCCATATGGGAAGAAGCGAAACGTCAAGGTAAAGTTGCTCTCAAGCGCCTCATCAATTCCGGGCTTCAGAACACATCCAACACATGCGTCCTTATTGGTTCGAGCACCTACTCCAGACCGTGGGTGCGTTACGAGCTTCTAAAAAGCTTCAAACGGGACAATCATATTTTCGGCGTGCATATTAATGGCATCAAGGGAAAGGATGGCCAGACGAAAGACCTCGGCCCAAATCCGCTCGAATACGTTGGCGTGACATATTCCGACGATGGAGCCACAGCTACGCTATGGGAAAAGAGCGGTGGAAAGTGGATAAAGTACGAAGAAATTGACGGCTCCGCTTCATACAGCGTTAGCGTTGGATCGTCATATCGAGGAAAGGGCTTTAACCTTGGCAAATTCTACAAGACATATAAGTGGAATGCCGATGACGGGTATGAAAACTTTGCATCCTGGGTGGAATAGGCTCATTGTTCGATGAACATCTGCCAATCGCAACATGGTAGGGCTCTGTCCATATAGATCACAGCCCTACCTCTTGAGCCAAGGTAACGTACCGATTTGGTGGTGGCTGAATTCACTTGCAAATCCCTCTGCCCACGCAACAGCCTCTTCAACAGCCGCCTCCAGTGCGTCGCCTGCGTATTCCACTTTGTGCCAATGCTTATGCTTCGCATAGGCATCCTCAAACATCCACGTAGCGCCGTGGCCTTCCTCTTGCAGCACGACGGTCACGCATTCGGCGGCCTTTGCGACGTGAGGAATCTCATAAAGATGCCCGGATGCCTCGGTGTTCTCTATCAAAACGAACTTGGAAGAAAGCGCATATCGCATGACTTTCTGAACGACACTTTCACCTGCTTTGTCCGGCTGCTCCTTGATGATGTAGGTGTAATAGCCACGATCCTGCAATTTGGATTCAATCCTCTTTAACCGATCCAAGGCCGCGCCGGTGTCTTTTCCAAGAATGAGCACGGAGTCGGAATTTTCAAGGATCGCGTCGGCACGCTGCCATACAAGATCAAAAGCGGCTTTTATCGCAGAGGCGAGCACTTCCGGTGCAGTGGTGAGTGGAAGAAGCAACTGCCAGCGGACAAAGATATGGACGTCTTCTGTATCAAGCAAGGGATGTGCGAAGGGGTGTCCCTCATGAGTCAGACGCTTGACCGCGCGTTCCATAGCTTCGGCAAAGGCATATGCAGAGAATTTGTGCTCCCAGTACTTGGTGTAGAGATGTTCTGAGATTTCGCAGACAAGCGATTCACCGTCACGCGTGACTATTGTCTCAGGGAAATAGTCGTCCATTATGGAGACAGCTACATCGTCTGGCAGTCGCGATAGATCTAGCTTCGCAAGGTGCTCAAGATTGATCGGCTCGCCGTCATCATCCCGAAACGCTTCCCATTCGTCGCCGACTATCTCGTTCTCTTCCTCAAATTCATCAAATGCCATCGCGGTATTGTCCTCAAGCGCGCTGACACGCGCCGTGTCTAGATTGCTTGCCGGATTCCATTAGAGCCGAAATTATGCTTCTCTAGCCGTTGAGTGGCCATAGCCTCAAGTTTCGGCAGGCGCAGGCAGCTTCCCAAAAAGCTCACTATATCGAGTCATAATCGCAGCCGACATAGGTTCTTTTTCAGGTTGCCCTCCTGCTACGATCTGGCACCATGCGACCGCAAGCATCACAAGATAAGAGGTCGTGGCATTGACCACCTCGATCTTTGCGCCATCATCGTATGCCGCGCGCACGTTGCCTTGGTCGTCGAATCGCCGACCAAGCTGCTCAAGCCCTCCATGAGTGTATCCATGCAACGCTATGACGAAGGGTTTAACGATCGTGAAGAGACCGCCTGTATAACCCATGTGCTTCTCTACTTCATCGGCCATATTCGGCAAAGGAGGGTACTGAAAATCTCCCTTACGAATCGCTTCGAGATGCTTTGGTGTGGCACAAAATTGAACCCAGAAAGCACGATAGACAGCGTCAACCAACGGGCGCGTGAGAGCGAATGCGCTCCCATCGAACCGCCCAGAGCGCAACAGATGAAGAATTGCTCCATGATGTTCGATCGTTAGGGAGAGCAGCGCAACGATGATCACCTTTTGGTCAGTGTCCAGAATAAGTTTGTCTGGCACGGTCGCAAGTACAAAATTGTGCATCGTCTCGGCTACACCGATGCGTTCGACAATTTCCTTGCTAACCTCTGGACTATAGGTAGGCATTGTAGGGAAGATTATCCTCTGTCATAGACAGACCGAAGGGTATGAACGTCCATGATAGGGCATGACGGCCACACCTGCTGCACCATCAACGTGTGCGCTTTCGCTCGCGTCACAGCAACCATCAAGATCTTTCGGCTCCTTCGATAGGGTGGCTTATCGCCGCGCCAAATGAAATTTGAAATGAGAGTTTGACCGTTATGCGTCTGGCGGCGAAGAACGATCACTCCATCAAATTGTTTTCCTTTCGCCTTATGAACCGTCATAACCTGAATTCCATCAGGATCATCAATTCCATCGAGCATCAGGTCCTGCTCAAGTGCGGCGTCGAGTGCTTCGCGGGCGCGTAGGTACGCCCCTGTGGACTCCCAGGCGGCGCTGAGATTGGCACTGATCCTTTTCCCGCGATTGAACGCAACAAGATAGTCCAAGTGCTGCGCAACTGAGATCAACATCGCGTCACCCGATGCACGCAACGCCTGCTTGACCATAATCCAGTCCTTTGCGGGGTTGCCCGAAAAGGTGTTCGTCTTGAGTTTAGAAAGCACCTCACGTAGCGCCCTAACCTGCGCAGCCGTGCTGATATTTCCGGCACGGCATTTCACGGCCCAGCCGAGCAGTTGTTGCACTGCGGAATTAGAGCCAGCCGCCTTCTTCAAATCTGCTAGCATCATCAGTCCTTCAGCGATCTCTATCGCCTCAGTTACGTGTTCGCGTGGTTCCAGCAAATATGCAGCAAATCGAGCCGCCAGCCGCGCCTCGTCCTCGTCAAACATCAGTTTGTGCGGTACGGGTTTCTTTCCGGTATTCAGACTCGCCGACACCTTCGCTGCCTCGTTGCCGGAGGGCACGAGGATGGCAATGGTCTTGGGCCATGAGGCGGTCTCTTTTCGAACCTCTCGTTTGAGGCAGCCAAGCGCACGGCGCATGGTTAGGCCGAGATCCGAGCTTGGATTGAACGAGAGCGTAGAGACCCCTTTGTATCCCCCTGCGCGTGCGTTACCGGAGAGAATGTCTCTGCCGAATTCCCCTATCTCGGAGCCAGGGCTACGCAGGTTCTCCGAGCCGAGTTCAATTTCTAGGGGATGCAAAGCCGACTTAATGGCCTCGATTCGCTCTGGCCCAATACCTGGCAAATGATCAAAGATTTGTTGCTCAAGGTCCGCGAGACAAATAATCTGCGTCTCGGCAGCGAGAAGTTCGATGCAACGCCAGGCGTCTGGTCCCGTATCCTGCGCTTCATCAACGATCATCAGCGGAAATCGCTCTGCGACGAGGCTTCGGATCAGGGGACTCTGCTGAAGAAGACTTGCGACCTTTGGCGCGAAAAGATCAAATGCGATCAACCCTTCCGAAGTAAAGAGCTGTTCCCGCACTTGTAACCACTCTGCCCATTTCTTTGGTTCTTTGTCCGCTTTAATTCCTTGGCTCCGCACACGTTCATCTTGCGGCATCAAAATGCGGACGGAGCGTGGAGCGCCGAGGAGATACGAGTGTGTCTTGAGCAGGTCCCAAAAGAACGAATGAAAGGTTTGGACGTTGAGCAAGGCACGCCCCTCCTTGCTCAACTGAAGACGAGACGCCTGAACGATCCGGGCGACTGCTGCACGCGAAAAGCTCAGGAACAATACAGATTGTCCGGGATTAATCCCCTTCTCGATGCGAACAAGGGCCTTTTTCAGTGCAATCGTAGTTTTACCGCTTCCCGGCCCGCCAGTGACCATCGCGTGGCCATCACAATCAAGCAGCTTCTGACGCTCCGCGCATATCTTCATGGTTGCGCCGGGGGCGCAGGGGGCACCGGCGTGATCAGTGGCGGCGGGAAATGGATGTAGACCTTTTTAAGGAATTGGACTGCCGTGGCGGGCAGCTCATTCGGCTGGCATTGCTCCAGCAGGCGCATCGCCCACCCGGCCCCTTTTGCGGAGGACAGTAGGCTGACAACCAGCTTAGGAATCGCATTATCATCTACCGGTAAAGTTGTTGGAATCTTGTACTGCACTGCGTCGAGTCCATTGTCGAGCAGGTCTTGCAGGAATGAGCGCAGGCGGGGCACTGGAACTTCGGCGCAAAGCAATTGCTCAAAACCCTTATATGGATGCTCCTCGTTTACATCGAGGGAAGCGGCGAACTTTGCCGTTTCTGCGGCGTCGCGGACTTTCTTGTCGTAGAAGCCGAAGGTCTTCAGACCCAATGCCTGAAAAAACTTTGCGAACTTCGGGATCTGGCCGTCACTCTCCGCGTCGAAGATCGTCACGCCTGCGAGGTCCAATGGATTGAGAGAAGCATCCTGGCTTTCTAAAGATCGAGCTAACGCGGGCAAAGCGTGCGACTCGGTCACTCCTTCTACAAGGATGACGCCTTTCCCCAACATGCACTCAGCCAAGCCACGGCGCGCGTAGCGTTTGTAGTCATTCTCCTTCAGTCCTGTTGCGTCTGCGACGCATGTGGCCTCTAAGGTCGCGCCGCCGGTACGAGTCAGAAGAAATGTATTCTCCGCTGTGAATCGTTCGATGACATATGGGGAGTGTGAAGTGACGAAGGCCTGTGTCGTGTGACTCAGCAAATAATCTGCGATACGCCGTTGCGTATGGGGTTGGACGGCGATCTCCGGCTCCTCCATCGCAAAGATTACCGAGTCGGGTTTGAGTTCAGCTATGAAGGTCAAGAGCGCTAACACCAATGTGTTGAGCGTTCCAGTCCCGGCCTGCTGGAACGGCACAGGTTCCTGGTCATCGCGGAGAGCCAAGAAGAATGCCATCGTCTTCCGCAGGTGCTCGCGCGTAAGCTGCGAAATGAACATCTTCGTCTTCCTGCCGGGGTTGCTGGCCGCGACATAGTTCGTCAGCTTTTCCTCGATTGCTTTGAGGACGGGCTCCAGTTCCGCCGCGTCTTGTTCAATGTCGAGTGCCTTCAATCTTGCGATTGCCTGCTCCCAAAGTCCCGTACGCACTTTCTGTAAGCGAAGCAATATATCGAGCAACGAGCCGCGTTCCAGACTCAACGCGCGCGTTCCTGTCCGCAGGGCCCGCAGATACAGGAAGCCGAACAGCCGCTTTATCGAGCGGGATACCTCTTGCTTTTCGCCCTCTACTGCGTCTGGGCTGTGGGTGTAGTAGGTGGTTGCGGTGAATTCATCTTCGGTCGGGTCATATTCGCCGATCGTCTCCAGGCGCAGGCAGTAGATGGAAATGCCGGGCGTGGCCGCTGCGATCTCCCCTTCGGTCAAGAGACGCTTGTCTGCCACATGCCAGAACTCCAAATGCTTTGCACAACGCTTCTCGACCTCGGGACTCAGATTGACGAGGAACACTTCGATCCGAATCTTAATGGGCGTGGGGTCATCACCCTCAGCTTTCGCTGGTTCGAGATACTTTCCGTTGTAAAAGTCGTATTCTTCCACAGGCGGAAACCGATTCAAGCGATCTGGGCCGAGCACAAGATCAAGCGCCTCGCAGATCGTGCTTTTGCCGACGTTATTGGCTCCGAGCAAAAGAGCGTGATTATCGAACTTCAGCTCCGCGCACTCGATTCCGCGGAAGTTCTCGATCTTCAACTGAACAACCTTCACGTAGGGCCTCGGAATGTTTCTGTAAGAACATGATACGAGGCAATTTCCAGTAGCAGAAGTGGGAAGAGGCTTCCTGCCCTTGCGGTTGCCGCAGCCAATAACGCTGCCGTCCCCTGTCTCAGTTGCTTTTTGCACCCTGATCCGAAATTATGAATACGGGACGGGTACGCACCGTCCTGGGGTGTGGAAACCCCAAACCAAGCTGTGGCACGCCTTTCGCGTGCTGAAGATTCCCTTGGCCTTTGCGGTCGGGGAGCCTGCGACGTATGTCCAGGCCCCTAAAGCTAAAGGTCGTAGGAGCCGGGCTTGGTTCGGCTTTCCAACTCCCCGATCACGGGTTTTTAGGGCAGTTTGCGGGGGCGCACCGCAAACGTTTCTTCCCTGAACTCGGTCGAGGAGCGGGGCATGTTTCCTTCATTCCATGCTGCATCACGTTTAGACTCCCTCGGTAGTCCTCTGCTCTGGAGCGCAATCCTCGTCTATTCGTGCAGAGGCATACTCGCAGCCTATTTCTCGAATTTCATGAAAACAGCCGCACTCACGCGCGTACCCGATGTTCGGGCCGCTTCGCCACGACAGGGAAGTCTTTTTATCGAAAACTCATCCCGCTAACCGCGCGAGTAGGAGAAAGGATTTATATGGTCGAATGCAAAGAATTCGTTGGAAAGGTCATCAGCAGCTTCACTATCTACGAGGACAGCACTGAGGGGCCGGAGATCTGCATCGAGTTCACCGATGGCACCGTCTTCTCTTCGTGTTTGAAGACCACGACAGCACTCGAAGCCAAATTGACGCGCAATCAAGGCGGACAACCTGAATTGCTGAAGGACTATTCCGCCTACGCCGTTTCCCGCTGATTTCTTTCGAGGGAGGGGAACCTCCCTCGCTGCGACCGCTCTCGCGTTCTCCGCTACCCACCCCAGCGGGCCTTTCCCGCCCGCAACGCCCACCCTCATAGTTCCGGTGCGCTGACGCGCACCATGCGGTAGACAAGCCTCCTATGGGGGCGCTGCCCCCTCGCGCGCGCAAGGAGTCTCCCCAGGCTTCCGCGCTCCGCTTGTGCAGCCCTTCGCCCTTTCCGCTCCAGCTTTGCCTCCGCTCCAAGGGTGGGTGATCCCCCTCTCCTTGCACTTGCTACCCCCCGCGTTCGCCACGTGGCGTTCGGCATGTAGGTACATGCCGACTGCACGGCATGAAAAGCAAAGGCAACGACAACAGCAAACGCAAAGGAGAAAACACCATGAGCAGCACAGCCAATACCCACAGCGTCACCGCCATCGACAGCAAGAAGCCCAACACCAAACAGGAACTCATTGCCGCCAATATCAAGCTGCTGATTGAGCAGTTGGAGGCCGGACAATCAGACGCCCTCACCAACTACCTCACAGCCATGAGCCGTTTTCACAACTACAGCTTCGGCAACGTGCTGGAGATTGCGCGGCAAATGCCGACCGCTACCCGCGTAGCCGGATTCTGGACGTGGAAGAATCTAGGCCGCAGCGTGAAGGTTGGGCAGAAAGGCATCCGCATCCTTGCTCCCATCGTCGGCGTTCGCCGCAAGAAAGAAGAGGAGGCACAGAAGGACATCACCAAACAGAACGAGCGCGTTCTGTTGGGATTCCGTAATGCCTACGTCTTCGATGTTTCGCAGACCGACGGCGTAGACCTACCCGCCCTGCGAGAAGTGTCAGGCGACCCCGGCGAGAACATCGACCGGCTGGCCGCTTTCCTTCACAGCAAAGGCATTCAGCTTGTCTATAGCGACAACCTGCAAGGCGCGTTAGGCGTGAGCTATGGCGGGCGCATCGCCATCCTCTCCGGGCAATCGAAAGCCGAGGAGTTTTCAACACTCATCCATGAGACGGCACACGAGCTGCTGCACAAAGCCGAACGCCGCACGGCAACGACCAAGACGGTACGCGAGACGGAGGCCGAGGCTGTGGCGTTTGTGGTTGGCAAGGCCGTTGGGCTGGTGACAGGCAGCGCGTCTGCCGACTACATCCAGCTTTACCACGGCAACGCCTCACTGCTGGCTGAATCGCTGGAAGTGATTCAACAGACCGCCAGTGTAATCCTTGCCGCGTTGGAGCCGCCCATCGCGGACGAAGCCACCACCGATGAACTGTCGGAGGTGGCGTAATGCAGACCCTACTCCAAATCATCGAGAAGGCAGGAGGCTGGCGGACCAGCCTCTACCTCAAGATCGACAACGCGCCGTATATGGAGCTTGTCATCGAGGCGATGGACGAGTCCGGCCCGTTGGGTCTGCCTTCCATCTCTATCTGTCACTACGGCAACCAAAACGGCGACGCCATGCGCGACCCCGAGATGTGTTTCGAGATTGAGCGGGCAGAAGATGGAACGCTCTCGCTCAATCCCTTTTACTGGCGCAACGATTACGCCGGGATTGAACAGTGGAGCCGGGACATTGTGGATGGTCAGTATGTCCACTCTGATCCACGGCACAACGAACACAAGAGCTTTGCCGAAATGTGGGACAACAACCTGCGATGGCAGGGGTTCTTGGACGCCTTCACAGACAAGCAAATCCTCGGCTAGTCCGCTCTCCTGATTGGGGCGGGACATAGCCCGACGTGTGCCGCTCCGTGCCTTCACCCTCAACCGCTCGAAAGGAGCCTGTCATCATGCAAACCCAAGTCGTCAACGCTACTGAATACCGCGACGTTCCGCTGTCTCTGTTGAACGAGTCGAAGACCAACCCGCGCAGAACCTTTGAGCCAAATGCCTTGAAGGAACTGGCCGAGTCCATCAAGACGCAAGGCGTATTGTCTCCGCTCTTGGTGCGGCCTCTCACGGAAAACGGCTTTGAGATTATCGCCGGAGCGCGGCGTTACCGCGCCGCGCAGATGGCCGAGCAGAGCACCGTTCCCGTTCGTGTCGTCCATCTCTCGGATGCCGAAGCACTGGCCGCACAACTGGTAGAGAACCTGATTCGCGCCGAGATTCACCCGATGGAAGAGGCCCAGGGATTCCGCGCCCTGCTGGACTTGGAGGAACCCAACTACACCATCGAGCAAATCGCCGCGAAAGTGGGTAAGACTCCCTCATTCGTCGCGCAGCGCCTCAAGTTGGTGGACCTTGTTCCGGCAGCCATCGAAGCGTTCTATGCCGATGCGATCGGTGTAGGCCACGCCCTGCTGTTGGCGCGGCTTCCCGCCGACCAGCAGGAAATTGCGCTCTCCGCTTGCTTCAAAGAGATTCACAACGGCGGAGAGAAGCCCACGCGTATCCTGCTACCTGTCCGCAATCTTCAGTTCTGGATTGATAGCAATATCCTGCTGGTGTTGAAGGACGCGCCATTCAACAAACGCGATGCGCAGCTTGTGCCTTCGGCGGGCAGTTGTGCCGACTGCCCCAAGCGTACCGGAGGTAACAAACTACTCTTTACCGATTTCGGGAAGCAGGACGCTTGCACCGACCCGACATGCTACGCGGGCAAGGTACAGGCGCACATCGCCAGCACCGTCGCCGCAAAACCGGGACTGGTGCAGATCAGCACGGCTTACGGCCAGCAGCAGGAAGGTAGTGCGGTGCTCCCGCGCAACAGGTACACCGCGATTCGGGACGAGAAGCCGAAGTCGAAGGACGAGGCCAAGCGCCCGGAGTTCAAGGTGTGTAAGTTCGCCACGGACGCCATCATCACCGAAGGGAACGACGTTGGCACCATCCATAAGGTTTGCGCCAATCCCGCCTGTCCGGTGCATCATCCGAAGCAGCAAACCAGCCGCGACGACGAGGCATGGAAGGCCGAGCAAGCCAGACGCCGCCGCGAGGAAGCGATTGCCAGCACCACCGGCCTTCGCATTCTCTCTGCCATCGGCTCCGCTGTACCCGTGCGTCTCCTCAAGCGCGACCTGCTTTTCGTTGTCGAGAAACTGGTAGGCACGATGGATGAACAGCACGTCGAGACACTGGCGCGGCAGCACGGCATCCGGCAGAAGCGGGATGATGGAGGCGTCAAGAAGGCGTTCGCTGCATTCCTTCGCCGCGCCGACGAAAGCACGCTGTCCCGCGCGTTGGTGGAGTCCGCTATCTTAGTCGCGGCTTCACGAGGCAATACCGCTGTGGTGCTGAAGGATGCTGCGACAACCTACAAGGTGGACACCGATGCCATCGCCCGGATGGTGCGGCAGGAATTTGTCACCAAGGAAAAGGCGAAGAAGGCGGCGCAACCCACCGCTAAACCTGCCCCAAAAGCCGCATAGACCACTCCCGCTACCAACCCATGAGGGGCGGCACTGTCGCCCCTCGTTTTCGTGTTCGCAAAAAATCGGCAGGGGGAACACATGCTGTTTTCCCCCTGCACCTCCATTCGCTTTGCCCCGGCCTTCACTCGCCGGCTGCGCGGCAGGAGTCGAGTTCCGAGTCTGTTACGAAACCAGAAAATCTTGAGCTTTGACCACAATCTATAGGGCTCTTTGCGAACTGCAAACCCTATATGTGCTCTCGATTTTGAGTTTCGTAACAGCCTGGTTCCTCCTCCTGCACCTTCCCCCTCTTTGAACCCCAGCATCGATGTGGCGGCTTAGGTGGCTCCAAGGCTTGCTCTGTGATGCAAATGGAGAAGGACTTTGAGGCTTACATCTCTCCCCTACAACGGCATCGCCAATCATTCCGCAGATGAACTCTTAGAGCGCCGGAGCCGTTCGCGATCTTGGCCCGGTGCTGTTCCAAAAAGACGACGGTATTCCCGGCTAAACTGTGATGCACTATCGTAGCCAACAGATGAGCCGACCGCCGTCACGTCATCGTCGCCGGACATAAGGCGAATACGAGCCTCTTGCAAGCGTATGTGTTTTTGGTACTGAATGGGGGTCATCGATGATACTTCGCGAAAATGGCGATGAAACGACGTGACACTCATACACGCAACTCGCGCAAGCGTCTCGATCCGAAGAGTATCGGCATAGTTCGCTCGAATCCAACGCATCGCATTGCTGACTTGGAAGGTATGACTGTCCGGCGAGCCAAGCTGACGAACTGTTGCCCCTTGTGGCCCGCTCAACAGCCGCCACAGAATTTCGCGTTCGATGCTGGGACCGAGAATCGGAATGTCAGATGGCTTCTCAAGTAATCGGATCAAACGGATTACAGCATCAATGAGATCGTCTGTCAGGATACTGACCCCCAATCCTGCTGGAGCATAGGCCCGTGTGATCTCAGCACTACCAACCTCCAACAAGAGATTAGCAACTGACTTCGGTTGCAAAGCTATTCCCACGCCAAGCAGTGGCACCTTCTTGCTGGCTTTGGTTATCTGCGCGCTAATGGGAAGATCGACTGAGGTGACAAGGTATTCACCAATGCCGTACTCGAACAACTGCTCGCCCAGTCCTATCCGTTTCACGCCTTGAACAACCAGCGAAAACATGGGCGCTGCGACGTAGCGTAGAAGCTCGGTAGGAGCATGGAACCTGGCAACCGTAACCCACGGAAGCTCACCACGCGGCTTTCCGTCCTCAGTGCCATGCTTAAGAACGAGTCGTTGAAGTTCGCTCAAGCGAGAGCTTTTCATAGAAGTAATTCTAGCGTCTGGAGCGTCTGCGACATTCCGCTGGTTTCGAGAGGATTGTGCATGTATTTGGCATGATTGGTCTACCCGCAGATGGCCTTAGCCCGCAAGAATCTTATGGAAACACATAATTGCGCTCCGTGAGGGCAGTGTGGCGTACTAATCCTCGCGGGACAAGATTGTGCATCTCAGTGCCCCAACGGGAAGGACCCAAATGAAGACAGATGTGAAGTTTGTAACCGGCGGTAACATTCAACTTGCGGGTGTTGTCTACTCTCCAGAGTCCCCCAAAAGCGGGCGCTCTCCTGCCATCGTGGTGAGTCATCCGGGAAGCGGAGTCAAAGAGCAAACGGCAGGACTCTATGCACAGCACATGGCAAAAGCGGGATTCATCGCCCTGGCTTTTGATGCCGCCTATCAGGGCGAGAGCGGTGGCGAACCGCGGGGACTTGAAGATCCCGCTCAACGTGTCGAGGACATCAAGGCTGCTGTTTCGTATCTGGAAACTCGCCCCGATGTAGATGGCGACCACATTGGCGTGCTCGGAATCTGTGCCTCTGGCGGTTACTCTGTAACGGCTGCGGCCTCCGATCACAGAATCAAGGCAATTGCGACGGTGAGCGGAGTTGATATTGCGGCGCAATTCCGCTGTGGGGCGGAAGGCCATCAACCTCCCGCTGTCTTTCAAGGGATGCTGGATGCTGCGGGTAAGGCACGCACTGCGGAAGCCAAGGGAGGAGAAGTGCAGAGGTTTGCACTCTTTCCGAGCACAGAGGCACAAGCGCGAGCAGGAGGCCAGCACGTATTTGACGGCTGGGAATATTACATCAGCCCGCGCGCACAACATCCTCGCTCAATGAAGGCAATGACGTGGAACAGCGTTGACAAGATGGCCACCTTCGATGCCTTTCGGTTCATCGAGATGATCTCGCCTCGTCCCTTGCTGTTTATTCTCGGCACGAAAGCTGTGACGAAATGGATGGAGACGGAAGCGTTCGAGCGCGCCAAAGAACCCAAAGAGCTCGTTTGGATCGAGGGTGCGAGCCATGTCGATCTCTACGACAAGCCAGAGTACGTGGGGCCTGCTGTCGCTAAGCTTTCCGACTTCTTTCAGAAGACACTCGCATAGTTCGTGGTCTGAATCACGGCGACGTCCAAAAAGTCTAAGGAGATCACACCATGCTTTACCCCAACCGACGCGAGGTTTTGATCACGCTTGGTGCCCTGGCGGCAGGAGCAGCATTCGGGGAGTCAGGCTCGTATTTGCACGCAGCGACAACGACACAATCAAACACAGGAGAGGACGTTATGGGATTTGTTAGAACCAAAGACGACGCAGAGATTTTCTATAAGGACTGGGGCCCGAAAGATGCTCAGCCCATCGCTTTTCACCACGGCTGGCCTTTGTCATCCGATGACTGGGACAATCAGATGCTGTTTTTCCTCTCGAAGGGCTATCGTGTCGTAGCGCATGACAGGCGAGGTCACGGTCGCTCTTCACAGATCGACACCGGCCACGACATGGACCACTACGCTTCGGACGCTTCCGCGGTTGCTGAGCACCTGGACCTGAAGAATGCTATCCACGTTGGGCATTCGACGGGTGGCGGCGAGGTTGCGCGGTATGTCGCAAGGTACGGGGAGCCGCAGGGGCGCGTAGCCAAGGCCGTACTGCTCGCCTCGGTTCCACCACTGATGGTGAAGACAGATAAGAACCCCGGCGGTACGCCGATCGAGGTGTTTGACGGCTTTCGCAAAGCGCTGGCCGCCAACAGAGCGCAGTTCTTTCTCGACGTACCCACCGGACCTTTCTACGGTTTCAACCGACCTGGCGCGAAGTCTTCACAGGGCATTATCGAGAACTGGTGGCGACAAGGAATGATGGGCAGCGCGCTCGCACACTACGAAGGCATCAAGGCGTTTTCCGAGACAGACCAGACAGAAGATTTGAAGAGCATCACGGTGCCGACACTCGTCCAGCAAGGCGACGACGATCAGGTTGTCCCTTACAAAGACGCTGCATTGCTACAGGCCAAGCTCCTGAAGAATGGAACGCTCAAGGTCTATCCAGGCTATCCGCACGGCTTGATGACCACCCATGCCGATGTCATCAATGCCGACATCCTGGAGTTCATCCGAAGCTAGGCTCGCGGGGGCCGCATTAAGCGGCCCCTTTCCTTTTTCCGACGACAACTGCGCAAGTCGAAAACAGTGCTTTTGATGTCTTCGTTCTGAGTGGCTTTTCAGATCGAGCTCGGCGCTGCATGGCGAAGTGCGCTCTTGATCATTTTGATTTGAGCGTCAGGTTACGACTGTGATCTCAGACGAAGAATTGGTTTCCGCCGCCAAAAGTGCCAGTAGAGATGCTTTCGCAGAGCTGTGGAACCGCCACGCGCCGACTCTCTATCGCCTCGTCTATCGCGTCTTGAATAGCCACGAGGATACAGAGGATGCGCTTCAGGAATCCTTCTTCAAGGCATACCTCCACATCGCTGAGTTTAAGGGCAATGCGAAGTTTTCAACTTGGCTGGCGCGGATCGCTATAAATACTGCCCTCGGCGAATTGAGAAGAAGGCGATCCCGTCCAGCCTTCGCGGTCGCATGGACTCATGATGATGACGTTCTGCGCTACGTGGATATAGCTGACAAAAGGATCGACATTGAAAAAGCGTATGAGCTCGTTGACGCTCAACAACGATTACGGAAAGCGATGACCCGGCTTAGGCCAGACCAGCGCCGATTGCTTGAATTGAAGCACACGCATGACTACTCGAATAGAGAGCTCGCCGCACTTGTGGGCATGTCAGTGCCGTCGGTGAAGTCTGTCCTCCATCGAGCAAATAAGTCTTTGCGCGGCTTCTGTGGCCGCGCTTGGTCTCAGCCGGACAATAAGCGATTCCTAAAAGGACAACCAAAGGAGAGAACGAATGTCTAACGATGCGAAATGCCCATTCCATCCACGGCAGTATGCAGGAACGTCAAATCACGACTGGTGGCCGAATCAGTTGAATCTTAATGTCCTGCACCAACATTCATCCTTGTCCGATCCTATGGACAAGGATTTTAACTACGCAGAAGAGTTCAAGAGCCTCGACTACGCAGCCCTCAAGGCTGACCTGCGAGCCCTCATGACGGACTCGCAGGATTGGTGGCCTGCGGACTTCGGGCATTATGGCGGGCTGTTCATTCGCATGGCGTGGCACAGTGCCGGTACTTATCGCATCTACGATGGCCGGGGAGGCGCAGGTAGAGGACAGCAGCGCTTTGCCCCACTTAACAGTTGGCCCGACAACGTGAACCTCGACAAGGCACGACGGCTTCTGTGGGCAATCAAGCAGAAATATGGAAAGAAGATCTCCTGGGCTGATCTGATAGTTCTTACCGGGAACGTTGCACTGGAGTCGATGGGATTCAAAACGCTCGGATTCGCCGGCGGTCGGGAAGATTCGTGGGAGCCCGATCAGGAGATTAATTGGGGACTCGAAACCTCCTGGCTAGGCACCGATAAGCGATATTCACCAGAGCGCACGTTGGCAAATCCCTATGGAGCGACAACGATGGGTTTGATCTACGTGAATCCTGAAGGTCCAGAAGGAAACCCTGATCCAATCGCGGCAGTGAAAGATATTCGCGAAACTTTCAATCGGATGGCAATGAATGACGAAGAAACCGTGGCGTTGATCGCGGGAGGCCATACCCTTGGCAAGACCCACGGTGCCTGCCCAATCTCTCACGTTGGCCGTGAGCCGGAAGGAGCACCCATTGAGGAACAGGGTTTGGGCTGGAAGAACAACTTCGGCAGCGGCATAGCTGCTGATACCTTCACAAGTGGCCTTGAGGTCACTTGGAGCAACACCCCAACGCAATGGAGCAATTATTTCTTTGACAATCTGTTCGGTTATGAATGGGAACTCACCAAGAGCCCAGCCGGAGCGCACCAGTGGAAGCCGAAGGGTAATGCGGGAGCCGGGACGATCCCGGACGCACATGATCCATCAAAGCGACATTCTCCGTCCATGTTAACCACCGATCTTTCCTTGCGGTTTGATCCGGTATACGGACAAATCTCCAGGCGCTTTTACGAGCATCCCGATGAGTTTGCGAAGGCATTTGCGCAAGCGTGGTTTAAGCTGACCCATCGAGACATGGGACCGCGAGCACGTTATCTCGGGCCAGAGGTCCCATCTGAAGCACTGATCTGGCAAGACCCGATCCCTGTCGTCGATCATGTTCTAGTCGATCAGGACGATGTTGTCGCAATCAAGCGAGCGATTCTCGCTTCGGGTATGACCGTTCCGCAGTTGGTCTCGATTGCATGGGCATCGGCGTCCACCTTTCGCAACTCAGACAAACGTGGAGGTGCTAATGGCGCGCGCATTCGGCTCGCCCCACAACGCGAATGGGAAGTTAACGAGCCGAACGAATTAGGCAAGACCTTGGAAACGCTTGAAGGCATCCAGATGCAATTCAACAACAGACAGGCGGACGACAAGAAAATTTCGCTTGCTGATTTGATTGTTCTGGCTGGTTGCGCAGGAATCGAGCAGGCCGCGAGAAACGCCGGCACAGAAGTGTCAGTGCCTTTCACTCCTGGACGTATGGACGCCACGCAAGAGCAGACTGACATACACTCTTTAGCCGCTCTTGAGCCCGTCGCGGACGGCTTTCGCAACTATGTAAGGGGCGAAATCGATGTTCCCGTAGAAGTCTTGCTGTTGGATAAAGGCCAGCTCCTCACTCTGACAGCCCCCGAGCTAACAGTGTTAATCGGCGGTCTGCGAGTGCTGAACTGCAACGCAGGAAACTCCCAGCACGGCGTTTTCACCAAACGGCCAGGCGCGCTTTGCAATGACTTCTTCGTAAATCTGCTCGATATGAATACGGATTGGAGTCCCACTGCGGAAGGCTCGGAGGTGTTCGAGGGCCGTGACCGGAAGACCGGGGTAGTCAAGTGGACCGCCACTCGCGTCGATCTCGTTTTTGGATCGAACTCCCAGCTTAGGGCTCTCTCCGAGGTATACGGAAGCTCGGATGCACAGCAGAAGTTTGTGAATGACTTTGTCGCCGTTTGGAATAAAGTCATGAATCTTGATCGCTTTGACCTAGCATAAGGATCGCCAAATGCAGAAACGCCGCTCTCGGCAGTAAGCCAGGGCGGCGTGCGTCTTTTCAACTCAGGTTAAACTTTTCGCGACAGTTTGCCAACCGCCTCAAGTAGTTCTCTCGTGTTGTATGGCTTCTCAAAGAAGTACGGCGGATCGAGATCTTTGACTTCAGTGCGCCGTGCCTGCTTTCGATTTCCTGTGATCAGAATGACTGGGAGGTCCGGCTCCCTTTCTGAAAGCAGCGCCTTTAGTTCAATACCATCAACTCCGGGGATACCAATGTCCGATATGACACAGGCGATTGAGTTCACGGCAGTGCTTGACAGCAAAAGCTCTGCCGAGGCAAACAACGTCACTGTATAACCAACTGACTCCAGTAGGCTCCCAATCGACTGTAGGACTCTTCGATCATCGTCAACTATGGCGACCATACCTTTGTTAGTCATAGGATCACTGAACCTATTTCTACGGCTTCTTGAGTGGGAGCCTTCTTCACGGCCAGGGGAATTGTGAATCGAAACATCGTGCCCGTGCCGGGTACGGACTCCGCCCAGAGTCTGCCGGAATGCGATTCGATGATTGACCTGCACACGGACAGTCCGACCCCCCAGCCTTTGTCTTTCGTCGTGAAAAAGGGGTCGAATATTTTCTCGGCATCGTCGATGCCGCAACCGCAGTCCTGGATTTCGATCAATGCCGAATCCGAAGCATCCTTGGAGGTACGCACCCAGATTGAGTTCCCCTCGGACGCTTCCATAGAATCAATTGCATTCTGTAAGAGGTTCACCAGCACTTGCTGCATCTGAACATGATCGGCCGACACGTTGGGGAGCATTTCGTTGAGGTCGGTAATCACAACCATTCCGGCTTTGTCTATTCGTTGCGCGAGCAGATGAATAACTTCTCGAATCACTTCATTGATATCGAGATTTACTTTGGCAGGAATGGACCGTCGAAATAACCCCTTCGTCTTGCGAACAATCTCAGCAGCCACGGTGCCCGTTTCAATGACGCCTTCAGCGGCGATCCGGGCCTGTGCGTAGTTTGGGCGAGGGGCAGAAAGCCAGCCGAGACATGCCTCCCCGTTCGTAATCATCGCGGTGATCGGCTGCGCAAGCTCATGCGCGATGGTTGCGGATAGCTCAGCGACCGCTGCAATTTGTGAGGCGCGAGTGAGCTTCGATTGCGTGGAACGCAACGCCTCTTCGGCCAAGGTCTGCTCTGTCACATCGTTGATGGATGCAGCCGCGATTCGCGCCCCGTCAAGTATTGATTCTCCGTAGGCGACTTCCGCATGGAATGGTGAACCATTGCCCCGGATTCCGGTCAGTTTCTGTTTGACGGATCGCTCATAGCGGATATGAGGAAGAAGCGTATCGAGCAAGTGGTTTCGCATTTCTGATTCACGGACTCCGAACATCTCCTCCGCAGCGGGATTGGCGTTCGTGATTCGATGCTCCGCGTCCACGAAGACAATCGCCATCGGAGCACCATTTACGAACAGTTCATAGCGCTCTGCCAGAGACCTGCGAGAAGACTCTGCGCTGTTCTTGGCCAGAATCAAAGTACGAACCAGAATTGCAGTGATGCAGAAGATGACTACAAATTCCGTCTTCGTCAGGTAGACGTTGGATCGAGACGGTAAAGAAAGATAGGCACACGCAAATGCGGAATACAAGATGGCAAGAAGGCTGAGCAATCGTCCGCCGTACAGGGCGCTTATGCTCACAGCAAGCAGCAGGCTCAATCCGGGGGAACTGAATACACCTACCGTTGTTGCAGCGGCACAGACTCCGACAACGAGCGCGATCCGAAATAGCGGTGAGGATTTTCCAAACGATTCCAAAGTGTCTTCCCCTTCAGTACAAGGGAATGATAGTAGCTCCAGGACACTGAGAGACAACTCAAAAAATCGCCTCACGGTGTTCGGATAGGTAGCTGCACGGCGTGCTTTTTGACGAGGTTGCGACACTACCGGCTCACATAGTAGTCGCTCGGTATTGAGGCAGCAACTATGTGTTTACATAGGTCGTTCAGGAGCGGTTCTCAGGCAACCGATGCGTGGGACGCCGAGTCCGGGAGACCATGACTACACGCTGGCGCTGGTTCTTTCTTCGCCGTAAAAGGCTGGGAGTGGCACTTCCAACTTCGTTGCCATACGGACCAAATCTGCCAGGGATCTCGCGGACATCTTCTTCATGATCTGCGCACGATGAACCTGGCACGTAATCTCCCGAATTCCGAGAACCGCTGCCGTTTGCTTGTTGAGGTATCCGGCCACGATCAGCGGCAACACTTCACGTTCGCGTGGCGTGAGGCTGGAATAACGTGAGTGGAGTTGGGAAAGTTCCGCGCGAACCATGCGCGACTTCATATCCTTCTCGAAGGCTTCGTTGATTGCGCGTAGCAACTCCGATTTCTGAAACGGCTTCGGGAGAAAATCAATGGCACCACGCTTCATCGCCTGAACACTAGAAGCAATGTCTCCGTAGCCTGTGAGGAAAATGATCGGTGGATTTTCAGAACTGTCCAGCTCTTGCTGCAGGACGAGCCCATTTGCATCTGGAAGATTGATGTCGAGCAGAAGGCAGGACACAGCCTCCTGTTTGCGGTAGGAAGTATAGGCTTGCGCCGAGTGAAAACTCACGGAGTCCAAGCCAAGAGACCCGAGCAGGCTCTTTAGAGAAGAGCAAACACGGACATCGTCATCGAGGATGTAGACAAGCCGTTTGTCAGTCATATTGGTCAGAGTTCCGGTCAACCTGCGCCATCGCTAGTTTAGCGCGATCCCACAATGCCTTTCGTCGGACCGCACAACCTTTGGCAGGATTATGCACACATTCGACATCATTGTTCAAGCCGCGTAGGACCGGTTCGCAAGCGGATTATGCAAACACATAGTTGCTTTCATTGATGGCCACATGGCGTACTAAATTCGCGCAGAAGTTTGCGTGGGGTTTCAGCAGCGCAGAGCGCTTCCCTCGTCCATGCTTGGAACGATCCTTATCCGAAGGGGCTGAGTGAGCTTGAACGAAACCAACGATGGACCGCATGAAAACTGGGAAAGCGTTCACGTTTGCCCAAATTGTGAGTTCGAGATCAATCTGGCGGACATTGATCTTCGGGCAATAACGACTGGTATCGTGTCGTGTCCTCAGTGCGCATGGGCGGGCAGAATTGAGATTCAGATTGTTAGTAACAATGGCAAATATCTCGAAAAAAGCGCGGGCAAGTAGATGTCAGGCGGAAATTGGCAGTGACAATTGTCTGTAAGCACCCACTTCAGAAATTTTGCTGACAAATGTCCGTACAATCTCGCTCGCTAGCTTGGAATCGTTGTCTGCGCGCGAGACAAGATATGTGTGCAAACGGAGTTCAGCTTCGACCAGAGGCCGGACTGTTACCCCATTCCGAGCCATCAACAACGCTCCGGCTTTTACCAGGAATGCTACCGCTGAAGTATCGGCAACGAATGGAAAGGCTTCTTCTGGAGTCGTGATGTGTTGAATACTGTTCGGGCGTGCATTGCTGTGCTCCGCCGCTTCGAGAATCGAATCATAGACAGGTGGGTGCAGCCTCCGTTCAAACAAGATCCATCGCCGACCCGTCAAATCCGCTAGACTCACAGCCGGTTTAGCCGCCAAGGGGTCTCTCCGCGCCATCGCAATGTAGAACGGAGCATCTGCAATTTGAATCTGTGTGAGGAGCGCAGTTTCGGGTGGCTCATTCGCTATTGCCAAATCCAGGGTTCCATCCAGCAGATCATGCACTAGGTCTAGAGAATAGTGGCTCTCCAATTCAATGCGCAGTTTGGGATATAGAGGGAGATGTATTGACAGCAGCGTCGAAGTGAGGAACGGGTCTGTATACGGTGATCGTCCGATATAAAAGGGTACGTCTAAGTCTTGCATGACTGCTCTCGCGGCTTGAATGGCTCGTTCGCCATAATGAAGAGAGAGTCTTGCGTGCTGAACATAGGCTCGACCGGCATCGTTCAAGACGACCTGCTTGCGGTTTCTCACAAACAACGGTCCGCCAATGATTGTTTCGATGTCTTGGATGTTCTTGGTCAGCATGGGTTGGCTGATACGCAGCTTTCGCGCGGCGCGTTGAAAGTGCAGTTCCTCGGCCAAAGCGATGACCGATTCCATAAGTTTGGTTTCGTTCCGCAGCATATCGCGCTCCCATACGCTCCGCCGAGATGGGATGGGGTAATACGCTGCCAGTCGATGAGCAATTTCTAGTGACTAGAAGCCAACTGCCCCACCGCTAGAACATTCGTTTTAATTTAGATGCAGTTCTGCGCAAGTGTGTTCGCTTCGTCGCTCTTATTCTTCCGACTTATAAGTGTCCCTACGTAATGAATTGGACACGATGTCGTATTGTGGGCCATCGTCGGAGCACGGTACGTACCGTTGTCCGGGGTCCCCTCGGGCAGACTCGCCGGGAGGTTCCCATGCTCGTAGCCACAAAATCACATGTTCGTAGTGCCGTGCCAGCGTTCGAGCGATTGCTTGATCTCCACGAAGCTGCCTCCGTATTAGGGATGCACTGGAAAACACTCGAAGGTAAAGCTCGACAGCACGAGGTTCCAGCCTTCAAGGTCGGAAAGCGCTGGAGATTCCGACTTTCTTCCTTGAACTCGTGGCTAGACTCCGGCCTAAAATCGAATACAGCAACCGAACACGCCGTGACGACTGGAAGGGAGCAACATCCTTGAAATTCACACGGCAACGCTACCAACGTGGCTATTTGCGGCGCGTGCCGCGAGCCAACAACAAATCGGCTTGGGAGTACCGTTACGCGGACCCTCAGACCGGAAAAGAGAAATCCATGTACTTCAGCACAGAGCAGTTTCCAACGCAAGCCGCGGTCGAGCGGCACTTGGAATCCTTTGTGCTCAAACTCAACACTGACAACCCAACGTTAGCCGTCCTTGAGCCCACCTTCGATGCGTTGTTGGATCGTTTCATTGAGGAAGAACGCCTGCTTGAAATCAAGAAGGTTCGACCCGGTGAATCCTGCGACAACGTAGGCGAGCTGAGCTATTCGACAGCCAGTTCCTACCTCAGCGTCATCAAGCGAGTGCGCGCAAAGTGGGGAACCACTCGTATCACTCGTTTGAAGCCGATGAATGTCCAGGAGTGGTTACGAAATCTGGAAGCCGCGCCCAAAACCAAAGGTCACATTAAGGCCGTCATACATCGCCTGTATGAGAAGGCCATGCTTTGGGAGATGGTCGAGTGGCAACGGAATCCGATGGAGTTTGTCGAAATCAAGGGCATTAGCAAACGCCGGAAACGACCGGTGATCCTCACCGTCGAGCAGTTCTTCTTGATACTTCCGCTGATTCCGCAGCCTTACCGCATGATGGCGCTACTCGCGCAATGCTCAGGTCTTCGCGTTGAGGAAGTCTTGGCCATCGAAAAGCCGGACATCCACTTCGAGAAGCTCAGTATGCAGATCGTTCGAGCAGTCGTTCATGGTCGGCTGAAGCTGGTAAAGACAGAATACTCGGAGGATGAACTGCCCCTTGACCCGGATCTAGCTGCCATCTTGCTCGACTTCATTCGCGAAGCCGAGAGGGAGGCACTCGCCAAGTTGGGAGACGAGGGCGCCGGAATCATCGAATCGGACCTGCTTTTCGTCAGCCCCATCACGGGGCGGCACTTTCATGCGTCGCCAATCGGACAGGACTACATCCGTCCCGCTGGTTGCTGTCTCGTGGATTGCCCGAACTGCGGGGCCGTCGCAGGTGAGTGGTGCAAAACCGACTTTCCCGTTCCGAACGGGAAGCGCCTACCGCTGCACGATGAGCGGTGGGATGCTGCCGGCAAGTACGGCAGCATCGGGTGGCACACCTTCCGGCATACCTACCGGTCCTGGCTGGACGACACCGGAGCACCCATGGGAGTGCAGCAGAAGTTGATGCGGCACGCCCAAATCTCGACCACGATGAACGTGTATGGCAACGCGCTGATGGAAGCAAAGCGCGAGGCAAACGCAGCAGTCGTTAGCAGGATTTTGAGGAGCGCATAGCCCATGATGGGAGGCGTCCAAACATGCGAAAACCCGGCGGAGCAAATCCTTCTGCTCTTACACCGGGTTATTCCGGGTTGGAAGTTTCGCTAAGTGGTTGCGGGGGCTGGATTTGAACCAGCGACCTTTGGGTTATGAGCCCAACGAGCTACCGGGCTGCTCCACCCCGCAGATTCATGATATCGCTGATGAATGGCCGGGTCAAACCTCTCAAGCCCGTCCACCTGGCTTCGCCAAACACCTCAAACCGCTTATTAGCGCGCCTTCTTCCACTGATAAACTTACTCTTAAGCCATGTTTGAAAACCTCTCAGAAAAACTTCAGCGCGCCTTCAAAAATCTTCGCGGACAGGGCGTCATCAGCGAAGAAAACATGCAGGAGGCGCTGCGCGAAATCCGGGTCGCCCTGCTTGAAGCTGACGTAAACCTCAACGTCGTCAAGGACCTCATCGAGCACATCCGCGCCAAGGCCCTCGGTCAGGAAGTCCTCACCTCGCTCTCGCCCACCGAGCAGGTCATCAAGATCATCCGCGACGAGCTCATCGCCATCCTCGGCAAGGACACCGCGCGCTTCAACTTCGCTTCGCGCCCGCCCACGGTCATCCTTATGGCCGGCCTGCAGGGCTCCGGTAAGACGACCACCTCCGGCAAGCTCGCCGCCTGGCTGCAGAAGGGCGGTCACCGCCCCATGCTCGTCTCGGTTGACGTCTACCGTCCCGCCGCGCGCGAACAGCTCAAGGTCGTCGCCAACTCCATCAAGGCCCGCCTCTACGAAGGCGATACCAAGGATGAGCCCGCCGGAACCCCGCTCGTCGAGCGCCTTGCGAAAGAGGCACGCCGCGAGGCCGTCATCACCGGCTGCGACACCCTCATTGTCGACACCGCCGGCCGCCTTCACGTCGACTCCGACCTCATGGACGAGATGGCCAGCCTCAAAAGGCTGCTCATGCCGCAGGAGATCCTCTTCGTCGCAGACGCCATGACCGGCCAGGACGCTGTCCGCTCTGCCGACGAGTTCCACAGGCGCCTCGCGCTCACCGGCATCGTCCTCACCAAAATGGACGGCGACGCCCGCGGCGGCGCTGCACTCTCCATCCGCCACGTCACCGGCCAGCCCGTCAAATTCATTGGCACAGGAGAAAAGCCCGACGCTTTCGAGCCCTTTCATCCCGACCGCATCGTCGGGCGTATCCTCGGCATGGGCGACATCATGTCGCTCATTGAGAAGGCCGAGGAAAAGCTCGACCGTAAAAAGTCTGAGGAGTTCGCCCGCAAGGCACTTAGCGGCGACGGCTTCTCGCTCGAGGACTTCCGCGACCAGCTCCGCCAGATCCGCAAGCTCGGATCCATGCAAAGCATCATGAAGATGCTTCCCTCGGTCGGCCCGCTCGGCAACATCTCGCAAATGGCCGACCAGGTCGATGAAAAGCAGTTCACGCGCATTGAGGCCATCATCAATTCCATGACGCCGAAGGAGCGCAACAACCACGAAATCATCTCCGGCTCCCGCCGCAAGCGCATCGCCAACGGCTCCGGAACCACCGTGCAGGAGGTCAATCAGCTCTTGCGCCAGTACGCGCAGATGCGCAAAATGTTCAAGGGCGTCGGCAAGGGCGGAACGCTCCAGCGCCGCGCCATGGGAATGCTCAGCGGGATGAAGGGAATGAGGTGAGACAAAGAAAAGCGTCAGTTGCGTCAGATATAATCAGCACCTCCATCACGCTCGCAATAGCGCTCTTCCTCACCGTCGCATCCTTCGCGCAAAGCACCCCCACTGCATGGCCCTCGCTCACCCAGGAGCATGACTACGTCGCAAAGCGCTCCTCAAGCTACGACCGCACCGGAGGCAACGACGACTGGCGCCGCGTGGCGCCGGGAGCCACCATCACTGTCCTCGATACCGACGGCCCCGGCGTCGTCTCCCATATCTGGATGACCATCAACGATCCCGAAGCATGGTCGCTCAAGAAGATCGTGCTGCGCATGTACTGGGACGGCGAAAAGGACCCGAGCGTCGAGACGCCCCTTGGCGACTTCTTCGGCCTCGGCCTCGGCGACTATCACATCTGGCGCTCAGCCATGCTCTCCGTCGCTCCGGACAACGCCCTCAATTGCTTCTTCCCCATGCCCTTCCAGCACCACGCGCGCATCACCATCACGAACGAAGGCTCGCAGCCCATCGACAACCTCTACTGGAACATCGACTACCGCATCTACCCGCACCCGCTGCCCGATGGCACGCTCTACTTCCACGCGGAATACAACCAGGCGCAGCCCAATCACGGCGTCGTCTCCGGATGGACTTCCAACGGCGACCCCAAAGTCCTCAGTCTTAAAAACCTTGACGGCAAGGACAACTATGTATTCCTCTACGCCAAAGGCCGCGGCCAGTACGTCGGCGTAACTATGTCCGTGCTGCAAAATCAGGATGACTGGTTCGGCGAGGGCGACGATATGTTCTTCATCGACGGTTCAAAACTGCCCTCCATTAATGGGACCGGCACCGAAGACTACTTCTTCGGCGCATGGGGCTTCGGCGATCATCCCTTCTCTTACCCGCTCTTCGGCGCGCCGTACATTGAGGGAGACGAGCACGCCGGCGCGCGCATCAGTCTCTACCGCTTCCATCTCGACCAGCCCATCACCTTTACAAAATCCATTCGCGCCACCATCGAGCACGGTCACGGCAACTCCCGGTCAGACAATTACTACTCCGTCGCCTACTGGTACCAGACCCAGCCGCACCTGCCGCTCCCGCCGCTGCCTCCGGTTGCCGACCGCATCCCAGCGCTCCAGCCCGTCGGCGGCCCCGGCAACAATATGCTGCCGGCAAAGTAAGAGTTGCCGCGCAAGCGTCTGCTATACAACTGTCCACGCGCCCAGCCAGTCTGATTTAGCTTCAGAGTGAGGTATAATCTAGCTTAAGCTGGCTTAACCGTGAAAGGAGGCGTCATTTTGGAAATCGGGGCATTCGAAGCCAAAAACACACTCGGACATCTGCTGGATCGTGTTGAGCAAGGCGAGGAGATTGTAATTACCCGCCACGGCAGGCCCGTAGCCCGCATCATCCCCAATACCGCGGGCTTGGATCGCGACCAGGCCCGAGACGCCTTCGCGCGCATTCGCAAGCGCGCCGCCAAGTTCAGCGGCTCCCGCCTCGACTGGAAAACTTTGAAAGCTGACCGCGACTTGGGGCGTCCATGAGCCTGGTTCTTGACAGCTCCATCGCTCTTGCATGGATCTATGCGGACGAGACTACACCGGCCATTGCCGAAGTCGAGTCCCGCGTCATTCAAAATGGCGCTTGGGTACCCTCCATCTGGCGGCTGGAAATCGCCAATGTGCTTGAGATGGGTGTTCGACGCCGCCGTCACAATGCGGCCTTCCGTAATGCGACGCTTGCCGATCTTGGCACCCTGCCGATCAATGTAGACTCAGAGACAGACCGGCAGGCATGGGGCTCCACCCTCGATCTGGCCGAGCGGTATAGGCTTTCCTTGTACGATGCCGCGTACCTGGAATTGACCAGGAGGCGCGGTCTGGCGCTGGCAACCTTAGACAAAGAATTGCGAAGAGCGGCCGCCAAAGAGAAAATTGTGCTTCTCGGCGTCTAAACTGTAAAGAACACCCGGACTCTATGCCTCACCTTCAGGACCAGCTCGACGAAATCACCGCCAACACCCGCACGCTCGTCCAGCCTGAGCGCCTGGCCATAAACGAGCGCGCCGTTGAGGACCTCTTCGCGACCGGTATCGAGCAGCGCATCCTGCCCGCCGGAACCAAAGCCCCCGACTTCGCCCTTACCGACGCCACCGGACGCATCGTTCGATCATCTGACCTGCTTGCCCTCGGCCCAGTCATCCTCAACTTCTTCCGCGGTCGCTGGTGCCCCTACTGCGTCACCGAGCTGGAGGCATGGCGCGACCTCTATCCCATCATCCGCGAGCGCGGAGCACTCGTCGTCGGCGTCTCCCCGCAAACCGTCCGCCAGAGCGACTTCACGCAGGTCCAGCACGAGATACCCTACGCGCTTCTCTACGACGACGGCTGCAAGGTCGCCGAGCAGTTCGGCCTCGCGTATACCATCCCGGAATACCATCGCGAGCATTACCGCAACGTCCTCGTCAACATTCCCTTCGTCAATGGCGACCAGAGCTGGAAGCTCATTCTTCCAGCCACCTACGTCCTCGCGTCCGATGGCACCGTCCTCTTCGCCGAGGCACACGCAGACTTCCGCGTTCGCCCCGAGCCCGAAGAAGTCCTCCGCCATCTTCCCGTCGTCAAGCGCTAGAGAATTATCGGAGAGCGCCGCGCGGGGCTATAGCATTTTCTGAGTTGGTGTGTCCCCGAAGCGAAAAGCCAAAAGTCAACGCGACCCACAGGGAGCGGTGACCTGGCACTGTGCAAAAAGGTCACAGTTACTCAGAAAATGCCGTAACTACCCCTTGTCAACGCGATCAGCGTGAGCGACCAGTGACGCTTGGGATTCCCAAAGCCGCACTGGCTCAGGAAATGCCATAGGATAGGGAAGCAGCGATGAAGAAAGCGAAGAAATCTGGCATTAAGCACTTCCTCACGCGTTTGGTGCAGTTCGTGCTCGTCACAGTGGTTCTTGTCTATTTTGCAGACTGGGGCCTTCTGCGCCTAAAAATGATGCATGGCCACGGATACGGCACCGTCACCGTCGAAATCTATCTCGCCACTCCTCTCAAAGGAGAAAAAGAGGAATACGACTATATGGGGGAATATCCCCAGCGCTGTTCCCAGTCGCTCTTCCCGCACGGGGCCGCACCATGTTGGTGGCTCAGGAAGCACGCCACCCGCTGGGAGTAGGGAAGTGACCTAGCTCTGCTTTTCTTCGTGATAATCCTGCTCGGTGTTGATCTTCCAAATCCCGGCCTTGTCCGTCACGCCTGCCAGAATATTGTCCACCGCCGTCATCGCCGTCAACATCGAGTGGTCCTGGTTGTTGTACTTGTGCATGCCGTTCCGGCCCACCAGATACAGGTTCTCGAACCGGTTCATGAACTCGACAATCTCATCAAAACGGTCATACGTTCCAAAATATGCCGGATAGGTCTTCGGTACCCGCACCACGTGCCAGTCGTGCACATCTCCGGCCTTCAGGATCCCGATCTTCTCCACCTCGCCGATCGCGAACTTCGCAATCTCCTCGTTCGGCATCTTCCATAGGTCATCCGTGTCATAGCAGAAATATTCCAGCCCTATCCACACCTTCGCCGGATCGGCTACCATGTACGGGCTCCAGTTGTTGAAGATCTGCAGTCGCCCCAGCAGCACGTCCGGCTCCTGAATGTAAATCCAGGTGTCCTTCAGCCGTTCACCGCCAGGCTCCGTCACTGTCAGCTTGTCCGCCAGCAGGCCCACGGTCACAAAGTCGCGATACACCAGCCCGTCGCTCACCTCGCGCACATTCGCAGGAACCTCGCAGTCCAGCCCGCGAATCAGCTCCCGAATCGGCATGGTCGAAAAGACATAATCCGCATCGATCATCGTCTTTTCTCCCGCCGCATTCACCGCTTCAACTGCCGTCACGCGACTGCCTGCTGTTCGCAATCCCGTCACACGGTAACCCATGCGCACCTCGCCGCCCTTCTGCCGCACAAGCTCCGCAACGTGCTCCCACAACTGTCCCGGCCCGAACTTCGGATACAGAAACTTCTCGATCAGCGAAGTTTCTGTGCCCTTTTGTGACAAGTCGCCAGATTTTGGCCCGCTGAAGGTCTTCTTCAAAAAGTGCAGCACCGCCGTCCGCAGCGACAGTCCCTTGATCCGCTGAGCGCCCCACTCCGCGCTGATCTGGTTACAGGGCACGCCCCACACTTTTTCCGTGTACGACTTGAAGAACGTCAGGTACAGCTCCACGCCAAACCGGTTGATCAGGAAGTCCTCCAGCGTCTTCTCCGGCTTGCGCGGGAAAAACTTCGCCCACATGTACCCCATCCCGATCTTCACCGTCCGCACCGGCCCCAGCAACTTCAGCGTCGCTGCATCCAGTGACAGCGGATAATTAAAAAAATTCCTCAGAAAATAAATCCGGCTTTTACGCGGACGCACCAGCATTACGAGGTCGCCATCCGCGCTCGCGCCCGCAGCTACCGTGCGCTCCTGGTTTTGATAGCGGACCGCGTGTTCACCCGCGCCATCCTCGCCACCGGCGATAGGCATCAGCTCCGTCCACCAGTTCATGACGCGGTCTGACTTGGAAAAGAATCGGTGTCCGCCAATGTCCATGCGGTTTCCGTTGTGCCGTATCGTGCGCGAAATCCCGCCAATCTCCTGGCTTGCCTCCAGCACAATCGGCTTAATGTCCGACCGTCGCGCAAACTCCAGCGCCGCCGTCAGGCCCGCAGGCCCGGCGCCGATAATCACCGCTGTTTTCGCCTGAGGCACTACTTTTCGCCTCCAGTCGGGCAGGGAAGCGCGGCGTCATCCAGGCTTGTCAAAACGAATCGCAGCGTCGCCACGCGTATCGCGTGACTCATGGAAATTGTCGGGAACATATTCTTCTATCTTCGGGTCTGGCGCAGCTTTCAGCAAGCAGCATTCGCCCTCATCTGGCGGTTATGCTTTACGCAGGTACAACCGGCTGCTCGCTCTCGTCCGCAGCGTGGTCGTGCGGCAGCATCAGGCCGCCTTCGGCCAGTCTGTAGACCTGGTTGCGCCACACAATCTCGCGGCTCCCGTAGCTCGCCAGCCAGTAGCAAAAGCCCAGCAGGTCGCGCAGCGGATAGAGCACCGCCATCCGCAGGAGATGCCGGTCCTCAACTACCGCTCGGCCCACCGCAAGAGCCAGCACCACGCGCGACGTCACGCTGTAGGCCAGCAGCGCCACTCCCAATACCGGATGATGCATCGCCATCGCCGCAATGCACGCCAGCAGCCCAAACGGCACACTGAAGGTCAGCGAAGTTCCAAAGTGCCCTTTGGGCCGCGAAAACCGTGTTGACTTCATCCACCGCACCTGGTGCTTTTGCGAATCCACAAAGTCTGAGTTCAGAATCACATGGTCGATCACATGAGTCGACAGCACCACCGTGTGCCCCTTGGCCGCAATCGCATTTCCCAGCACAAAATCATCTGCGCAGTATGGCCCCAGATGCGTAAAGCCGCCTACTTCGCGCACGCACTCGCACCGCGCCGCCATTGTCGGCCCCAGCGTAAACTGCATCCCTTCCATCAGGTCCGCGGCCAGCACTCCGGCGGTCATCTCGACTGACATTCCCGCCGCCTCCAGCTTGGCCCACAACCCTTTGTCCGCCACGCCGCGATACGGGCACGTCACCGCGCCGACCTTAGTGTCTGCGAACGGAGCCACCACCTCGCGAATATAGTTCCGTGCTACGCGCACATCGCTGTCGCTGATGATGAAGATTCCATGCGCAGCCGCTTTCTCCATCAGCTCCAGCGTGCACACCTTCGCATTGATGTGCCACGGCTCGCCCGTCAGCACATATTTCACCCGGACATGCGGATACCGCGCAGCGACGCGCGCCGCTGCAAGCAAACCCTCGTCCGTCGCCACACGAGCGCCGAACAAAATCTCGTACTCCGGATAGTCCTGCTCAAAGAAAGTCGCGAGATGCTCTTCCAGGTTCGGCTCCGCGCCGTGCAATGGTTTGAAAAGGGAAACCGGCGGGCAGAAGCTGCCAACTGTGGAAATGGAACTGCGCTTTGCTGCGCGTCTGCACCGCACAAACCGTAGAACACTGGCAAGCACAATTCCGGTAAAAATCGACGATGTGAACAGGCCGAATAGCCCCAGCCCGAACAACAACTTAATCATAGAAATACTGTGTACCCGGCCGCCATCGCGACCGGAAGCCCTCATTATCAGAGTAACTTACTCGTCTGAACTTTCTGTCATAAATAGCCGGAATTCACTTCTTGCTCTTCGGCGGAACAACCACCGGCCGCTTCAGCGGCACAATCGCTCCCTGCTGTCCAAAGCCCTGCTGCATGCGCGTCAGCATCTCGGTTCGTACGTAGTCGACAAAATTCTGCATCTGCCGGTTCATCTCCTCCATGCGCTCCCGCATCTGCAGCACAATGGCGATGCCAGCAATATTCACGCCCAGGTCCCGCGCCAAGTTCAAAATAAACTCCAGCCGCTCCAGGTCCTCTTCCGTATACAGGCGCGTGTTGCCCTCCGTGCGCGACGGCTTCAGCAATCCCTCGCGCTCGTACAGCCGCAGCGTCTGCGGATGAATTCCATACATCTCGGCCACCGCCGAGATCATGTACGCGCCTTTGGTTTTCCGTTTCGTTGGCATTGGCCAGTCCGCCTGTTTGCAGAAATTACGCCCGTCGGCTGCGTTTCGCTACATCCACAAACAGCCGCAGCGCATGGTTTACGGATTCCGAGTTGGGGAAGGCACGTGCCAGATCCGGCTCAAGCACAATGATGTTCGTTCCCTCGGCGTATCGCTTGGCGTATTTGCCGCGCACACCACCGGAAAAGTCATACTCCGGCTTCATCTCATCTCGCGTCCTTTTCTCAGACTTCTTCATATTGTCTTTTCTCCGCCCGCGTCGCTGGCCGTGCGTTTATCAAACGAACCAAAGTACCGCTCTCTGTATGCACAACTACAAGAAGATTACCTTCATTCGACTTACCTATCATGATCCATCGCTGCTCTTCGTCCGAGTGTTCAGCGTCCGGAATCGTGACCGACAATACGTCCCCGAAAACAGTTGCCGCCTCTTCAAAGCTTACGCCGTGTTTTCGCAGGTTCAATCTTGCCTTGCGAGGGTCCCATTCAAATATCAGCGGCATCGTCGTCCTTCACCCCTGCCCAAACAGCTTTGGTTCAGCCTCGTGTGCCTGCATCATTCCAAACTTCACCACCCGCGGAAAAATCGGGTACCACTGCCCGCCGGTAATCCGGTAGGGAACAAACGCCTGCATGCAGTAGCCGCTCCGGTGCTCAATGTCCACCATCACCGCATCCGTAAAGCCTTCCTTCGAGGGCGCATCCATCGTCACATTCGATGCCGTCGCCGCTGCCAGCAGCAGTCCCTTCTTTGCCCGTTCGCTTAGTTGCTGGTTCAGCAAATCCAGCAGCAGCGGCGGGTCCGGAGGCATCCCATGCTGCGCCACCACCTCCAGCGCCACCTGCCCGTCCCTGTTCATTCGGTAGCCGAACGGCCCGAACGACCCATACCGCCGCAGCATCTTCTTCGCATACGATACGCAGGCGTTCAACACCTCGCTCGCGTCTTCGCGCATCTGCTCTTCCCGTATCGTCACCCTCGATGCCTGCTCGTTTTCCATCGCCATCACACTTTGGCCCACATCGTCGCCCGCGGGTCATCAGGATTCAGTTTGGCGAACTCCCGCAGAATCTCCTTCGACCGCTCGTCCTGCACCCGCGGAACCATGATCTCAATCGTCACAATCTGGTCGCCGCGTTTGCCCTCATGCGCCGAGGACGGCACTCCGCGCTCCCGCATTCGCAGCTTCTGCCCGCTCTGCGTTCCCGGCGGAACCTTCAGCTGCGCCCGACCGTCGATCGTCGGCACCTCAATCTTTGCGCCCAGCGCCGCTTCCGCCACCGTCGCCGGCACGGTCACATGAATATCGTCGCCCTGCCGCGTAAACACCGGATGCGTTCCCGCCTTGATGATCAGATACAGGTCGCCAGCCGGCCCTCCGTTCACGCCCGCGTTGCCTTTACCCGCCAGCCGTATCCGCTGTCCATCCCTCGTTCCCGGCTTGATGCGGAACTCAACCTGCTCCGTGCGCGTCACTGTGCCCTCGCCGTGGCAGGTCGGGCATGCATTCTCAACCTTGCCCGTGCCACCGCACTGCGGACACTGGATGTTGAACTTCATCCGCCCGCCCATCTGCGTAACCTGGCCTGACCCGTGGCACTCCGGACACGTATGCGATCCGCCCGTCGAGGCCTTGCCCTTGCACGTCGGGCAAACCTCCTGCCGCTGGATCTGCAGCCGCGCCGTCCCGCCGCGAATCGCCGTCCAGAAGTCCACCGGCACCTGGTACTCAAGGTCCGTGCCCGCCTGCGGCCCATGCTGCTCATGCCCGCCCTGGCTGAAAATGCCCGAGAAAATGTCCCGAAAGCCTCCCCAGCCGCTACCACTGCTGCTTGCCTGGTGTCGTCCGCCCGCGCCCGCCTGGTTCGCAAAGTCTGAAAAGTCGAACCCGCCAAAATCGAACGGAACACCCTGTTGCCCGCCGCGCCCCGCCTGTCCAAACCCTCCGCGCGCTGCTGCCTCGGCCTGCGCCGGGTCAATCTGGTCGGAATAGAACCCCAGCTGGTCGTAAATCTTCCGCTTCTTCTCGTCACTCAAAACATCGTTCGCCTCGGAGATTTCCTTGAACCGCTCCTCGGCCTTCTTATCGTCCGGATTCACATCCGGGTGATACTTGCGCGCAAGTTTGCGGAACGCCTTGCGGATGTCCTCCGCCGAGGCCGTCTTCTTCACTCCAAGAATCGCGTAATAGTCTTTGCTTTGGGTCGCTGGCATCGTTATTTATTATCCAATCAAGACCTGTAGGGGATGACCTCATCCACCGTCCCTTTAATTCCACACCATCTTCGCTTCCACCGGCTCCATCCGCCAGAACAGGTCAGGAGCGTTCTTCCGCATCTGCGTCAAAAACTCCTCTGCCTCTTCCCGCGTATTGAACAGGACTCTGTCGTATACCTGCCCGGCCCGCACCTGCTCGCATTTCCAAAGCGTATCTGTCATCACAACACTCCTGCAGATAAAGCGTAAGGGGCACCCATTCGGACGCCCCTTCGACTCAAAAAGCACCAAGTCCGGTTACTTTTTGTCATCCACGTCCACATACTCAGCGTCGATCACGCCTTCGTCCTTCTTTGCCTCTTCGGTGGTTCCCGCCGAGGCTCCATCGGACGCCGTCGCGCCGGTCGCGCCACCCGCGGTGTTGGCCTTGTACATGGCCTCGGCCAGCTTGTGCGAGGCTGCGGTCAGTTTCTCCCGCGCCGCGTCCAGCTCGGCCGCGCCCGCCTGGCGCTCCAGTGCCTTTTTGGCATCAGCCAGCGTCGCTTCAACATCGCTCTTCTCGCTGCCGGAGACCTTATCGCCGCTCTCCTTCAGCATCTTCTCGATGTTGTAGACCATGCTGTCCAGCGAATTGCGAGCTTCAATCTCCTCACGTTTCGCCTTGTCCTCGGCAGAGTGCGATTCGGCCTCCTTGGCCATCCGCTCCACTTCTTCCTTGCTCAAACCCGAAGACGACGTAATTGTCACCTTCTGGTCTTTGCCCGTGGCGGTGTCCTTCGCCGTCACGTTCAGAATGCCGTTCGCGTCGATATCGAACGTCACCTCAATCTGCGGCATGCCCCGTGGCGCCGGAGGAATTCCGGCCAGCTTGAACTTGGCCAGCGTGCGGTTCTGTCCGGCCATCGGACGCTCGCCTTGCAGCACGTGCACTTCGACCTCGGTCTGGTTATCTGCCGCCGTCGAAAACGTCTCCGTCTTCTTCGTCGGAATCGTCGTGTTCCGCGGAATCATCGGAGTCGCCACGCCGCCCAGCGTCTCAATCGCCAGCGTCAGCGGAGTCACATCCAGCAGCAGCAGGTCCTTTACTTCGCCTGCCAGCACGCCGGCCTGCACCGCCGCGCCAATCGCCACCACCTCATCCGGATTCACGCCCTTATGCGGCTCTTTGCCGAACAGGTCCTTCACCAGCCGCTGAATCCGCGGCATGCGCGTCTGTCCGCCAACCAGAACCACTTCATTGATCTTGCTCGCGTCCACGCCCGCGTCCGCCATCGCCTTCTTGCACGGCTCTACCGAGCGCTGAACGATGTCCTCAACCAGCGACTCCAGCTTGGCCCGCGTCAGCTTCTTCACCAGATGCTTCGGCCCACTCGCGTCCGCCGTGATGAAGGGCAGATTGATCTCTGTCTCCATCGCCGTCGAAAGCTCAATCTTGGCCCGCTCCGCTGCGTCCTTCAGCCGCTGCAGCGCCATCTCATTGCCCTTGGAGCTAAGGTCCAGGCCCTCGTCCTTCTTGAACTCCTCAATTAACCAGTCCACAATCCGCTGGTCGATGTTGTCGCCGCCCAGGTGCGTGTCGCCGTTGGTCGACTTCACCTCAATCACGCCCTCGCCGACCTCAAGAATCGAGATATCGAACGTACCGCCGCCAAAGTCGTACACGGCAATCGTCTCTTCCTTCTGCTTGTCCAGCCCATAGGCCAGCGCAGCCGCCGTCGGCTCGTTCACAATGCGCTTCACGTCCAGGCCGGCAATCTTGCCTGCGTCCTTGGTCGCCTGCCGTTGTGCGTCGTTAAAGTACGCCGGAACCGTGATGACCGCCTCGGTCACCGGACCGCCAAGATAGTCCTCAGCCGCTTTCTTCAGCTTCTGCAAAATCATGGCCGAGATCTCAGGCGGGGTGTAGTCCTTGCCCTGCGCCTCAACCACAATGTGGTCCCCCTGCTGCTTCACCTTGTAGGGAACCATCTTCATCTCGTCTGTTACTTCGTTAAACCGGCGTCCCATGAACCGCTTGATCGAGTAGATCGTATTGTGCGGATTCGTGATCGCCTGCCGCTTTGCCACCTGGCCAACCAGCCGCTCACCGCTCTTCGTAAATCCCACTACCGAAGGCGTAGTCCAGCCACCCTCCTCATTCGGGATCACCTTCGGCTCGCCGCCTTCCATTACGGCGACCACCGAGTTCGTTGTGCCCAGATCAATTCCAATAATCTTTGCCATTTTGCTGCCACTCCTCAAACTTTCAGTGCTCTGTTGATTCAGCCTTATGCAAGCTTCGCACTTGAGTCACTTATTGTCAATCTATCTGATGCTAAAAACTTACCCCCGGATGCAAATCTAGCCGCCAATCCTTGAATCTTACGCCCTTCCATGTGTATCGAATTGATAGATTTAGCCTTCGGGATCAAGGCCGCGCCCGCCGGACAGCCCGTCAAACCCCGGATTTACCCCTTGTAACGCCGAGGAAAATGGCAGATTTCTCCACTCAAGAGCCCCAGAATGCGGGCGTAAATCCTTGGCTTGTTGCCATTTCCGTCATGCTGGCGACCTTTATGGAGGTGCTCGACACCGCCATTGCCTCCGTCGCCCTCCCCTACATTGCCGGATCGCTCTCCGCCTCGACCGACGAAGCCACCTGGGTCTTGACCAGCTACCTGGTCGCCAACGCCGTCATCCTTCCCGCCAGCAACTGGTTTTCCCTCAAGTTCGGACGCAAGCGCTTCCTTATCACCTGCGTCATCATCTTCACCATCTCGTCCTTCTTCTGCGGAGCCGCGCCCACCCTCGGTTTCATCCTGCTTGCCCGCATCGTTCAGGGCGCCGGTGGCGGCGCGCTCCAGCCTCTGTCCCAGGCCATCCTGCTGGAAAGTTTTCCGCCTCGCATGCGCGGAGCCGCAATGGCCATCTTCGGCTTTGGGGTGGTTATCGCTCCCATCATCGGTCCCACGCTCGGCGGCTGGCTTACCGATACGTACAGCTGGCGCTACGCCTTCTACATCAACATCCCCATCGGCATCCTTGCTGTCCTCATGATCAGCCGCTTTGTCCACGACCCGCCCTACATCAAGAACGCCAAGCCGAGCAAGTTCGACAACATCGGCTTCGGCCTGCTTGCCGTCTGGACAGGCTGCCTGCAGGTCGTCCTCGACAAGGGCCAGGAAGATGACTGGTTCGGGGCCATCTGGCTGCGCTGGGCCGTCTTCTTCTGCGTTCTGGCCCTCACCTGGTTTGTCATTCGCTGCTGGCGCAATCGCTCCGCCATCGTCAGCCTGCGTATCTTCCGCGACCGCAACTTCGCCGTCGGCTGCCTGCTCATCTTTTTCTTCGGAGTTTCGATCTACTCCACCATCACCCTGCTCCCGCTCTACTATCAGGAGCTGCTCGGCTACACCGCCTTCGCCGCCGGCATCATCGTTGGCCCGCGCGGATTCGGCGCCATCGTGGCCATGCCCATCATCGGCGTGCTCACCAACAAGGTGGACGCGCGCTACCTGCTCACCTTCGGCTTCATCGTCTTCGGACTCATGTCGCTCGCCTTCGGCGACGTCAACCTCAGCATCAGCCCCTGGACGCTTCTCTGGCCCATCATCATCACCGGCTTCGCCCTCAGCTTCGTCTTCGTCCCCATCACCACGCAGTGTTACGCCACGCTGCGCAACGAGGAAATCGGAAACGCCAGCGGCATCTTCAACCTGCTCCGCAATATCGGCGGCTCCATCGGAATCTCTGCCGCGCAGACCATGATCACTCGCCGCGCCGAGCTCCATCAGAACCAGATCGTCGGAACCATCCCGCAGTCCGGCTATTGGTTCCAGCGGCGCACCGACGCCCTCGACCGCTATCTCGGCCGTCACCTTGGCCACGCGCAGGGAACCCCCGGCGCGCACGCGCAAATCTACCAGCAGGTCCTCCAGCAGTCCCGCCTCTATGCCTTCGTCGATGTCTTCCGCTACATTGCCCTTATGTGTTTCTTCTGCATCGCCCTGGTCTGGCTCTTCAAAAAAGTCCAGCCCGGCCGCAGAGCCCCTGCTGGCGCGCATTAAGCGGCCTATGCAATTCCTAATCTCTGCTCCATCTTTTCCTTCGTCTCCGGAGACGAAATCAGCAACGCCCGGTCTTGCTCCAGCAGTTTGGTCGAATCGTGCGGCAGCAGCACTTCGCGCCCACGAAACACTGCCAGCACCTTCGGCGCATCGCCGTACCCGGCGCAAACCTCAGCAATCGTCTGCCCGGCCAGCGGACTCCCCTTCGGCACCGTGCCCATGAACATCTGCTCGCCCGGAGACAGCGTCACCGGAATCCCCGATTGCATCAGCGCCGCCATGTCCAGCTCATGCACCTGCGCAGTCTGCTTGAACTGGTGCGCCCGGATCAGCTCGAACGCCGCATTCAGCTCTTCCACATAGTGCGCCGGGCTCTGCGCCGGAGTCTGCACCTGCGCCTCGTACAGGCTCCTGTACTTCAGCCCCTGCGACAGCCAGTTCTGCGCCAGAAACGCCAGCGCCACCGACAATCCCGCCGGAACCAGAAGCTGATACCCGCCCGTCATCTCGCACACCATCAGCAGTGTCGCCACCGGAACCCGCGCCGCCGCCGCAAACAACGCCGCCATGCCCACAATCACAAACGGCGCCGCCGGCTGGTGAAACACCGCCGCCACCAGACCGCCCAGCATCGCGCCCACGAACAAACTCGGCGCAAACACGCCGCCCGATCCGCCCGAGCCCACCGTGAACGACAGCGCCACAATCTTCAGCCCCAGCAGCGCCGCCAGTACGCCCAGCGTCAGCTTGCCCAGAATCGCCATCTGCATCCACCCGTAGCCGCCGCCCAGCACCTGCGGAAACTCGAGCGCAATCAGCCCCACCACCAGCCCGCCAATCGCCGGTTTAAAAATCCGGGGGCAGGGAATCCGGTGGAATCCGTCGCGTACCTTGTAGAAAACCTCGGGCAGCACCGTTCCCACCACGCCGCCCGCAATCCCCAGCAGCGCATACCACGGATACCGGTGATAATTCGGCTCCACCACGCTCGCCGGAACCGAAAACAGCGGATGCATCCCGATAAAAAATCCGTTTACCGCATACGCCACTACCGACGACAGCAGCGTATAGATCAGCAGCCGGCTCTCAAACTCCATCCCGCTGTACAGCACTTCAATTGCAAAAATCGCCGTGCCCAGCGGTGACCGGAACACCGCGGAAAGCCCCGCCGCCATGCCCACCACAATCAGGAACCGCCGCTCCTGGTCGGACCGCTTGAACAAATTCGCGTAAATCGCTCCGGTACCCGCCGTAATCAGCGCCGTCGGCCCTTCGCGTCCTGCCGAACCGCCCGACCCGATCGTGATTGCCGAGGCCACCAGCTTCAGCGGAGCCACTCGCGACCGGATCTTCCCGCGCATTTGATGAAATGCCTTCACCACCGTGTCCGTGCCGTGCCCTTCGGCCTCGGGCGCAAACGTAAACACCAGCACGCCCGAAATCAGCCCGCCCAGCGTCGTCACCAGTGGAATCAGCCACAGCCCATGCCGCCCGATGATCTCTGGCTGCAACCAGCCGGTATCGCTGATCAGCGGTGCCATGTATCCCGCAATGTCATACAGAAAAAGGTGCGCGCACACGCGCAGCATCCACTCAAACAGTTGCGCCGCCAGGCCGCCCACCACGCCCAGCATCAGCGCATCCAGCACGCGCCGCAGCTCGACCTTATGCCAGAACCTCAACAGTAGCTGCCGCCGTTCCCGCGCCGTCTGCCCATTCACGTGCTCGTCCGCCAAATCTTGCCTCCACGTTTACTTTCATACAGATGCACTTTGGCGGCAACAGGCCATACTTCAAATCCATTACCGAACAAATGAGGTCGTAAAAGGCAAGGTTGACTCCCCAGATGCTATACAGCTATGCTATATAGCAGGTGAACCCATGTCCCAACTCACCAAAACCCGGGTCTTCATGAGCGGACGCAGCCAGCACGTCACCATCCCCGCCGAATTCCGCTTCAATACCAAGCAGGTCTATATCCGGCGCGACCCAGAAACCGGCGACCTCATCCTTTCCGAACACCCCAAAAATCTCGCCGACATCCTGGCCGCTCTCGACAAAATAGGAGTGCCCGACGACTTCCTCTCGCCTGAAGAGCGCGCACAGACGCCGCCTCAGGAGCGCGAGGATTTGTGACACTCTTCCTGCTCGATACCAATATGGTCAGCTACATTGTTCGTCATCGCTCCGCCGCCGCGCGGGCCAGATTGCTCGGCCTTAAGCACGGCGACACAGGCTGCATCTCCGCGATCACCGAAGCAGAGATTCGCTACGGACTCGCGCTTCGCCCCCAAGCCACAGCGCTCAGAGCGATGATGGAGGGATTCCTCGCCAGCATTCCGATTCTGCCTTGGGCGAGCAATGAAGCCAAAGTCTACGGAGAAGTTCGGGCGCAGCTTCAAAGAACAGGCAAGATGCTCGGGTCTCAGGACTTGCAAATCGCAGCGCACGCCGTCGCCCTCAACGCAATCCTCGTCACCCACGATGCGGCCTTCCGGCAAGTCTCCGACCTCCACGCCATCGAAGACTGGGCCACCGACTTATAGCGGTTGCCATGCGTCCCTCATCCCGCGCCCAACGGAAGCGGCCACTCACCCCTCTTCCGACTCTCTTAGCTTCGCAATCACCGTGAAGTCTTCCAGCGTCGTCGTGTCGCCCTTGATGTCGCCGTTTGTCGCCAGCTCTCGCAGCAGGCGCCGCATGATCTTGCCTGACCGCGTCTTCGGCAACTGATCGGTAAACCGAATATCATCCGGACGCGCCAGCGCGCCAATCTCCTTTGCCACCCACGCCCGCAGCTCGGTCTTCAATTCTTCTGAAGGTCTATACTCGCTCTCCAGCGTCACAAACGCTGCAATCGCCTGGCCCTTCAGGTCATCGGGACGCCCTACCACCGCAGCCTCCGCCACCTTCGGATGCGCCACCAGCGCCGACTCCACTTCCATCGTGCCCAGCCGGTGCCCGCTCACGTT
>Ga0335074_10000748_pt1 | contig 44816 bp, 19 predicted proteins | sample Lox_Sample_23_FD_206715 | JGI IMG/M metagenome (GOLD analysis project Ga0335074, IMG submission 206715) | Soil microbial communities from Loxahatchee National Wildlife Refuge, Florida, United States - Lox_Sample_2.3 | ecosystem: Environmental > Terrestrial > Soil > Wetlands | place: USA...
AAAGAAAGCAAACAGGCCAAGACCGGCAAAGCTCGCTCTTCGCTGCACCACTCTCCCCGACTCGCGCAGTTTGCGGAAGGCTCTTCCGCTCCGGCCTAAACGCACCGCCCTACGGGCGGCGCAGGCCTCCGCTCCGGAGCCTCCGCAAACTCAGTTCGCAATACTCAAAACAAGCTCGAATGGTCTGGTTTTGCTCCGCCACTCTGGTCTATTTTTGAAACGCCCTTGACATTTCAGGCATAATTAGTGCGGGAACAACATCAATGATTGAGTTCGGAAGACGGCCTTCTTTTCGAGAAAGTACTGGCAGTTTGCAGCTTTAGTACTAGGCCGTCCGTGCTAAAGGATGTATTCAAGGCTGGCGTCGCAGATGCAGGCGATGTGCAGCGAGGCGTCACTGAAGGATTATCCGTGGACGATGCAGGAACAGACTGGTGGCGCGGTCGGGACGCATAAAGCTGCCAGAAAGGCTATTGGATTATCATTAAGGCGTGATTATTTCTTACAATTAGATATGCTGGCCAAATCGGCGCAGGGGTCGTCTCAGAACGGCTGGAGCTTTCTAAAGGCGATGCGGGCGGTCGAGGAGTGGAAAAAAAGGCTCCGATTGACAGACCTTCGGCGTTATCGCCCTGGCTCAGAAGTTTTTGCCGGCACCTTCTATGACTCCGGGTTTCTGATCGAGCGCGGCATTTTGGCGCTGCATTATCTCTTTCCAGACGGACGGGAAACATTGTTCATGCTGGCGTATCCAGGCGAGATGGTGAACCTGACGGCGCTCTCACGCGCGGAGCCGATGCCAACTGCAGTGACGGCCGTAACGAACTGCGACGTGTATCGCATTGAAGCACATCGGATGCAGACGGCGGAACGGGACGACCCTGAGATTCCCAAGCTGCTCAACCGTTCGTTACAGGACCAGATTGCCAAACGCACCAAGGCGCTGGTGGAACTCAAGACCCTGTCACCGGCTGAACGCCTGGAACGCCATCTATGCGAGTTGGCCCACGTATTAGGTTGTGACATTCACGCTAAGCCAGTGCGGGTCATAGTGCCCTTGAAGGATACGGAAATGGCAATGCTTCTCGGGCTATCCGTGCGACAATTCAAGCGTGTAAAGAAGAGCCTTCAGGAGGAAGGTCGACTGACGCTGGAAAACAGTCGCGTGTTCGTACTACCGGAATGCCGATGAGCATTCGTTAATCAAAAAGTTCGGTTCGTTTTTTCTAATATTTGGCTGCAGAAAGGGCCGATTGGCACCGAATTGCATGTCAATTGTCCTTCGGTATCCATCAGCTCTACTGTATCCTTTGATCAGAGATGATTCACTAGTCAGCCTGGACAGCCAACCGGCCCGGCCGACAGTTGAGTGTGCCTCTCTAGTTTGCACTCAGCCATACTCTGGCTATGTAAGCGTCGCGATACGTTAATTCACCACGGTTTGTGACAGCTAACACGCCGATAAAGACGAGTGCAACGCTTCATCACTAAATGCAAGAAGTTCGCTGTGCCGAACACAGGCGGCAGCCTGTCCGGAGAGGACGCTGGGCCCGGGAAAGAAGATGCCTTTGACAGTTACCGACCAGAGACTGGCGTGGTACGCGCTTCAAGTCAAACCGAAGCACGAGGAAGTAACATCAACGCTGCTCACTTATAAAGGGTATGAAACGTACTTACCGCGATATTGTTCAGAATCGAAAAAGCGGAGCCGGGCAAGAGATAGAAAGAAGTTGTTCCCCGGATATGTGTTCTGCCGGTTTTCACCGGTTTCAACGGTTCAGATAGGAAGCGGCGCCGGTGTAGTCACCACTCCCGGAGTCTTGCGAATCGTAGGCGCAGGAGATGTTCCAATTCCGATACCCGATGCAGAAATCGAGGCGTTCCAGCGGATCTTAAGCTCGCATCTCACTTCGGTTCCCTGGAGTTACTTTAAGGTTGGGCAAAAAGTGACACTCTGCGCAGGCCCACTTCGAGGTATCAGCGGCGTGTTGGTCTCTGCGGAGCGGGAAGACCGGCTGGTGGCGTCAATCAATTTATTGCAGCGATCGCTCGCAGTAGACGTCTGCCTCGACTGGATAAATCCGCCGGCGGCGCTGGCACTTGCTGTTGCGGAACTGCGAAATCCGACGTTTGTGGCCGGCGACAGCCGCTGCGCTTGAACAGCTGAAAGAGACTTATGACTGCAATCAAAGAAACTGACGCAAGTACATACAAAGTAATAGTAAACACGAAAAACAATACTCCATCTGGCTTGGCGCAAGGCAGAATCCGCTCGGTTGGCGCGATGCAGGCAAGAGTGGACTCAAAGCAGAATGCCTCGAGTAGATCAGAGAGGTTTGGGCCGACATGCGGCCGGTCTCGCTTCGCTATTCAGCTATTGATATGAGTGACAGTTCTACAAATCGGTGGCTCGAGGGACTACACGTAGAGACGTCGGCCACTCTACGGATATTTGCAATCCCCTATGCGGGTGCCAGTTCTTACCTATACCGGGGCTGGCACCGGCAGATGCCTCCAGGCATACAGTTATGTCCGATTCAGCTGCCGGGGCGCGGTAAACGCACAGCGGAGCCGCCTTGTTTGCGTATGGACGAGCTGGTCGGGCCCATGTGCGAGGGTCTCGCGCCTCACCTGGAACAGCCCTTCGCGCTTTTCGGCCACAGTATGGGCGGCCTGATAGCATTTGCGCTGGCGCACCGTCTTGAGACTCAGTTCGGGCTGAAGTCAGTTGCGCTCATCGTGGCGGGATGTTCGCCGCCACATGTGAAACGAAACTCTGTCAAACTTCATGAGTGGTCCAACGATGATCTTATAGAGGAGCTACGGCAACGCGGCGGCACGCCGGCGGAGGTTTTATCGTGCGCGCCAATCATGAGAGTCACGCTATCGCTCATGCGAGCGGATTTCGAACTTATCTACAACTACCAGACTGACCCCGCTATTCAGCTTGAACGCCCGATTTACGGGTTTGCCGGCTCCGAGGACGTCGAAGATGGCCCTTCGAGCATGCATCGTTGGAAAGAAATCACCACCCGTGGCTTTACCATGTCGACAATCCCGGGCGGTCACTTATTTCCGTTTTCCGCGTCCGCCGCATTTATGTCGGAGTTTCGCCCCCTGGCGGCGCATTTGGCCGACCAGGCATGGAACAACGTACCGCGCCGCAAGAGTCGATTAGTGACCGATGCGGTAGTAACATCCCGCTAACCAAGCGCTTCCAGTTGTTTAAACAGGCGTCATAATCGCAGCGAATTCGCCCCACGCAGTCAGCGTAACTAAGGCAGGTCACAGTGAATCAGGAAGATATCAGCTCCGAATATCAGAATATATCCGAGGATCAAAGAGCGCTTCACGTCGCTATTGTCGGAATGTCGGGTCGTTTTCCAGGTAGCGAGACTCTAGAAAAGTTTTGGAAGAATCTCAGAGATGGGGTGGAGTGTGTTAGCTTTCTTTCCGACGAGGACCTAAAAACCCTTGGAGTTCCACGAGCGACAGGAAGAAAGAAACATTTTGTGAAAGCAGCGGCACTGCTCGATAATATCCAGCAGTTCGACGCTGAATTCTTCGGATACCCGCCCCGCGAAGCCGAGCTGATGGATCCGCAGCACAGGATATTTCTCGAGTGCGCTTGGGAAGCGCTTGAATTCGCCGGTTATGAGCCGGAGACATATCCTGGCCTGATTGGAGTTTACGCTGGAACCAGCCTAAGCAGCTACCTGCTTTATAACGTGCTCTCTAACATGCCGGACATGCACTCGGAAAGGAATTTCGAGGCGATGATCGGCAACGATAAAGATTTTCTAAGCACCCGCGTTGCTTACAAGCTGAACCTCAAGGGCCCCGCCATTGACGTCCAGACCGGATGCTCTACTTCGCTGGTTGCCGTTCATCTCGCTTGCCAGTCTTTGCTCTGCTATCAGTGCGATATGGCGTTGGCAGGCGGCGTATCGGTTCAGGTGCCGCAGCGCAGCGGTTATTACTATGAGAAAGACGGCCTCCACTCTCCCGATGGCCATTGCCGGGCCTTCGATGCCAATGCGCGCGGAACGATCTTCGGAAGCGGCGTAGGTATAGTCGTCCTGAAGCGGCTTAGCGATGCGCTCAGGGACGGTGATCATATCGATGCCGTGATTCGCGCGTCTGCCATTAACAATGATGGATCTCAGAAGGTTGGATTCACCGCGCCATCGGTAGAGGGACAGTCCAGCGTCATCATGGCCACACAGAGTTTGGCTGATGTCGCCCCTGAAACGATCAGCTATATCGAGTGCCATGGCACAGGCACAAACCTGGGTGATCCAGTGGAGATCCTGGCCCTTAAAAGCGCTTTCGGCGATGCCGCAGGTCTGAAGAACTTCTGTGCGTTGGGAACTGTAAAAAGTAACATCGGTCATTTGGACGCCGCTGCGGGGGTGGCAGGATTAATCAAGACGGTGCTGGCCATGAAGCATAAGTTATTGCCTCCCAGCTTGCATTTTGAATCGCCGAATCCTCAAATCGACTTTGATAACAGCCCCTTCTATGTAAACCACAGCCTCAAGGAATGGAAGAACGGCACGTTCCCGCGTCGCGCGGGAGTAAGTTCCTTCGGCATCGGCGGCACCAATGCCCACGTAATTCTGGAAGAATCACCTGCTGCGCCTCCTGCGGAACCGGGCAGAGACTATCAACTGCTGTTGTTGTCGGGGAAAACACGAACGGCATTAGAGGCCGTCAGCGGCAGGCTTCTCGAACATCTGGAAGGTCATCCGGAGTCCGTGCTGAACGACGTCGCCTACACGCTTGCAGTTGGCCGTAAGGCATTCGACCATCGGCGGGCAGTTGTGTGCAGCGATCGGCCAGACGCGATCCGGATCTTACAACAGATGGATCCTGCGCGTGTTTTCAGCAACCAGTATTCCGGCCCCAGCCGTTCGTTGGTGTTCATGTTCCCCGGCGGAGGCGCGCAATATCCCGAGATGGGGTCAGGCCTTTATCGAATTGAGCAGGTTTTCAGGGAGCAAGTCGATCTCTGCGCGGAACTGTTGCAGCCCGCGCTGGGATGTGACATCCGTACGTATCTTTATCCTGCGGGTGCAGAACTGAAAGATGCGTCTCGCCGGATGAAAGAGACCATCATCGGGCTGCCTGCTTTATTCGTCACGGAATATGCTTTGGCCAAGCTCTGGACGTCTTGGGGCATTGTTCCTCGGGCTTTCATCGGTCACAGTCTGGGCGAATATACAGCCGCGGCGTTGGCCGGCGTCTTTTCGCTTGAGGACGCTCTTGCGCTCGTAGTCACTCGGGCCAGACTATTCGGACAGCTTCCGCCGGGTGCAATGGCGGGTGTGCCGTTATCACCCGAAGAAATCGAACCACTTCTGGAGGACTCACTCTCGCTCGCCGCGGTGAACGCTGAATCGCAGTGCCTGGTTTCCGGACCGCAGAGCGCAATCGAGAGATTCATTCAACGACTCGCCGAGCGGGAAATCGAGTGCCGGCGCCTTCAGATCGATGTTGCCAGTCATTCCGACCTGGTCACGCCCATAATGGGCGCGTTCGGCGATTTCCTCCGAACACTTAAAATGCACGAGCCTCGAATTCCCTACATTTCGAACGTAACGGGCACGTGGATCACGGGGGAGCAGGCTGTAAGTCCAGAGTATTGGTTGCGGCATCTGCGCCAGCCAGTTTTGTTCGGCCCTGGAATCAAGGAACTGCTGTCGGATCGGAATCGGATACTCCTCGAAGTCGGCCCCGGTCACACCTTGAGCACGCTGGCGACGAAGCCCGGCGGAAATCAAGATACGGTTTCCATATTGCCGTCGATGCGCCACCCCTACGACCCGCAATCCGATGTGGCCTTTCTGCTCGCTACCGTAGGTAAATTGTGGTTGGCGGGCGCTCCTTTGAACTGGCACAAGTTCTACGCACGTGAGCGGCGCACGCGAGTAGCATTGCCGTCATATCCGTTCGAGAGACAGCGCTATTGGATCGAGTCCAGAAAAGACGGGCCCGGACACGCAACGATCGATAAGACTGACGATGTGGATCAATGGTTTTACATACCGTCCTGGAAACTATTGCCGCGGTCTTATTCAGAAGGTGGAGTATTGCAACAAACCGACCAGAAACCCTGGCTGGTTTTTATGGATGAACGTCTTGGACCCTGGTTGGCAGAAAAGCTTGAGGACACAGGAGTCGAAGTTTGCGTCATCCGCGAGGGCGCCCGCTTCAAACGTGTGAATGACAGGACATATGTGCTGAATCCGGAGAATCGCGAAGATTACGTGCGTTTGTTGCGAAATCTGGAAGATGTCGGAACGCAGGGCTTCAACGTAGTCCATCTATGGAGCGTTACCGACGACCAGTTCAACGCTCGCTCATCATTCCAACATTTCCAGCGCGTTGGAATGGATAGCTTGGTTGCCTTTACTCAGGCGATGGCGGAACTCGACTATTCAGAACCTGTTTCGGTGTGGGTGGTCTCCACCAATCTGCACAAGGTTGAAAGCAAAGACCGGCTCATCCCCGACAAGGCTACTTTGCTTTCTCCGTGCACGGTTATTCCACAGGAATATCAAAACGTATCTTGCTGGTCGATCGATGTTGATCTTATTCACGATCAACTGGCAAAAGCAGGCGATGAAATATTTGCAGAGATACGAGCAGGGACACCCAACAAAGTAGTCGCCATCCGGGGCGGCCAGCGGTGGGTGCGCACTTTCGAGCCGGTGAGCCTGAACGAAGTCAATCTAGATCGCTATCTGCGACCGGACGGCGTTTATCTCATCACTGGAGGCCTTGGTGGAATAGGTTTGCAGATCGCTGGCTTTATAGCCCAGATAAAGGGCGTCAAGTTGGCGCTTATTGAACGCACTGTGCTGCCTTCGGAAGAGCAGTGGGAGGACTGGCTGTCACAACATGATCAAGACGATCCGGTGAGCGTCAAGATCATGAAGCTGAAAGAGCTGCGGGCAAAGTGCGCCGACGTGATGCCGCTTTCGGCAGACGTGGCGGATGAAGACCAGATGCGCGACGCAATCAACGAAGTGGTCGCGCGCTGGAAGGGAATAGACGGCGTGATACATGCCGCCGGTGTCGCCGGCGAAGCTGCCATGCAGTTGATCCCCGACATTAAGCAAAGCGACTCCGACCGGCACTTCCGTCCAAAGGTCAAAGGATCGAGAACAATCGCTCACGTCATCAAGTCCGTACAGCCGAAATTCTGTCTCCTGTTCTCGTCCAATGCTGCGTTGTTCGGAGGTTTGGGATCGATCGCCTATTCGGCTGCGAGTCTTTTCATGGATGCGTTTGCGGAAAGCTGTGCTTCTGAAGCCGGCACCCGCTGGATCAGCGCGGATTGGGATCCCTGGCTTACCAGGCAGGACGAGCGGATTCATGCGAGTTATGATACGGGCCTGCAAAAGCACGCCTTGACACCGGAGGAAAGCGGCGAAACATTCCGGCGCGTGATTGCGAGCGCAGCACCGGGTCGAATCGTGATTTCTACCGGAAACCTGACGCTGAGAATGGAGTTGTGGACCGGGGCAGCGCTGAAGGGCGAAGCGGGCGCAGAAGAGAACGGAAGTCCGCAAGCCCTGCATGCAAGACCTCTCCTTTCAACCGACTATGTGCCTCCGAGAAGCGAGCTCGAGAGCACGGTGCTGAGTATCTGGCAGCAGGTACTCGGTCTCGAGCGGCTCGGTGTTCACGACAATTTCTTCGATCTGGGCGGCAATTCGCTGATCGGGCTGCGGATGATAACTGCCGTCAAGAAGAGCTTGGCGATCGAACTTCCCATCATGGCGCTGTTTGAAGGTCCCACGGTGAGCGCTCTCGCGAAGCGCATCGAAGAGAAGGAATTTCTTATGCCGAGCTTCCAGGAGAGCCAGGATCGCGGCGAACGCAGACAAAGAAACATCGCTGAGCAGAACGATCTCGAAGTGGATTTTCAGACCAACCGCTCTGCATAGATATCTCGCGATCTTAGTTGGAAACAGTCATGCACAGAGGCATAGCAATCATTGGAATGGCAGGACGATTCCCGAAGGCTCCTGACTTGGATGCTTTTTGGAAGAATCTGCGCGGCAAGGTGGAAGCAATCCGCTTTTCCACGAGAAAGGAACTGCAGGCACTGGGGGTCGAGCAAGCGCGATTCGAGAATCCCAATTTCATTCCGGCCGGGTCTTGCTTCGATCAGGTTGAGATGTTTGATGCCGGTTTTTTCGGGGTACCTCCCCGCGAAGCGGAGATCACCGACCCGCAGCAGCGGGTATTTCTGGAATGCGCTTGGGAGGCCCTGGAGAATGCGGGATATTTCGGCGAAAATTATTCCGGCGCAATCGGTGTCTTTGCGGGCGCAGCAATGAATACCTACCTGCTTTGCAATCTTATTCCCGCGCCCGATGCGCTGCGTTCCCTGGAGTTACTTCAGTTGAACGTGGGGAATAGCCCCGATTTCTTAACCACGCGTGTGTCCTACAAACTCAACCTTCGTGGGCCAAGTCATACGGTGCAAACCGCCTGTTCCACTTCCTTAGTCGCTATCCATGTGGCTTGCCAAAGTCTGCTCACAGGAGAATCGGATATGGCGCTGGCGGGCGGAGTGTCCGTCAATCTGAAGTTGCGCCATGGCTACGAATATCTGGAGGGGAGCATGACTTCTCCCGACGGCCACTGCCGGGCCTTCGATTGCCGCGCGCAAGGCACGATCTTCGGTAGCGGAGTGGGCGTGGTGGTGCTGAAGAAATTGGAGGCCGCGCTCCGTGACGGCGACCAGGTACACGCGGTGATCAAAGGGACCGCTATTAATAATGACGGCTCCTTCAAGATCGGCTACACGGCCCCGAGCATCCATGGACAAGCCCAAGTGATCAGTGAAGCCCTGGCCAACGCTGGGGTGGAGGCGGACAGCATTCAGTATGTAGAGGCGCATGGGACGGGGACACCGTTGGGAGATCCGATCGAAGTGCAAGCGTTGACGAAGGCCTATCGAACGCAGAGCAAGCGGCGGGGATATTGCGCGCTCGGGTCGGTGAAGACGAACGTTGGACATTTGGATGCGGCGGCGGGAGTAGCGGGATTGATCAAGACGGTGCTGGCGCTGAAGCACCGGGAGATTCCGCCGACGCTGCATTTCGTGGAGGCGAACCCGGAGCTGGGGTTGGAAGAGACACCGTTTTATGTAAACAGCGAGGTGAAAGAGTGGAAGGCCAACGGGCATCCCCGGCGCGCGGGAGTTAGCGCGTTCGGGGTGGGCGGAACGAATGCGCATGTGGTGTTGGAAGAAGCTCCGCGGGTGGAAAGAGCGGTTGGAGGGAGCAAACGGCAATTGCTGGTGATCTCGGCGCGGAGTGGGCCGGCCCTGGAGCGAGCGACGGAGAATCTGGCGGGGCATTTGAAACGGCATCCGGAGCTGGAGCTGCGGGACGTGGCGTACACGTTGCAGGCCGGCAGGAAGAGCTTCGCGCATCGGCGGTTCGTGACCTGCCAGAGCGTGGCGGAGGCTGTGGAAGCGCTGGAGAAGAAGGACCAGAACCGGCTCTTCAGCGGGGAGCAGGAGCAGCAGGAACGGCCGGTCGTGTTTCTGTTTCCCGGCCAGGGGAGCCAATATGCGGGGATGGGGCAGGGGCTGTATGCGGAGCCGGGAGCGTACCGGGGGGAGTTCGACCGGTGCGCGGAGATCCTGCGCGATGAGATGCAGGTGGACCTGCGGGAGGTGTTGTATGGGCAGGCGGGAGACCGGAAGGAATTAGAAGAGACGTGGCTGGTGCAGCCGGCGATGTTCGCGGTGGAATATGCGATTGCGCGGACCTGGATGAGTTGGGGGGTGGAGCCGGAAGCCATGCTGGGGCACAGCCTGGGCGAGTATGTGGCGGCGTGCCTGGCGGGCGTATTCAGTTTGGAAGAAGGGTTGCGGCTGGTGGCGCGGCGTGGGCGCCTGATGCAGTCCTGTGAGCCGGGAGCCATGCTGGCGGTGGGAGTGGGAACAAGCGAGGCCGCGGCGATGGCGGCCGCGGGGTTGTCGCTGGCGGCGGTGAATGGACCGCAGCAGTGCGTACTGAGTGGGACCAGGCATGCGGTGGAAGAGTTGGAAAGGCGCTTAGCGCAGGATGGCATCTCTTCGCGGCGGCTCAAGACCTCGCACGCCTTCCACTCGGCGACGATGGACCCGATGCTGGCCAGGTTTCGCCTGGAAGTGCAGAAGATTCGACTCCAGGATCCGCAGCGCAAGTATCTGTCCAACGTGACGGGAACCTGGATCAGCAAGCAAGCGGCCACCGATCCGGAGTATTGGGTCGAGCAGTTGCGCCACACCGTACGCTTTGCCGAGAGTATGAGCGAGTTACTCAAAGATCCTCGCCGTATCTTCCTTGAAACCGGCCCCGGACAGGCCCTCATTCGTGCCGCGAGACAGCAAACCGGAGGAAACCGGTCGCGCTCGCTACTAAGTTCGTTTGTTGCACCGGAAGCGCCGGACTGCGGCGCAGTGCAGACACTCGGTGCGCTTTGGTTGGCCGGCGCCTCTATCGATTGGAACAGGCTCCACGCCGGAGATGGGGCGCAACGGGTTGCGCTTCCGACTTATCCTTTCGAGCGCCAACGTTATTGGATCGAGCCCGAGGAACGGGCGCCCAAGCCTGCCGAAGCTTCTGGCGATTTCACGGATAGAGTTCCTGATCGGCGGAATGGTAACGGGAACGGAATTTCGATGCCGGCGCAAGTCTGTGCCGCGCCATGCCAAACACAGGGCCTGCACGATCGACCGCAGCTCAAGAATGCGTATGTGCCTCCGGGAAGCGCCGCGGAAAGGACCATCGCGGAATTCTGCCAGCAAGCTCTCGGCATCAAGGAAGTGGGAATCGACGACAACTTCTTCGAACTGGGCGGCGATTCTTTAACGGCCGTTCGAGTGATTGCCGATGTAAGGAAGGAATTTGCCGTTGAAATTCCGACCGTCAGTCTATATGAAAATCTGACAATCCGGTCTTTGGCACAATCCTTGGCTAACAGCAAAGCACCAGAAGAGACGGCAACTATCGACCGGAACGCTCGCACAGAAAGAATGGAGCGTGGCAGACAACATCGGCGCAACGAATTTGCAAAGAGACGCACCGGTTGAGGATCTCTCAGTGTGTAAGTCAGGCTGCGTGTCTATTGATATCTGATTGGAAATATGCGCACCGTACTAACTAACATCGGCTCTCTTGGAAACACCCAGCCATTTCTGGCGCTCGCCTCTGAATTGCGGGCGCACGGACATCACGCGATCGCTGCTTTTGCTCCTACTTATCGAAATTACGTAGGGCAGCTTGGTTTCGAGTTTGTATCGATTGGCTTGGATTTAGATCATGCAAAGTTGCAGCGCGAGGATACTGACGACGCCCTGAAGGGTGTCGATCCTTTGGAGACCCTGCAGGACTCGCTTGTGCGGCTGGAGCAAATGCTGCCGCAGATGTTTGAAGAGCTTCACGAGGCGTGCCGCAATGCGGATGTTCTAATCAGCGGCCACTTGCAACCCGTTTCAAGAATGGTCCATGAACTTACGGGAATCCCCTTCGTCTCCGTGCATACTAACCATTTTGGTGGAAGGCAGCCGTATGCCTACCGGCACGCAACGGCTTCGGTCATCAATCCCTTCCGCGCACGTCTCGGGTTGCTGCCCGTAAGCGACCCTATCCACACAGACGCTAATTCTCCGCAACTGGCGCTCTATGCAATCGGTCGTTTCATTCGGCAGACGCCTTCTAACTGGCCGTCGCACCACCATGTTACCGGATTTTTCTTTCTCGAGGAGAAAGAATGCGTTCCGGATCCTGAGCTGGCGCGTTTCCTAGAGCAAGGCGAGAAGCCGGTGGTGATTACTTTCAGCAGCATTGCTCATCCTGATCCCGACGCCATGACGGATCTCCTTTTGGAAGCCGTCGAGAAGGTTGGATGCCGGGCGGTAATCCAGCACGGTTGGAGCGGTCTCGCGAAAAACAGAGCGCTCCCTAAGAATGTGTTTGCGCTGGGGTTCGTGCAGCATACCTGGCTGTTTCCGCGCGCTGCGTGCGTGGTGCATGCGGGTGGTTCGGGTAATTCGGCAGCAACCATGCGCGCCGGAGTTCCAGCGCTGGTTGTTCCGCATGTGGGGGATCAGCCCATGTGGGCGGAGATCATCCGCGGCCTGGGTTGTGCGGGTGGAGTAATCGATTACCGGGAGTTGACGGCTGAAAATCTGGCTGCAGCTTTGAAAAAGACGCTGCACAATTCGCAACTATATGCGCGGGTTGCGGAAACGGCGAAAGTAATACGAGCGGAGCAGGGCGTGTCTCGCGCTCGCGTGCTCATCGAAGAACTGTGGCACCGCATGTCGACGGCTCCTCGCGCCACAGAACCCGACGCACTAACCTACGAGTGCCGCGGAGCGAGCGAGCGCCGGGAATTGCAGAGGCAAATGCGGCTGCGCGTCAGCCCGCCGGCCGTTCACAAGGGGCAGATTGCAGGATAACAGTTCACCCCGGTAGCCGGCAAACCAAGGCAGTTCTCATTACCGTTAAGAGTTTAGTAAATAAGTTAATCCTATCTTAGAGTGTAGAATCCGTATGTCCAACTCAGAAGAGCATTTCGACGATTCCGCTATCGCAATTATCGGCATGGCATGCAAGTTACCTGGAGCCGCCACTCCGGAAAGCTTTTGGAGTAACATTCGCGATGGCGTGGAAAGTATCTCGTTCCTGAAAGACGAAGAATTAGAGGCCTCTGATCTTGAGCCGGGCGTCATGAGCGACTCTCGCTATGTTAAGGCTGCTCCAGTTTTGGACGATGTGGAATTGTTCGACGCCGGGTTCTTCAACATTACTCCGAATGAGGCTCTGGTCATGGATCCGCAACATAGGCTGTTCCTCGAGACAGGATGGGCCAGCCTGGAGGATGCAGGTTATAACCCTGAAAGGTATGGCGGTGCTGTGGGTGTTTTTGCCGGCGCGCGAACCAGCAGCTACTTGTTTAACATTTTTGCCAATCGAGAGATGGGCCTGTCGATGGGAGCTTTTGAAATAGGACTCGGTAATGATGCTGCGTTCCTGACGTCGCGTGTATCTTACAAGCTGAATCTGACCGGCCCAAGTTACTCCGTCCATACCGCGTGTTCCACTTCCTTAGTTGCTATCCATCTTGCATGTAACAGCTTGCTGATTAACGAATGCCAGATGGCTTTAGCCGGCGGCGTGGCGGTCAACGTTCCGCACAAGAGTGGTTATCTCTACCGGAAGGGGGGCATCCTTTCTCCCGATGGCCACTGCCGGGCTTTCGACTCCCGTGCGCAAGGCACGATCTTCGGTAGCGGCGTAGGCGTGGTGGTTCTAAAACGGCTGGAGGATGCCATCCGCGACAAGGATCATCTATATGCGCTGATCAAGGGCACGGCTACGAACAACGACGGATGGTCGAAAGCCAGTTTTACTGCACCCGCCATACGCGGGCAAAACGGCGTGGTTCTAGATGCACTCGCCAACGCTGGGGTGGAGGCGGACAGCATTCAGTATGTAGAGGCGCATGGGACGGGGACACCGTTGGGAGATCCGATCGAAGTGCAAGCGTTGACGAAAGCCTATCGAACGCAGAGCAAGCGGCGGGGATATTGCGCGCTCGGGTCGGTGAAGACGAACGTTGGACATTTGGATGCGGCGGCGGGAGTAGCGGGATTGATCAAGACGGTGCTGGCGCTGAAGCACCGGGAGATTCCGCCGACGCTGCATTTCGTGGAGGCGAACCCGGAGCTGGGGTTGGAAGAGACACCGTTTTATGTAAACAGCGAGGTGAAAGAGTGGAAGGCCAACGGGCATCCCCGGCGCGCGGGAGTTAGCGCGTTCGGGGTGGGCGGAACGAATGCGCATGTGGTGTTGGAAGAAGCTCCGCGGGTGGAAAGAGCGGTTGGAGGGAGCAAACGGCAATTGCTGGTGATCTCGGCGCGGAGTGGGCCGGCCCTGGAGCGAGCGACGGAGAATCTGGCGGGGCATTTGAAACGGCATCCGGAGCTGGAGCTGCGGGACGTGGCGTACACGTTGCAGGCCGGCAGGAAGAGCTTCGCGCATCGGCGGTTCGTGACCTGCCAGAGCGTGGCGGAGGCTGTGGAAGCGCTGGAGAAGAAGGACCAGAACCGGCTCTTCAGCGGGGAGCAGGAGCAGCAGGAACGGCCGGTCGTGTTTCTGTTTCCCGGCCAGGGGAGCCAATATGCGGGGATGGGGCAGGGGCTGTATGCGGAGCCGGGAGCGTACCGGGGGGAGTTCGACCGGTGCGCGGAGATCCTGCGCGATGAGATGCAGGTGGACCTGCGGGAGGTGTTGTATGGGCAGGCGGGAGACCGGAAGGAATTAGAAGAGACGTGGCTGGTGCAGCCGGCGATGTTCGCGGTGGAATATGCGATTGCGCGGACCTGGATGAGTTGGGGGGTGGAGCCGGAAGCCATGCTGGGGCACAGCCTGGGCGAGTATGTGGCGGCGTGCCTGGCGGGCGTATTCAGTTTGGAAGAAGGGTTGCGGCTGGTGGCGCGGCGTGGGCGCCTGATGCAGTCCTGTGAGCCGGGAGCCATGCTGGCGGTGGGAGTGGGAACAAGCGAGGCCGCGGCGATGGCGGCCGCGGGGTTGTCGCTGGCGGCGGTGAATGGACCGCAGCAGTGCGTACTGAGTGGGACCAGGCATGCGGTGGAAGAGTTGGAAAGGCGCTTAGCGCAGGATGGCATCTCTTCGCGGCGGCTCAAGACCTCGCACGCCTTCCACTCGGCGACGATGGACCCGATGCTGGCCAGGTTTCGCCTGGAAGTGCAGAAGATTCGACTCCAGGATCCGCAGCGCAAGTATCTGTCCAACGTGACGGGAACCTGGATCAGCAAGCAAGCGGCCACCGATCCGGAGTATTGGGTCGAGCAGTTGCGCCACACCGTACGCTTTGCCGAGGGTATGAGCGAGTTACTCAAAGATCCTCGCCGTATCTTCCTTGAAACCGGCCCCGGACAGGCCCTCATTCGCCTTGCCAATCGCAATTCCGAAGGTGGCCACAGGCCTGCGGCGATCGGTTCCATGCCAAGTTCTGCGGACGTGGAAAATGAGGCCCCTTATCTGTTGAACGCCGTGGGCAAGCTGTGGTTATCAGGCGGCCCCTTCAACTGGGAAAACTTTCACGCGGAAGATGCCTGCCGGCGGATTCCGTTGCCGACATACCCTTTTGAAGGCCAACGTTATTGGATCGATCCCCATGGGCCAGGAGAAACCAGGCCCAAGTCCGGAGCCGCAGGTAAGAAACCGTCAGTCGAAGACTGGTTCTATCTGCCGTCCTGGAGGCGTAGTGTGGCGGCTAAGGAACAGCCGAGCGCTGAACCACAGCAATGGATTCTATTTGCCGATCGTTCAGAACTGGCTTCCACCTTGCGGCAACGGATGGAAGCCGAAGGCCGCTCCATCCTTACCGTTTACCGCGGGAGAGAATTTCGGCAGTATTCGGAACATGAATTCGCCGTCGATCCTGCACGCAGCGAGGACTATCGGGCCCTCATGCAGGCCGTTCCTTCGGCTTCCGTCTACAAGATCCTACACTTGTGGAGTCTCACTCCCGAGCCCGTCGCTGAGACCGGAAAAGAGCTATTTACTTCACTTCAGAGCCGCGGTTACTACAGCCTGCTTCTGCTAAGTCAAGCCATAAATCGAGCCGCGTTAAACGCTGATGTCTTGCTCGTTTCCGATTGCCTGCATCAAATCGAGGATGCGGACACGCCGTACCCGGAAAAGCAACCGATGCTCGCCGTGTGCCAGGTAGTTCCTCAAGAGTCGCCGAACATTGTGTTCCGCTCGATGGAACTTGATCCGTCGTGGGCATCTTGCCCAGCTGGAGATTGGGCGTCCCGGATTCTAGACGAAGCCAAATCAGCCTCGGAAGAAATGTTGGTCGCCTATAGAGGACCCCGGCGACTTGTGCGAGCTTTCGACCCGGTGAAGCTGGGAAAGAACTGCAAGATGGTGCGCCAGCTAAGAGCGGGAGGAGCCTATCTTATCACTGGTGGATTCGGTGGAGTGGGAGCGCTCATAGGGGACCATCTGGCGCGAACCTTCGGAGCCAAGCTCGTGTTGACCAGCCGCACCGCGATGCCCGCGCGGGAATTATGGCCGGAAATTCTAAAGAACGACTCGCATGGCGATGTGAGCCTCCGTATCCAGCAGATACAGAAGCTGGAAGCTTTAGGAGCAGAAGTGATGGCTGTTCCACTTGACATTACCGATAGCGCGCAAGTGGGACTCGCGTTCGAAACGGCAGAGCGCCGCTTCGGCCCAATCCACGGAATCTTTCACGCCGCGGGCGTAACCACGGGCGATTCCTTGTTCAAGTCTTTCAACGAATTGGGAACAGCAGAATCGGAGATTCAATTCGGACCAAAGGTCTATGGTGTCTACGCCTTACAGCAAGCACTCCAGGACAGAACACCCGATTTCTGTCTCCTATTTTCGTCGAGCGCGGCCATCTTGGGTGGTTTGGGATATCTGACATATGCTGCGGCAAACTTATTTCTAGACGCATTCAGCCAAACCTGTTCGCGCGGCGGGACCGCTTGGATCAGCGCTAACTGGGACCCATGGCCCAAGGAGATAAAGAAGCTCCAACAAGCCAAAACCAGCATCGACCAGTATGCAATGACGGCTGAAGAAAGCGTGGAAGCCTTGACGAGAACACTCAAGTACATTCCTTCGGGACAGGTCGTGATAGCTACTGGAGATCTTGGAAAACGCCTCAGCATCTGGATCAAGCGACTAAGTGACGGCAATCCAGGCGAGGCCACGTTTGTGCGCCCTCAACTCGCGATTGAGTACGAAGCCCCATCAAGCGACCTCGAGGAGAGGATCGCTGGAATCTGGCAGAGAGTTCTAGGGATTGACCGGATAGGCCGAAATGACAACTTCTTCGACTTAGGAGGGCACTCTCTGCTGGCCACACGGCTTATCGGCCAATTGCGCGATGAATTCCAGTGTGAAGTGTCCATCAACAAGTTCTTTGAGACGCCGACGATTGCCGAAGTCGCGAGCTTGATAGAGATCGCCAAATCCGGTGGGGAAGAGAGTGAACGGTCCGCCATTCTGGCGATGTTGGCTCAGCTTTCTGACGAAGAGGTGGATTTGGAGCTGAAGAAACAAATGGCTGCAATATAAATCCGGCTGTCCGCCAGAACAAGCGATGGTGAACCCTCGGGACCACTTCTACATCGCCGGATTACAAAACGAGAGGAATGAACATTGTGAATTTGAATATACGTCGTTGTGCTTATCTGTTGGCCGCTCTCTGCGCGCTAAGTGCATATTCTTTTGCGGAAACCCCTAAAGCATGCTCCAACGCCACGTTGGCAGGCAGCTATGGGTACTCTGTGCACGGAACCAATCTGGAAGCCAAGTTTGATTTCGTGATGGTCGGCAATTTTGAAACCGATAGCCAAGGGACTTTTAACGGAACAGAATCGGAAAGCGTAAACGGAAAGGTGGCACGCGGCCCGTTCACCGGCACTTACGCCGTCCGCCCTGACTGCAGCGGGTCTGCGAAATTGAAGTTTCTGAAATCGAATGTCGAGGTTTTGTTGGATTTCGTCCTCGTGGCGAATGGTAACGAGATGTATATCATCGATATGGGCGGCGGCAATGTGGAATTCGGCGAGGGCAAGCGGCAGTTCTGGAATAACAAGCAATAGCCCTCAATAACTTAAATGCATCGACGGCGCGGTCCGGTCTATGTGCCCCGCGCCCGGCGATTCGTTTCAAATAAGCACAATCTTGTTATAAGTTACAAGGCATTACCCTCATGAGCAAGGTTCAGTCACGTAGCCTGTCATTCGCGTCTACGCTAGTCGATCGATTGCGATTGCGTTCGGAGATTTCTCCCGATCGGACAGCATATATCTTCTTACGAGAGAACGGCTCCGAAATTCACCGCACATACCGGGAATTGGACCTGGAAGCGAGAAAGATTGCCGCATGGCTGCAGCACGAGCGCCTTTCGGGAGAGCGTGTGCTGCTCGTCTATCCGCAAGGACTCGACTACGTAGCTGCATTCCTTGGATGTCTGTATGGGGGCAGCATAGCGGTTCCCGTCTATCCCCCCCGGATGAATCGCCAGTTCCAGCGTATCGCGACGGTTGTTCAGGATTGCCGGCCTTCAGCCGCGCTCACCGCCCGTGCGCTGTTGTCCAAGATCCAATCCGCAAAGCACAGGGAACCGGGACTCAATTCATTCCCATGGCTTGTATCAGAAGAGGTTGACCCGCATCTTGCGGCGCGGTGGGTAGAGCCCGAGCTAGATGCGCGTGACATCGCTTTCCTGCAATATACGTCAGGCTCGACAGCGCAGCCCAAGGGAGTGATCGTAAGCCATGGAAATTTGACTTCTAACGAGAGGATGATCCAGGATGCCTTTGGTGTTAACGAGGACTCAGTCATTGCGGGGTGGCTGCCGCTCTTCCACGATATGGGTCTGATCGGCAATGTCTTGCAGGCCTTGTGGGCAGGCGCATGCTGCGTGCTCTTATCACCGGAACGTTTTCTGCGTCAGCCATTCGATTGGCTCAGCGCAGTAACTCGCTATCGGGCGACGATTAGTGGCGCACCGAATTTCGCATTCGATTTATGCACAACTAAAATAGCTGCCGAGCAGCTAGCTGCGCTCGACTTGAGCAGTTGGCGTGTTGCATTTAACGGCTCGGAGCCGGTCCGCGCTCAAACCATGGCCGACTTTTCAGAGAAGTTCTCGCGCTGCGGATTTGACCGAAAGGCCTTTTTTCCCTGTTATGGCCTGGCAGAGGCTACGCTCTTTGTCTCCGGCAAAGGCTCTGACGCGCCGCGTACCGTTAGCGTCTCTTCTGATGCTCTTGCTCGCCACGAGTTCGTCGCATCAGATGGGAACGAAGATCAAGCGCGTGTGCTTGTTAGCTGCGGCTCCGCCGGAATGAACGAAGAGATTGCCATTGTCGATCCCGACCGCCTCGAAATGTGTTCGGCCGGAAAAGTAGGCGAGATATGGGTCAAGGGCGATAATATATCTCACGGTTACTGGAACCAGCCCGAGATTAACCAGCCAGTGTTCCAGGCGTTTACGGCCCAAGGCCAAGGTCCTTATCTACGCACGGGCGATCTCGGCTGCCTTTCTAATGGTGAGTTATTCATAACGGGGCGCATTAAAGATCTAATTATCGTCAGAGGCCGCAATCACTACCCTCAAGACCTGGAGTTTACCGTTTCGCGCAGTCATCCCGCGTTTGCCAATGGCGCGTGCGCAGCGTTCACGGTGGAGATCGCTGAAACAACGGAGGCCGTCCTGCTACAGGAAGTCACAAGTAAGTTCGACCACCTGGAGGATTTGTTACGGACTGCTGTGCAGTCAATCGCGGAAGAACACGATATACGGATGCATACTGTCGGATTGGTCCAAGCCAGAAGTTTGCCCAAGACCTCGAGCGGTAAGATTCGCCGGCAGGAATGCCGCAGGCAATTCTTGAACTCGGAGTTAAAGCTGTTGGCCGTAACCGGCCCAACCGGAACTGCTCCAAATGGTCTATCCCCTGCCGCACACGATGTCCCTGCAGATTATGGCTGCAATTACGCCGATGCGATAGAGGAGGCGGTTGCGACGGTTGCCGCAGAACTCCTCAAGCGCTCATCAAACGAGATCGATGTCGAGGCGCCTCTTACCACCTATGGCCTCGACTCGCTTCAGGCCGCCGAACTTAACAACCGCGTGGCGCGGATATGGAACATCGAGCTGCCGCTGGAGGAATTGCTCGGAGCGCCTACCATTCGTTCCATCGCTGCCGTGGTTCGAACCGATCAGCACTGCGGCGCCAAGCCGTTGCACGATATTATCCGGAACGCTGCCGGCGGGCACGAGTGGCCACTTTCTTATGGACAACGAGCGCTGTTCTATTTGTATAAGCTCGCTCCGGAAGCTGCCGCATATCACATTCCGTTGGCATTGCATCTTCGCGGACCTCTCGATGTTACAGCGCTCCGCCATGCCATGGATGCACTGGTGCAACGCCACGAATGCCTGCGGTCCGTGTTTACGACTGGTGCAGATGGAACCGTGCAGCGCCTGGCTCCACTTCCGCTGCCTCTTCACGTAGAAGATGCGGATGGTTGGACAGACCGACAGATTCACCTGCAGCTAATGGACGAAGCGAGACGCCCCTTCAATCTTGATCAAGGGCCGTTGTTTAGGGCCATCCTTTTCGCGCGCCAAGGAGACGAACACGTACTATTGTTGGTGTTTCACCACATCGTCACGGATTTTGCTTCTCTTGTACTGCTGTTCGAAGATTTGAAACGGCTCTATGCCGAATTGCGAAGGGGCGAGCAATGCGAACGGCCAGTATCGCCGTATCGCTACGCCGACTTCACGCAATGGCAGCAGCAGATGCTGCGAGGCGAGCGGGGGAAGGTCCTCAAAGATTACTGGGGCCGGCAGCTAAGCGACGGATTACCTGTTCTTAGATTGCCGACGGATCACCCACGGCCGCCCGTGCAAAGCTATCGTGGCCAAACATTGAACCGTCGCATCGACGAAACTACTGCCTCTAGTATTCAGCGTTTGGCGCGAACGGAAGGCGTCACTCTATTCACCTTACTAACAGCCGCATTTCTCATATTCCTCTATCGGTACACCTCGCAGAGTGAGATCGTGCTCGGCACTCCCGTTTCAGGCCGTACTCATCCACGCTGGAGCGGTCTGCCAGGATATTTCATCAATCAAATTGTGCTTCGTGCGAATGTAAAGGGCGAATGCAGGTTCAGCAACTTTCTCGCGCAGATTCGATCGCTCGTGCGAGATGGTTTGACACATCAAGATTATCCTTTGGCCCTGATAGCCGAAGATCTACAGCCAGAACGCGATCCTGCTTACCCGGCGTTATTTCAGGTGATGTTCAGCCTTCAAGATTCCGGCCCGGATCACGATGAGAGTTTAGCCGCTCTGGCGCTAGGTGACCCTGGATCGCAAATTCAATTTGACAATCTCCAGATGGACTCTTTTCCGTTCAGCCACGAGACTACTCAACTGGATTTAACTTTGTCGATGGCTCGAATCGAAGGAGGGTTCGTCGCCTCATTCCGATATAACTCCGACCTTTTTGAACACTCCACCGCGGCTCGAATGGCAACTCATTTCAAGACTCTGCTGCAGGACATTGCGGCTCATCCGAACTGCTGGATAAGCGAGTTGCAGATGATCCCGGAGGAAGAGAAACTGTACCTCCTCGAGGAGTTGAATGCCACATCGCGAGAGTATTCGCAGGAACTCCGCATTCATGAGTTATTTTCATCGCGGGCACGCCAACAAGGCAACTCGATTGCGGTGATTGGCGGGGACGATGAGCTGACATACGCTGAACTCGAAGAAAAGAGCGATCAGCTTGCTTCCCGTCTCAGATGTAAAGGCGTGCGGCCCGGCGCGATCGTAGGCTTATTCATCGAAAGGCGGTCCTCGCTGCTGATCGGAATCCTTGGAATCCTGAAGTCTGGCGCCGCCTATTTACCGATGGATCCGCTGCTTCCTGACGAGCGCGTCCGGTATATGGTAGGCGATGCCGGGATCTGCTTGATCGTAAGTCAACAGAACTATGTGGCCCGTCTGCAACCGCACGGAGCGGAAATAATATGCGTCGAGACAACCGAATGGCGCGGCCTTGAGGAGACCCAACCCGTTGGCCAGCCCGGCTGCTCAGAGCAGCTTGCCTATGTGATGTACACTTCTGGATCTACCGGCAAACCAAAGGGCGTTATGGTTACTCATCGTAGCGTGGTTAATTTCTTTCGTGCTATGGACGAGCGCATTGGATGTACCCCACAGGACACGCTGTTGGCCGTTACCGCGATCTCCTTCGATATATCCGTTCTCGAACTTCTGTGGACGCTCACGCGAGGAGCGAAGGTCGTGCTCGCGGACCTGGCGATTCCCGCACACCCGGCTCTGGCGAAAATCTCGGCGCCGGAACTTGATTACAGCTTGTTCTATTTTGCAAGCGCTGACGAACAGCAAGCCAGTAACAAATATGAATTATTGATGGAGGGGGCAAAGTTTGCCGATAGGAATGGTTTTAGTGCGGTTTGGACCCCCGAGCGGCACTTCCATCCTTTTGGGGGACTCTATCCCAATCCAGCGGTAACCGGCGCTGCTCTCGCTGCTATTACGGAGCGAGTCCGGATTCGCGCAGGCAGCGTGGTATTGCCCCTGCACGATGTGATCCGTGTCGCCGAAGAGTGGTCGGTCGTAGACAACCTGTCGGGCGGCAGAACGGGTCTAGCATTCGCCTCCGGTTGGCACGCCGATGATTTTGTGTTTGCCCCGCAAAACTATGCTTCTCGCAAAGAGGTAATGTTTCAGGCCATCGAAACCTTCCTGAAGTTATGGCGCGGGGAGTCCGTCGCGGTCGAAAGCGGGAGTGGGAAGCGCATTGAGGTAAAAATATTTCCCAAACCTCGGCAACATCGGCCGCCATTGTGGCTCACGGCGGCCGGAACACCAGAAACATTCGTTCGCGCGGGGCAAATTGGCGCCAACATTCTAACTCATTTGCTGGGACAGAGCATAGAAGACGTGGCCGAAAAGGTGCGTCTTTATAGAGCGTCATTGGCGAAACATGGTCACAACCCGGATGGAGGCCAAGTTACTCTGATGCTCCACACTTTTCTTGGGGAGAGCCACGAACGAGTCAAGGATCAGGTGCGGGTACCGTTCACAAACTATTTGCGTTCTTCAGTCGACCTCATAAGGAATCTTGTTAAGAGCGCGAATCTGCCTCTCGATTTCGAGAACCTGACCGCGAAAGATATGGATGACATCTTGGCTTTCGCCTTCGAGCGTTATTTCGAAACGAGCTCTCTGTTCGGCACCGTGAAGAGCTGCCAAACAATGGTTGAGAAGTTGAAATGGGCGGGCGTTAATGAAGTTGCCTGCTTGATCGATTTTGGGGTCGAGAACCAGGCGGCATTGGGAAGCCTAAGTTACATTCCGGCGCTCAAGCGCGCTATGACAGATTCGGTCCACTTCGCGCCACGTTCGGTTGCGGAGCTGGCGATGACTTACAAGCCGACTTTAATGCAATGTACGCCCTCAGTGATGAAAACGGTGAGCGCAAGTCAATACGGATTAGCCGCGGTGCAGTCATTGCGGACTCTCATGTTGGGTGGTGAGAGTTTGCCGCCGGCGCTCGCCCGCGAAATAAAGGAGACGTTGCCCTGCAGGCTGGTGAACATGTATGGCCCGACGGAAACCACGATTTGGTCTTCTACTGCGGAAGTGAGCTCGAAGGCCGATTCCATTCACATCGGGAAGCCGATTGTCAATACAACCATGTATGTTCTCGATCGCCACTCCAGCCGGCCCGTTCCCACCGGGGTGGTCGGTGAGCTATATATCGGCGGACACGGCGTAGCGTGCGGCTATCTGAACCGACCCGAACTCACCGCAGAGAGGTTCTTGCCTGATCCCTTCGCCACCCTGCCCGGGCAACGTCTTTATCGAACGGGTGACTTGGCGCGCTATCTTCCGGATGGCAATATCGATTTGCTGGGACGCGAAGATAACCAGGTCAAGATTCGCGGAGTCAGAATTGAACTCGGCGAGATCGAGGCTGCTTTGGGTGAACATCCGGCGGTTCAACAAGCGGTCGTAGCTGCCAGAAGAGAAACTCGGGGCGATGAGAAGCGCTTGATCGCTTATCTAGTTTCGGTGCCAGGCCAGACGCCTGCAGCCGGCGATCTTAGAAAGTTCCTAAAAACCAGGCTGCAGGAGGCCATGATCCCCTCTGGCTACGTGTTTCTCTCCGAGCTCCCGTTGACGGCAAGCGGCAAAGTGAACCGTAATCTGTTACCCGAGCCTGAACCTGAGCGCGCGAAATCAGGCGTGGGTTTTTCGACGCCAACCAGCGAATGTGAAATCGCAATCGGTTCCATCTGGAAACGTGTATTGAATCTGGAGGAGATCGGAATCGACGATAACTTCTTCGACTTGGGAGGACACTCTCTACGGCTGGTTCAAGTGCATGGAGAAATTACTCGATGCCTGCGCCACGACGTGCCACTCGTAAGATTGCTGGAGTATCCTACTATCCGCGCACTGGCAGCCTTCCTGAGTGCGGAAGCGGCAGACGACGTGACGCGCAATAAGGACATGAGCCGCTTCACGAATCAACAGGCAGCCATTCTCCGGCGACAACAGCAACATCAGGCCCTCTCACGGGCTGCTTCTAAATTGACTGTCGCCTAATATCTGCTCGAAACGTTGCGGTTTGTTTTTTTCTACACGCCATGGCCCTCTTTTACAAAAAGCCTCTACGCGTACTACTTTTATCGCCCGAATATACTCCCGAACTCAGCGGCGGCGTCGGCACCAGTATGCAGGAGCTAACAGATGCTCTCTGCCTCGCGGGCTGCGAAGTTGAAGTGGTTGCTTGCACCTACCGGCATGCCGACAGTTTCAGGGAAGCGAATAAGATAGTTCATTTCCTCGAGCCGGTCAATCAAAACGGAAACGGACGTTCGAAGCCCTCCGTGACAGAGAACATTCTCGGATTTAATGACTCGATGACGTCTTATGCACATAAGTTAATAGCAGAGAGGCGTCCGGATGTTATTCATTGTCAGAATTGGGTGACTTTTCCGGCCGGACACAGGCTGCATTCCGACTTCAAGATACCTCTGGTCACGACAGTGCATTATTTATCGGAGCCAATCGAACGGTGGTGGGGCCAAGTTCCCGACCCTGACATTGTCGAGCAGGAAAATCGAATGTTTCGCGATGCTGCCAGCCTAGTGACTGTCAGCGCCTCAATGAAAGCTTTGATTGAGAACACGTACGACGTTTCGTGCAAACAGATCCCGGTCGTATACAACGGAATGGACGCGTCACGTTTCATCAATCCCGTGCTGGGCTGTGATGCCGCCGCTCAATTGCGTCGAAGTATCGCAGAACCTCATGAAAAGATTGTCCTATTCTGCGGAAGGTTAAATCCTCAGAAGGGCATTTCCGCCCTGCTGGATTCTGCGTTCATCGTGATGCAGGAAAACCCAAACGCTTGTCTTGTCATAGCGGGAGAGCCGGACTCCCCGGAAGCCTCAGCGCTCGTACGGGAAAAAATGGCCCACACTTCCGTCTTGAGGAAGCGCACCAAGCTGCTCGGCAAGCTGCCGCGCAAGCAACTTGGGCTGCTTTATCAAATTGCCGACATCGCGGTGATATCGTCTGTCTACGAGCCGTTTGGGTATGCCGTTATCGAGTCCATGGCCGCGGGTGTTCCAGTGATTGCCACTGCTGCTGGAGGACCCGCGGAAATCGTGCAACACGAGCGGACAGGACTTCTAGTCCCAATAAACGTCGAAGGCAACATACACTCCGTGGACTGCGCCAAATTGGCATCAGCGCAGCTTACGCTTTTAGAAGATTCAGCCACAGCGAAGCAGTTCGGCATCGCGGGGCGTCAGCGAGTATTAGAAACCTTCAACTTATCCAGGTGGGGCGAAGCCATGGCCCAGATTTACGACCAAACGATCTCAGCTTCTGAGACTAATGTATGCACGCGAGCTGCGACAGTTTAACCAAGGGACCAGATTGACAAGTATAATTGCCGAGAACAATCAGCCACCCGAACACGCAGTGAACAATTGCGCAACCAACAATGTGAGAGATGTTCGTGAACGCACGACGCACTTATTCTGGAACTGCTCTGCATTGTGGCTGGGAGAGCTCGTCTCTGTCTTCGGGTCGCAGTTTTTTCTGGTCGCGATTCCATGGTTGATGGCTCCTGGCGCCACACTTGGCCGTAATCTGTCGCTTATTATGGCTTCCGGCTCTTTATCGAAAGCTGTCGTGATGCCTTTTGGGGGAATAGCAACGGATCGGATCTCGTCCCGGAAGATATTGCTGGTCACGAACTTCTCAAGAGGCGTGTTGTCGTTTTTCATAGGATATATGGCGTTCACCAGATCGGCGCCACTCTTTGCTGTTGCGGTTTTGATGTTGGCATACGGTTGTGCTGATGGATTCTTCTATCCCGCGTTTCTCAGCGCGGTCCCTCGCCTGGTTCCGAAGGAATATATTCATCGCGCAAACTCCAGCTTGTCGACGCTTAATGGAATAGCGAGCTCTGTTGGGCCGGCAATAGCAGGAATGTTTATCTCACACTACGGCCTATCGCCCGCATTTCTCTGTGACGGGGTGAGTTTTTGCTTGGCCGCTCTAAGTATCGCCTTCATTCGCGGCCGCGCCCTTACAACACATGAGACTCCTGATAGCTCCACCTCCATAGCAGAATCGTTGGCAGGCGGCCTTAAGTATGTCTGGGGGCATCACACCTTGCGCGCGGCCGTTATCATAAGCATCCTAATAAATACGGCAATAGCGGGACCCTACATGATTGGCACTGTGCTTAGGGTGAAGGCGCTATCTGAGGCGCCTGGCACGCTAGGGCTTCTTTTTTCCGCCTCAGGGGTGGGGGTATTGATCGGCGCCATCGTCGCCGCCGGGTGGTATCCGAAGCCAAGACGTACTAAATCAACTGTAAATTGTCTGCTCGTCATAATTGGGGGCGCACTGCTGTTCCTGCTATCGTCTCGCAGCATTCTCTATATCGTCCTCGCAAGAGCGAGTATCGGACTCGCGCTCGGATATCTCGACGTCCTTGGGATGACGGTTGTTCAACAACATGCTGCTCCAGGAACGCTCGGCAGAGTCTTCAGCTTATTCACGGTAACGATGTCTGGCGTCCAGCCCCTCTCGTATCTAATCAGTGGACTATTGGCAAGTAAAGGCGCGGCTCCACTATTCTTGTTAAGCGCCTGCTTCGTTTTAAGCGCACTGTCGTTTAGTCGACACCTAAACCGAGATTCTAGTGAAACGATGGCGATTACGCCAGTACGTCACGCGACGATTTGACTGCTGCTCACAACGCTCACAATCCCGTTCATCCTTATGCTTAGGCCTTTTACTATCGTAATAATTTCTCCTGAATACCCGCCTCACGTCCACGAAGGGGGACTAGGTACTCATGTCCGAGCCCTTGCTGTTGGTCTGGCAAAGCAAGGTCACAAGGTGCTTGTCTTCTGCAATCATCCCCGTAGCGAATTTCACATCAATGACCATGCCGTCGAAGTGCACTACCTAAGCTGTTATGGCCCTGCTGGTCAAACGCAGATGAGCCCTAGCGATGCCGAGCGGGTCAATGAATATTTCGTCAATAAGATAAGATCTTACTTCGAGCAAGCCGGTTGCCGCCCGGATGTAATCCACTGTCACGGTGTGTACGGAATCCTGGCTACGGAGAAACTTGCATCGATGTACGAGGCGGCGCTAGTGTCGACCGTACACATTGTGCAGAAGCAGATGAGGATGCTCTATCAAAGGGCGTTCGACCCAATCATCCAGGACTTGGAAACTCGTCTCGTTAACAGCGCCGACCGAGTTATAGCCGTCAGCCATTGCACCAAACGCATACTCGAGGAGCTATATGAGTGCGATGGGGACAAAATACAGGTCGTTTACAATAGCATTGACCCCGAATGGCTTGAACATAGGGCAACGGCCGACGATCTCGAAGCCATGACGGCAGAATTTCCCGCCAACAAACGCATCGTGATGTTCGCGGGACGCCTGGTGGCACATAAGGGTCCTGTTCCTCTGCTGCGCTCCGCGGAAATAGTGGTGCGGCGCATTAACAATGTCGTATATGCAATTGCCGGAAGTGAATATCTGCCGGAAGATAAGAAGGAGCTGGTGAACCTGGTTCAAGAGAGTGCAGCTCTTCGCGACAATGTCTTTTTTGTCGGCCAGTTGCCGCGTTGGAAGCTGTCGACGCTGTATCAGATCGCCGACTTGGCCGTTGTTCCGTCCCGTCATGAGTCATTTGGATATGCTGCGGTAGAAGCAATGTCCCGAGGGGTTCCCACGATTGCGACAGATACAGGCGGGCTGCGAGAAATACTTACCAATGGAGTGACCGGACTGCTTGTTCCGCTCGATACAACAAAGCCAATTTTGGAAGCTGATGTTCAAAGTCTCGCGGATGCGCAAATGTTGCTGCTCGAAAAACCGTGTCTGGCGAGGCGCCTCGCGGACGCGGGGCGCGAGTTCGTGACCCAAACCTTCACGGCGAGGCAGATGATAGCGCAAACGGAAGAATGTTATACCGACGCAATTGCCTCTGCCGGTAAGAGCCTCCGGTTTCACATTACCGAAGCCTAGAGATCACCAAGATAGCACCCGGATATACTAAAGTCTCTGATAAAGTATGTTCTCATACACCGCACCAACACTTTTTCTCGTTGCTCATCCCGACGATGAGTCTCTTGGCGGGGGAATCGCTCTACAGCGGTTAAGGAACACCCTAGTTGTGTTCTGTACGTCGGGAGCAGTGTTCATGCCGCCTGTTTGGTTGCGCTACGGAACCCCGGGTCGCTATGCTAAAACGCGAGAAGCGGAAGCCGAGGCGGCGGTCAGGCTAGCGGGTAACCACGAAGCCCAGTTCCTGGGATTTGGGGATTCTACAACGTATCGGCATCTTTCGGAAATCTACTTACGCGTAGCGGCACTAGTCAAATCATTTCAGCCGCAGATCATTGTCACGCACGCGCTAGAAGGCGCGCACGAAGATCACGACGCGTGTAGCTTTATCGCGGAACGGCTCGCCAGGCGATTCGGGGTGGAAGTATGGGAGATGGCTTTGTATTATGTCGCCGACAGCACGGGCAAGATAGTGAGGAATGCATTTAGAACAGAATTGCAACCCGCCCAAGTGCTGACACCAACCGCGGAAGAGCTGTCCATTAAGAACAAGATGTTGGCAGCGCACCGGAGTCAAAAGCATATCGTTCAGAAATTTGATGCCTCACGCGAACTCATCCGGCGCCAAACTCCTGCAGCCGAGTATGGGTGCTTTTATCGCCAGTTGGACGAACTGACCGTGAACAAAACGCGTGTTGAGGCAATCGCCAGAAGGTTTGACAAGTTTGAATATCCTTGCGCGTAGCCACTGCCGGTCAATCCTCTGGAGCTAGTATCTTTACTTATGAGAGGGAATAGACGGCGAAATAACGCCGGTAATTCAGCTATTGCGTGCGGTTATTCCGGACGCGATGTTTTAAACGGAATTCAGTCCAACAATTGTACGGGAGGGCGCACGGCGTAGCGCTTATGGAAAATCTACTTCGGGATGTGCGGTATGGGATTCGGACGCTTTTTAGGAATCCGTCATTCACGATCGTAGCCGTATTGACTCTAGTTCTCGGGATCGGGACAAACACCGCTATTTTCAGCGTCGTCGAAAGTGTTCTGTTGCACGCGCTTCCATTTCCTCATTCAGACCGGCTGTTCGCAGTTTGGGCAAGTACGGACGACTCGAGGACCGCACAAATCGGCGCGTCGGGTCCCGACTTTCGTGATTACCAGGAACAGAATCACTCATTCGAATACATAGCGGACTTTGCGCCGCGGTTTCTTTACACATGGACAGGGCACGGTGAGCCCAAGACCGTGGTCTGTACCGCTATTTCCCACGAGTTTCTTCAGATGCTTGGAATCAAACCTGTTTTGGGCCGATTGTATACCGCGCAGGAATACCACACGGACGGTGTTCAAGTCGTTATTTCGACGAAATTCTGGAAGGAACAGCTCGGCGGCGACCCGCATATTATCGGCCGCGCGCTCGACTTGGATGATTCCGAGATGACTGTGATTGGAGTCGCCCCGTCAATTCCTGCATGGTTTCCCGATACGGATATATGGGCGAAGATTGTTCCCGACTTCTCCTGGATGCAATTGCGCAACAACAAGCTACTGTCTGTACTAGGACGGCTGAAGCCCGGGGTTAGCCCCCGGCAGGCGGAGCAAGAGTTGACTGCAATTCTTCGAAGAGTTCCCGAAGAACCAAGGAATATTTCGGTTCATTTGGTCCCGTTGAAAGAAGAAATCGTGGGCAAGGTGCGTACCCAACTTGAGATTGTAATGGCGGCTGCAGGGCTTGTTCTATTGATCGCCTGCGCCAATGTCGCCTATCTTCTGCTGGCGCGTACCTTCAAGAGGCAGTCGGAGATTGCCGTACGGCTTAGTATGGGGGCGAGCCGCTCCCGCATCCTGCGGCAAATGGCCGCAGAAAACCTGTTGCTCGCTTCAGTGAGTGCAACTTTAGGCGTGGCGCTGGCCTTTAATATCACACAAATCGTGAGGGCATTCAATCTGGGCAATTTGCCGAGATTTCAAGAAGTTAGTGTGGATGGCCGGGTCCTTGGGTTCACGTGCCTAATAGTCTTGCTTACCGCCGGCCTTTTAGCTTGGGCGCCCTCGTCTATTTTCAACAATCTTGATCTTATTTCGATTCTCAGAACAGGGCGATCAGAAACGGGAGGCACTGGACGTGGCCGGCTTCGAGCGCTCGTTGGATGCGAGGTTTGTTTGGCAACTATCTTACTAATTTTCGCGGGCCTTCTCGCTCGTAGCTTCTGGATGTTAGAACATGTAGACCCCGGGTTCCAACGCCAACACCTTCTCACCGCTTTCTTGCGTACGAACTATTTTTCGCCGGAAGGTGGAGTGTTTTACAACGACCTCTTGTCGAGACTGTCTGAAACGCCGGGAATTCGAGCGTCGGCGGCTGGTGACTGCATGCCGGGTGTTTCATCCTTACAGGCGACCCTTAGTTTCGATGACCGTGCGAATGATCCCTATAATGCTCCGTCCGTTGAGAGTTGTTGGATAAGTAGCGACTTTTTCCAGGCAATTGGAACTCCGCTCCTGGAAGGCCGCACGTTCACCTTACGGGACAATTCCAGCTCTCTGCCGGTGGTCATTATCAACAAAGCGATGGCAGAGAAGTACTGGCCCAAAGAAGATCCCGTCGGTAAGCGCGTAACGGTCAACTATGTAGGCTCCGGCCGGCAAGGCACCCGTACCATCCGTTTCCGGACCGTTGTGGGAATCGTAGCAAACGTCAAGGAGAGAGGTCTCGACCTGCCGCCCGGGCCGGCAGTCTATACGCCATTTCTACAAGACGAAACGAATCATGACTTCGCCGGAATGTATTTGTTCGTGCGAACGGAGGGCGATCCCCGCGGACTGGCCAACACGCTACGAATGCAAGTTCATCGGACTCGCGCCGACCAACCAGTCGATTTGATCCGAACTATGGATAACGTGCTCTTTGAGAGCCTCGCGCCGCGACGGCTCGCGGCAGCCCTCTTGGGCGTCTTCGCCGCTTTGGCCTTGGTTTTATCCGCAGTCGGCATTTACGGCACGATTGCCTATTCCATCAGCCAACGAACCGGCGAACTCGGTCTCCGGATGGCCCTTGGAGCGCAGAGCGGCGACGTACTCATCACGGTTATGAAGGAAGGGTTCTTTATCACCGCGGGGGGATTGGTTCTCGGCACAATAATCTCGCTTGGGTCGACCCAGGTTTTGTCTGTTCTCTTATACGGTATTGGGCGAACCGATCCTCTTACCTTTATGACAACAGCGGGCGTGCTTCTGGGCGTGTCTATCCTGGGATCCTTGATTCCGGCCCTGCGAGCGACTCAAATAGACCCGATGAGGGCGCTACGACAGGAATGAGCACGTAGCGCTCAAATCGCGCTGAGAAGGCCAAGACTAGGCGCGGCTTTCTCTTCTCGTACACTGGCAACACTTCGAAGCGCGCGGGCTTCCCATCCGTGGGAACAGCCCCTACAAGTTCGTGTTGTCCCTCGACGTACAAATTCCCGACCTTTTCGCATATCCAGGATATAGTCCACTAACATGATTCAACTTGACAAAGATGAATTGCGGTCGCCTGTAATCGGCAGATCAGAGCCCGATCTCTCTCCACAAAAGCACAAACTGCTTCAATTGTTGCTCAAGAAGAAACAGGACCAGCCGAATGGAGCCGCAATTGAGTCTGTGAGTGCCTCCGGGCAAACGGATTTTCCCGTATCCGCCGCGCAGCGCAGATTTTGGGTTCTGGAGCGGCTGACAACAGGGTGCGGGGCTTATACGATTGACAAAGCTGTCCGCCTGAAAGGTTCTTTAGACCTTTCGGCACTCGAACGAACGCTCACGGAAATCCATCGCCGCCACCAATCGCTGCGAACGACGTTCGACTTTACAGATGGCGATCTCCGCCAGATCATTCATTCGCCGCGCCAGGTTCGCGTATCTCTGCAGGATCTCCGGCATTTAGGCTCGACGGAACAGGAAGAGAAAGTCAGGATTCTAGCCGAAGCCGAAACTGTCCGCCCCTTTGATTTGAGAAACGGACCCCTCTTGCGTGTCCAATTATTACTTCTCGCGCCGGACGAATACGTAATGTTGCTTGCAATGCATCACATCGTATCTGACGGCTGGTCGATCGGAGTATTTTTTAAAGAATTAGCCATGCTCTACGAGGCGTTCCGTTCTGATACCGGCCCTCCTCTTCCGGAGCTAAAGATCCAGTACGCGGATTTTGCCGTCTGGCAACGCAATTACTTGAGTGGAGAGGAGGGAATGAGGCAGCACCTGTATTGGAAAAACAAGCTCCAGGGACTGCCGCCGTCATTGCAATTGCCCACGGATCGGCCGCGTCCCTCGGTTCGCTCTATGCGCGGGGCCATGGAATCTATGGTGCTGTCGGCTAAACTGCGCGAGGCGTTGCTTGGCTTAGCACGCGAGACCAAAGCCACATTATTTATGGTTTTGTTGAGCGCTTTTAATGCGTTGCTGTTTCGCTACACAAACCAGGAGGATCTTGCAGTCGGCTGCCCGATCGCCAATCGGCGGAACACTGAAACCGAGGCTCTTATCGGGGCCTTTGTTAACACTCTAGTATTCCGGGCGAAGCTCACGCTCGGTTCGAGTGTTCGGGAACTCATTTCGCAGATGCGAGCGGCAGCCTTGGAGGCATATGCGAACCAAGATGTGCCTTTTGAAGAGCTAGTTGCGGATTTGAATCCCGACCGCGCATTAAACGAACAGCCATTGTTCCAGATTTTGTTTATGTTGCGGAATGAGCCCGTCCAAACGATCAAGCTGCCCGATGTGGAGTTAAGCTTCCTTCCGCATACGCGTATATCGACTCCATTTGATTTAAGTTTTTCCATACACGAGGTCGCCGATCAACTCAGTTGTTGGATGCTGTACGATACCGATCTCTTCGACGCCCCCTCTGTGCAACGGATGTTGGGGCACTTTCACAACGCTCTGGAGTCGATTGTTCGCGATCCCGACCAACGGATTGGGGCCATTGACTTGCTAGGCCCGAAAGAGCGGCATCAAATCGTCACTGAGTGGAACTATACGTCAACCAGTTATGTGAAAAGGTATGTACATGAGTTATTCGAGGACCAGGCGGCACGCACTCCCGATGTAATCGCGGTCGATTGCGAAGGGCAGCAACTCACATACAAAGAGTTAGATCGGCGTAGCAACCAGGTCGCGCGCTATCTCAAGGGATTGGGAGCAGGCACGCAAGCTCGAGTAGGAATCGGCATGGAACGCTCACTGGAGATGGTGATCGGGCTCTTAGGCGTTCTCAAGGCAGGGGCCGCGTATGTTCCACTGGATCCCGGCTATCCTGCAAAGCGATTAAAATTCATGGCGGAGGACGCGCAAGTACAGGTGCTCCTGACACAAGAGCGCTTACTGAAAAGCTTCCCTGTACAGGGCGCCCAAGTCATACAAATCGATGCAGAAGGGGTTATCGCAGGGCAAAGCGACCGAAAAGTTACTGTGGAATTGGCTGACCAGGATCTTGCCTACGTCATCTATACGTCGGGATCAACGGGGAACCCTAAAGGTGCGATGAATACCCATGGGGGGATTCGCAATCGGCTACTTTGGATGCAGGATGCTTATGGCCTGACGGAGAACGACCGGATACTACAAAAAACTCCTTTCAGCTTTGACGTGTCAGTGTGGGAGTTCCTTTGGCCTTTAATAACAGGCGCGCGCCTGGTGATGGCTCGTCCAGGAGGACACCAGGATGCGTCCTACTTAGTGCGGCTGGTGAAAGAAGCCGGCATCACGACTGTGCATTTTGTGCCGTCGATGCTGCAGACGTTTCTCGCCGAAGCCGGCGTCCATAAGTTCACTACTCTGCGACGGGTGATCTGCAGCGGAGAAGCGTTGTCGGTGGAATTAAAAGAGCAATTCCTGAAACACCAAAGCTGTGAATTGCACAACTTGTACGGCCCGACAGAGGCCGCTGTAGACGTAACTTTTTGGCCATGTGGAAATATTCATGATGCCCAGGCTGTGCCGATCGGCCGGCCGATCGCTAATACTCAAGTCTACGTGTTGGATGAATGGATGAACGTCGTTCCCATAGGCGTGGCGGGCGAGCTTTATCTTTGTGGCGAAGGAGTGGGGCGCGGATATTGGCGGCGGCCGGATTTAACGGCTGAGAAATTCTTGCCGAGTCCATTTAGTAAAGAGCCCGGAGAGCGGCTGTATCGGACAGGCGATCTGGCGAGATGGCGAAAGCCTGGATATCTGGAGTATCTGGGGCGTGTCGACCATCAGATTAAAATTCGGGGCTACAGGATTGAGTTAAGCGAGATCGAGTCGGCGTTGATGGAGCATCCGCAGGTCTGCCAGGCGGCTGTGTTGGCGCGCGAAGATGTGCCCGGCGAGAAACGGTTAGTGGCATATGTATTTCCGGTGGACGCGGGCGGAGCCGGCTCTAAGCCTGCGAGTGAGGCCCATGAGATGCCGGCGACCCTGCGTGCGCATCTCGCCACGCGCCTGCCTGAATACATGTTGCCGGCCGCGTTCGTGCGGATGGATTCGTTGCCTCTAACACCTAGCGGGAAGCTGGATCGCAAAGCATTGCCTGCGCCACAGGGCGAGTCTTATGCGCGCCGCGCGTATGAGGCCCCACAAAACAAAATGGAGCAGATTCTCGCCGCAATGTGGCAAGAGCTGCTCGCGATGGAGCGGATCAGCCGGCACGATCACTTTTTCGCCCTGGGAGGCCATTCACTGTTGGCGATGCAAATGATAGAACGGCTGCGCCGCTTCGGCCTTCGGATGGAAATCCGCAACGTATTCGCAAACCCCGTTCTTAAGGACCTGGCTGCAGGCTTAAGTCAGTATCTTGAGATCGCTATCCCGCCGTCACAAATCGGACCCCATATGACGGCGATTACACCCGGGATGTTACCGCTGATTGATCTGACGCAGGAGGACATAGATCGAATCGTGGAGCGAGTTCCGGGTGGGATTGCAAATATCCAGGATATTTATGCGTTGTCGCCGCTGCAGGAGGGAATCTTGTTCCATCACCTCCTGGCAAGGGAAGGCGATCCATATATATCGACCACCCAAATGATTTTCCCGGACAGAGCACTGCTGGATCGCTTCCTGTATGGCGTGCAGCAGGTTATCGAAAGGCACGACATTCTGCGTACCGGCTTCATGTGGGAGGGCTTATCGAAGCCGGCGCAGGTGGTGTGGCGCAAGACAGAGTTGCCGGCAACAGAGGTGGAGCTGGATGCGCGCGAAGGTCCGATTGCAGAGCAACTGGCAACGCGCTTCGATCCGCGCCGGCATCGTCTGGATCTGACGCGGGCTCCTTTGCTGCATTTCGCGATCGCCTACGATACCGAACATAAGCGCTGGAATCTGTTGCAACGCGTGCACCATTTGATCGGTGACAATACGACAATGGGCATTCTGCATGCCGAGGTTAGCGCTTGCCTTAACGGTCAGAGCCATACGCTCGCCACGCCTCAGCCATTTCGCAATTGGGTGGCGCAGGCGCGGTTGGGTGTCTCGGAAGAGGAGCATGCGCGATTCTTCCAGCAGATGCTCGGTGAGGTTACTGAACCCACGCTGCCTTTTGGTTTAGCAGATGTCCATCAGGACGGACAACGCATCGACGAGACTCGGGCGCTGTTGCCGCAGGATTTGAATAATCGTTTGCGCGTGCAGGCTCGACGGGTGGGCGTAAGCCTGGCGAGTTTATGTCATCTAGCGTGGGGCCAAGTGCTCGCGCGCAGCAGCGGGTCTGAACGGGTGGTATTCGGGACAGTGTTATTTGGGGGCATGCAGGGCGGCGAACGCGCGAGCCGGACCGCCGGCATGTTCATTAATACCTTACCGCTGCGGCTGGATCTGGATGACACTGGCGTGGAAGCCGCAATTCGCGAGACTCACGCGCGCTTGACTGAGCTGATCACGCACGAGCACGCTTCACTCGCGCTCGCGCAACGTTGCAGCAGAGTGGCTGCGCCGCACCCTCTATTCAGCGCGCTCCTGAATTATCGACACAACCTGAAGGCCGCACCGGCAGGAGAGGCTGCGAAGAACGCAAACCTTCTCGCGGACATCGGGCTTATCCAGAGCGAGGAGCGCAACAATTATCCACTGACGCTGTCCATCGACGATTATGGGCAAGCGCTGGAGCTGCACGCGCAAGTCGTACACCCGCTTTCGTCGGAGCGGGTGTGCGGCTATGTCCAGCAGACGCTCGAGAGTCTGGCCGCGGCGCTCGAGACCGATCCGCGCAAACCTGTGCGAGAGTTGCAGATCCTTCCTCCGACGGAGCGCGCGCTGTTGCTGGAGAGGTGGAACGCGACCCAAGCGCCATATCCGAAGCATTTGTGCATACATCAAATGTTTGAAGAGCAAGTGCGCAGGAATCCCGATGCAACGGCGATACTGCATGAGGACCTTTCAGTCAGTTATGCCGAACTCAACGAGCAGGCAAACCGGCTCGCACATCATTTGATTGGTATGGGTGTAAAGCCCGATGACCGGGTGGCGATCTGTGTGGAGCGCAGCTTGCCGATGGTAGTTGGTCTACTTGCGATCCTCAAGGCGGGCGGGGCGTATGTGCCGCTGGATCCTGCGTATCCGATCGAGCGCCTCCGGCTGATCTTGACGGATGCGATACCGGCAATCGTGCTGAGCGATGCGGCTGGACGTTCGGCATTGGGCGCCGAGGCGCTCACGGGAGTAAAGCTAATCGAGCTTGATGCGCCGCAGCCGGAGTGGGCGGCGTTCCCTGCGGTCAATCCGAACCCGGAGGTGTTGGGGCTCGCCTCGCATCATCTCGCCTACGTGATTTATACCTCCGGTTCTACCGGGACACCCAAGGGCGCCATGAACGAGCATCGCGCGCTCATCAATCGCCTGACCTGGATGCAGGATGCATATGGGCTGAATCAGACGGATGTCATTCTGCAGAAGACCTCGTTCAGCTTTGACGTTTCGGTATGGGAGTTCTTCTGGACGCTGGCAACGGGGGCCACGCTCGCTATTGCGCCGCCGGGAGCACATAAAGACTCGTCACGGACGATCGAGCTGATTCGGAAGTGGAACGTTACAACGATGCATTTCGTGCCCTCGATGCTTGTAACCTTCCTAGGAGCCATGGGAGTTGAAAAGTGTACGTCGCTGCGACGCCTGATCTGCAGCGGCGAGGCGTTGCCATCCTGGCATGTGCGAGAGTGCCAACAGCGGCTGCCCGATGTACGAGTCTACAACCTGTACGGACCCACCGAAGCGGCTATCGATGTCACGGCGTGGCCGTGCCCGGCCAACTTTGAGGGCCCAATAGTGCCGATAGGACGGCCTATCGCGAATACACAAATCTATCTATTGGACGCGAACCGCCAGCCGGTGCCGCTGGGGGCGACCGGCGAGATTTACATCGGCGGCGCCGGCGTGGCGCGCGGCTATCTCAACCGGCCAGATTTGACGGATGAGCGTTTCGTGACCGATCCGTTTACTTCCGTGGTCGGAGCACGAATGTACAAAACGGGAGATCTGGCACGTTATTTGCCCGAGGGAGATATTGAATACCTGGGCCGCAACGACTTCCAGGTAAAGATCCGCGGTTTCCGCATCGAATTGGGCGAGATTGAGGCAGTCTTGCTTCAACATTCAGAGGTGAGGGAAGCTGTCGCAATCGTGCGGGAAGACCATCCTCAAGATAAGCGGATAGTGGCCTATCTGGTGAAGATAGAAAAGAACGGGAACTTGGGTGCTCGAGAACTCGCTATGTACTCGCAGCAGAAATTGCCGACTTACATGGTGCCCTCGGCGTTCGTGATATTGGACTCCCTTCCTCTGGGGCCGAACGGCAAACTCGACCGTCGTAAGCTCCCGGTTCCCGAGTTTGCTAGGCCATCGGCTGGATTGGAAAGCGCATCTCCCGCCAATGAACTCGAGCGTGAGATTATTGCCGCCTGGCGGGAGGTTCTCCATCTCGAACAAATTGGAACGAATGAAAACCTATTTGATCTGGGCGCCACCTCCCTACATACTGTTCGCATCCAAAACAGTTTGAAGCGACGGCTGAACCGGGACCTCGATCTTCTTGAATTATTCCGATTTCCCACAGTTCGAAGCTTGGCAGCACATTTCAATCGTTCGGCCGATTATAATTCTATCCCCACGGAAAACCTTCAACCTGGAGCAGTTGATCAGGGCCGGGAACGTTTGAGACGACAAAGAACCCGAGCGCGCGCCGCCCGATAACGACTGAGCCGCACACCTGCACCTAATCCGTCCACAGCACCGAACATGAGGAGGACTCTTGGCTTCTAAATCCGAAGAGCACATAAATACCGACCTGGAGATCGCAATCATCGGGATGGCCAGCCGTCTACCAGGATCGTCTAACTTACGTGAATTCTGGCAGAATCTGCTGAATGGTCAGGAAGCTATCTCCTTCTTTAATGACGACGACTTATTGGCTTCCGGCATTCAGCCTCGCGATTTCAAGTGCAGCAAATACGTGAAGGCCGCCGCGATATTGGAGGATTGCGAACTATTTGATCCTGAGTTTTTTGCGATTACACGCACAGAAGCTGAGTTAATGGACCCTCAGCACCGTGTTTTCTTGGAATGCGCCTGGGAAGCGTTCGAAGACGCTGGCTACGTTCCCGACCAATTCCTTGGCCCCATAGGCGTATTTGCGGGTACATCCATAAGCAGCTATTTCTTTAATCGGGTAATTCCGAACATCGAACGCACAGCCGCGCTTGGGTTGTTCCTGACCTCGTTGAGCAATGATAAGGATTATCTTCCATTGAGAACCTCGTACAAGCTCAACCTGAAAGGTCCAAGCGTTTCCGTCGGCACTGCATGCTCTACTTCTTTAGTAGCTACTCACCTTGCGTGTAAGTCGCTCCTCGCCGGAGAATGCGACATGGCATTGGCGGGAGGGGCCGCGATTCGATTTCCCACTAAGGCAGGTTATCTATATCAAGACGGCGGCATTCTTTCTCCAGATGGCCATTGCCGGGCGTTTGACGAACAAGCGGGAGGTACAGTGTGCGGGAGCGGCGTAGGCGCCGTATTGCTGAAGCGACTGGAAGACGCTATTGAGGATCGCGATCATATCTATGCAGTCATTAAAGGCTCGGCGATCAACAACGACGGATACCGGAAGATCGGTTTCACTGCTCCGAGCGTCGAAGGCCAGGCTGAAGTAATCCGCCTTGCGCATCTGATGGCAGGGCTGAGCCCGGATGCCATAAGCTATGTTGAGGCGCATGGCACAGGAACTCCGATCGGCGACCCGATTGAAATACAAGGGTTGACCGAGGCCTTCAGAACGGGCACATCGCGGACTCAGTTTTGCGCGATAGGGTCGGTTAAGACGAATGTGGGGCACTTGGATGCTGCGGCCGGGGTGGCAGGACTGATTAAGACCGCTTTAGCCCTTAAGCATAAAAAGCTGCCGCCGAGTTTGCATTTCACCAAGCCGAACCCCAAACTCAAAATCGCGACCACACCGTTCTACGTCAACGACAAACTCCAAGATTGGGTGAGTTCAGCTCAACCGTTAAGAGCCGGAGTAAGTTCATTTGGGATCGGCGGAACGAATGCTCATGTGCTCCTGGAGGAGCCTCCGGACGTTTCAAGTAGCGCCTCATTACGCAACCGCTATCTTTTCGTGCTTTCGGCGAGATCACCGCAGGCTTTGGAACGACTAACAGGGTACTTAAACGCGCATCTAGAGCAGCACGCCGACATTAGTATGGCTGATGTCGCTTACACTTGCCAGGTAGGGAGAAAGGCGTTCGATCATCGGCGAGCGTTTCTATGTAGTTCACGCGACGATGCCATCGCTATACTAAATAGGCCGCAACCTAACCGATTGTTCTCAAATTACGGAACCATCTCCGAGCCAGATATCGCTCTTTTGCTTTCGAGCGAAAGTTGTTTAAGTTCAAAAGCGCTATCTGAGTTGTACAATGCCGAACCGATTTTTAGGAAGAACGTTGACGAGTGTCTAGGCCTGATAACAGATGAGACCAGGAACGACGTTCGCCATGTTTTTGTTGGTAGTTCATTGCATATCTCTCACAAGGAGAGTTCACGTAACCGATGGGGGGATGTCTGTCTCGCTCAGGTGTTGTTTATCAGCGAGTGGTCGTTGGCGCAACTCTGGATTCACTGGGGTTTGGAATTCAAAGCCATAGTCGGGCACGGAATTGGGGCATTTGTTGCCGGCTGCCTCACGGGCATCTTTTCCCTGAAGGATGCGTTAGAAATTATCGCGATGCGTGAAAACTTGATCAAATCCCTGCCCATATTGGCTACTGACAGAGCGTCGTGGGAATCGGCGACAGTAATATCCTCTTTTGCTAAAGAGCTGCAGCGGTTTCAATTAAACCCATCACGTTCGCAGTACATCTCGCTGATCGGCGGCGTCTGGATGAGCCCTGAGAAGGCCTGTAATCCTTATTATTGGGCAGAACAAGTGCACGCGTCTTTTGATTTTGATCTCGTTGTTACTGAACTCCTGAACAAAGGCATCTCGCGATTTCTCAAGGCCGGATCGGAAACGGATTTAGATAAGTGCGTCACCAAATTCAGCGCTGAGGGACAAGAACAGAGACCGACTGTATTGTGTTCCCTGCCATCCGTTCATCAGGAAGAATCCGCAACTTCCGTGCTGCTGTCGTCTGTAGCCAAGTTATGGCTGGCGGGGTGGGTTCCGAATTGGAAACATTTTCACGCGGGAGAACGGCGATCGAGGGTACCGCTGCCGACGTATCCCTTTGAACGAACTTTATGCCGATTAGCGCCTGTCTGCGAGCATACCTCTACTACAGTAAGAAAAATCGATGATTGCGCGCGTGAGCAGTCCGATGGTCCGGAGCCCGATTTTCTCCTTGCGGGAAGGCACCAAAAGATTTCGATCGGGAATGCGAAACGGGAGATTCCTGAGCAGAGTGAACTGCAGGACAAGATAGCCGATATCTGGCGGCAATCGTTAGGAATCGAAGATATCGGTGTGGAGGACGACTTTTTTGAACTCGGCGGGGATTCGCTTCTGGTCATCCAATTTGTTTCTCGTCTGTCAGCAATGTTTTCGGTCGAGCTTCCCTTGGACAAAGTTTATGACCAGCCGACCATTGCCGGCATTGCGGGTCTTCTGGAGAGTTCTCTTCTGCAAAGCTCGCAGATCGCGGCCGGATCAGCAAGCCGAACGTAAGCGGCAATTTTGCGATGGAAAGCGCACCTATCGTGCACTGCTAGAAGCCAGCAGCTTCTTCCAGCCGGTTACGCTCATGCGAACCCGATCGCCATTTGATAACAGGACCCATCCTTCTGAGCGCCCTTCTCGATGAATCTCGCGAACACAATCAATGTTCACTATTGCCGAACGGTGTATGCGGATGAATCGCTTTGGATCGAGCTCCCCTTCCAGCTTTTTAATGCTTTCACGAAGCATATGTTTCTTATCACCAATATGGAGGCAGACGTAATAATCAGCCGCCTCAACCCAAGCCATCTCCTCAGCATTGACGAATAGGTCCTTCGACCCGGAATGAACCACAAATCGAGTTGCATAGCCAGGGTTCGCGGAAGTAGTGATGGTTTCAAGAGTTGTTAAGACGGACGCCAGTTTTTCCTGTGTCTCCATCGAGGCCTTCATCTGGACTCGCTCTTTGACCCGTTTCATCGCATCCGCGAATCTTTCCGGATCGATCGGCTTAACAAGATAATCCACGGCGTTAACCTGAAAAGCACTGATCGCGTATGTGTCGTGAGCAGTGATAAAAACGATCATCGGCAGCTTGCGCGTGCCCATCTCCTTGACAACCTCAAAGCCGTTGAGCCCGGGCATTTGAATGTCCAGCAGAAGAAGATCCACCTCGCGTGACAGAAGAGTCTTAACGACCTCCGTTCCGTTCCGGCATTCCTGGACAATCTCGATCTCCGGATCGCTTGCTAGCAGGGTTCTGATCCGGTCCCTCGCCAGGGGCTCATCGTCCGCGACGATGGCTCTGATCATAAATCAGGCACTACCTTCATAGGGAAGGCTTATGGATACTTCGAATCGCCAGGCTTCGGACATGCCGGCCCGAAGCTCATAGTTGTCGCCATAAAAGAGCGCAAGTCTCTCTCGTGTGTTTGTCAATCCGATTCCATGGCCAGGTTCGGTCTGCGCATCTGTTGCAGGAACGCTGTTGCGCACCGTCACGCACAACCGCGCTTCTTTGCGTTCAATCTTGATTTCAACAAAGCCGCCCTCTTGACAGCGAGAAACACCATGGCGGATGGCATTTTCGACGATTGGCTGGAGAAGAAAACAGGGCAACTGTGCATCCAGCGTACCGCGATCGATATCCATATCTAACTGCAACCGGTCGGCAAAACGTGTCAGCTCGATCGATAGATAGTCGTCTATCAATTGCAATTCCTGAGCCACCGAAACCTTTTCCGGCGCGTTTCGCCGAAGCGTACTTCTGAGGATCGAAGTCAAATTTCGCAGCGTGCCGAGCGCCTGCTTCCTTCGATCCTGCTCTACTAGCGACGTAATGGCGTTTAGAGTGTTGAACAGGAAGTGAGGCTCAATTTGCGCCTGAAGCGCACGCAAATGCGCTACAGAAAGCTGTCGTTCGAGCGAGACAGTGCGCATCTTTTCACGTTGAGACATTACTTGCAGATAAATCGCTCCGGTTAAGCCGGAGATGAAACCATATAACAGCAGTTCAAAAAAGAAGCGGTCCAGCGTAAGATAATGCAGCGGCTCTACCGACCTCAAGACGGCCCAGTGTGCTCGCGACCAAGTGACGTTAGCCTGCAGCAGGCAAAGGTGTGCGGCACCGATCAGAATACCGGCACAACCCTGCTTGAGCGCCGAAACCGGCGAGAAGAAATTTCCTCCGCTTTTCAGAGCAAATTTCCAAAGCGCCGTTGCGACGAGGCCCCACCAATACCAAAAAATGGCCCCATACGTCAGGTCCGGGAGTATTGGAACGTTAGGAATTGCCTGCTTCGAAATCATATGGCATTCCGTTGCGGAAATCAGCGCCAATGCGAGGGCTAGAACCTGCACCAGCACAAGAGGGTGCGCAGCGAGCATATTGGCAGATCCGGCACCCACGCTTCGCCTGCCCACCAGGGTGTTTGATAACCCAGTGAGTCTCTCAGCTTGGTGCACAGATGCAGCAGCGCTTGCCATACACCTCTATCATCCCAGATAAGCCGGCGAACGGGCGAAGAGTGCAGCTAGATGACTTTATTGTGCAGCCAAAGTGCCGTTTCATCGATCGAAGCGGGCAGGGTGGCTCGGTCGTCTCGTTTGCAGGTAAATCTCTGCGTGCCGGCGGGAGTCGCGCATAGAGTCCCGAACATACAAAAGATGCATTTCGCTACGGCTGCGAAGCTAATTGAACATCGCGATCAAGGATCGCACCCCCATCGAAACAAATCGGCATAGCGACGTTCCCTGATCAAAATCGCAAATTGCCTGCACAAATCGAAACGTGCACTGCAAAGAAGTGGCGGATTCCGCCCACTGGACTCAAGCTCTAAATAGGAACTGGCTGCGAGTCAGTTCGAAGGAGAAACACATGAAAATCAGAAATACACTCACAGCGCTCGCCTTGGCTTGCGCGTGTTTCACGGTCCCCGCGGCCGCGGAATCGGAGATGCTCCAGGCAAACGTTCCGTTTGCGTTCGTCGTCGGTACAAAGAAGCTACCTGCAGGTGAATACACATTTCGGCTGTCAGACTCGGGCCAAACGGTGTTCGTTGTCGGATCGGCTCAATCGAGCATGGTCAGGGCTTTGCCGTCAGCGGCCGCAACCGATTCGAGTGAGGGGCTCGTGTTCAAACGACAGAACGGAAACGAATACCTGGTCCGCGTACAGGTGAGTGGCATGGAGTCACGCGCGATTCCTATGCAGCCACTGCTATGACGGGAAGCCAGTGTCACCCCTGGATGAGACTTCACGCGGACAGCGTTTCGGCTACTTTCCTTGCTCCCCACGTATACCGATTACAAGGATTTACGGTGATAGTGAGGGCATCCTCTGGGCCCGGTTACACCGAGCCCAGATACTCACTGGCTAAATTCGCAGATGTAAAGAGGATCTAAAAGGAAGGAAAGAGTTCTTGCTACGCGCGCCACAATCAGGGTCATTCGGTGTGCGAGACCTCTTCGGGATAGATGTCCAGTCGTTCCCCAAAAAGTATTCTCGTCGAGCAACTGCGGAAGCACTTCTCGGTTCATGAATGCCAGAACACCGAATGCTTCTATCTCGATCTGTGACCGACCCGAGACATAGGTAACAGAATGTGTTCCGGAGACATGGGTAACACGTGTAGGGCGCGCGCAAGATCCGTGAACGCCTCCTGAGGCGGCTGCCGCAGGAGGTAAGGGGGCCGGCCTGCAGCACCATTCACGCCATCCTGGATCGCCACGGGCTGGTGACCCGGGCGAAGCGCTCTAGGGCTCACACAGAAGGCACGCCTCTTTCCTCGGGCCTGAGCCCCAATGCCTTGTGGTGCACCGATTACAAAGGCGAGTTCCGGTTGGGCAATCAGCGTTACTGCTATCCGCTGACCGTCACCGATCACGC
>Ga0335074_10000750_pt1 | contig 44771 bp, 38 predicted proteins | sample Lox_Sample_23_FD_206715 | JGI IMG/M metagenome (GOLD analysis project Ga0335074, IMG submission 206715) | Soil microbial communities from Loxahatchee National Wildlife Refuge, Florida, United States - Lox_Sample_2.3 | ecosystem: Environmental > Terrestrial > Soil > Wetlands | place: USA...
GGCCGCTCTATGGCATGGAAGCAACGGTCAGCAAGCGGCCGACCAGCCATCATCCAATGCCGGATCGCGATGGAAAATCGAAGGACGGCTTCAACAACTCAATCGGGAGCCGCGCCGCGTTCCATGAAACTGGAGATCGAACTGGGCGGCACGTCTCATAGTGTTGAGGTTCTCGGGGCCGAGCGGAACCTGACTTGCACCATCGACGGGCAAAGCCTTGAAGCCAACGCAATCGAAGTCGAGCGCGGTATTTACTCGATTTTGATTGGCGGGCAGTCGTTTGAGGCTCATATCGAGCCTTTCGGGGACGAACTACGAGTTACGATCGGCGGTAAGCAATATTTATTGGGAGTGAGCGACTCGCGCAAGTGGAAGCGCAACCACCACGCCGCGTCGGCGTCCGAACACAGGCAAAATGTGGCGGCTCCGATGCCAGGCCGCGTGGTGCGCGTGCTCGTTTGCGCCGGAGACGCTGTTACTGCGGGACAAGGAATCGTGGTGGTGGAGGCGATGAAGATGCAAAATGAGGTTCGGTCACCGAAGACCGGCAAAATGGAACGGCTTCTCGTGAAGGAGGGCCAGGCGGTGAATGCGGGAGATGTGATTGCGGTTATCGCGTGAGCCACAGCTGCCTTGGCAAACCGTGAAGACGTTCGGCTGCGGGCAGCCGACGCTGGCGCGTATCGAACTAACCGATCAAAAAGGTCCTCGCGCTTCGGAAACGAGTTCGGTGCCGGTCTTGCGGGCCTTGCGACTGCCGAAAATACGGCGCCGCAGCTCTGCGAAGTCAGGGTAGGGCTCAATTTGGGAAACAGGCATCAGCACTCCAATCAGCTTCTGCCTTTTGTAAATGGCAATCTCTTCCCCTTGATTCAAGCAGGCTTCGATTCGTTGAAACCGATAGCGCAGATCGCTAACGTTGGCCTTCCTCATGTGACTGATTGTTAGGATCACGTCACACCCTGTTTCCAAGCGGCGCGAAAATCGAGCAGAAGGGTCAGTTCCCTGCGGGGAGTTTGCCCGCGGATTCGAGGATTTGGCGCGCGAGATAGTTGGTGACGTGGGCTTCGTCGCGCACCTCGATCAAATAGGCGGAGCGGAGAAGTTGCTCTTTGCGGCTGCGCAGCGCATCGCGAATCGCCTGCTGCACCTGGGGGTCGGAAAGCTGTCGATCACCGGCAGGCTCTTTGGCAATCAGCTTCAGGATGCTATAGGAACCGTCTTTCGTCAGGATCGGGGCGCTCACTTCGCCGGGCTTCATTGCCAGCACGGCCTTCTTTAAGGCAGGATCGGACTGATTCAGCGAAGACTCGGCGATAAATCCGATGTCTCCTCCGGTCGATGCGCTTGAGTCCTCCGAGTAGTCCATCGCCAACTGGGAAAAATCGGCGCCACTCTGCAATTGTTTTTCAAGCATGGCGATTTTTCTCGCCGCATCTGCCTCGTTCAACGCCTTGTCGCTCTTTAAGTTGTGCACGGTGGGATCCGGGCGGGGCGTGACGACAATTCGCGCGATGTGATACTGCGTCTCCGGAAGGTTGAATTGCGCACGGTTAGCGTTGTAGAAATCCGCGATGTCCTGATCGGTGATCGAAATTTTCGCCACTACTTCGCGGTTGAGCAACTTGTCGATCGAAAGCTGGCGCCGCAGGTCGCTGCGCAGATCGTCAACGGTCAGGCCGGAATCTTTCAGTTTCTTCTGGAATTCCTCTTCGGTGTAGGGCGCTTTGGACTCGCTGAATTTTTCTTCCACTTCCGCGTCGCTGGCGATCAGATTCATCTTCGCGGCACGATCGAGCAGAATATCGCTATTGATCAGTTCGTCGAGGATGCTCAGCTTCAGTGAAAGCGCTTCTTCCTGCGAAGGAGCGGGGCCTTCCGCATTGATCCTGGTTCGATAGACCTTCTCAACATCTTCCCGGAGAATTTGCTTCCCGTCCACGACCGCCCAGACGTCCGGATTGGGCGCAGCCTGCCGGTTGCAGGCGCCTAAACATGCAACTAAAGCCACGGCTGCCAGCAGCAGCGCTTTCGTTTTCAACGGAGGGCCTTTCCGAGGGGAACGCTTTAGGCGGCTTTTCTGACGCGACCGGCGCGAATGCACGAGGTGCAAACGCGGACCTGCTTGCGAACGCCATTGAGGACGGCCCTGACGCGGCGCAGGTTCGGATTCCAGCGGCGGCGGCGCACATTGTGCGCATGGCTAATCACGTTCCCGTAGCCAGGTTTTTTGCCGCAGATTTCACATGCAAGTGCCATGATCTCTTAACTCCCCACAATACCGGCGGATTTGTAGCTTTTTATGCTACCAGACTTTCGTGCAAGCGGGAAGCGCTTTGCCGCGCCTGGTCCTGCTCTAAATGTGTGTTGCTGGGTGATATAAGTATCTTTGCCGCGATTTCCGCTTAAATCTGGCTAGTTTTAGTCTCGTTGTTAATCGATTGGCGCGAATCTCCGGGCCATATTTCACCCGCCCGCTTTCTTTCCTTGAAAATCGCAATGGTGCGATTTAGCGACTTGATCTTGCGCCTTGCATCGGCGATAGCTTCGTCCCACTTGGTACGATACTGCAGCTTATTTTCTGCTTGACTAGTTGAAGACATTTCGTCTATTCTCCCGTCTATGATTGATATGGATTATGAAGCCGTCCTCCATAACACCCTTGAAAAACTGAGTAACGCACGGCGCGCCGTCGAAACGCTGGAGGTAGAAGCAGCGAAGTTGCGGCAATTCTTCTTCGCTACTCTCAACATGCTCCCGGAAGAAAAGAGAGCTAATTACGTAGCGCTGCTCAACGCTGCGACCGCGGATCGCGACGCGCAAAACGTGAGTCTCAAAGAGGCGATTGTCGGGGTACTTCGCGCAGCCCAACCGAAGTACCTTACTGTTGCTCAGGTGCGGGATCGCTTGAATGATGTCAAGTTTGACTTCAATAGCTACGCGTCGAACCCACTGGCGTCCATTTCTACAACGCTGAAGAGAATGCAAGGGAAGGAAGCAACCGTAGCAGATATCGACGGCGTGACGGCGTATCGGTGGATAGAAAGGTTTCCGAGAACGGCCCATGCACCGAAGCGAAATCGAGCGATAAGTCTGAAGAACCTTTAGAAATGAAAAAGCCCCGCCTCTAGTTAGAGCTAGAAGCGGGGCAGAATCCAAGCGCGGACGAAGCCCACACTCAGACCTGAGAAATTGAGTATCGGGCTTCTCCCGCAGAAAAACAAGGGAGAAAGTCCAATGACTTGCATCCGCTGTAAGCACTCCGAAGCAAAGCGTTTCGGATTCTATGGTCGCAACAAAGTACAGCGTTATCGCTGCCCTGCCTGCAAAGCTACCTTTTCCGAACCGCATCAAAGACCGCTCGGACGGCACTACATCAGCACCGAATGCGCTACACAGATCGTGACGCTGTTGCTTGAGGGAATGAGCGTTCGCGCCGTCTCCCGCATAACGGGAGCGCACCAGGGAACAATTCTCTCTTTGCTTCTTACCGTTGGAAAGAAGTGCCGTGCGTTGTTCGACGCGCGAGTCCGCAACATACATCCCCGCTACGTGCAAGCCGATGAGCTTTGGACGTTCGTTCACACCAAGGAAGGCCACTTGTACGGCGAAGTACCGCAAGATTGGGGCGACCAATACGTTTGGATGGCGATTGATTCGGAAACCAAAATGGTTCTGTCCTATCTTGTCGGAAAAAGGATTGGGGCAAGCGCACAGGAATTTATCCGCGATTTGAGCGAGCGCACTATAGGACGGTTCCAGATCACTACGGATGGTCTGAAATGGTACATTCCTGCAATTGAAGAATACTACGGCGCTAGCGTCGATTTCGCGCAATTGCTCAAGATTTATGGCAAATCTGGCTCTGAAGGCCCGGAGTGGTATGGCCCTTCTCAGGTTACGGCGATCGTCCCAATCACAATCACAGGAAACCCGAAAATCGAACGAATCAGCACCAGTCACGTCGAACGCGCTAACTTGAGCGTGCGGACGCATCTGCGGCGCTTTACCCGCTTGAGCCTCGGATTTAGCAAGACATTGGAGCATCTGACCGCTGCTATTCACATGTACATGGCGTTTTTTAACTTCTGCCGCGTGCATCAGACGCTGCGGGTAACCCCGGCGATGCAGTCCGGAATTTCCGATCACGTTTGGACAGTGAGTGAGCTGATTTCGAGCGTCTCTTAACAGGAGAACGAGATGACGAAGGAAGAAAAGGCAATCGTAACGGACATGAGTAATCTGATTTGCGAGATGATGCTTCGCCGTTCCGTAGTCGAAACCATTCTCGCGAAGTACGTTCCAGACTGGCCATTAAAGGTGGCTTCCGTAATTTCTTCGCCAGAACATCAAAAGCTCCAGAAAGAGAACCAGAAGCTTCAGCGAAGCATAGAGCTTCTAATTGAGCAAAATAATCTGACTTCTCTCCGGTCATTACTTCCCAATAACGGTCGAACGAATTGACGCTCATGTGCGCAGTCAGCGAAATATGGCCCGGCTACTAAAATGGATTGCCAAACTCATACGCCCGCCACCAATTACAACACAAAATTAGAGCAGGACCGCCGCGCCTTAGCACGAGGAAGTGCGTCAGGCGCGCGCCGATTCTTCCTGCTCGAACGCATGATAAGACGAGCGGACCAGAGGGCCGGATTCGACGTGCTTGAAACCCATCTGTTCGCCGGCCTTTTTGTATTCGGCGAATTCGTCGGGATGGACGAAACGCTCGACAGGAAGGTGTTCGGGCGTGGGCTGCAGATATTGGCCGAGGGTGAGAATGTGGGTGCCCTGCGCGGCAATCTGCTCCATGGCTGAAAGCACCTCTTCGCGCGTTTCACCGAGGCCGAGCATCATCCCGGTTTTGGTGGGAACGGAAGGAGCGAGTTCTCGCGCGCGGCGCAACAGTTCCAGCGACCGCTCATAAACGGCGCCTTTGCGGACCCGGCGGTAGAGGCGCGGCACCGTTTCCATGTTGTGATTGAGGACGTCCGGCTTCGCACGAATCAGGGTCTCAAGCGCCCGCCAATTGCCGCGGAAATCCGGGATCAACACCTCGACCCTGCATCCGGGCACTCGCTCGCGAATGGAGGCGATCGTTCGGGCGAAGATCGCGGCACCGCCATCGGGCTGATCATCGCGATTCACAGAGGTGACGACCGCGTAGCGGAGGCCCATTCGCTCGACCGCTTCGGCGACGCGTTCCGGCTCGTCCTCATCCGGGGGCGCGGTTGGTCTTCCACTGGGAACCGCGCAGAAACCACAAGACCGGGTACAGACGTTGCCGAGAATCATAAAGGTTGCGGTTCGATGCTCCCAACACTCGCCCATATTCGGACAGCGTGCGCTCTCGCAAACGGTGTGCAGATCGAGAGTGCGCATGATTCGTTTCAGTTCCTGGTAATTTTCACCACCAAAGAAACGCACGCGGAGCCACGAGGGTCGCGGATGGCTGGCTACGGGAGGCTTCGGCGGGAGATTCGAAAGAATATTGAATTGGGCGGCCATGATTCCGATGAGCCATTTTAGCGCGCCTAAATTACTGAAACAACGGTGGTAGCGAGCCAAGCTGAGACTAAAGTAATTCAACTCCTCGCCGATACAGACGTTAGGTATCTGTGGATTCCGTGGCGCCGAAATGGCGCCCAGGCAGGCTGAGGAAGGCCGGGGTCAGCGCCTCCCTCGCTAGGTGTCTCGATTTTTTCGGCTCCCGGAGGAGCCGGTTATGGCCACGGTTGGATCCGCTCTAACGACAGTCGCGCAACCGCCGACGCCAATTCCTGCCCAGACTGGTGTCACCGCCGGCCCCCAAGCCGCCGTAAGCGGCGGTCAAACGGCGCAGCAGGCTGATAGCGTGACCCTGACAGGCAGAACTGCCGAAAGCCAGCAGAACGGCAATGGCAAAGACAACGGAGCGCAGATGGGCGAAGCCTCGGTGTTCTTCTTCGCCGAACGGCAGAGCTTTCGAGCCGCAAATGGAAGCGGGGGAAACCAGACGGCGTCGACGGCGCCTAGTCTGCCCGTGAAAATAGCGGATGAAGCTACCTTAACGGGTGGGAAGGCCGCAGCCGCGTCAAACACGCAGACGATTCCTGCCACAAATCAGGAAACCGCCGGTCCATCCAACTCGGTCGACGAGACCGCTGCCACAGCGGCGACCGCCGCACCAAGTCCGAGCGCGACGACAACGAATTCGACAACAAATGGTAGCGGCGCGGCTGACACTCCCATAGCTGAGCTGGCCCAGTTGGACAACACGCTTCAGCAAATGGGAATCGATCCGCAGAGCATATCGCTGTTTAGCCGCATGGCCATGCTGCTTTATGCGAATGATCCGGCAGCATTGCGCGTCCTCGTCCAAACTCTGCAGAACGGCGCAGATCAACTAACCTCGGCAGCGCAAAGCGGACAAGCAGTCAATTCCGCGACCAACGGGCAAGGGCCAGCGGCTCCAAACATCCAGAGTATTTTACCTGTTCAGACCCAACCGGCTGCGGCGCAAGATTCTGAAAACCAGACGCAGGACGTGCAGAACAATACGGAGCAAACACAGAGTGTGGTGGACCAAGCAATGGGTTCACAGCTGACAGCGAGCGGCAGCGCGACAGCCGGATCGTCGCTGCCGGTGCCGGGACCGATCGAGTCCTCCGGCGGGGCGAGCGCCAGCTCGGCCATGGGTGCTCCAGGCGCGTTCACGGGGTCGAATACATTTGTTATGCAGTTAGGCCAGCTAAACTCCACTTTCGCGGCCCTTGAGGGTCGCCAGTTCAACCTGATTCAGCAGAACGCAGAGTCGGGCCAGCTTCTGAACGTCAGCGCGTGAGATGTTGTCGACGCCAAGCCTCTCGCGTTGCGGACACAATCGAAACGGCGAAATGTTGTACATTTACAACACCCAATCGACGGGCGCCTCGGCGCGTCCTTGTAACCAATTGAAACAGCTAGCGTTGTTGCCATTTGAAATGGCTCTTCGAATGCCTTACATTTTTATCAGTGGCCAGCCAGCTCACAATCAGTCGGCCTGTGGCGGTCGAGGGGACGGGTCTGCACACGGCGGTGCGAGGGCGGGCACGCTTGGTGCCGGCCCCTGCTAACACGGGGATAGTCTTCCGCCGGTCGGATCTGGACAATTTTGAAATTGAAGCGCACGTTCGCAATGTTGCGCGCGTGAGTTACGCAACCAGCCTGATGAAGCAGGGCGTGCTGCTTTCAACTACCGAACATCTGCTTGCCGCTCTTTATTCGTGTGGAATCGACAACGTGTTCGTCGATATCGACGCGATCGAAATCCCGATTCTCGACGGTTCAGCCGAACCTTTTATGCGGATGCTGCAGCGAGCGGGCACGCGAAAGCTGCGGCGCAAGCGGCGCTTTCTGAAAGTGCTGAGGCCGCTTGAAATCGTGGAGGACGGGCGCCGTATCGGAATTTATCCCGCAGATGAGTTTTCCATCCGATGCTACGTGGATTTTCCGCACCCTCTCGTGGGGCAGCAGGAAATCGAAATGCAAGTGAGCCCCGAGAGTTTTCGCCAATTCCTCGCCCGCGCACGCACATTTTGCTTCGAGCGCCAGATCGAGCCCCTTCGCTCGATGGGATTGATTCGTGGGGGCTCGCTCGAGAATGCGATTGTCCTGACAGACGACGGAGTGATGAACGGCCCTTTGCGCTTTGCCGACGAGTTCGGACGGCACAAGGCGCTGGATTTGATCGGCGATCTCGCCTTGATTGGCCTGCCGCTTCTGGCGCGAGTGGAAGCGTACAAAGCAGGACATGCTCTCCACACGCAACTCGTGACCAGGTTACTTGCCGACAGATCCTTGTGGACCGAAACGACGCTCGGCGCGGTCACAACGGCGGAAGAATCGGTGCCTCTCACCGTGCCGCTTCCGGCGACCCCTTAACGAACGCGATTATTGACAGAGATAAACTGATAGAAGTATGTTGTGCGGCAGATGATGCAGCAAAAGCACCATCTGTTTTTCTGGAGGTGCGTATGACCCAGTTCTTGTCCCCTCGCACATCTGGCCAGGCGTGCTTGAGACGCATGCCGGCTATCACGATATTCCTCGGCGCGCTGCTGGCGATTTTCGTGATCGCCCTGTTCCCGGCTGCCGCGCAAAACAATTCGCGAGTGACTGCAGTGGACCCTGCTTCGGGCAAAGTGAATGACACGATTACCGTCACGGGCGACAGCCTTGGGAAGGCCAGCGTCAGCGGAGTCTTTTTGTCCGACGAGCAGACCGATCACAAGGCAAGCATCGTCGATCAGGAAGCAGGAAAGATCGTATTCAAAGTGCCCGATGTGAAAGCCGGCGATTATAACGTGTCGATCCAGGTAGGTAACAGCATGCTGATTCAGCCGGTTCGCTTTACGGTCCAGTAGTCTTGAGCAAGTAAGGGGGCCCAATTCGCCGCCTCGCGGCGGCTCTCCAGGGCAATCCGCGCTAGTTATTCAGGGAAGTATCCGAACTTGCGTCGCTGTTTTTGTCCTTCTTGTTCTTATCGTGATACTTCTCGTGGTTCGGCATTTTGGCCCATCGTTCGTCGAGGGATTGCTTCGTGAAAAACGAGTCCTCCAGGCCGGTGTTGTATTCGCACTTATCGAAAAATACCTGATAGGTCTTCATGCCGTTACGTTCGCGCATGATTTGCTTGGGGGTCTGTATTCCGTTTTCATCATAATAGAGGGAGAAATAATCCACCTCGGTCATCGGCGCGTGAAACTGGGGATCGCGGGTTTGCACCGTCTCCTGGATGGGAAGGTGAGTTGCCTGATCGAAGGCGATGCGAATTGTGCGGTCGTCGGAATCGATCAGTTGCACCCAGTCGACCTGCTTCAACTCAACGATATCGGGACCGGCGTAGCTGATGTCCATGTCCGGCTCGTTAATCCGATGCCTGAGGATGTTGTTCAGGTTTTTCTTCAAATTACCTTGAAATTCCGCAACCAGAGTGGCGGGCTCGTCGGAAACGCCGCCGCGATCAAGGGTCCATCCCTCATCGCCATTGAAGATCTGAATTTCATTGTGTTGCGGCAGGTTCTCGGTGCGGTCTTTTGACGGAGGTTCGGAGTAATCGACAAACTTTTCAAAACCGCTTAACTGTCCCGAATGATCGAACTGTCCGAGATTTCCAGTGCAAGTGACGTCATGAACATTCAGATAGGCCGGACCGCCGAGAGCCGCAATCGCCTGCCGGATAATTTGCTTCGCTTTCGCGGCGCTTTGGTCGGGTAATAAGACTTCGGAGTCCTGCGCGCCCGCAGAGCGGGCCGGAGCGTAGCAAATCGCCGCGCTGAGCAATGCAGCAAATATCCAGGGCCGGCAGAAACGAGATCTCAAGTGAGGTGCCTCCTCTAGATTGATCCGTCATGAGCCAACTAAGGTTGCCACGGCCGATCCGATCGAACCGGGGCCGGACGAGCTTATCCACGCCGCGAGACCTCAGGCGCGGGCGGGACTCTTGCGTGCCGCGCTGACCAAACCGCGAAAGAGCGAGAGAGCGAGCCCGTCGGTTTCTGCCATGCGCTCCGGATGCCATTGCACCGCAGTGACCCAATGCGCATCGGCGGTTCCTTCGAGCGCCTCGATTACGCCATCAGCCGAGCGAGCTGTGACGCGCAATCCGCGGCCGGGCGCGAGCACGGCTTGATGATGAGAGCTATTGACGCGCGCGAATTCCGACCCGTCGGCCAATCCGGCAAGTCGCGACCCGCTCTCGATCTGAACGCCGTGGAACGTTTCCGGAACACCATAATCGCTCGCGACATCGTGTTCGACACTCGAAGCGATTTCACTAGGGATATCCTGCAGGAGCGTGCCGCCAAGAAATACGTTCAGGCTTTGGATACCATAGCAAATAGCAAGCACGGGCTTTTGTTCGGCGAACGCATGCTCGAGCAATCCGAAATCCGTGCGTTCACGATCCCGATCTGGGGCAGCGGCTTTTGGATGCGCCAGGGCACGAAACAGCACTGGGTCCACATCAGCCGGACTACCCGAAAGAGCTACGGCGTCGAGACTCTCCGCCAGCGCCTGGAGTTCAGAGACAGGCAGGTCCAATGGCACCGGGACTGGGTCACCACCGCCCAACTGCACGGCCTTCAGGTAGCGCTGGATTTTGGCGCGGTCGCCCATGAGCTGCTCTTTCCTGGTACGGTAGGGAACGCCGATTCGAGGCTTAGCGCCAGGCTCGCCGATCATAGGAGAAATGCTAACATCGGCACGCAATTTGCGGCAACCCGCGCCGATGCTGGGCCGGATCGCCGTCTTGCGCCATCATCATTCTGCGAACTTTACTAATGTTCGGCTTTTTCGCTAGCCTGTTGTTCGCAATGGGATCTTCCCTTGAAAAATAAGCATAAGAAACGTCCTCACGACGAGCGCCCTGAAGAAACCAGCGAGGCCAAAGTTCTCGCTCACGTTGCGACCATCGATCATGCTGCGAGCGTTCGCGAGATTGCACATGGAATGGGGCTGAAGCACCGCGGGCGTCGATACCTACCTCGCATTTTGCAGAGCTTGAAGCGCCGGGGAGAGATAGAGGAAGTTCGCGAGGGCCGCTATCAACTCGCCCGAGCCAAAAACGAGAGTGCGAACGCGCGACCTCATGCAAGCGCAGCTTCCGGCGCCTCTGCGACGCCGCGCATTGACGGCAAGAAAGCCGTAAAACGAGCGCCCGATCCAGCCCTTGTGCCGGGGCGTTTGGTCGCTCACCGGGACGGCTATGGCTTCGTCGTGCCGGACCGTCCCATTCCGAATGTTGACGGCGACTTGTTTATACCGCCAAGCGGAATCCACGATGCGATGCACGGCGATCGTGTTCTGGCGCGCATCGAACACCGTCGCCCGGATGGCCGCGCGGAAGCTCGCATCGTGCAAATCACCGAGCGCGTTCATCCGACGGTCGTCGGGCTTTTCCGTTACGAAGTGGACGGCAATTACGTGCTGCCCTACGACACCAGAATGCATGCCGTGCTGATCCCTCCGGGAGAGGAAATCACAGCGTCATTGCGCGATACAGCCGAAGCCAAAATCCAAACCGCAGCAGCCCGCCGCCGATTGCGCCTGCCCGAGCTCGATGGCGCGGTAGTAAACGCGCAGATCACGCGGTATCCGAAGGGCGGGCTAGCACCGATGGGTCGCGTGATTGAGATTCTCGGTCGTCCGGGAGAAATCGGTGTCGACGTAGAAATCATGATCCGGAAACATCATCTTCCGCATGATTTCCCCGAGGATGTGGTTGCCGAGGCCCGGCGGACGCCACAGCAAGTTAGCGAAACGGCCTTGCGCGGGCGCCGCGATTTCCGCGATTTGCCGATTGTAACGATCGACGGCGAAACGGCTCGCGATTTCGACGATGCGGTGTACGTGCGCGAGCATCCTGACGGCGGCTATGAACTTCAGGTGCACATCGCCGATGTGGCGCATTACGTGCCGCGCGGTTCCCCGCTCGACCGCGAGGCGCGCCTGCGCGGCACTTCCGTCTATTTCCCGAACCGCGCCGTCCCGATGCTGCCCGAGGAACTTTCGAACGGAATCTGCTCGCTGAATCCGCATGTAGAGCGGCTGGTGATGAGCGTGGTGATGCAGTTTGACGAAACGGGCCGCCGCCGTGGAGCCGAATTTTCGGCTGGAGTAATTCGCTCGGCCGAGCGGATGACGTACACAAACGTCAACAAAGTGCTGGAAGCCGACCCCGAGGCAATCTCACGTTATGCCTCGCTGGCTCCCGAGTTCCGCCGAATGAAAGATCTGGCGCTGCTGCTGAATGCGCGCCGGGTCGAACGCGGTTCGATCGATTTCGATTTACCCGAACCGGTGATCGAGTTCGACCCCCAAGGCCGCATGTTGAGCATCGTCCGCAGCGAGCGCAACATCGCCCACAGGTTGATCGAAGAATTCATGCTGGCGGCGAACGAGGCGGTTGCGGAGTATCTCGAGCGGCGCGGCATCGCTTCCCTGCACCGAGTTCACGAGAAACCCGATCCCAAGCGCGTGCTGGAGTTTGAAGAACTGGCGCACGCATTCGGATATTCCCTTGGCGTCGATGATTTGGCGGAACGACGCATTGCCGTCCGGCACGGGACAGTGCGCGCGCCCGCGCGGATGAAACGTGGTGGTGAAAACCGAGGCGGAGGAAGAATGCGCCCGATGACTGTGGCGCTTCCGGCGAGCGATGAAGTCGATGTCCAGCCACAGCACTATCAGCGGCTTACACGCAAAATCGCCGGGAAGCCGGAAGAGCGCATCCTGAGCTATCTCATGCTGCGGTCGCTTAAGCAAGCGCGGTACGCAGCCGATCCACTCGGCCATTTTGCGCTTGCAGCGCAGGAATACACTCACTTTACGTCACCAATTCGCCGCTATCCCGATCTGATCGTGCATCGCGTTCTCAAATGGGGACTCGATAATCCCGATATCGTGGCGCAACGTGCCAAGATTGAGCGGTCAGGCAAGAAGACTGAAAGTGTTGCGATGCTCGGCCCTTATCGCCGCGTTGAACTCGAGGAGATCGCCTCGGAAAGTTCAGAAGCCGAACGCCGCGCCGACGGCGCCGAACGCGAGTTAATGGAATGGAAAACCGCGCAATTCATGGAAAGCCATCTCGGGGACGAATACGAAGCGCTCATTATTTCCGTGCAAAAATTCGGCTTCTTCGTGGAGCTGATGGACATATTTGTCGAGGGCCTCGTGAGTATCGACCGAATCGAAGAATTTACCGGCCTTCGTTGCGTGTTTCGGGAGCGCGACCACGCCATCGTCGCGCAGGGGCGCCAGGGAACACAACAGGTGTACCGACTCGGCGACCGCGTTCGTGTGCAGGCCGAGCGCATCGATCCTTTCCGGCATCGCGTGGAATTCGCGTTGATCTAGCGCATCACAGCGTCGCTCACAGCCGCCTTGCATCGGTTGATTCGCCACTTTAGTTGACCCGCGCCTCCAACCCGCAAATCTCCGATGAGCCTAGCCTTCGGCCGCTTGTCCCTGATATGCTCGCGGCGGAAGGGGAACACATGAAACCATCTGTAGGATTTATCGGCCTCGGCCTGATGGGAAAGCCGATGGCAAAGAATCTTCTGAAGGCAGGGTTTCCGCTCACCGTCTGGAATCGCACGACGGCCAAAGCGGACGATTTGGTTCAAGCCGGCGCGAAGCTAGCGGCAAGCCCGCGCGAACTGGCGTCTGGCGTCGACGTATTGATCACGATCGTGAGCGATCCGCCTGCCGTTGAAGAGGTGCTTTTCAAGGACGGGGCGCTCGCCGCGATGCGGAAAGGGGGCGTGTTGATCGACTCCAGCACTGTTTCGCCGGATCTCGCGCGCAAGACTGCCGCGGCTTGCGCCAAGCAAGGCGTCGACTTCCTGGACGCACCGGTTACCGGCGGCACATGGGGAGCCGAGAAGGGCGAGCTCGTCTACATGATCGGCGGTGAAAAAGAAGTCTATGAGCGCGTGAAGCCGATCCTCGATGTGATGGGGAAACGCTTCTTCCTCCTCGGGCCAAATGGCGCGGGACAAACGATTAAATTGGCGATGAATCTCTTGTACGCGTTGGAGGTTGAGGCCTTCGCAGAATCGTTGGCGCTGGTTAGCGCCGCGGGCTTTGAACCGGAAAAGCTGGTCGAGGTGATGCAGTCGAGCATGGGACGCGCGCCGTTGCTGGATGTTAAAGCGCCACTCTTGCTCAAGCATGAGTTCCCGGCAAGTTTTCCGTTGCGGCTGATGCACAAAGACGTGCGGCTTGCCCTCGAATTAGCGCGGCAACAGAAAATCGAGTTGCCAGCTGGAGCTGCGGCGTATGCGACTTACAGCGCCGTGAAGGATCAGTCGACCGACGATCCGGATTATGCGGCTGTGGCGCGCTTCTGGCAAAAGGCGCGTGCGGGCAAGGCCTAAAAAAGACGAGGGGCGGGTTACCCCGCCCCTTACCTGCCAAGCACAAATTCGAGGAAATATTTTGGCGCTACAGGCGTGAGCGCGTGGCGCGGAGATAATCGCGCAACTCTGAGACATTCGGGCCGTAAGAGCCCACGCGGCCAGCGTCCACGGGAAGGCCCAGCATTTCCGCTTGCTCGATGCTCAAGCCGGCATCGTCCAATTCCGCAAGGCTATAACCCTCGGCGGGCACCAGCCGGCGATCACGGCGCGAACGATCCACGGGACGCAGAGGACGATTCTTGTGAACGCTCCTATTGACTATGTGAAAGAACTCGTCCCAGTCTCGCTTGCTCCACATGTTTGCCTCCCGCGCGCTCCCGATTCTCCACATCTGATGCTCGATAGCCGCTTTTGGTAGCACCGCTTTTTTGGCGTTGCCCGTCCGAGTTCAGGTAACGCCGAATATAACCCCCGGACCTGTGGAAAGTCGCATCCGAACTTTCAATGTATCGAGTCAGTTATCGCCAATTTGGCTCCCAACACGCCTACCTTGTATAACGTTCACGGCAGCGAAAGATATACATGCTTCGCTGCAAATCATGGTTGAATTCGCCGAAGCGCGGCCGGATTGATATACTCAGCCGGGGCGATCTGTGGAAATCTTCGAGCAATGAACACTCCTGTTATCGTCGTTCACTATCATGAACTCTGGCTGAAGGGCGGCAACCGCCGCTTCTTCCTCGGCAAGCTGTTCACAAGCCTTAGACGCAGTCTCGAAGGCATTCCGGTACACGGGATCGAGCAGCCGGGCGATCGCTTCGTGATTCAGCTAGGCAAGGGCGCATCGCTCGCCGAAGCGGCTGAGCGGATCGAGCGCGTGCTGGGCGTTGCGTATTACGCTATCGCGCGCCCGGTTGAACGGGATATGGACGCTCTGTGCCGCGCCGCTTGGGAGGAACTGGCGCCGCTCGAGTTCAGCAGTTTCGCGGTTCGGGCGCGCAGGAGCGACAAAGAATTCCCGCAGGGCAGTATGGAGATCGAGCGCATAGTCGGCCGCTTCCTTCAGGACAGGTTGCGTGAAAACGGCAGAAGCGATCGGGTTCGGTTGAAGGAGCCAGATGCGACCTGCTACATCGAAGTCACGCCGGGACCGCTGCTCGTTTACGCGAGGAAGATCCCTGGCATGGGCGGCCTTCCGGCAAATACAGCGGGTCGGATCGCATGCCTGCTTTCGGGCGGCTATGATTCGGCGGTCGCAGCATACCAGATGATGAAACGCGGGGCGCACCTTAGCTTTATTCATTTTTATGGCACCGGCGCTCGGCCGGGCGAGTCGTCACTGCACGTTGCCAGCAGGCTGGCCAAGCAATTGGTACGCTATCAATTCCGCGCGAAGCTTTACCGAGTTCCATTCGAGGCGATCCAGCGGGAAATTGTGCGGTACGCACCGGAGGATTACCGGGTGCTGCTATACCGCCGGATAATGCTGCGCATCGCCGAGGTGCTGGCGCGGCGAGAGCGGGCGCTGGCTCTCGTTACGGGCGACAGCCTTGGACAAGTGGCATCCCAGACATTACGCAACCTAGTTGCGGTCGAGGCTGCGGCGACGCTCCCCGTGTTTCGCCCGCTTATCGGAACCGACAAGCTCGATATACTGGCGACGGCAAAGAAGATCGGAACGTACGAAATCTCGTCGGAGCCATTCCACGATTGCTGCCCGGTGTTCCTGCCACGTACCCCGGCGCTTTACGCCAGCTCCAGGGACCTTGACGAGGCTGAATCAAAGCTGGACGTTCGTGCGTTGGTGACGCAGGGGCTTCGCGAGACGACCCTAGAGCAACTTCGATTTACGGGCGGCCGGGTGGAAGCGGACGAGCCGCGACCGATTGCTGCCGCCAAAAAGAATGGTGCGCTTCTAACTAATTGATTTTAATAGTCTTAGATCTGCCTGTGCGATCTCAAAAAACGGGAGGTGAAAACCCAAAGGTCTCCACCTCCCGGGGTGGGTGGGGTTTATTGCCAATCGCCCAGCAGGAATTTTGGTGTTCCCGCGCCTGGACTTTCAGCAACCCGGCGTTCAGCCGGTGCCACGAATGCATTGACAGTTAGCATAGCGCGCGAAACAGTGTCAATAGAGATTTGTACCTGCTACGTTTACGAAGCAAGCAAAAGCTTTTATTTTGGGTCATTTTGGGGCGGCTACCGGGCTGCCGTGGCCTTTCCTGCCTTCCACTTAATGCTGCAGCCTACGCTCGGCTTCTGGTCCTCGGCAACAGGGCGGCCAGCCAGTACGGCCTCGAGGGCGGCGCGGAGATCAGCGCCGGTGACGGGACGGTCATTCCTAGGGCGGCTGTCGTCAAACTGGCCGCGATAAACCAAGCGGCGATCCTTATCGAATAGAAACAGGTCGGGAGTGCAGACCGCGTGATAGGCGCGGGCGACATCCTGCGTCTCATCATAAAGATACGGGAATGTGTAGCCGGCGAGCTGGATCTCTTCGGCCATCTTTGCGGGGCTGTCTTCCGGATAAGTCCCGGCGTCGTTTGAGTTGATGGCGACGACGGCGACGCCGCGCGCCTGATATTCGCTGCCCAAATCGGCGAAGGCGCTGCGGATGTGCTTCACGTAAGGGCAATGATTGCAGATAAATGCGACGAGAAGAGCACTTGTCCCTTTGAACTCGTCAGATGAGACGAGCTTGCCGTGCGGGTCGCGCAAACGGAATGCCGGGGCGAGGGTCCCCAGCGGGAGCATGGTTGAAGACTCAGACATTTGAACCTCCGGAATTAGAGTACCACCCCTGTTTGAGTCGGGAGCGGGCGAACAGGATGCTAACGGAAGTGCGACGCCGAAAAATAGGCTGAACTGTATCGATTAGAATTTTCGATGTTGCTGATAATGCGCGACTTGCAAAGATTTCTAATCGTTTTGTGTATCGATTAGGATTTTGCGCGGCCAAGGCGAGGGGCGAAAATCGCGAACTGGGGGTTACGCGTCGATTAGAAAAGAGATTTATGTTGAAGCGGAAGGAGTTAGGCTGATTTCTAATCGACCGGTGTCGATTAGAGGTTCGGGGGCTACTTTCGCCTTTCAGGATGAGCTTGGGGCTGCTTCGCGACGGCGGATGTGCGGTGGAGATTGTCACAAAATTTTAAGAAGTAGTTTACCAGATGTTTATGATAACTGCAAGGAAATAACGCGGGTACTGAGAGTATTGGCACGAGCGGGTGTGCCGGTGAAATGCGCAACTGCGCGCAGAGTGGCTGCTTATTGAGAGGCTAATTGGCGCGTTCGCAGGGCTCACCCCTCGGGGTGTTGCGTTCGCCCTGAGGCTCGCTACGGGACACGCCGCAAAAGCGCTAAGTTCGGGCGGGCTCGGGGCCGCGGGCAAATCCTGGAACAGCGCGGCGCGCGCGAGATGAGGGGCTCGAAATGGCCTTTGCGCCAGGCCAATTCGAAGAGATTCAGGAGAAGGGCGAGGACGAGAAGATAGGGCCAAAGCGGCTCGTCCTGCGAGCCCTCGGCGCCGCGGTCATCAAGCAATTGCGCGATAGAGGGATCGACGGCGCCTCCGGTGACGCGGGCCATCTCTTGCAGCAATGACATGTTAACGGCCTGGGACTTCAATTCCTCCGGCGTGCGAACGAAACCCACGGGAGGCAAAAGGCCAGCCGGACCGTCCGCAGCGACGCGATAGAGCCCGCTCTGATCGGCGGCGAGGGTGGCTTCGTAGTGATCGGGAGCGGTCTTGCGCAGCGGCACTTTCGCCGACGAGCCGTCCGGAGCGGTGACGGCAATTGAAAGCGGCTGGAGCGATTGCAGGATGGCCGCGGCGGAATTGTCCGGGCCTTCGCTAACGTCGTAAGTAATCGTGGTCTGGCTTCCGTCTTCATTGAAATGAATGCCGGTGCGGACGACGGCGTCGCGGCGGCTCATATCGCGGACCATTTGCGGCCAAAACGTGCCGTAAGAACGCCATCTTACCCAGCCTGCCGACCAGCGCGCGCGGGAATCGGAAAGAAAAGTAACCACGCGGCCAAGGCCATATTGCCAGCGGACCAGCAACGGTTCGCCGGTGCTGGCGCGTAGAATCGTCTCAGCCCCCGGGCGGGCCTTCGTCTTCACGAAGCCGAGAAGAGCGGGAGAATTTGCGAAATCGATGCCGTCGGTGAGCTCGACCGGACGGACAGGAACGGCGTGCACCGGCTTTTCGACGATTTCCGTATTTTCGAGGTTCTTCGTTTCGTCGTTTACGATTTGCGTGATGCGATGCGGGTCTTCGATGAAATACGATTTCCCGTGCGTGGCATCGGCAATATCCTGGAGAAATTTGCTATCGACGTCGTCGCCAACGCCAATGGTGGAGATCGTGATGCGGTTCATGGCGGCATCACGCTCGAGTTGGGGAAGATCGCCGGGCGGAGACATGCCGTCCGTCAAAAGAATAATGTGTTTGCGCGTGGCTTGCACGGGAAGAATCGCGTCATACGCGGCCTGCATGGCGGGATAAATGCGCGTGCCGCCGCTGGCCTCGATGGATTCGATGGCGGCGTCAATGCCGGTGGCTTGAGAAACGGGGCCGAGCGGCAATACCCAGCGATATTCCTTATCGAAAGCGATTAGACCAACCATATCAATGGGCCGCAAGCCGGCGATGCTGGCGCGGGCGGCTTGCCTGACCATGGCAATTTTTGGGCCCTCCATGCTGAGCGATTTATCGAGCACGAGCATCAAGGCGGTCGGCTGTTGCGGAGCAGGGTTCGGGTCGCCGCGCACGGGAAGCAACTCGTCAAAAGCGGTCTGCGGCTCCTTGGCGATCTGGGCGTTGCGATCGCCGCCGATGAAGATCAGTCCACCGCCGGCAGAAACGTAACTTGCGAGCGCCTGGCCCTCGGGCGGGGGGAGCGGCTGGTCGGGATAGTCGTCCAGTATGACGGCGTCCCAATTCGCGCCCTCCGGATCGATGGGAAAGGAGCCGGCCCGCTGCACGTCGATGTCAGCTTCGTCGAGAGTTTTGAGCAGCGGACCGGAAGGGCCGTCCTGGCCGGATATGTAAAGAACGCGGGGCTTGCGCACGGTGACGGCCTGGGAGAAAAGCGGCTGACTATAGCCTTGAGCATTCAGATTGACATCGAGCGAGTTCACGCCCGCTTCGACGATGCGCGCGTCGACTTCGACCGCGTTGCTTCCGGTCTGCAGCTGCACAGGCTTCTCGGCAATTTCGCGGCTGCCTGAGTCAATGACGAGCTGTCCAGCCAGCGGCTGCGCGCTTTCCAATTCGAGGGAAACGGTAAAACGCTCGCCGGAGAAAACATCTTCGGGCGCGGAAATTCCCGCGAGCTGCACAGGAAGACGCGAAATGCCGCCGGAGGGCTCGGTGAATACAGCGACCCCGTCGGCTCTGGCGCGAAGCGCAGCGGCGAGAGCATCGCCGCGAGTCTGGTTGCCGTCACTAACGAGCAAAATACGGCGCGCGCCCTGATTTGGAAAAGTGCTGAGAGCGAGATCCATGGCGCCTTCGATGTCTGTTTCCATTCCAGCCGCGGGAACCGCGTTTTCCGGGATTGCGACCTTTTGCGGGTCATTGGGAACAGCACGAAGCTGCGCATCGCCGGCGAAGGTGATGAGGCGCAGATCGGCGTTCGAATTGGCGCGGTCGAGATTGCGCAGCAAGGCCTGGGCGTCCGCGATCGACTCGCGCGGCATGCTGGCCGATGTGTCCGCTAGCACCGCTAAGGAGACGTGGTGGAAGGGAAGCTGCGAACGCGGGCCAGCCAGAGCCGCGACGAGCAGCGCGCAAACTGCAGCTTTTAATGCGAAAGAAGCTCGCGACTTACCGCGCTTCTTTCTCGCCCAAATCCAGAGCACAGGGAGGGCGAGAAGCAGCAGGAAAAATATGGGGCGGTCGAATGTCACGGGGCGCCTCTCATCGCTTCAACCCCGATGCGGAGTGTTCGGCCTCGCGGCGCTCGCCCAAATCCAATTGCAGCCTGCCGCCCGATCTTGCCGCGGGCACAGTGGCGTTTGCGGATTTTTCGCGGCGGAAATAGAAGAATCTCCATTCGAGCCAGAGTGCGATCAGAGCAAGCATAACGAGCCAGCGCCAAAGCTCGCGCTGCACGATGGGGACCGGCTGAGGCGCAAGCGGGGCGGCCTCGGCGGCGGTGGGGATCATGGGGATTGTAGGCAACGGGGGAACGTTGACAGGCACATCGAGCGATTGACCGGCGCTGGTGATGCGGTAAAGGCCGCTCTCGCCGGCGAAGAAATGCACATCCGAACCGTCGCCGGCGAACAGAAGGTCGCGGCCGGAGGGCGCAACGACGCGAGAAAGATCGAGCGGCAAATCGAGCGAGCCGGTCGTGAGGAAGTCGCCGCGCTCGACGACAGGATGCGTCATCCATTCAATCGAGGCCGCCATTAGAAGAGGAAAGGCAGGCTCTTCGGTGAAATTCGAATCGAGCGGGTCGAAATCGGCGATAACGGAACGCTGCGTTTTCGTTTGGCGAGCCAGAATGAGCGGCTCGGGAGACTGGCCCGAGGATGAGGCCAGGACGACGTCATCGGGGCCGGCCTTGAGCGAGTCGGCGGCACGAACGGCGACGTCGCGCGATTGAATCCAGCGGGTCACCGGATGGTCCGAATTCCAGTTTGCGAGGCGAACGCGATGTTCAGGCGCACCAGCTGGCGCCGGCACGAAGGAAATGGTTGCGGGCTCGGAAGAGCCCGGCGGAACGCTACCGTCGTAGATGACCACGTCGGCCGTCGATGGGGGATTCGCTCCGGGGCGCACGAAATCCGTTTTCACGTAAGGGTTCGCCGAGAGCACGGCGCGCATTTTCGCGGCGAAATCCGCGCGCGAGGTGACGACGGCGACGGAAACGGGCATGGATGTGGGGAGGACGATGGTGGCGCGATTATCCGCCATGAGGCCATCGCCCGGAGTAATCGTGGCCTGCAAGAGCCCGCCGGAACGCGAGGTGAAATCGTCGCTGGCATTTTGGGTTTGGCCGGGCGCGATGGCGAGTTGATCCTGCCAAAAGACGCTCCCCCCGACGGCGAGGCTTAATGTGACCTGTGCGGGAACATCGTTGTAGTTCTTTAGCTGGGTCATCACGGCCCATTCATCGGGTTCCGTGCCGGTGCGTTTCAGCGCGATTTGAGTGACGCCGATGTTTTGCAGGCGGCTCGTGTCACCGACAAGACGGAGAAGAAATTCGGGGGAAAGAGATGAGTCAGCAGATGCGCCGGCAGAGGTGGATGAAGGCGGGACTTGAGCGTCTGCGACGAGCGACTGGCGGAAGGCGTTCAATTCGGCGGATTGTTTTTCGTCCATGAGGCCTGGGCCGATGTAAACGAGCAAGCCTCGCGGCGAATTCGTGTTCGCGGACGTTTGCGCGCCGGCAGCGCCATCAAGGGAAGCGCGCGCCTGCGCGAGCGAGCGAGGGACATCGGCGACGGCGCTGGAAGATTGCAAATTGGCGAGAGCCGCGCGCAATGCGGCGCGGTCAGTGGTAAAGGGAAGCATTGGCGCGCCGTACAAATCAGCGCGAAGGAGAAGAATGCGGTCGTCGGAGGGCAAGCGACGGAGCAGGTCGTTCGCCTGGGCGCGGATATCGTCGAGCCAGGAAACACCGTTGGCGTCTTTCATCTGCGACCAGGCGCCGGCGTCAATGACAATCGCGACGCTGCGGCCCTGGCTGAGAACGCCCCAGCGAGGATTTCCGAGGGCCGCGATGAGGAGCAAAAGGAAAAGCACTTGCGCGGCGAACGCCCAGGGCTCGCGAAGCTGGCGCCTGCGCGCGCTGGAAGAACCGGAGGGAGCGCTTTCCCAAAAGCGCAGAGTCGAAACACGGAGGCGCGCTGCGCGGGGTTGCCGGAGATAAAGCCATAGAGCCACGGCAACCGCCGCAGCGGAAAGGCCAGCGACTTCTGCGAAGGTGAGCGCGGTCCAGTTCATGCGAGCACCCGGCTTCTGTGGAGGCCGCGAAGGACGAACTCCTGGTAGGGCAAGCTGGTGACGGCGCGAGCGTATCGACCGCCGTTGCGCAACGTCAAACGCTGCAATCGGGAGGAAAACTCGGAAAAGTTGCGTTCATAGGCGGCAGCGCTTTCCGGGGAAAATTCGACCGTGCGCGTCTGGCCGGTTTCCACGTCTTCAAGGAGCAGCTCGCCGAAAGCGGTGGGCCGCTGTTCTTCCGCTGTGTGCAACTGCAAGACGACCAGGTCGTGACCGGCCATTCGCAACATTTCCACCGCACGCTGCGAACCTTCCTCATCGAAGAAATCGGAAATCAAAAGGACGGTGCCTTTGGAAGGAAAGCGCGCCAGGAATTCCTTGGTCGAAAAGTACAGGTCGGTGTGATCGCCCGGTTTCACACCGCCGAGGAATTCGGCAACCATCCAGAAGACGTCGCGGCCTCCGGAAACGACCAAGGGTTTGCTGACATGCGCGGCAAAGGGAGCGACCGCAACGGTGTCCAAATGGAGCAGCGCCAGGTAAGAGAAGGCTGCGGCGAGATGGAGCGCGTAGGAGAACTTCGCCGGGTCAAAATGCATGGACGCGCTGCAATCCAGCAGCAGCCGAATCGGAATGCGCTCTTCGGTGCGGTAAGTCTTCAGAAAGAGCTTGCCAAGGCGGAGGTAAGCGCTCCAATCGAGCGAGCGCGGATCGTCACCCGAGCTGTAACGCCGGTAATCTGAAAACTCGAGGCCGGGGCCGAGCATGCGGGAGCGATGATCGGCGCCCACGACGCCGGAGAGATCGTCACGGCTGAGCAGAGTGAGCTCTTCGAGGGTCTTGAGGAACTCCGGATCGAGAGAGAGTGGTTTGCCCATTTAAATCCTGATGCCAGCGCGCGGGGCGGGATCGCCGCGCGAACACAAGAAAATTTGCGCTTAGTTTTTGCGCACCTTCGCTGCGATTTCCGCCAGGAGATCGTCCGCGGTGCGGCCGTCCGCGTGCGCCTCAAAATTGAGAATGATCCGGTGGCGCAGCGCGGAAAGCATGAGCGCCTGAATATCCTCGATGCTTACGTTAAAACGCCCTGCGAGCAGCGCGCGGACCTTGCCGCCCAAAATCAGGGTCTGCGCGCCGCGCGGGGAACTTCCATAGCGTATATATTTCGCGGCGACTGAATTGGGCGCCGTCTCCGGGTGCGTGGCGAGCACGAGCTGAACCACATACTCCTGGACGTGCGGGGCAATCGGGACAGACCGGACAATTTTGCGCAACTCAAGAATCTGCGGACCGGTCAACACCGCGCTCACGGAAACTTCGGCTCTCTGGGTGGTCCTGTCCAAAATATCGTGCAGTTCGTCGCGCTGAGGAAACGGCACGCGCAATTTGAAGAGGAACCTATCGAGTTGCGCTTCGGGGAGAGGATACGTGCCCTCCATCTCGAGGGGATTTTGCGTGGCGATTACCAGAAAGGGCTCATCCAAGAGATGCGTGACGCCGCCCACGGTTACCTGCTTTTCCTGCATGGCCTCGAGAAGAGCGGACTGCGTCTTGGGCGTTGTGCGGTTAATCTCATCGGCAAGCAGAAGATTCGCAAAGAGCGGGCCGGGCTGAAACCGGAGCATTTTCCCGCCGTCGCCATTTTCGTGAATTACGTTCGTGCCGATCACGTCGGCGGGCATCAGGTCCGGCGTGAACTGGATGCGCGAATACTTGAGGGCAAGAGTTTGAGCGAGCGTTCTCACCAGCATGGTCTTGCCGAGGCCGGGAACGCCTTCGAGCAGGACGTGACCTCCCGCAAGCATGGCGATCAGCACGCCCTCGACAACTTCCGCCTGGCCGACGATGGCCTTCCCAATTTCCGTGCGGACCTGCGCGACGGTTTCAGCGACGGCTTCGATCTCCGGCGCCGCAGACGCCATTGCCTTTTTCATTTCCGGGCCCAAGTTCCCCGTCCTTTAGCGAGCAAGCAACGCCATTGGGGCGCTATTTCCCGCTGTGTTGAAAATAATCTTCCACGTACTGGCGATACTGGGGCGGGACGGTGTCTTGTCCCGCGCCGTTTACCGTAGTGACTTTTTGGGGCGCCAGATCCTGCAGAGGAATCTGCGCCGTTCCGGGCGCCACATCCGCGCGCTCTTTACCCGGAGGGCCGCGATAGCCGGTCGTTTGCAGCTCAACGTGCTCCTTTGCCATGTTTCCCGCGAGCTGCGGATCAGAGTCCAAGTGCGGCTGCCAGGGTGAACTTCCGTTGCCAGCACCGGTATGCTTTCCGGGAGTGGGATTGGTTTGGGTCTGGGAGCCTTGCGAGTTCGATGTTTGACCTTGCGCCGCCTGATTCGACGAAGCGGCGAGCTGCGAAGAACCCGCCATCGCCTGCGTCGAGGTCGTTCCGGCGTTTGGCGGCTGCGCTGCATTCTGCGTAGATGGCTGGCCGTTCTGCTGGCCGGAAAGAGCGCTGCTCATCAAATTCTCGAGCGCTTGCAGCGCGCGCTGACCGAGCGATTCTTTACCGTTCGACGCCATCTGACCGCCTTGCTGGTCGCTCGCCGCCGACTGGCTATTGGACGGCGTGCCGCCCTGCGGCTGCCCCTGCTGCGCGCCTTGCGTGGCCGGATTCTGTGCCGATGAATTTGCGTCGGCCAGCTGCTGCGCCTGGGACATATTCAGCTTCGCCGCGTTGGCATTGGCCTGAGCTGAAGCGGTCGGCTGGGGGCCGGGAGGCAACTCGAAAGGCTTCTGCGTCTCGTTGGCCTGGCGGTCTTTGTCATTTCCCGCGACCGCGTCCGCGAGCTGCTTCTTTTCCGCGCGAGCGATTTCCATCGCTCGGGTTAACGGCGAAAATATTGCGGCCAAGCTTCGGGATTGCAGCGCTTTCTGCGTCAGCCGCGTGATCGGCGGCCCATAAACAGAGTGAAATGCGCACATCGCTGCGAGCGATGCGACGAGCACCCACGTGCGCCAAGTTTTCGGCGGGGGCTGCAACGGAAACAGCTCGCGCGCGTTCACTCTGCGGAGGTGCGCCAACGCATCGTCACGCTGGCGCAAAATGACGTGGTTCGTTTCGGAAGCGTCCCAGAAGTGAATGGCCGTCGAGATCCGGTCACCCAAACGGCTCTGGCGATCGAGTTCCTGGGCAATTCGATATTCGGAAGGTTTCGTATACCAGACGGCGATTGCGGTTGCGACCGCGCCTAGAATGATCAATGCCAGAGCGGCTTCTAATGGGCCGCGCATCGAGTGGGCTACGGCCAGGGCTATGAGAGCGGCTGCAATTGTCCAATTGCAGCAGGCTAGCCACAAAGCCAGCCATTGGTTTGCCACAATGCTCCTTCGCACGATGGCGATGGCTTCCGCTAGCCCGACGGGCCGGGTGTTTGACTGGGCTGAAGGCATAATGGCCAGACGTCCGTTCCCTCGATCCGGTTACCGTCGCAGGGGACACGTAAGTATCACGAACCGAAACGCCGCGTCCATACCGCACAGTATCCTCTGCCTTACCGAAATTCTCTAGCGATACCTTATCCGACCCCTTCGGACCGGCGATAGAGGGGACGGCATTGCCAAAATCCTTAGATGCGGTGAGACGGGATTTATTGACTTAGGGTAAAGAAGAACAGCCGTAAGGACTTGAGGGCGATCTAGTAGTGGTAGCCGCGATCTTTGCTTTCCTTCTCGCGTTTTTTGCGTTCTTCTTCTTCGGCCCGCTCGAATTCGGCCATTTCTTCCTCGGTCATCTGGTAGTCCTCGCGGGAAGCGAACATTGTGCCGCGACGAGCGTGGGCTGCGCCGCGGGCGCGCCTTCGTGCTTTGACGCTGGAAAAGTCGCCGATGCCACGCAAGGACTGCTCCAAGGCGCCGGATTCAACTAGCAGTTCGCTCACCTTCTCGAGGAAGTCATGGAGATGGTAAGGCTTAAGCGAATAAGGCAGACCCTCCCGCTCTAAAGCGGGCTCGACGCGCTTCGCCTCCCCCACAGGCACGAGGAAAAGGACGCGGAAGCGCCGCTGCAGCACTTCGGGGGCGCCTGCCTCAGCCTGCGATAAATCACGAAGGATTGCGAAGATTGGTCCGGCCAAATCGACCAACTGTATGTTCACGATCGCCAGATTCCAGGCCCCGCTGGCGAGCTCAGGCAGGGCGTGCGACGCCGTCGGGACGATTCTGACCCGCCAACCCTCGGAATCAAGCACATTCTTCAGCGCGCGTTGGCTGACAACATCATTGTCTACAATCAGTATGCCGACTTCGGACACCTCACCCCCCCTGGGATTTCAAGTATAGTTCGACCGGCTGCGGGTGTGGTGATCGGCGAGGGACAGGATTCGTACAGGCTGCCCTGTCCGGGCAGCCATGGCGAATAAATAGCGAAGATTCCGCTTGACAGGCGAAGATAAAGCGAATAGCTTCACAAAAGCGCAAAATGCTTCTTTAAGACGGCGAGACGCTCAATGGCCACTTCTCCCATATTCCGCTCGGGACCAGCGACGCTTCGGCGACGCAGGCCTCGCGCGGAGCAAGCCAACCTCACACTTTTCACCACTGCCGCTCGCCCCGGCATTTGTGAGGGGCCAAACCAAGGTCGCGAGCAAACTGCGGCTCTTCCGGTCGCCAGCCGGGGGCTGGAGCCTGTCGCGGAATTGGTCGGCCTTGCGCGCCTCGCCGCCTCCTCCCCGCGTGCGGAAGCGAAGCGGGGGACGGAGTACTTCCTTTTGCCCGTGCGGTCAATCCTGAATCATTGCGAACCGAAGCATGTGCCGTTCAACTGGACCATCAACCCGTACCGGGGGTGCGAGTTCGGTTGCAAGTATTGCTACGCCCGCTACACGCACGAATACATGCAGTTGGACGGGGATGAGTTCGAAAAGAAGATCTTCGTGAAGCAAAATGCTGGACCCCTTTGCTCGAGGGACATGGCGGAAGGGAAAGCGTGGGGCGAACATATCGCCATCGGCGCAGCCACCGACCCCTATCAGCCGGCCGAGAAAGAATTTGGCGCGACTCGCGCCATCCTGGAACGGATGGCGGAACGCGAGGGGCTGAGCCTTTCGATTACGACGAAGTCGAACCGTATCGTCGGTGATCTGGACATTTTGAAGCGCATCGCGGAACGTTCCGCGATTTCCGTCAATATGACGATTACTACGCTGCGTCCGCGTCTTGCCCGCATGCTTGAGCCGCGAGCACCGCATCCCAATCTGCGCCTTGAAGCGGTTCGGAAGCTGCGCGAGGCGGGAATCGCCGTTGGCGTCTTCGCCATGCCCGTGATTCCCGGCCTGACTGACCGGCCAGCCGACCTCGACGCGCTAGCCGGTGCGGCGCGGGATGCCGGGGCGCAATGGTTCTGCAGCCGGGCGCTTTATCTGATGCCGGCTTCGTGGAAAACCTTCATCGCGTTCGTCGAGGAGAAATTCCCGAGGCTGGCGGATCGGTACCGCGACATGTATCGCGGGTATGGGGAAGCGCCTGAAAAATACCGGCGGGAAATAGCGGCACTGACGGACCAGCTGCGGCAAAAGTACAAGCTCGGTTCGCGGCCGCCCGTGCCGGCGACGACGCCGAAAACCACGCAGCTTGATTTTGCCTGGGCGGGCGCCAAGTGAGATTGCGAGGCTCGCGCTAGGATTTTTCGGCGAGAGACTGGAGCGGGTCGCCGATGAGGCAGATCGACTTCCACTCGTCCATGAATACGGCACCCAGACCCTCGTAGAAATTGATGGCGGATTTGTTCCAGTCGAGAACTTCCCAGCGCATGCAGAAATATTTCTCGCGCCAAGCGATTCCGGCCACGTAGGCGAGAATCGCTTTGCCGATGCCCTTTTTGCGGAGGTGGGGGCGGACGAAGATGTCGTCGAGAAACAGGCCTGCGCGGCCCTGGAAGGTGGAATAGAAATCGAAAAAGACGGCGTAGCCTGCCGGTTGGCCTTCGTACTCGGCGATTACGGCGCGAAACCGAGGCTTTTCGCCGAAGGCGTCGCGGATGATGTCTTCTTCCGTGACGCTTGCCTCGTGCGACAGGTGCTCGAATTCGGCAAGCTCGTGGATGAGGATATTGAGAGTTCCGGCGTCTTCGATGGTGGCCGGACGAATTAGAACCTTCGCGGTCGTTTCCATCATTTATTTCTTCTCCGGTTCGGCGGACTCCACTTCCTCGAGGATGGCGGCGGCTGCGGCGACTTCGTCACCTTCGTCGAGGCGAAGGAGGCGGACGCCTTGCGTGCCTCGGCCAGCCTCCCGAATTTCGGCGGCGTGGACTCGGATGACTTTGCCCTGGCTGGTGATGATCATAACATCGGAATCCTCGCGAACCTGCAGGGCGGCAACGACGGCGCCGTTGCGATCGGTGGATTTCAGGTTAATCACACCTTTGCCGCCGCGGGAGGTGACGCGATATTCGGCGAGCGGTGTGCGCTTGCCATAGCCCTTCTCAGCGACGGTAAGCATAAGCGAGGTGAGCGATTCGCGAATCTGATCGCTTTCGAGCTCGTCGAGGTTCTGCGTATCTTTCTCGTATTCCTTACGGATGATTTCGAAATCTGGTTGGACAGCGTCCATACTGACGACATAATCACCCTTGGCGAGATCCATTCCGTTGACACCGCCCGCATTGCGACCCATGGAGCGGACTTCGGTTTCGCGGAAAAGGATCGCCTGGCCGTCATGGCTGGCGAGGAAAATCATCTGCTTGCCGTCGGTGAGTTTTGCGCCAATGAGTTCGTCATCGGAGTCGAGGTTGATGGCGATAATGCCGGACGGGCGAGGATTAGAAAAGTCTGCGAGCACGGTCTTTTTGACCGTGCCGTTTTTCGTGGCCAGGAAGACGTATTTATTTTCTTCTTCGAGGTTGCGGGCGGCCAGGACGGCCATGAGCGTTTCGCCTTCCTGCAGGCGCACAAGATTCGTGATGGCCTTGCCGCGCGTGGCTGCGGCAGCTTCGGGGATTTCGTAGACCTTCAGCCAATAAATGCGGCCTTTCGAAGTGAAGAGAAGAATGTAACTGTGCGCGGAAGCTGTGAAGAAATGCTCGACGAAGTCCTCTTCACGCGTGCGCGCGCCGATGCGGCCCTTGCCGCCACGAGATTGATGGCGGTAAGTATCGACGGAAGTGCGTTTCACGTATCCGGCGTGACTGACGGTGATGGCCATCTCTTCGTCTTTAATCAAATCTTCGAGTTTGATCTCTTCCACGCGATCGACGATTTGGGTGCGGCGGTCGTCGCCATAGGATTTGGCGACTTCGCGCAGCTCGGAGACGATAACGGATTTGAGTTTTTTGTCGCTGGCGAGAATGGATTGCAGCTCGGCGATGCGGTCGCGGATTTGGGCGAGTTCCTTGAGGATTTCGTCGACGGAGAGCTGCGTGAGGCGGTGCAACTGCAGCTCGAGGATGGCGTCGATCTGTGTGTAGGTGAGGCCGAAAGCGCCGCCTGCAACCCCGGCTGCTTCGGCGAGCACGTCATATTTTTTCGGGTCGAGTTTGACCCCTTTGATGGCGGTCTTTTTGCCGCCGACCAAGACTTCGACGGATTTGTTGCTGAAGAATTCGTGCAAGTTCTCGCGGGCGTTGGCGCGGCTGGATGATCCGCGGATGATCTTGATTACGTCATCGATGTGATCGAGTGCTATGCGGTAGCCCAGCAAAATGTGTTCGCGTTCGCGTGCTCTGCGCAGCTCGTATTGGGTACGGCGGCGAACCACTTCGACGCGGTGCTCGATGAAATATTGCAGCAGCTGAAGCAGGCCGAGTTCTCGCGGCTGGCCGCCGACGATGGCGAGCAGGATCATGCCGAACGATTCCTGCATCTGCGTGTGCTTATAGAGGTGATTGAGGATGAGCTGCGGTTCTTCGTCGCGCTTCACTTCAATCACGATGCGCATGCCTTCGCGGTCGCTTTCGTCGCGAACGTCGCCGATGCCTTCGATTTTCTTGTTCTGGACGAGTTCGGCGATGTGTTCGATCAGGCGCGCTTTATTGACCTGATAGGGCAGCTCGGTGATGACGATGTCCTGGCGGTCTTTACCGCGCTGTTCGATGGCTGCCTTCGCGCGAACCTGGAAGGAGCCGCGGCCTTTTTCATAGGCCTGCTGAATGCCTTCGCGGCCGTAGATGTAACCGCCGGTGGGAAAATCCGGGCCGGGCACGATCTTCATGACCTGCTTGAGCGTCGTCTCAGGATTTTCGATCAGCGTGATCGCCGCTTCGATCGTTTCGCGCAAGTTGTGCGGCGGGATGTTGGTGGCCATACCGACGGCAATACCGGAAGAGCCGTTGACGAGAAGATTGGGGATACGCGTCGGGAGGACGAGCGGTTCTTTTTCGCTCTCGTCGAAATTGGGGACGAAATCGACGGTCTCCATTTCGATATCGGCGAGCATTTCTTCGGCGATTTTGGAAAGGCGCGCCTCGGTGTAACGCATGGCCGCCGGAGGATCGCCATCGACCGAGCCGAAATTGCCCTGGCCGTCGACAAGCGGGTAGCGCATATTGAAGTCTTGGGCGAGGCGGACGAGGGCGTCGTAGACGGGGGTGTCACCGTGGGGGTGATATTTGCCGAGGACTTCGCCGACGATCTTGGCGCATTTGCGGTACGGCTTGGTCGAGGTGAGGCCGAGCTCGTACATGCCGAAGAGAATGCGGCGATGGACCGGCTTCAGGCCGTCGCGGACGTCAGGAAGCGCGCGGCCGATGATTACGCTCATGGCGTAATCGAGGTAAGACTTCCTCATTTCCGATTCGATATCGACCGGAGTGAGAATCTGCTGGCTTTGCTCGTCTGCCATTTAGAACCCCATGACCCGCGCTCGGCGGGCAAGATCGCTAGTGGTGGTGCTTCCAGTTTCCGCCTTGCGGCGCGTTACAAAAAGGCCGTTTTTCTCGATTAGAAATCGTCTGGATCGAGTGTTTTCAACGAGTTGCGGGCGTTTCTAATCGCCCCTTCTCGATTAGATTTCCTTTCGCCTCGGCACCGCCATACACGGCGCGTTTTTGCCTCCTGGCGCAAATCGCGCCAGCTTACATTTTATCGCACCGCGCGGCGGAGAGCGCTGCCGGGCCCGAGATTCTTACAATGCGAAGCAGCCTCCCATATTCCGTCAGGGCGCGAATTCAGCTGCCGCCCTGCAACGGCGAAGTCCAAGGATTTTAAACCCTGTGGGGCTTCGTCGATGCGATAGGCGCCGGAGGCTGACGACATGCCCTCAGCGGCTAAAGCCGCTCTCCTTTGCGATCTCTACGGCACGGCTGAAGCCGTGCCTTACGAAAACCCTCACGTTCCGAAATTAAAGCTTCGCCGCCGCCCCGTGTCTAAATCGTGGTAGGCGACGGCCCGGAAGAGCTCGCCAATTAGCCCTGCTTTGCGGGTAGCGGCCATCATGATTCAGATCAAATGTCCAGGTTGACGACGTCGAGGGCATTGTCTTCGATGAATTTGCGGCGCTGCTCGACGTTTTCGCCCATTAATGTGGAGAAAATGTCTTCTGCGGCGACGGCGTCTTCGAGGCGCACTTTCAGCAGGGTACGCGTCTCGGCGTTCATCGTAGTTTCCCAGAGCTGCGAGGGATTCATCTCGCCCAAGCCCTTGAAGCGCGTGATGGTGAAGGCGGATTTTGCGTCTTCGAGGACGTAATTCAATAACGTCAGCGCGCTGTCTTTTTCGGTCTTATCGCCGTTGTGGGCGATGGTGAACGGCGGCTTATTGTTTTCCTCAATGGCCTGATGGAGAGTGCGGAGGCGCTTGAATTCGGGCGAACCGGCCAGCGCCCAATTGATGCGCTTTTCGCCGCCATTTTTCAGAACGAGTTCGTGGAGGCTGTGCTCCTCGTCAAATTCGAGCTTCGGCTCGACATTGAGCTTGGCCTTTTCGATCGCTTTCACTAGGTCCTGCAATTTTTTCTTTTCCGAAAAATCGGCTTTTTTATCGAGTTCGCTATCGGCGAGGATCTCGATCAGCTTCGGGTCACGCAGCTTGCGCGCGAGCTTTGCGGCGACTTGATCGTATTCCTGGATGTTGAGCAGGAATTGCGTGAGGGCGCCGCCTTCGAGGGCTCTGCCGTCTTTTCCTTTGACGGTGTGGTCTTCGGTGGCGCGCTTCATCAGTTCACGTGAAAATTCGCGCTCGTCGCGGATATAGCGTTCGGACTTGCCGCGCTTGACGCGGTAGAGCGGAGGCTGGGCGATGTAAATGTGTTCGCGATCGATGAGCTCGCGCATGTGGCGGAAGAAGAAGGTGAGCAGAAGCGTGCGAATGTGCGAGCCGTCGACGTCCGCATCCGTCATGAGAATAATTTTGTGATAGCGGAGCTTTCCAGCGTCGAAGTCATCTTTGCCGATGCCGGTGCCGAGCGCGGTGATGATGGCGCGAATTTCTTCATGGCCGAGCATTTTGTCGTAGCGGGCTTTTTCGACGTTGAGGATCTTGCCCTTGAGCGGCAGGATGGCCTGATAACGGCGGTCGCGTCCGCCCTTGGCCGAGCCGCCAGCCGATTCTCCCTCGACGACGAAGAGCTCGCAGCGTGCGGGATCGCGTTCCTGGCAATCGGCGAGCTTGCCGGGCAGGCCGCCGGAATCCATGGCGGACTTGCGGCGCGTCAGTTCGCGGGCTTTGCGAGCGGCTTCGCGGGCGCGGGCCGCGTCAATGCACTTGCCGATGATTTTGCGCGCAATGGAAGAGTGTTTATCGAAATATTCGCCGAGGCGCTCGTTCACGAGCGATTCGACAACGCCTTTGATATCGCTATTGAGCTTGCCTTTGGTTTGTCCCTCGAACTGCGGCTGCGGGAGCTTTACGGAAACTACAGCGACAAGGCCTTCGCGAACATCGTCTCCAGTGATGGAGACTTCGTCTTTCTGTTCCTTCAACAGGCCGAAAGAGTTCGCGTAATAGTTGATGGTGCGAGTAAGCGAGGAGCGGAATCCGGCGAGGTGGGTGCCGCCGTCGACGGTGTTGATCGTGTTGGCGAAGGCAAAGATGTTTTCGGCGTAACTGTCGTTATATTGAAGCGCGATCTCCATCTCGACCTGATCTTTTTTGCCTTCCATGTAGATGGGCGAGTCGTGGAGAACACCTTTGCCACGATTGAGATGCTTCACGAATTCAGCGATGCCGCCGCTGAAGCGGAATTCGGCTTTTTTGTTCGCGGTGCGCTCATCTTCCAGCGTGATTTTCAGCCCTTTGTTCAAAAAGGCCAGTTCGCGAAGGCGCTGCGAAAGCGTATCGAAACTGTAATTCGTGGTGGTGAAAATCGAAGGGTCGGCGTGGAACGTGATTTTGGTGCCGGTTTTGCGGGTTTTGCCGGAGGATTTCAGCTTCGACGTGGGGACGCCTTTTTCGTAAGACTGCTCCCAGACTTCGCCGTCGCGCCAAATTTCCAGATCGAGCCAATCGGAAAGCGCATTGACGACCGAGACGCCGACGCCGTGCAAGCCGCCGGAAACTTTGTACGTATCGCTATCGAATTTTCCACCGGCGTGGAGAACGGTGAGGACGACTTCGGCTGCGGGCTTCTTTTCGGTGGCGTGCATGTCGACAGGAATGCCGCGGCCGTTGTCCGTAACCGTGACGCTGTTATCTTCGTGCACTACGACGTTGATCTCATCACAGGAGCCGGCCATGGCTTCATCGACCGAGTTATCGACGACCTCCCAGACGAGATGGTGCAAGCCCATTTCGCCGGTCGAACCGATATACATCGCGGGGCGCTTGCGGACGGCTTCGAGGCCGCCGAGAACTTTGATGGAAGTGGCGTCGTACTTGTGTCCCGCGGCAGGATTCTTTCCGGCCGGAGTTTCCTTATCACCCATGGATCGTGCATCCCCCAGATTTAGGAAAAACTGCTCGTTCGGCCGCGCAGAAAAATAGCTGATCAAAATTTCGGAAGGCGGTCGTGCAGGCGTGCGCGACAGTGTCCCGCGCTAGCGGGATAGCCTCCCATTGGTCCCAAGCCGAGTATTGCGACTACCGCTCGAGCGCTGGAACTCGAAGGGTTTTTCGGAGCTTCATCCCGTTCCATTCCGGATTCCCCGGGGGGAACGCGGCGAAGCTGCTCTTTTCTCCCCCCTGCGGATTGGGGGACGGTCCGTGTGCCTGCTGACCAGCGCTTCATGGCGCTCTTCTGGCGGGAGCAGCCGCTAGGCCAGCAGGCTTGGAGCAGAACCGAGTGCCGTTCGTTGACGGAACCGGTACCAGAAAATTCTAGCGGAAATGCAGGAAATTCACAAGGCTGAATTGGGGGGCGAATGATCTTTAGGTCTAGTTATTTCAGTACTTTAGCTTTATGTTGCTAAAGCTGGACGAGTGTCAAGACGACCTTGCGATTTAAATCAATCTCCGGCATCATTCCGAGTCCTTGTTACCCTCTGGAGAGCGATATTGGGTTTGAACCAAATTCCGATAGGGCTTCGCGATAGGTTCTTGTTTGACGAGCGGCATCACGCAACAAGCGTCCTGGCCGCCGATTTTCCGAATGAGTTCAGGGATTTGATCGAGTGCCTCGCGGGCTTTCGTCTGCGCAAATCGGACATATTGCGCCCAGGAGGGGCACTTTCGGATATTCCGAGAAGCATCGACGGTTTTCTGCGCGAGCGAGGCTGGGCAGAAAGGAAATTTGACATCAAGATCACAATCGACGGGGAGCCCCTACCGATCCCGACGCACAAGATAGACAATTTTCGAAATAGGGTAGGAATCGAAATCGAGTGGAATAACAAGACCGAATTTTATGATCGAGACCTGAACAATTTTCGGCTTCTGTGGGAGATGCGGGTCTTGTCCGTCGGAGTGATCATTACGCGGCTATCCGAACTGCAAAAACTTTTCAATAGGTTGGGCAAAGGTAAGTCTTATGGAGCCTCAACGACCCATTGGAATAAGCTAATTCCCAAGGTCGAAGCGGGTGGGGCGGGTGGGTGCCCGCTTTTGTTAGTCGGAATGGGACTTCAGTGCTACGACGAAAGCGGATGATGCTACGGGTGCACTCTCGCTTCGACCGGCGCATCCGTAGAGCTACTTACCCAGCGGTATCCGCGGTAATTGGGGCGCGTGTTTTTGTACGAATCCAGTTCGTCGCCCCATTGCGCCCACCCTTCGACGCGCCCCCGAGCAAATAGTTCGAGGTAGGGACCCGGACTGCACTGCTGGATCAGAGACCAAGCACCCTGTGGCTTCTTCGAATGCTCTTCCTTTCTCGAAATCATGATATTAACCTGACGCCTACCCGGAGCAAGTGTTCTCATCGAACCCCTGATTCCGAACAGCAGGAGTTCGGTTACGTTTCGGAAGTAGAACCCAACGCCGCGTCCGTCTGGCCCTCCATCCTTCCGAACTTTGTACCAGACGATGTTCGTCTTATACGTGAAGCCCCATTCTCGCATAATGAGCAGGGCTTCTGGCAGGAGTGCATTGGGACACCACATATATAGGTGTGCTCTCTGTTCAGCGTAATTCCCCACCGGAAGGGCACCTATTTCTTCGAAGCTCAGGGTCTGATAGCGGTGAAGGCGACGATGTTCAGGTGCGACCTTGCCTGTACGATTGAGAAAGCGCCAAGGCGGATCAACCAGTATCGTCGAGTACGTTCCGCTCAAACCTTCAAAGGCATTCGGGCTGTTGGGTTGAGTGCCCGCGCCTTTTCGTAGAGATACCATCCTCACCTTTGAGCCAACCGTAGTTGTCTTTTGAATTCCAAAAAGTGGCATTGTAGTTGACACAACGTCCTCAGTCAATGCAAGATTTGTGAATTTCCATATGTTTTAGGGCGCTAACATGACAACTAAGATTGGCATCACGCCTTGTTTAACCCTTGGCGAGCAACTTCGAAAGGCTCGGCAAGATTCAGGACTGACACAAGACGAACTTGCAGATCAGCTTGGTGTCTCTCGTCAAATGGTCGGCCGCTATGAAACGCAGGGTGGGGAGCCCTCAATTGGAGTCCTCGCGCGCGCCGGAGCGACCCTCGGTGTGCCGTTTGAAATCGAGGGTGTGCGGATCATTTGTGAGCTTGTCGAAACGAAAGCCAACCTGCAAGTCGTCCCCCGCCAACTGCGTCTTGATTTTGGCAAACCACGCACCTTCCAAGGCGCCATAATCGAAATAACGCCCCAGAAAGGAAAGTTGTTCATAAGAGCCGAAATGCAGGCGTGACAGTGCATTCAGGCTGCCAATCGTCGCGTGTGTTATGTGATGTATTTGCAGCAGCTGATCGAAATACAAACTGGACAGGCTTTTGGAGTTGGTCGGACGTTCCCGAATTGGAACGCGATCAGATGCGCATGGGCATGACGATGTAGCGATAGCGGCTGGATTCGTCAGCCATGGGACGGAGTTGGCTAGCGGACTGATCGTCTTTCATTTCGAAGCTGATGGGGCCTTCGGGCGCGGCGGCCAAAAAATCGAGAAGATATTGCGCGTTGAAACCGATGGTGATGGGCTCGCCTGCATATTCCTTGTCGATCGCTTCTTTGGCTTCGCCGTATTCGGGGCTCGAGGCGGAAATTTCAACGCCCTCCTTGGCCAAGATGAAGCGCACGGCATGGGTGCGCAGGTCAGCGAGTTGAGAAACGCGGCGGAGCGCGTCCTGGAGCTCGCCACGCTCAAGAACGAGGGATTTATTGGCTTCGCGCGGGAGGACGGCTTCGTAATTCGGAAACTGGCCGGTGAGCTTGCGGGAGGTGAGCAAGCGCTGACCGAAGCGGAAGAAAAGATGGCTTTCGTCCTGAGCAAACTCGACAGAAGCCTCATCGCCAGATTCAGCCGCGAGGCGCTGGATTTCCGTCATGGCTTTCTTGGGAATAAGAACGCGCGTCTCCTGAGAGAAGCCTTCCGTTTTGTGCTCGACCTCGACCATAGCGAGGCGGTGGCCGTCTGTGGCGACCATGGTGATGGAAGCGGGCTTGAGCACGAGGAGAGCGCCATTGAGCGTGTAACGCGACTCTTCGGCAGAGATTGCGAAGGTGGTCTTTGCGATCAGGCTGGCCAGAAGGTCCGCGGGAATCTTGATCGCTGCATCGGGAAACGAAGGCAGCGCGGGGAAGTTTTCCTTGGACATGCCGACGAGCTTGTAATTCTTACGCTCGCAGGTGACCTGGATCCAATGATTATCGAGGAGCTTAAACTTGATCTCTGCTTCGGGAAGCAAGCGGACGATGTCGTAAAGCTTTTTCGCAGGGATCGTGCCGGCACCTTCTTTTTTTACGCGCGCTTCGCAGGACGTGCGAATACTGAGCTCGAGGTCGGTGGCCGTGATGGCAAGACCGCTGGCCTTCGCTTCGAAGAGCAGGTTTGAAAGGATGGGGATCGTTGTCTTGCGTTCGACGACGCCTTGCGTCAACTCAATCTCTCGAAGAAGATCGAACTTTTTTACGCTGAATTCCATCGCTTGCGTTCCCTCACCACGCTTGGTATCCAAATCCCGCGCGACTGAACTCATGTAATTCTCCCGTCGTTCCCCGTGTAACGGCTACTTTACTGCTTTTTTATATTTAATCCAAAGAAAGAAAACCGACGTCTTCTCCGGACCTGTGGATAAGTTAGAAAGGCGTGCAACGCTTGTATTTCCCAAGTGTTACGCGCTCGCCTTTCCTGTCGAAACCCATTGCGCCGTGAGGAAAATTCACAGTGATGAAGCGCGCGATGCAACGCGAGCGTTTCATCCACAGCACATCCACAGCCGGAAAGCACAAACGGTGGATTTCCACCGCCAAAGTCTAGCCGAATGAATCGAGTAGCCGGTTGATCGTCTTGTTCAAATCTTTATCGGTCTGGCGGAGGAGCTCGATTTTATTGATGGAGTGAAGGACCGTGGTGTGGTGCTTGCCGCCAAACTGCTTGCCGATTTCCGGCAGAGAAGCGGACGTAAGCTGCTTGACCAGAAACATGGCGACCTGGCGCGGAAAGGCGATCATTTTCGAGTTGCTGCGCATTTTCAGGTCCTGGGGTCGAAGGCCGAAGTGTTCGCCGACACGCTTTTGAATCTGGTCGATCGTGACTCTTTTTTCCTGCGTCTCGAGAATATTTTTCAACACCTGCTGCGCGGTGGGCAGGTTGAGCACAGCACCAGTGAGAGACGCATACGCCATGAGGCGGATCAGAGCGCCTTCCAGCTCACGAATGTTGGATTTGATGGACCGAGCGATGAATTCGGCGACGTCATCGGGCAAATGGACGCGTTCGTTATCCGCCTTCTTCTGAAGAATGGCGATCTTCGTCTCGAGATCGGGCATCTGGATGTCTGCAATGAGGCCCCACTCGAAGCGGGAACGCAGGCGCTCTTCGATCGATGAGATTTCTTTCGGAGGGCAATCGGACGAGATGACGATCTGCTTTTGTTGATCGTAGAGCGCGTTGAACGTGTGGAAGAACTCTTCCTGGGTCCGCTCGGCGCGCGCGATGAACTGGATGTCGTCAATCATCAAGACGTCCATATTGCGGAAGCGGTCGCGAAACGCCGGCATGCGCTCGAAGCGGATAGAGGCAATCACTTCGTTGGTGAATTTCTCGGCGCTGATGTAGATCAGGCGGAGCGAAGGATTGCGGCGCTTGAGCGTGTGGCCAATCGCCTGCATCAGATGCGTCTTGCCGAGACCCACACCACCATAGAGGAAGAGTGGGTTGTAGGATTTCGAAGGAGTCTCAGCGACGGCGACGGCCGCGGCATGGGCAAACTGGTTCGAAGAGCCTACGATGAAGGTCTCGAACGTGTAGCGAGGGTTGAGCTGGTTGCTGGCCGAGTCAAAATCGAGCTTCGGTTGAGCAAGCGCGGGCGGATTGGCGAGCGCGGGCTCAGGCTCCGCGCAAATGAACTCGATCGTCAGGTCCGGGCGGCCGATTTCCACGAGTACAGCCTGGATCAGTTCGCCGTACGTCTCCTTCAGGCGCTTGCAGAAAAGCCGAGTAGGAACCCGGACGGTGAGTTTGTTGTCTTCGACGCGTTCCTGCCTTGTGGGGCGAAACCAGGTCGCGAAACTGTGCGGGTTGACGCGGCGCTCAGTGTGCTGCAGAACTTTATCCCAAAGTGTCATGAAAAAAGCCGCCCCATCGATTTCCACATGAGTGGAAATGCTGTGGAAATCCAGCCGGAGAATCCGGCCGGAAAATATTCTCTTTTGGGTCTTCCGGTTGTGCGTCGCGAGAATCAGGCAAGCCGCAGCGACTAATGAATGCTCGCGTTTGGGAACGCCCTTGCTACCAGAGACGCGAGTTGGGATTCTGCCTAAACGGGGCGAGATGGGCAAGAGAAAACTGAAAGAAGTTGGAGAGCGAGGTCCACACGGGATGCACAGTTTTTCCACAGGCGCATTTTCACGCGGATTCGGGCAAGTCTTTCGATAAATCGGGGCAAGCGAAGGCATCAGGGCAGGTTTCCACAGAACCCGCGTGGAAGTGCCTGTGGAAAATGAGTGGAAAAGTGGAAGACGGAGGGTCTGGGGAGGGAGGCGATTTAGCGCGTGGGCTTGTCTGGAACCTTGGCGCGGACTTGCAGCGAATGCTGGTCAGCGAGCTTATCGGGGCGCGTGAAATAGTAGATTCCGCCGGAGCTGGTGCCGATGAGCAGGTGATTCGGGTCGACCACGATGGCGGTGGTTTGAAGCAGAGCGCCGTTTGGAGCGGTGAGATAGTACGTATCCATCGCGTTTCCGTATTTATCAAAATGCACAAGTATTGGTCCGACGGCGGCCCAGACTTCCTGCGTCTGGTGATCGATGCCGATGGCCGTGAGCATCTTGGATGTGGGCTCGACCGGCTGTGGGCGGTCAAGGTTGATGCGCATGCTGCCGACGAAGCTTACATCGCTGGCACCGAAGCGGCCGTGGCCAAAGCCCGGCTTCGCACCGCTGGCTGAGGGAGCGCCTGCGGAGGGTCCAGTGGAGGCATGGGAGGGGCCGGCTGCGCTGAGGGCTCCAGGCGCACCTGCAGGATGGCCGAGCGGACCGCCCACTCCAGCACCGCCCAAAAGGGGATGGCCAAAGCCCCCGGGCCGCGGGCCAAAGCGGCCAAGAAAGAAGCTGGAGAATCCGCCGACTCCGGTCGTGGGGCTAGCAAAACCGAGAGGGCTGCCCGTCATGTAATCGAGAGCGCCGGGCACTATATTTGTAGGATTTGAGGTGGGCGTCGCGGGCGCCTGATACTGCAACGAAGCAGACGACGAAGCTGTAGAGCCTGCAGAGTCCGAATCTGCCGCGCTGTCGTCAGCGCTGGAATCGTCACTACTCGAATAGGTGCCGGGAGCGAAATATTGGAGCGAGGCTGAGTTCGCCGCGGCTCCCTGGCTGGCAGGGGAAGATGTCTGCTGGGAGCCTGTCGGGGGAGCTTGGCCAGCGGGCCGGCCTCTGCCGCCGCGGTTGCTCGTATTCATGCCGACATGTACGTCGAAGGTGGGCTGAACGAGAGAAGTCTGAGCGGTGACTGTGGCGGCGACGCTGCCTCCGTTGCGGCCCCTTCCGCCGCGGCCTTCTCCGGACATCAGGCCAGCCAAGCCCATTCCGACGTTGCTGCCGAATTGGAGGTTGCCTGTATCGCCGACTGTGGTCCAGCTACCGATTTGGTCTGCGCTGGTGAGGCGCGAGAAATTGAACCCGAACTGGACGCGGTCTTCCGGAGTGTCAGCAATGTCCGGTGGCGTGGGCACGTTGGCTGAGTAAGCTGCGTAGCCAAAGCGGTCGAATTTCTTAACCTGCGGATCGGTGGGCGAGAGTATGCCGAAGTAGAGATTGTCGGAGGAATCGCCGATGATCCGGCCTGTGTCAGCAAGCGGCGGTGCTGGCGTTGTCGGGGCGTCGGGCGAGGGATTCGAAATGTCGTGAGGCTCGCCGAAGCCGCGGACGAAGCGGCCATTCTGTTCGAAAATTTCAATGGGATGCTGGGTGCGGAGTGTAGTGACGGCGATCTGGCCGTTTGAGAGCGCGACGAGGGATGTAGGCGCGAATACGGTGAATTTTGTTTTTAATAAGCCGTCGGGACCGAAGACATCGATGGTGTTTGCGCCGCGGTCGGCGACGACGATATTGCCGTTTGGCGCGATGTCCAGGTCGGCCGCGTAGTCAAAAGCCATTGCTGAATGGGCGTCAGGAATCTGGGCGACTTTGTTGCCCATTGCGTCGAAAACCTGCACGAGGTGACCCGGGCTGGCGATCACGTAGACGTGGCCAGCGGAATCCTGCCGGATCGCGATAATACTGCCGCCGACCTCGGGCAGCACGCGATGGTCGGAAGCGATCATGTTGTGGAGATTCTGCGAATCCGCGGGGCGAGGGCCGGCAAGCCCCAGAGAAACCAAAAGCGCAACGGACCAAAGCGGCTTTTTAACGCTGAAAGTCATTCACCCCTCGCCTGCCTTGCGGATAAGGAGTCAGATGCCCGGCTCCTGCTGGTAAGTTGGCCGAGCGGAGAGGCGCCAGAGCCAGACCAGACGCCTTCGAAGATGCTTATTTACCATATTTTGGGCTCGCGCTTCCTGCCATTTATGCGAGGGCAATCAGGATTGCAACGAACTGAGGCCTCAATCGAGACGGAAATTGAGCCGTTCTATTCCCCTGGCGCGACCGGTGGTTTCGTCGATATCGAGAAGAACGCATTTCATACGTATATCGCCTTCGGCGACGGCGAAGCGGATGGGAAGCGCGTCATGAAAGCGCTGGATGATGGGGCCCTTCTCCATTCCGATGATGGAATCGTGGGGGCCAGTCATGCCAACGTCCGTGATATAGGCCGTGCCGCCCGGGAGAACGCGCTCGTCAGCCGTTTGAACGTGCGTGTGGGTACCCAAGACGGCGGAGACCTTACCATCCAGATTCCAGCCCATCGCGAGCTTCTCGGAAGTCGCTTCGGCATGCATATCAACGACGACGACCTTCACATCGGGCGGGAGTTTAGCCAATTCGGACTCGGCGGTGCGAAAGGGGTCGTCGATGGGCGTCATGAACGTGCGGCCCTGAAGGTTGAGAACGGCGTATCGGACCCCATTCTTTGTGGTGCCGACGTAAACGCCCGAGCCCGGCGACCCGGCGGGAAAATTCGCGGGCCGGAGCAGGCGCGGCTCGTGGGGAAAATACTCGAGGATTTCACGGCGATCCCAGACGTGATTACCGCCCGAGAGGACTTCTATGCCCGCAGCAAAAAGCTCCTGAACGATGCGCGGGGTGATGCCGAACCCGGACGCGGAATTTTCGCCGTTGGCGACGCAAAGATCGATCTGACGCTGGAGCAGAATGTCCGGCAGAAGCTCGCGAACTATGCGGCGGCCGGGCGAGCCTACGATGTCACCGATAAAAAGAGTGCGCATATTTTTTCATTAGCTCAATTCGGACGAAGAAGCGGAGCCGTCCGCTTCGCCGTGCGCTACTAGGCCCTGAACCCCACAAATAGGTGGGCGCCCTACGCCTGCTTTAAGGCGTCTTTCCGGCAAGCCGGAGAGCATGCACAAGGGCAGGACGACGCGAGCGCCCTGGGATCCAGTGTTGGTTCAAATAGGCTTTCGCAGCGATCACCTGCGTCGAAGAGCGGCTCCTTCCCGATTGTAGCAGGGAAAGTTCGGAGTCACGGGAGCGTTGCGAGGCTCAGTTTCATTCGTTTTGAACGCGCCAATTACCACTTGACCCGGACGCGGTAATCGAGCGTGGCCGTGCCGTCCTTTTCGACCGGAACCTGGAAACCGATCGTAGTTGAGTCGAGCTTAGTGGACGGAAAATTGGAGTTTTCGACTTCCCAATCGCCGCCAATCGGTTCGCGGACGTCGACCGTGACAGGGGCGTCTTTGTGATTGCGCAGCGTGACCTGGTATTCGAGCTCGAATGTGTTGTTGTTGATGCGTTTGTAGTCCATTTCCTTGCGTTCGCAGACAATATCAAAGGCATTGCCGATATGGATGTGCAGGTTTTCATCCTTGGGCGTGTGCTGGATGCTGTCTTCGCCAGCGAACTGGATATTGCCCTTCGAATCGGCTTGATAAACGCGGACGGTCCCGGCCGGGAGGGGCATGCCAAGGCCGGATTTCTGGTCGTTTTTGAAATTGTAGTAGACCATGACCGGTTCGGGGATTGCGTTGCCTATGCCCTGGGAATTCCGGAAGTAATAGGACTGAGCCTCGGCGACGTAGGCCTTGTTGATTGGAATATTGGAGCCGCTAAGCAGGCTGATCTGCTTGGATTCGTTGTCGTGGATCGAAGTGCGGCGCGTGACTGTGTAGAGATGATATTCGGAGAAATTCTCCTGCGTCATTGGTGGCGCGGCTGCTGCCTGGCCCAAGCCGCCGATTGATTTCATCATGGCTATGGGCGGCGCGACTTGGTTGATTTGCCCGGCAACAAGTTGGAGCGTGGCGTTGTCATAAGAGGCGCCACTGTTGTTAGTGAGAGTGACCCAGCCATCGAGGTCGGCGTTTTTTTCATCGCGGGTGACGGTAAGGACGTAGTCGGCTTTCCACTGGATGTTGGTGGCTAGATACGAGGCTTCGATAGTTTGGGCGGAAGGGCCCGTGTTGTCGAGAGTCCAGATCAGGGTCGGGCGGCTGTAGAGATTATCCGGCAGATCGGGGAAGCGATAAGAGTCGGACGCAAGGCCGGTGACGATCTCATTGCCAATTTTCCATACGGGGCCGTTGTTATCGGAGAGAAGGAGGGCTCTTGTCTCAGTGTACTTCGTCGAATTGGATTCTTCCTCGGCGCGAACGAGGGTGACTTCGCGGCCAACGTATTTCTGAAGGAGTTTTTGGGGATCGAGGAGGTCGTACTCGTAGTCCTGCTCGAGGACGGTCAGCCTGGCGGGATCGGTGATGGAGCGGAGATGCACAGTGGCGGGGTTGATCGAGGCGGCAACGTCTTCAAAGTGGAGGGGGAACGTGCCGGTGCGGAGGTTGAGCCGGCGAACGTCGCGGACGAGGGCAAGGTTCGAGTTATAGACCGTGATGGAGAGGTCGGTTTGGTCCTTTTGCGTGGTTGTGGAGGCGGACGGTGCTGACGCTTGATTGGTTGGAGCATCCTGGGCGGCGCAGAGGCTGACGGAAGCGAGCAGTAACGCGAGGACTGAAAGAGCTAGCAGGGGGGCGGCCAAAAGGCGGTTTTGACCGCGATTAGACTTTACTAAGTATATGTATTTACAAATACTTACATCGAATTCTAATTCTTGGCAGTTGCGATTAGGAATTCGAAAGCTGGATGGGTGGGGCATGGGTAGTCTCCCTTTGGCCCGCTTTTGCTCGGATGGGCAGAAGGGTTAGACGCCGTTTTGCGGAACGACGGCGAAGAAAGATTTACACGAATGGCATGGATAGCAAGCTCTTTGCCGGTCTGACCTATTGGGCATGGCGGACGGGATTTCGCGTCCGCTGGGGCATTGCGAGGGTCTATCTCTAGTTGGCGCCGACCGTTATGGAAGCCGAGGGCTGGGCGGCTGAGGTGCGCTTCACCGTGGGCTCGAAGAGAGAATGGTCGAGCGACGCAGTGACTACGTATGACTTTCCCCCATCGACGACGTTCGTTACGAGGAGCTCATAACGGAAGCCTTCGGGGTGCTGGCGGCTGCGAAGGAGTGCGAAAAGACCGTGAACCTGGGCATTGGCGTCGAGAATAACGTGATTATTCTGCTCAAGAGGCGAAACCAAGACGCCCCGAAACGACGAGCCGTCCTGATCGACGTGCGAGTCGATCGCATCAAGGAGCTTTACGCGCATCGGCGTCCCTGCCGGGAGCGCATCGGCGGGATCGCTGGCGGAAGGATTCAAGCGGGATTGGAGTTGGAAGCTAACGACTGCGCCCGCCGGAATCTCAAGAGGAGCAATGCTGGCACTCTGGCTGAAGCCAGGCACCGCGAAAAGCGTGAAAAGCGCGGCAATAATGGCAGTACGTTTCAAAGTAAGGTAAACCCCCTAGAATTGGCTGGGCAAATCCAGTAATAGAGCCATGCGATTAGCCCGTCAAGGTAAAAATGATGCGGAGAGTGTAAAAA
>Ga0335074_10000751_pt1 | contig 44725 bp, 39 predicted proteins | sample Lox_Sample_23_FD_206715 | JGI IMG/M metagenome (GOLD analysis project Ga0335074, IMG submission 206715) | Soil microbial communities from Loxahatchee National Wildlife Refuge, Florida, United States - Lox_Sample_2.3 | ecosystem: Environmental > Terrestrial > Soil > Wetlands | place: USA...
TAACTTGTCTTGATCAAGTGTCAAGTCGCCTTGATCATTGAGATTAAGACAATAACTCGTCTCATTCGCAAAGGGATGCAAGCCTTGAATCGCCGCGCTCCTGGCCCCCAACGCGTTCCCGCCTTCGCCAAGACCCGGCGTGTCCACAACGAGGTATGGCCTCCGTGCTGGTCCGATAAAATCTCGGACGATGGTTACAACCCCCTTGGTCATTCGCCGTGCCGTCGGCGCGTCAAGTACAACTCGGCTCGGCAACTGTGATGTTGTCGCACTAGACGTTAAGGTTCTCTTGATCTCATCAGCACCCACGAAGGACAGCGGGGGATTGGCCTTGAGAATGCCAACGGGGAGAAAAGGTAGATCGACAACTTGACCAGCGGATCGATACTGAACAGGCCAGTGCTCGACATAATTCTTATAACCGGGATGTCGCTGGCAGGCATAATCCAACTCCTCTCGGAGTAATTCCAACAACGCGGCCTGTCTTTCTTCAGGAGGCTGACAATAGGGCGGCATTGATAGAATACGGTCGATTTTGTCATCAAATTGCTGCATGGAGCTCCTTGCCCAAAGCCGAAAGTCTGGATCGCGCTATTTTTCCTGCAGGCGTCTTAGGCAATTCAGAAACCAATTGAATCGAAGCGAGGGTCCAGTGGGTTGGAAGGTGGCGTCGAAGCTCTTCTGTCACGACTTGCGCTCCTTTGTCCAGCACGACGAACAAGACCAACGCCTCCCCAGCTTCCGGATGATCGACAGCGCAGGCTGCGCATTCATAAACTCCTGAAATCGTTGCGACTTTTTCCTCGACTTCCGCGAGACTCACGCGCGTTCCTCGAATTTTCAGAAATGCTTTTTTTCGTCCCTCGATCCATAAGTAACCTTCCTCATCTTGGCGGGCCATGTCGCCCGTTCGCAACCAGCCGTCTCGAAAGACACGCTGCGTCTCCTCCGGGTCGTTCAAATATCCAGAACATACGGATGGTCCCTTTACGAACAGTTCGCCGACCTCTCCCGTATGCAACGAGTTTCCTTGTTCATCGACGATCGCCACCTGCAGGTTATTCAAAGGTCGGCCTACACTTCCCTGTTTGTCCTCCCAGCGTGCTGGTTCCATACACGAGATCCGCGCCGTCGCTTCAGTTTGTCCGTACATCACGTAAAACTCGGTTGAGGGGAACAGCGCTCGAATTTCCTTGACTCTCTCAGGAGCCAAGGCCCCTCCGGCCTGGAGAAAACGTCTCAAACCCGGCATGGCGATTCGCCGAATGTTCGACCTTCGAAGAAGGACGTTATAAACTGTCGGAACACCAGCGAATGTTGTGCAACCAAGTTGCGAAAAAGCCTGTAGGACTTTATCGGGAAACATAAACCGACGGTCAAACACTACACCTCCCCCCTGATAGAGGTGGGTCTGTAGAACGCTTGCGCCAAAACAGTAGTTCAGAGGGAGGATCAACATGGCTCGCTCATCGCTCGCCAACCGCTGGCTGTAGATAATTGCCTCGCTATTGGCGATTAGGTTCCCATGGCTGACCATGACGAAACGAGGAGCACCGGTGGAACCAGACGTGGGCATCAGCGCTGCCAGGTCCGAAGCCGCACGAACCGCCGGCGGCTCGATTTGATTAACCTCTTTCGCCAAGTCGCCTTGCAGGCAGCGGATGGATCCTCTCAGCGCGTCTGCACCGCGGAGACCCATTTCGCTCCAAAGCGCTTTTGCGCCGGTCGCTTCCACGAGAGCCGGTGTCGAAGCCGTCAGCATCCGCTCCTCCACTGGAACCGCCACAAGACCCGCGTATATGGCTCCTAGATAAGCTATCGCACTGGCTGGAGACAAAGAACAACCGACTAGAACTCGGTCCCCCGCCCTCAGACCAGTCGATAGTAGAAAGGCACCACACGCCGGGATCAGCCGTGACAACTCCTCTGGGCAAATCGTGCGCCCAGTGGCGGCATCGATAAGGTACGACCCGGGCCCTAGCCGCTCTACCAGCCGTCCTGCGAAATTCCATTCGGCACCAGCTGCCACTTTACACCATCTCGGTAATCTTGGGCGTGATGACGCGTACGATCTCGCGAACACTTTCCATTTCCATCAGGTCATCCACGTCTAGGCTGATCCCAAAGACCTCTTCCAAACTGCTGCCTAGGGACAAATGCCCTACAGAATCCCAAACGGAGATATCACTTGCCGTTGTCTCCATAGATATCGATTGTGGATCGATATCGAAGGCCATTCTGAAGGCCTCCCGGACTTTCGTTAAAATATAATCTGTGTTGTTCATGTTGTCCTTTCGATCGTTCGTTTAATAATTATCTGGCTGAGTTTCATCCGTCCTATCACACCCTGACAGCCCCTTTTAAATCCGTCGACGTTACCGCTCATGGAACAACTTTCTTGCTCCAACCAGTTTAAGGCATGATTCCTGTACCACCGTCAACGACAAGTGTATGGCCGACAATCCCGGCGGCCGCATCGGAGCAAAGAAACTGAGCCCCGTAGGCGACTTCCTCGGCTGTAACCAAGCGTCCTAGCGGGGTGCGACGAATGGTGTCGTCAATGCGTGCGTCACTGCTCGGCATCGCCTTCCAAGCATCGGTAAGGACGGCCCCTGGCGTTAAAATGTTTACCCTGATGCCTTGTGGCGCCAACTCATCTGCGAGGTGGCGTGCAAGCGCGTCCAGTGCGCCCTTGGACGAGCCAACCACCGAATAGCACGGAAGCGCACGTGCGGCTCCCCAGGAACTGACCGCCACGATACTGGATCCTTTGGAAAAACGTCCCACCAGAAGCTTGCTGAGCATGAAGAAGGAGCGGACATTCAGGTTAAAGGTCCAGTCGAAATGCCGCTCAGTGAGCTCCTGCAGTGGGCGGTGGACGCCGGTTGCGGCACAATGAACCAAGCCCGAAAGATTGGGACCCCATTCTTTTAACGAACTGTCAAGCTGTTCCAATCCTTTTTGGTTCGTCAGATCTGCACGACACATCGTGATTGCCAAACTCTCCTCAGTAGCGATCTCCCTCAACTTTTCCGCGGACTGATCATTGCGAAGATAGTTCGCCATTACCGTAGCGCCCGCGCGCGCCAAGCGGAGTGAAATGGCCTGGCCAATGCCGCGAGTGCCCCCAGTAACTAAAATTGTTTTATCCCGCAGAGAGAACAGATCATTGCTGCTTGGGCTCATACGCGTTCCGTCCTTTAACAAGGCGGCCATGAGGAGTATCGGGGCAGTTACTTCGTTATCACGATGTCCTCGGTTACTGCATTAGCGGGCATCACGTTATCAATGGCCTCATCCGCCCGCGAGGCCTTCGAAGGGACGCGCCCGATACGCCACGCTCGCCGCACCGGGTCGTATTGTCTGATTATCTTGGCAGGAAATCCTGCAGCGACGCAATAATCGGGAATGCTTCCCATCACCACCGAATCCGCAGCTATAACGCAGTTACGACCTATCGACAGCTCACCTCTTGGGCAGATGATGGATGTTCCCCGGCCGATCCAAGATCCTTGGCCGATTCGGATTCTGCCACCCTCCGTAACGCCTTGTTGCAGGATTGGTAAGGTGATATCTTCGTACGCGTGATTGTGATCCACAATGAGGACGAATTGGCCGACGAGCACATCACGTTCTATGTGGATTCGGTTTTTGGCCGATATAATACTGCCGAAACCGATGTGGCAATTGTCATCAATCACGATAACAGGGTCACCGCTGGGATCCTCTGTGGCGACGCTGAGCCACGCGTACTCTCTAAGGCTCGACGAATTGCCGAGGCTGATCCTCGACGAGCGTGCGCGACTCAACTTACTCGTGAAATGAAACGACACATCCCGTCCTATTGACCCAAATGGATAGGTCAGGCGGAGCCAGATACTATATATTTTCGTGATGGCCCTGGGCAAGAGTTCCAATGGGTCCTCTGACGGCCGACGGTTGATGGGACGACGCACGTTTGACTCCTCGAAGTTAGTTTGAAGCGCTGTGACGGTAGGAATTACCCGCGGTCTCGATGGGCGTGGAAACTGGACCCAAGGCTAAATCGGGACAGGACTTAAAGGCAGCTGCCGACTCCGAAGTACGCAGACTGTAGAACTCCTCGCGCCGTCGTAAGGCACGCAGATGCGCCAGCACGCATACGGCAGAGACAACCGCACCGCTCCCGAGGCAAAGGGCTATGTCAGTGACCGGCTTTAGCGCCAATCCGAGGAAACGACTGCCTAAAACGATACCCAGCATCGCAGCCGATCCGAGCGTTGGTGGCACAAATATGCTTCCATAGCGAAACAGATTCAGACCGGTGATCGCTCGCAGATAAAAGACTTGAAGCAAATACCCAACCGCAATTGAAAGTAGCCCAGCGATTTGGCCTCCAATTAGCCCCCAAAAACGAATGGCCGGATAGATTGCCAAAATCATTGTGGCAGCGCTGGCCGCAACTGCCTGACGATGCAGCTCCGGACGGCCTTTAGCGAATAACACCCCCGTTGTCATGGCGTTGATTACAGTGATCAGCACAACGATAGATGCGACGGCTAGCGGTCCCGCGGCAGCAACATATCGCGCGCCGTAGATCACCGTGAGAAGGGATTGAGAGCACAAGAATATTGCGACGCCTACTGGCAGGCCTAACAGGATGAGCCATGAGGTAACCTCCAGGAGGATACCGTTGACACGGGACGTGTCCTTCTGAACACTAGATAGCGCCGGTAATAGAGTCTGCGCCAGCATGTTAGTAAAGAAAACTGAAGGAGTCGTCACCAGGGTTACCGCTAACGTGTATAGCCCCAGGGACGCGGAGGAGTACAATCTAGCCAAGACAAAGACATCCGCGCGCGCAACGATTAAGTTTAAGAACGCTAAACCGAATATTCCCCGCGAGAACGTCAGCAGCTCTCGAACAGCGCGCCGGTCCCAGCCGAGTGACGGCAACCCCGGGCAGATGAGGTAGGACAGAAGCCAACGGAAAGCGTTCTCGCTGCAAAAGCCGATCGCTAGCGCCCATACGTCACGGACAAAGAAGCTAAGAGCCACCGCCAAGATCACACCGCAAATGCCGCCTCCGTTCGTGATGGCCGCCCAGTGCCCCAACTTCATCTTTCTCTGTGCGAGAGCAGAGCGAGGGCTTATTACACCGTTGAATAAAATGCCAAGTAGAGCCACTCGAAGCAACCCAGCAAGTTCCGCACGCCCATAGAAGTGAGAAATCCAAGGAGCGATAGCAAAGATAACAATGTATGAAAAGATCGCTCTCCCCATTCCCAGCCACCACGACGCATTTAGGTAGACTTCCTCCTCGCCCCGCGGATTCTGAATGATAGCCGCCCGCAGTCCTACGTCAGTAAGAGTGTCCACCACCGATGCAGAGGACACGACGATCGCCATTGTCCCGAACGCCCCTGGTGCCAGAAGCCGCGCCAGCAATATGTTACGGATAAACCGGATAGCCTGCTCGGCGACGCTTCCGATACCGAGCCAAGCCCCTCCTCGCATCGTCTTTGCCCTGAGGGCATCGCCGGTCAGTAGGCCGGTGACCATAGCCTTTACACGGCCGTAGTTTCGAGAGAAATCTACCTCACTCTCGTACTTTCTGAACATCTCTCTTCGCGCAGCGCTCATGCGGGAGCCCCGTCCTTCCGGAAGATCGCGTGGATGGATTCGCCGCCGCCGGCCAGGGGAGCCATCGCTAGCAAAGCCGGCAGAATCGTTATGCGCACCAGCTTCCGCACCGCTCTCCAGGGAAAGCTAGCCCCGCTTCGGTATGCCACGGGTGTTTGATGAATCCCGACGGACCGGAAAACATCGTCCCACAAATAGCGCAAACCGGTTCCCACGGCCGGGTTCCGTCGTGTCACCAGCGACACCTCTGTCAACCCGACCGACCTCATCAGGCTCCGCAGCGAGACCGGCGAGAAATGGGACAGGTGCCGCGGCAATTCCAGTCCGTGCCAATAGCTTCCAAACACTCGCGCTTCCGCCGAGTCAATATTGGGCACCAACACGTAGAAGATTCCTCCGGGCTTCAGCCACTCTCCCACCTTCGCCATGACGCGCCGCGGCTCATACACGTGCTCCAGTACGTCAAAGCATGTGATCACATCAAACGATTTCGGCGCGAACGGCGCATCCGTAATATTACCAACAAATACTTGCGCCCCGCTCCTCGCCTGCGCGGCTCGCGCACCGTCGGCCGACATTTCGACTCCAAAGAGCTTCCAGGAAGGGCTACGCATGAATTCCAGGAATGCACCCGAGCTGCAACCCAAGTCGAGCAACGTTCCGGATTGCTTATAGGGGGCCAGAGCTGATTTGCGGTCCCGCCACCGCTCGGGCGAGTTATGGCCTCCGGCCGAGATCAGCTTGTTATACGCATCCGTATAATGCAGATGCATTTCTTCCGGCTTCGGCGGCACGCTCAGCCACACAAGTGAACAGGAAGAACAACGGACTAGGGTGTACGGGTCCTGCCGCCCGTGTAATCGATCGGGCCCTCGAAGCCATTCCTGCGCACCCCCTTGCCCGCAGATCGGACACGTCGACGCATCGCAGGCCGCGATGTTGTGGACCCTTTGCTCACAGTTCGCCTCTGAGACGCGATTTGAGATCGGAGCTATCGACACGACTGTCTCCATAGGCTGTACTCGTGTAAGGTGCAGATTCTCATACGATGCCTGAATCCTTACGGCTTTCCCTATAGCGCTGTACAGTCCGAAGTGCAAGCCGCGGATTCATCCAAGTCAATAACCATTTCACTGCGACGTTGAGAGTGAAATCAGTCCGGACTGCTGTCGAAACGGCGCGACGAGCATTATCGTATTGCCCGCTCTCTAAATACCAGTTGGCCCACCCGCTGTGGATGTCGCGCAACTGCTCCTTCACAACCTTGACTACCGACCTTGGCAGGCGCCTGTTCAGCCGCAGCAAGCCCTCTAGCCGGAGTTGACTGTCCTGGAGAAAGAACTCCATCTTGTTCCAGGCTGCACTTACTCCCACGTGACGAATTTCCACTGGTGAACGATCGAACTGGACGAGCGCCCGATTCACGTAACAGAAACTAGTGAGCATAGCCAGTCTGAACATGAAGTCGCTGTCCTGGCTGTATAGCAGATTGGCATCAAATCCTGTTTTCTTCGCGATGTCTGCGCGAACCATGAAGGAGGATAAGCAAACGACCATGCCTGCGCCGCCCGGTCTCACTAGAAGTCTGAGCGCTTGCTTGTTAATCCCCGCCTCGCCTTCATGCCGATAGCTCTCCTCCGCCATTTCAAACATCGTGCGTTTCTCGGTGTGATTGAAGAACCGGACGTCCGTATAACACGCGCCGCATCGTGAACCAAAGTGTTCGAGGACCCTGAGCTGCCAATCTATCTTGTCCTTCTCCCAGAGATCGTCCGAATCCAAAAACGCGATCCATTCACCCCGTGCTAGCTCGATTCCCTTGTTCCGTGCAACGCTCGCGCCCTGATTCGCCTGTGCGAAGTAACGGATGCGATCGCCAAACATTTTTCTAAGAGTTTTTTCTGTGTCGTCCGAGGATCCGTCATCCACGACGATTACTTCGATGTCGGCGACAGTTTGCGCCAGGGCACTTTCAATCGCTCGAGGGACCTTGTCCCCTCGGTTATAAGTCGGGATGACAACGGTTACCTTTGGGTTCATGAAACTCGGTACCTAACTGATTTTCTGATGAAGACACAATTACGACTTGACAAAGACAACCGCTCGATGTTGGGGAATTTTCGGCGCTGATTCTATTCCATAGGCTGCGATCGTTTCCCGATAGGCCTCCAGGAGCACTCGACCGGCAGCGGTCCATGTGACTTCCGGAGCCGCCTTGAGACAGGCGAGCCGCAGCCTTTCCAGCAAAGAGCGGTCTTCATGGAGCATCGTGATGTGATGAGTCAAGGTTTCGACGTCTCCTACAGTGTGCATCAGTCCGGTCTTCTTATGGCTACAGATCTCTGTGCAGGCTTCGGACGCCAGAGGAACACACCCGCTTCCCATGGCTTCCGTGATAACCAAGCCAAAGCCTTCCTCGATGCTGGGAAGCACCAAGATGTCGCTCTTCCGCATCAGTTCCGGCACGTCATGCCGGTGGCCCAAAACTTTGACGCTCGGATGCGAGAGCATTTGCGCGAGCTTTACCTCGTAGGCAGACAAAAATTCCCCAGCGATCAGAAACGTGCCGTCCTTCGAAGCCGGAGAGCGAAGCCATGCTTCAAGGGCGTAGTGCAAGCCCTTTCGTACTGCACAAACCCCCACAAATAGCATGGTCAGTCCACGCTTCGGCCCCCGCGGCTGAATACTTGGGTAGTACAGCTTTTCGTCATACCCGTAAATGTGCCGAATCAACCGCTCCTTCAGATAGCCTTTGTCAAGAAATGTCTTTACTACAAAGTCGCATGGACACAAGAGGCGTGTGGCTAGACCGTATTCTTCTTCCTCCTTTCGCAGCTTCTCTGCGTTGTAGGCATGCTCGTGATCGGGCGGCAGAGTAACTCCCAGCCGCTCGCACTCCTGTTGCACAACCTCCATTGCGAAACGGGTGTTGGCGTTTGGCCTTTCCAGAACAGTTGGAATTCCCAGCCGCTTGGCAGTTTTGAGTGTTTCGAGCGCTCCGAGGGGCCAAGTATGGATGATGTCAATCTTGCCAGCCATCTTTTCGATGCGGCGGGCTACAAGCCGGTCATGTAGGGCCACGGCGCGCATCGTGCCCACGATCCTATACGGGACGCGGATGTTTCCCCATTCCAGAGTCGCGGAAGCTCTTACGCCCGCTGGAAGCGGGCGGCCTACAGAGGCAGGAAAAACAGTTAAATCCGCTTCGGCGGCGGCCAGGCCATTCACCTGCTGCCAAGCCGTATAGCATACGCGGTCGGCTCCTAGTCGCATTGGGAAGCTATATAGCACCCGCACGAGCTGGTTTTTGTCGCTCATTCGTTCTCCTCGATGTCTGCCCCGGCGTGGGAGCGTTAGGCGCTCAACCATGACATAGTTTCGCCTGCGGTAGCAACGGATGCGTGCATCTCCTCGTCCGGCGCCTCTGCGCTTCGAACAATCTCCTGCCTCGCCTCGAAGGCTGCGATGGAAATGCAGGCCAGCAAAGGGAATACGGTCATCATCATTTGAGCCATGTAGTTAATACCGAAATGCGCTACCACGTTGGCAAACAGAACGGAGCCCAGACACCAGAGAAGCCATTCCTCTCCACGATTCCCATTCACCTGTTTCCTTGCCGTCCCAATCGCACCAAAGCTGCGGCTAAAAATCGCCACATAGAAAACCAGCGTCAGCAGGCCTCCAGTCAAGGCAACGGCAACAAACTGGTCGGAAAGATCCCACATATCGTATCCCCACTGGTCGTAATACTTATATCCGAGAAGCCACCAGTCGCTGAAATGCCGGATACAGCTATCCACCAACTTGTAGCGGTGATCGCTGGACGAAGACCCAGTCAGGTCCACATGAGCAATCAAAGCCCACACAGGAGCCTTCATCACAAGGTGCAGCGCCACTAGTGTCAACGAGAGTCCCCAACGAACGAGGCGCATTTGCCTGCGCAAAAACCAGAACGCAAGCCCAACGACACTGCCGAGAAGAGCCAACAACGACGAGCTAGAGTTCGACGTAATCGCCATTGCGATGGCCCCAGCAATTCCAGCAAATGCTACCGTCCGGGACTTTCCTTCCGTCCACAGCCAGAGGAACAGAGGAACCACCGCACCACCGAAGACGCCGGCATAGAGACAGCCCATCGCTCCCTGCGAACGGATCTTGTCGTCTCTTACTGTAAACGGGGCTCCTCCCATGTAACTGAATACATTCTCGTGAGTGATTTGCTCGTTCAACATACAGGCACCCTGAACTACGCAAGTCACCGCCAAAGCTATGACTGTGCTGCGGATTGCCTTGCGGTCGTTAACCAGGAACCTCACTACCAAGTAGCCCCCTAGGGCGTCCATGAAATCCCCCAAAGTATGGATCAGCATCTGCGTGTCCATCCACTGGAGGGAAAGGATTGTAAGCGCTGACACCGTCCACAGCACCGTTACTTGGTCGACGCCGTTGAACCCCCCAGGAAACTTCCTTCCCGGTGAGGGCCCGCGTTCAGCGGCCCGCCGAGCCAAGCCGGCAATGATCAGAATGCGGAATACCGTAAAGTGCACAGTTCCCAGTACTACGACTTGTCCGATTGGTATGTTAAGGCACGAGAATAGGAAAGGTATTATAACTTTATGGCGCGGAAGCGCCAGGATCAGCACAATCGCGACCAGCATCCACACCGCCACTAATGGGGTCAGGATCGTTTCAGTGGCGCCGCCTCCAAATCGTAGGTGTTCAGGTTCCACGAGCAGACTAGTTTTCGACCACGGCTTCGGGCCTAGCGTTGGCACGCCAAGCTTTCTTGATCTTCTGCAGAAGGTTCGTCCGAGCCAACGCCTTTTTGACTGTCCGGTCCATCCTGCCAATCAAGGTCCTCACCAAGTTGAGGCTGATTCCCCTTAGCGTTGAGGCGAAAATATAGACGGACGTCTCACGCCATTCATGATTGGAAAGGACCTCCTTATATTGCGCATATCCCGGGCCGAAGTCCACCGCAGTAACACCCTCTCGATGGCCCTCGCAGAACCCTTCAATTACCCTCGTGATCAGATACATCCCTGGGGAGTACTTTCCAAAAGTCGCGTCGAACGCTAGATAGTCGCTCCCGAACGTGCCCTGGTTGATATCTCCGATCCAAAACGCACACGGCCTTCCTCCCAAATAGAGCACATAACCGCGCAACCATCCTCGCTCTGCTTTCAGTCGCAAATGGTTTCGTGCCGAAGGAGTGTCAAAAAACCCGACGCCCAAGCCGCGCTGGTATGACCTGCTCGCGAGGCGCTCGGCCTCGGCGGCGAGGCTCTCAATTTCAGAAACCTTCCGAAAACAACGAATGGTCACATCCCCCGAATAAAGTTCGGTGAGCTTCTTCGCCTGCCATCTTTGATTCTTGCGGACCTTAGGCGAAAGGCCGCGATAGAATTCATCAACGCTGGCTGGTAGGGTGGCGGCATAGTGCTCCTGCGTTACGTGAACATAATCACGGCTCAGCACGCCCGGCCTTCTCTTAGCGAGTTTACATAGTTCCGAATCCTCTCTAAGGAAATTCATGTAAGCGACGTCTGCTTCCCCGACGGAAAGCGACCGCAGAACAGAGTCGACAATGAGTTCGCAGTCTTCTTTGGAGGGGTTTCCCCGAAGCGCGCCATAAACAAAGCACAGGATTCTTGCTGGCAAATTCAGCCGCAAATAGCCCAGCCGGCAGCTGATGTGGCCGAGGTCAATGCGACCAACCAGAATAGCCTCCGGACTTCCATCCCGGTCGACCACGACTACGTGCGGGCGAACGGTCGCGGCGTGAGATCGTAGAAACGTCAAGTAGGTGTCTATCTCAGAATCGCGATTCCCCGGCCACGAGGTCCACGGCTGTCGCAGCTGTTCGAGTTCTATGACGCTCCTGAGCGTCCGAACACTAGCTTCCATAGGCTTCAAGGTTGGTCTTTTTCCAATCTAAATCGTCTAGCGTGTCCCCAGAGGCGTACCGAGACGGTGAAGAAAGCCACTGGCATCGAGAACCTCGGCAAAGCTCGGCTGAGTAGACTACGTTTACTCTTCTCGTCTAGCACGCCTGGACGCCGCTCACGACTTTCCGCGTCACTTGCTCAGAAAACAGCTTTAAAGAGGAATACAACCGAGAATGGGATCGCCTACAGCGTATCCACCACGCACGATTGTCTCAAACGAGCAGGAGGGAATGATATCTCACTAACGTTGTGTACATCTTGTTACCACCGGCACCACTATATTCTAAATCTGTCATTATCACACGCCCGAAGGGTCATTCCTTTTACTAGCGCTATTTATATCAACCACAACGCCCATGCTGGAAAGGGACCTGCCCGACTTGCGACCGGACCAACCTCCAATGCGTGGAACTGGCCCTTGGTCGTCGGGGGGTTCAGGAGGCCGGGGGGGTTCAGGAGGCAGCGGAAGGACAGGCGGCGCGTTCCTGCCAGCCCGTGTCGTGACTTTCCTCCGTGGTCTGACGCATTAGCGCGCATATTTCCGCTGAATCTTTAACAGATCGTAAGCCGCCCGCGCAAAATCGCGCGGCCTCAGCTTGGAACCTTTCACGTCAGTACACGCATCGAGCACAGAGGCTGGCGATGATGAGCAGCCATTTCACATCTTTATTGAGCGGTAGTCGAAAGACTCGTGGGCGCTGACGGGGGCGCTCCTGTGGTAGTAGAACTGCCTTGATAAGCCCCCACATCCCATGCGCCGCTTGGTGGCCGTGCCGTTGCCGTCAGAGCGGGACAAGTCATCGCGTGGTTGCTCGTACTGTACGTGCAAGCGTAAGTCGTGGCTGAAGCGCACGCCGTGGCAGCCGCCGACAGTCCGGCGGAACCTAAAGCTGAGCAAAAAGCGCTGTTGATGCTTCCCTCGTTTGTCCCGGCCCCCACTGTCGGTGAACTCCCAGACGTAGGCGAATAGGCGTATGTCTCCGAGCTGGAGTAGCTGTCTGACGTTGCCGTCGAGTTGGTCATCGTCAGGTTCGTCTGCTGCATCATCAGCCGGGGGGAGCAATTTGACGAACTGGTGATCGTGAAACCCGACCCGTCGCTTACATAGTAATTGTTAGCAAGGTACAACGATGAGCTGTTGCCGGTCGCGCTACAACTGATTCCGTTTCCAGAGTAATTCGATTGCAGTGTGCTGTTGAAAAGGATGTAGGCTCCTTGGTTGGAGTTGTTGTTCCCGGCAATGAAGTACTCCATAGTCCCGACATCGTAAATCAAGTCATTGAAGAAATAATCCGTCGTCCCAGTCGCGGGTAAGAGCCACAACAATGGGTCGCCTGGGTCGCCTAAGGTATTGATGTGCCGAAACACGTTATTGTAAAACGCGTTTGTACCCGTTTCATCGCCGACGCTTTCGAGCACATTTCCATGACCGTTCTCGTACCAATACTCGTAGAGGTTATCGTGGAACAGGTGCGGGAAGCGGACGATGGCGTTGGACTGATTTCCGAAATAAGAGTATGCCACATCATTCCAGTCGCAGTAACATGCCTGCGCCGCGATAGGATCTGAGTCAGACCCGTCAACCACCACGTAGCGTAAAGTATCGTCCGGAGTCTGGTTGCTTCCTCCCGCAAATATGGATATGCCGAAGCACACGTTCCCGGAATTGCAATTCCCGCCCCCATTGACATCGGCATAGTGCGCATGCGTCCATCCGTGAATATAGAGGTTGAAAAAGCGCATGTCCCCGCTGGAGCCGTAATTGATGTATTCGTCGTGATTGGCCGGTTGTCCCACGGCACTTTGACATACTCCAGTCAGTTCGAAGTTATCGAAAATGTGATGGGAACTACCCGCAAAAGCCACCATCTGATTTGCAGAACCGATCTGGTAATCGCAACTACTCACGTAATACTGCTTGACGGTGTAAGTGCTCAGGCTACCCTGAGTACAACCTGAAGTCAGGGGAGATCCGCATACCGGGTTATCTCCGGTCAAGATCGGGCGCGCCCAGGAGCTTCCCGAGTACCAAGACTGATCGACCCCGTAGTAGTAGGGATTAGTCTGGGTGCCGTTCAGGTTATTCCCAGTGGTCCACTGCCCGCCAGTTGATGGCGACGTTGACGCTCCGAAATGCCACGTGTCGCCACCACGGAAGATAAACCCCGTTCCAGCCGGAGGACCATTAAAGGCATTCTGCACCGTTGCGCAGTTCGACGAACAATTCGGCATCTGCGGAGCATGAAGCCAAGGATGGCCGGTCGCCTCGCTTAGTCCGTCGTTTGAGTCTGACCCATTAGCTGCGACGTAGTAGCAACTTGTTATTCCAAGACTGGAGAGCGTCACTAACGCACCGGTCGTAGGGTTCAGATAGTTCGCGCCGGATGGGCACGTGCCGCCCGCCGCAAAGCAACAAGCCGAGGTGATTAGAAATATCACACCTGCCACAATTCCTCGTCGCATCAATAATGGATCTCCTAGTACTAACCATATCGCCGATCTGGGCAAAAATCAATACGGATTTCGCCTTAGTGCACCCATTGAGATTCGTCTGCATATTGACAGCGTTGGAGTTAAGTGTTTTTCTTAACGTTCACCGCTTGTCTAGTACCCCGACCCTCTCCGGTTGGGACACGGCGATAGGCTGGTCGCGCTTATCCCTCTGCCCATCCTTCAAACCTTCGCCTTGGCATTCGTCCCACCACACAATCGTTCGACCAAAAACCGTGAGCTTCCTCACCCAACCCAGGCGACGAAATGAAGTCTTTGCAAGGGACGCCAGTTGTGCCTCGTTCCACTCTGCCGCCTCGATAAACGCACGGCTCTGGCAATCGGCCGCCAAATTGCCGAGGATGTGGTTGACCAGCACCGGATTGATTCCTCGGCCGCGATATTGCGGAAACACATAGAAATCAAAGAGATGCACATCATAGGGCCCCAGGGGGAAGTAATACGGCGCGATCGTGCGTCCCTGCAAGGTCCAACCGTAACCAGCAAGCCGCTCCCCGGACTTGATCAACCAGAGCGATGCCCCTTTGCCGACTCGCTCTTCTATGTTCCGCTGAGCCAGCGTCGGATTCCAAAAGCTAACCATCTCGCGCAAGTCTTCCGCGCTCAGGTCGTTATAGCCCTTCTTCCGCTCCAACTTCAAAAAGCTCGGAACGGTTTCCGGAGGCGAGGCGCAGTTGCCCAGGTCGCAGTAAAACACAACCTGACGGCTGAAAAACACGGCCCGCCTGAACGCCAGGATCACCCGTTGTGCAGTTTCGCGGAAACCATGGCGTTTGTAATAGGTCGCGGAGCGTGAGACTAAAGCGGAAATGCTCATACCTGTGGACGCTGTGTCGATATTATTAGGCCTTGGGGGCCATGGTCCCCAAGAGAACCTCGCGCAAGCAGGCCGCGCTTACCCGCTTCCGCACCTCGCTACCCGCAGGTCCAGGAACGCCTCGGAGGCCGGATGCAACCGCGAACGTGTACCGGAGAAGATGATGGAAAAGCATCAGGGCGCGAATCCCCGAGACGCCGAAGAAACTGTGGTGTTTGGACCAATAGTAAAGAACAGACTTCTGCTGGGCGACCGCAAAGCGTACGGGATAGGGTGCCGTGATTTTACCCCGGTCGTGAATGGCGCACGCGCCGGGAAAGAAGACGACCTCCCAGCCTGCATTCCACGCCCGCCGGCACCAATCCACGTCGTCCCCGTACATAAAAAGACTTTCATCCAGCAGACCCACGGCTTCAAACGCTTCACGACGGATCATCGAGAAGCACCCCACCAGGACATTAACGGCGAGAGTCCGATCGTGCGCGAAGTAGAACATGTGCTCGCCAGCGAAGAACCGGGAGCCCCTGAATGCCGTGGCCAAGCCGGTAGAATCGCAAAAATTGTTCCAGAGCGTGGGAAACCTCCGACAAGTGCTCTGCATCGTAAGATCGGGATTCAACACTCGCGGCCCCACGTTTCCCACCTTTGGGTTTTGATCCAGGAAATCCGCCAAAGCATCCAGGCAGCCTGGCAGAACGATCACATCAGGATTTACCAGGCTGATGTAGCGTCCCTGGCAATGGCGAATGGCGACATTGTTGCCCTTGGAGAAGCCGAGATTTTTTGCACTCTTGATCAGCCTTACCCACGTGTAACGGGACTCGATCATTTCGATCGTGCCGTCCTCCGAAGCGTTGTCCACGACGACCACTTCGAAGCTCCGGCGCGGCGGCGCGGCTGTTAAACTGTTGAGACATAATTCCAAATACCGCCGAGCCTTCCAAGCGACAATAACAACCGAAATATCCATAAGAAAAAGTTGTCGTCAGATTTAGATCTTACTGCGTTCCCGTTCCAACGTTTCATTCAAATAATCAATTTTCAGAGAGCACGCCCAGGCTGTCTCTAAGGGGGCGGCAGAAATGACCACCGCGATCTTGGGAGCAGAACGATTAATCCGCATCGCGCGCTGCGCCTGGAGCGAGATCCAATTGGTTTATTTTCGTTGGATTTGCTGCAAGGATCATGATGAAGTCTCCATTCAAACTCGCGGATGCTTCCAAATTGCCAGCCGCCGTTCAATAGCTCCTCGATCCATAAAGTCATGGCGTCGAGATTTTTGGGGCCTGCGAGGCCGGCTGTAACTCAGAATGTTTGCGCACTAGGGTCGCACGCAGGTTGCTCATCGCATCGTTCAGAAAGCGTCGCATAGTCAGGCCGCCTCTAACAAATACCGCTGAGACGGCGTTATTGCATGCTACCATCGGAGCCATCTGAAAGACATCGGCTCCCGAAAGTCCTCTCTTGAAAGAATAACCTCCTGGGTTCCGTTCTGGATCGATACCACACAGGTCATACGATCGAACGCCGCGCTCCTTCAGCCATTGAATCACGGTCCACTGCAGCAGATAGGCGCCCCTGGACGTCAATCCGCTATCGCTGGTGGCGCCGAGCAGGTATATCGCCGAATCGCCCATCGCCGAACAAACAACCCCCGCGACGGGAACTCCCTCTTGCTCACAGATCCAAACTCGCATGCGATGGGACTCTGGCAGATCCTCCTGGATCCTGGCAAACTCGTCGACATCAACCGAAGTATCGAATGCTTTGCGCATTCTCATCTCGTGATAAACTCGGCAGAAGGTCCGATATTCCTCAAGCCCGTTTCCAGATGTGACCTTGAGGCCCTTTTTGTCGGATTGAGTGAGCTTGTTTCTCCATTTCGGGTCAAGCTTCTTGCGCAACTCCTCGAGTGACGGAGTGAGATCTAGCAGGAACGTTCGATACAGGCTGATCTGCGTCAGAGGCTCGGGAGCGAACCTTGAGAAAGCGGATTGAAACAGCTTAGCTCGGGGCGAGCCGGCGAAGGCGTTCGGCAGGACTTGAAGCAGCAGCCGTCTCTTCTCGACGTATTCTTTCTCCAGGGCTCGAGACATCTGCGCCACGACTTCCGGATCGACTGGCCGGCCCCGGCGCTCGCATAATGGGCCCCACCGTAAATATGCCATGCCGAACTTCAATCGGGTCGGGCGAATGATTCGGAGCCGCGCCATTCCCACGATCTCGCCATCCCGCTTCAAAACCAAGTGACTAACGTTCTTGGCTCCCCAGCGGACACAGCCATAGGACCATGTTTGATAAATGTTCGCATCGTCGAAAAGATCGAGCATTTCCGACCATGTCGCGGGGGTTGCGGAATCAACCTCGATTTGCCAAACAGGACCGGGCATGACTAATCAACTCACGGCCACGAACAAATCAGCCGTCCTGCGAATATAGCGGCTTTTCGACGAATAGGTCGCTGGCACGAGATAGTGCCACAACTCTGAATTTTCCGATGCCCCATCCACTCGTTTGAAACCGAGGCTGGCATAGTGCCCGGCCACCATGTTGTTCTTTTTGGAAGGAATATAAACCCCCACGATCTTGCTCATCCCTCGTGCTTGGCATTCCTCAACCAGGGCGTCAAACATGGCGAGTTCCAATTCGCGTTTCAAAACCCGGCAGCTCATCAGCCAAGTGTCCAGCTCGACGTAATCGTTCTTTAAATGCCCTATCAGTACGGATACCAAACCGTTGTCCCCAAACCGATCGACGAGTCGGCCATACAGAGGAATAAACGTAGGATCCTGGCTGATCGCCTCCACTTCAGCGCTGGTGTATCGCCTGGTGGTCAGATTGAACTGATTCGTCTTATTAATCAACTGCGTGATTCGTTCCAAGTAGACCGGCCGGAACGCTCCGATCTCCGCAGTCATATCCAGCGAAGCAAGGAATTCTTCATAATTGCCGACGCTCGCCTGGTGCACGCTCCGCTGGGCGTTTGACGTGTAATAAGCCGACCGGCCGGCATCCTCTGCAACGATCTTGTCAACTTCGAAATATCGCTTCTGTTCAAGCAGCTCCGCGAACAAAGACACGTCGGAGCCGACATCCGGCACGGCCACTTCCGGCAGTTGCTCCGCGACAAGAGATCTCTCGACCGGATTGTCGTCGACGAATACAATGCTATCAAGACCAATGTTGAGTTTTGTGGCAATTTGCCTGATACTCTCGGATTTCGGATTCCAACCTGCTTTGAACACACTGAAATCCTCTATCCTTAACACGCTGTCCGGATGTGAAAACCCCTCTTTGGCGGTTTCGGGATCGTTCTTGGAGCACACCGCGAGTATAATGCCTCTGCGCTGCAGGTCTTTCACATAACGCTGGAAGTCCAGGTACGCTTCGCCGACCGGGTGGTCCCGGCCAAGAATCAAGTTCTGCACACCATCGTCGCCAACCACTCCGCCCCAAAGCGTGTTGTCTAAATCCAGAACTAGGCACTTCTTGGATCTGCCGTAAAAAGATTTGATGATCCCAGCGACGTTACGAGCGAGCGCGACGCTGGCCGTCGGACTGACGGCCATGTGAAATTTATACCAATACGTGTGGTCGAACCATACATTCAATCCGACTTGCGCCGAGAGGTACAGTATGTCATTGATGACAAAGCGTGAGTGGGTCCGAGCATAGCTTCCGAATTCTTCGCTCAACTTCAACAAAAAATTCACGCGACCGAAGGTTTGAGATGCCTCCTGATTCCCGAGCGGCCTCACACGTGGTAAATCAAAGTTATTTTGGATAATCACAGCACCGAGCCCCGCGTGAATCTTCTCCCATAGCGATTCAAAGCGGCCGACTTCGCGGCGGACGCGCTCCCGAACCTGAGTGGAATTCTCAAGTAAGTCGGGATATTCCGATACGTTGTGCCAAGTCGTGTGTATAAACACAACCTCCGGCTTGAAATCCCACAAAGCCGGGTTTTCGAACAGCACCTCTTCACAGTAACGGTTGTATCCTGCCTCGTAGAAGGTTGGCTGAATTCCCTCAGCGAGAAGAAACAGCTCCAGCATACTCTTCACTTCCGTCGTGGTCGAGCCCCCGAGAATCGCGATCCGCGTCGGTACGAGATTCTCTTGCTGAAGTAGTTCCTTCTTCAGAATATTCCGGTTACGAATAATGTCGACAGCGACGATTGGAAGTTGCACAGCTTCCGAAACCTCGGATCCCTAGCCGATAAAAGGAGACTGAAGGCGCTTAGGAGGGACAGATTTACTACTGAGCGAGGCTAGACCGACGACTCCGCAACACCGGCGATCCTCAGAATATCCGCAACGCTCGAACAGTTCACGATTTGCGCCGGAGATATTTGTACGCTGCTGGCGCTTTCAGCCAAGACAATTATCGCGACCAAAGCGGTGGAATCCCAATTCTTAAGGTCTTCTAATTGTTCGTTTCCTCTCAGTGTGTGAGCTGGAAGGTCGAGGATGGTGTCCATCTCTAGTAAAAATTCTTGTTTAGTCATTCAAAGACAATCTCCACGCATAATTTTATTGCAATGATTGACACACCTTGTGAGAGTTGAGATCCATGGCACTGGAGATCCAATTCCGAATCGCTCGGAGCCGGGGAAGGACTTCGATCTCGGAAAACAATGCCGAGTCACCGCGACCCTTGATGCTGACCCTACGAAAACGAAACTTATCGGTATGCGTCCCATTGGCGAGGCTTTCAACGAGGAATCCCGCTTGATGCCCTGAATTCTGAAGGCGGTCCACCAAGCCGGGCGTTAGATCGGCCAATGAACCGTAGGGTACACTGAACGACCGGACCGGCGTCGCTGAAATTTCCTCCAAGACTCGTTTATTCCTATCTATCTCCACATCGAAGTCCTGTTGGCTGAGGAATCTGCAGTTCACATGGGTATATGTGTGATTTCCTATCTCGAATCCTAGCGCTGCCAAGCGGCGAAGCTGTTCACTCGTCAGATATAGCTCTGCCTCGCTCGCGAGATCGCGTTCGTTGATACGCGCCACGCGAACTAGCTCCTCGCGAAACGCGTTCCTCACTCGGAGGGACACTGCGGGCAGGAATTGATTGAACACTTGGTCCATCGAGTCCAATTCCACGCCTCCGCTATTGCTGACGGCGCGAATCGCATCATTGACGGCGCCCATTCCAGTCACGTTGGCAACGTAGCAAATAAGGTTATCGAGCGTCAAGTACCGGTTATCTAGACTTGCCCCATTAACAAACAGCACCGGCCGCACGCCAAGTTTGGTGCACAATGGCAAAGCGGTGTGGAACACTGACGCATACGCGTCGTCGAACGTGACCAGCACGGGACGAGGCGGCAGCGCGCGGCCATCGGAATTGCTGAGAACGTCTTCCAAACTGACAGGTGTGTAGTGTCTCGTAAGGAATACCAGAGCTGCCTCGAAGTCATGGGGCGTGATCGTAACGCCAAGTCCTTTCGTGAATAGCGATTCCGTGTCAGAGATATCGTGAAATAGAACGCAGCGTAAGCAATAGTTGGGCCCAAGTATACGAGCGACCCTGAAACGAGCCGGCATGCGCTGCAGTGTTCCCGTGGTTAGGTTGACCGCTGCTCGCTGCGCCCACTGACATGTCGTTTCGAAAAATCGCCTCATTTGCATGAACTTTCCGTCAGTTCAATGACATGTGGCTGCCGCCGAGGAAGCTCCTGTGCCACAGCTCCAAGGTGACCAACGAAAACACTTCCTTGGAATATGCGCCATTTTCGCTATTGTGTTCTAGGAGTTTCTCAATCGCCGTATTGTCAAAGTAACCTCTATCCCTGGCCGCTCGATCTGTTAAGATGGAACGAATCAGGTTCCTGAAGTCCTTTCGGAGCCAAGATTCGTAGGGCACCGGAAAGCCGGTCTTTTTTCTTTCCAGAATCTGTTTGGGCACCCGCTTTGACAGCACTTTCTTCAAGATGTACTTTGTCGTGAATCCCTTGAGCTTGTAATGGCACGGTAGGGAGGCCGCGAACTCCAGCACCTTGTGGTCAAGCAGAGGAACGCGAAGCTCCAGCGAATTGGCCATCGTCATCTTGTCAGCCTTGATCAGCAGATCGTCCGGCAGCCACGTCTTTGTGTCAATGTACAACATTTGATCGAGGACCGCTAGGTCCTTTACGCGGGAGAACAGCCGTCGCACCGGCTCGGTCGACCGTTCTCGGTCAACCGACTCTCCAAAGTCGTTACTGTACAGCGACCCAAGCCCATTCCCGGAATAACGAAATGGATTCGAGGTACGACTGTAATAATAGTCGGGGAATCGGGACTTGACTAATGGGCCATACTTCGCCGCTCTCGATAGATCGAGCCAGGAGTCAGCCACCGAAATCCCGGCTGCTGCAGCCTTGTTAGCTGGTGGGAGAACACCTTTTAGACGCTCAAGCCAAACGATGTTCCGGTAATTGCTATAGCCCGCGAAGGCTTCATCTCCGCCCTCCCCAGACAGGAGCACTTTGACGTGACCCCGCGCCAGCTTCGAAACATAGTACATAGCCACGGCGGGCGGTTCACATACCGGCTCTTCCATATGCCAAACGTATCGCGGAAGGAAGTCCGAAAACTCCTTGGCGCTGATGGTAATCTCATAATGCCGGCTACCGAAGGTTTGGGCCGCCAACCTGGCATATGGTCTCTCATCGATGACGCCCGAATCCGAAAATCCGACGGTGAACGTATTGAGTGCGGTACTTGTGCTCTCCGAAGCAAAGCCGAGTACGGCCGTAGAATCCACGCCGCCGCTGAGGAGGACTCCGACTGGCACATCGGCGATCATATGGAGATTAACTGACTCAGCCAGTAGCGTCAGCAGCTGGTCCTCCGCATCCTTGAGAGATGGAGTCCTCTCAGGCTTCGAGAACTCTAGGTCCCAATACTCCCTCATGTTCGAACGGCCATCGCGAATGAGGAGATAGCACCCCGGAGGCACTTTGTGGATCCCTTTGAGCAGGGTCTCCTCGCCAGGAACATACAGGAAGGTCAAAAACCTGTCTATGATTTCCGGTGCGATCTCGCGCTTGACAGAAGGGTCGGCCAGGATTGCCTTGATCTCGGAGCCGAAGATCACGGATTTGTCGGTCATGCGATAATAGAGAGGCTTAATTCCGATGCGGTCTCTCGCCAAAAGCAGAGTCTTCGTGTTTTGATCCCAAACGGCGAACGCAAACATTCCGCGTAGCTTCTCGACGCATTGGGGTCCGAACTCCTCGTAGAGGTGAACGATCACCTCGGTATCGCTTTCCGTCTTGAGAACATGCCCCTTCTCCAAAAGGTACGTACGCAGTTCCCGGTAGTTGTAGATTTCTCCGTTAAAGACGATCCAGACCGTTCCATTTTCGTTCGAGAGCGGCTGATGACCGCTACCGAGGTCGATAATCGAGAGCCGCCTGTGCCCCAGACCTACCTGCCCCGCGAGATAGACTCCTTCGTCATCGGGGCCGCGATGACGTATCGAATCCAGCATTGTTGAAATGAGAGCAGGATTAAGGCGAGCATCCCGCTCAAAATTCAGTTTTCCGCAAATTCCACACATCTTAATAAATAAAGTATTCGCCGCCAAAGTGGCGGCGGAATCATTTCCAAATCGTTTCTTGCCCGCACAACCGCCTTAGTTGTTGCTCGCGCACGTAGTGGATTAAGTCCGGGTCATTTACTCGCGGCCTGTTGGTGACGTATCCATTGACGTAGCCGTAGCCGATCGCGAGCGAGCCGATGACGTAAGGGTTGTGAATGAGCCGGCGGAGGCAGCTGGCGGCAATAAATGCAGGATGGTACCCGGAGACGTACGCCGCGACACCGTGTTTCACGCAGTCCCGCACGCGTCCTTCGGCTGATCCGGTAAGTCGGTAATGGAGAAGACGAAGATCCCCGAAACTGTATGTCTTCCAGCCCAACATGTTGGCCTTAAGTTCGTCGATCGTGTCCCACCCGGGAGCGGCCAGTAATCCTCCAATCGCCTCCCAACACGCCCTTCGATAGATTTTCGTCGCCCCTCGAACATGAAATTTTGGCGTTGCTTCGCGTTTCAGCATCCCGCCAAAATTGTGATAGATTTCGCCTCCGCCAATGCCAAGCCCGGGCTCTCTGCTAAAATATTCGAAGCACTTTTCGAAATAATCTGAGGAAAAACTCAGGTCCGCATCAAGCTTTACGATGAACTCCCAATTATCAGAGCGAAGGGACTGATACCCCTCATAGAAGGCTTCGACGACGCCCCCGCCTGACTTCCTGAAACCTCTGTTTTGCCGGTGTATAACACTGATCCACTGGAACTGAGCCGCATGCCGATCAAGTATTTCGCCAGTTCTATCCGTTGACCCATCATTGACAATGATCCACTTGCTTGGACGAATCGTCTGATATGCGATCGACTCAATGGTTTTTTCAATATGTTCTTCTTCGTCACGCGCGGGCGTGATGATCACATATTCACTGCCTTGAACCATTTGATTTAACTAGAAAGCCTGCGTTAAGCCGAGTTGGCCTGATCAAGGTACGAACGCAACCCATTCTGCCAGGGCTCGAATGTGTTCAAATCTCGACGCTTCAAGCCACAATTCTCAAGCACGGAATACTTCGGCCGAGGCACCTTGGCGGGAAATTCATCAGGCCCTGCAACCTTCAGATTCGCTTTGGTCTTCGTAAAAAAGAAGATTGCCGCGGCAAACTCAAACCACGAGCAACTGCCCTCCGCAGTTGCGTGGTACAGTCCATAGCAATCGCATCTGCTCAAAGCCACCATCTGGCCAGCCAGTTCAGCGGTTGACGTAGGAGAAACGACCTCGCTGTCGACGACGCGAAGCTCGTCTCTTTCCTTAGCGAGCTTCAGCATGAGCTGGATGAAATTCAGTCCCCCTTTACCACGGCAGCCGCTTCTACCATAGAGTGCCGATGTGCGTAGCACAAAGTGCCTATCGGCCACGGATCGCACGAAGTATTCTCCCGCCAGCTTTGAGTTTCCATAGACATTCAAGGGTTGTGGGCCATCGTGTTCTTCGTAAGGAGCTCCTTTTCGTCCGTCGAACACATAATCCGTACTAACATGCATCAGAATAGATTTGACATCTTGGGCGCCCTGGGCCAGGTTTCTTGTCCCCAGCGCGTTAATCGCGTATGCCCGCTCGGGTTCGGATTCACATTTTTCAACGTGGTGCATCGCGGCGGTGTTCACTACTATCTCCGGTCGTATCTCTCGAAAGCTATGCAAAACAGAATCGATGTTCGTAATCTCGATATCCGCGTGCGTCAGGGGGCACACGTCATCTCCGTTATTCGCGAAGGCGCGCGCCACATCACTTCCGAGTTGGCCGTTAGCCCCGATAACTGCGACCCTCAAGCAACCCCCGCCATGTCATGGATTTCTACGCCGTTTTCCAACGCTCTGAAAGCTTCAATGTTCGAGTATCGGGGATTGTCCCAGCCGTCGTATTTGCTCATGTTGTCGATGAGGCTGCCTACGATAGACTTCAAATCGCCGCTGGGGTGAAAGCTGAGTATATTTTTAGCTCGCTCGGTGCTCACTTTGTAGTTGCGAAAGTCCTGAATATGCTTGATGCACAGATTCAAACGAACCGAAAGGCGCTCCTCTATCGCACTCTTTACTAAATCCCCGATCTCGCCCACCGTATAATTACCGGAAGCGATGTTAAAAATACCTGAAATGCCATAATTCGCCTCGATCGCGCGAGTGTACGCCGTCGCGGCGTCTTCAATACTCAAAATCGGGCGCCAAATGGAAGGATTGTTTACGGTGACGGTGTGGTTCTTCATCGCGCTCTTAAACATCGTATTGATGATTAAGTCGAAGCGCATCCGCGGGCTGTAACCGGAAATGGTTCCTTTCCGCAAGGATATTACCGAAAAGGTGTGATCGATCAATTGCATTGCGGCCTGTTCCCCTTGTAGTTTGGAAATGCCGTAGGGGTACATGGACGCCACGGGCCGAGCCTCGTCGTACAGTTCGTTCTCTGTGTAACCATAGACAGAACACGAAGATGCATAGATAAATCTTTTAACCTTCGCAATCTTGGCGATGTATGCCAGATAGGCTGGGGCCGCGGCATTGAAGACAAAATTCTTGCTCGGCGAGTACTCAGCCATCGGATCATTCGAAAGGCCGGCCAGGAAGATCACTTGTTCATAGGGCTCTAGGTCTTCTGCCGAAAGCTGGAAAATGTCTTTGTTCAATATACCTGTCTGTTGGGGCAGGTGGTTGCCGAACCAGAACAAATCTACAACATCCACCTTGTAACCGCGATCAAGGAGTTTCGGTATTAGAACCGAACCTACGTATCCGGCGCCACCTGCGATGAGAAGTCTCATAAAATATCTCCCTTAAGCCACTTCAACCGTCGATTGATGAACAAACTTGTTGGACTCAGGCGATGCGAGCCATTGGGCAAGCGTTTGAGCCTTTCGGTCTTTGTCCGATAGCTGAACCTCGCTGAGCGGCCACTGGATGCCGATTTCCGGATCATCCCAACAGATCCCTGACTCAGCCTTGCTGTTGTACAATCCGGTGCACTTGTATTGAATCTCCGCAACTTCCGATAGGACGCAAAATCCCCGCGCAAAGCCTGCTGGAGCCCACACCTGACGCCTGTTTTCGGCCGAGACCTCTATCCCAAACCACTTGCCGATGCTCGGAGACCCTTTTCTTATATCGACGGCGACTAAGAATGCACTCCCCAGTGAAACGCGCATTAACTTGCCCATCGGTGGATCCCACTGGAAGTGCAACCCCCGAACGACACCCTTGACGGAGCGGGAATGGTTGTCCTGAACAAAGCAGTGCGGTAACCCGAGCGCCTTGAATTGATCCTCTCGGAATGTCTCCATAAAGAATCCGCGGCTGTCCTGGAAGGCATCAGGGACAAGGACCACTATATCCCCAAGCTCTCGCTTTTCGATCCTGATCTCCATTGAGGTCTCCTTCCCTTTTAAGCCCTCGCAACTTCGGTACGACTCAAGAGCAATTTCCCTTCTAGGAATTCTTGCCTGATCGCATCGACAATTCGGATGGCGGCTTTGCCGTCCCATAATTCCGGCATAGCGCCGACGACCCTCACGTTGAGTTGGCGCCGTATAGCCGCCCGAATTCCGTTCGTCGTTACGCCGGCCAAAAGATTCGTGCCAGTCTTGATTGTGATAGGTCGCTCCGTATTCTCCCTGACGGTCACACAAGGAACGCCTAAGCAGGTCGTTTCCTCCTGGATACCACCGGAGTCGGTAACGACCAGCGCGGCGTTACTCATGAGACAGAGAAAATCAAGATAGCCGAGCGGCTCGGTGAGAACGATGGCGCTGGACTCGTTCTCAGCGCGCACTCCTCCATCCTCACAAGGCACGTAGGCCCATTCGAACCGGTCCTTCAGGCCGAATTCCATGATGCGCTTCCGCGTTCGCGGATGCACAGGGAAAACGACTAAACACTCCTTAATCAACTCATCCAAACCCTGTAGAATATTCAGCAATACATCGCAGTCATCCACGTTTGAAGGACGATGGAGCGTCAGCAAAGCATAAGGTTTGATCGTGCAACCGGACCGACCGTTTGCCGTGTGGCCTCGAAGTTCCAGTTTATCGAGTATCGTCGAGGACATTGCTCGTTCCTTGCAACCCAACAGCGAATCGATCATCGTATTGCCCACAAAGTGTACTTTCTGAGGCAAGACGCCTTCGCTCGCGAGATTTTCCAATCCGGTTTCCTCGGTCACGAATAGTAGGTCCGACGCGTGATCCGTCAGTATTCTGTTGATTTCCTCGGGCATAGACCGATCGAATGAACGAAGTCCGGCCTCCACGTGAGCGATCAGGGGCCGACTCCCCTTGGAATCAAACGAAATCTTTGACGCGACCAGGGCACACGCAATAGTTGAGTTTACGTCCCCAACCAAGACGACTACGTCTGGAGTTTCGCGCAGTAACACCTCTTCGAATCGCTTCATTATCTCCGCAGTCTGCTGTGCGTGGGATCCTGACCCAACGCCAAGATGCACGTCGGGAGGGGCGAGCTTCAGATCTTCGAAGAACGCATCGGACATAGAGGCGCTGTAGTGTTGTCCGGTATGCACCAGGATCAGCCGGATTAAGTCCGTTAGGCCGGCCTCCATAACACCTGACGAGGCTTGAAAGACCCTTTCATTATGTTGCCTAATTGCCGCGACGATAGGAGCAGCCTTCATGAAATTAGGCCTCGCACCAACGACAATCATCACTTTCATTATCATGGCCTATGACGCCGGGTTCGTTGCTCGTTCACTTTCACTCGCGACCTTTCTTCATCGCCGTACCGCGGCACACATACTTCCTCTTTGTTGGCGATTGTATAAACGACTTGATCGCCTTCGAAGCTGGCGTATGCCACCCGCGCGCGTTCGCTACCCGCGCCCTCGATGTAACACGTCCCCCCGCGCTGCACAAGCTTCATCTGGCTTCGTGCCCTCCACCAGCGGTTGACTTCCCGCGGAAGCGTCACCCAAGCATTTTTTTCATCTCGCATAAGGATCAACTGTCTCAATAACGCTTTATACGCCTCTCTCGCTCTCTTTTCGATAATGTGATCCGGATGAATGATGACGCTGACCAAGCCATGGCTTTCGGTGATCAAGCTGATTTGTTTCAGCCAGAGCTCAGTCGAGTAACTTCCAAGAATGTGAAAAAGCGAATAATCCTGGGTGGTCGTTAGTGGAAGCTCTAAAATTCCGCCAATGTAGTACGGAAAAACCGTGCAACACCCGCCGCGCTGCGGCTCTAAATGCGCAACGCTGGGGACAGACATATCATATAGAATATCGAGCGCTCCAATCCAATCGGCGTTTCGATACATTCTCCCGGCGCGGAATCCCTGAGCGCCGTATTCCCGCAAATATCGATTTATCGATTGGGCTCGACAAAGAAAACTCTCACGCTCGTCAAACAGATTCCCATCATGTCGCAAGTCGTGGACATTAAGTTCGAAGCCGCGAGCGCGGATCTCGTTCAGAAAAGCGGCTGAAACCGGGTACTGTTTTTCGGGTATAACTTGAAACGACGATTTGATCCCCACCGAGTCGTCCATGTCTAAAACCTGCGGGGTAAAATCGGCGCCGGCTTTGGTTTCCACATCGTGTGTCACCATTACGCAACTCTCAAAGCCTTCGGGCCAGAACCAGATGAATGGAATTCTATCGATGCCGCGAGATTTCATCGAAAGCAGCAGAAGTCGCTCCAATATGCACTCTACGGTTCGGTCGACAGGCCATGCAGGGAAAGCCAACTTTTCCCAGTCACGAAAACACCATCTCTGTAGGTGTTTGCGAACAGGAACATCTAGCAGTGGTCGGAGAGAATAGTAAGCTTTTTGAAACACATTACTTGAAAGGACGCCTCGCCGACTTTCGTAGTCACTACCCGCGTACCTCTCCATACGCAGGTGATCGACCATCTGACAAGGATCAAATGGGAGCTTAGGAAGCGTCCCATTATTATCAACATTTCCAGAAAGGTCGCAGAGACCGTTTCTCGGGAATGTACCTGAAGTCCTCAATGACGACTGCCCATAACAAATGTCACCGCTGCCGAAACGAAGATAATTTGTCTCGGAAAGCAGTTCATCGCCGACGGCAAAGCTCGCTAGCGCTTCCGAACATCGATACCGCTCAATCAGAGCATTTACGATCACATTTCGCATCCTGGTATAGTGAACACAGTCCAACAACATACAGCTTAATCAATCGAGCGTTCATTCAGACTTTGAACCGACAAGGACGCCTCTACAATTCAGATCGTTCTCGCGAGTTCTTTTTTCATTTCTAAAGGAGAATTGTTCCACTACCCGGCATGCTTGTATAGCAGCTTGCCCGCCGTGGTCAGCATTCTATCAGGCATGTATGCAAGCATCTTACTCGCCGCCCACCTTGCCCAGACCGGACTATAGACCCTTCGCGAAAGCCGTGGATATCTCCAATATGTCAGAACTGATCGAGCGGCGCCCCATCGATCCTTGAAAGTGATTAGCCCCGAGTTATCGATATCAGACCGGCCCATGTCGAATTCAAGAAGGTTATTATTCTTGGCTTCACGTATGGTCCTCCAGAGCAGGAGTTGTGTGCCACCGAGATTGTTGAACTTCTCATCGGAGCAACCATATTTGTAGACCATCGATTCCCTATGCCGCAGCGTTAGAATACTGGCTATCGGCTTGTTATCCTTTAGCGCCACGCGAATTGTTATGGCGTCACCGAGGCACGAAATCAAGTTCCGAAACCACTCGATCGGTTGTGGCGGTAGCCTTTGTCGTCGGCGCGTCATCAATAGAAGGTGATAAAACTTATTTAATAGAGAGCCCGATCTTCCCTCTTCATAAGTAAGGTTCTCGGACTCAGCTCGGTGGACCTTCCGCTGCACGCAATCCCGATGAAAGCGGCGGAAGATCTCATCTAGACTCGGACGAAGATCGATCGCATGGAAGTAAAAGCTTTCAGCTTTCCCATACTCCTGCGGTTTTGCCATGTCAAAACCAGGTGACCGAATTTCGATGTATTGCCAGCGTTTGTCGGCCAACTGCCGCTGAAGGGCGGTCAAAAGACAATCCAAGTCTTCAGAGTCGGTCAGTAACAGCCGACAATGATCTGAGAAAGGCAGAGAAACCAGTCGGCTGCCGGCAGGCCAGTTATCTACGTGGCAGAACGGGAAGCCGTTCGCTAAATCCGATCCGGGTGGAGAGGTCGTAAAAGCGATAGGCTCATAACCGTATGTTCGTTGCAACGCGCTCAGCCAACCCCGCGTGTGGAAGATCGAGGACTGTGGATGTCGCTGTTGAAGCTCCATCCATCGCGGATCTGTTATGGGATCGATTTTGTAAATGCGCATCGCCGCCCGGGGTCCTCAGCTCCGACGCACCTTGTTACGCAGCTTGAATCGGGGGCATAGCAGTGTCGCCAGCCGGGAAAGCATACAGAAGCCATCCCAGCTCATAAGGTCGACATTCCCACGTGATCGCCATGTTATCCGGAGACTGGAAAGTGTCTCGCAGTCCTAAAAGGCTCGCAGCCATACCGATGTACCGACGATATCCCCGAGGGGAGATGCATCTCCAAATTACATTAGCTGCGTTGTCGCGAAGGTCGCTACCGATCTCATTGTTGGCGGCAAGCCATCGCAATCCTTTGTAGATTGCGGGTGTCAGTTCGCCAGGATACGATTTAGTAAGCGCGAGTAAGGCCATTGGGGCCATGCCGTGTTGATGAACGGAGTAAACAGGATATCGCTCGACGACTCGCCCTGTCTGTGAGTCGTAGTGCCACCACCACTGACCCTGCTCGCCTTGAGCGCGACATATGGCTTCGGCGCAGGCGTGCGCCATTTCAAGCGCTTTCTGGACCTTGTATGCTTCGGCGAATCTTGTCAGCGCATAAATAGGATAGACTTGGTCGGCAAAACTACCTATGTGACCCCTAAGCACACCGGCAAATGCTCCCTTTCTTGAGGAGTGCCCGAAATAACCATGGTTACCTTGATTCTCGCCGAGTAAAGCGAAACATTTTTCAACCAAGTCATCTAGACCGGGGCACTGTTCAGTACTGGAAACTAGGCGTGTTTGAGCGAGGCCAGACAAAAACCAGGCGAGTTCCATGGTTCGCCCTTCGCTGACTTCTCGATATCGGGTCAGAGCGTTGGGTAGGTCAAGGCGAGTCCAAGTCTTTTTGAGCTGGTCTGGTGAGGCCGAGGCGCAGACCCACAAGAGCAGGCCAAGATCCCCTATGTTGGTTATCCACGCAGTATCTCGCAGCAGGCGACCGAGGACATCTTCAATTTTTATAGGGGATGCCAGTCCGCCTTTTTCCCGCCGGTGGAGACCGAGAAGCACCATGATGGTATAGCGCCGCGAAAGCCCTTCCCGAATCATCCCGGACCGGCTTCGCTTAAGCCGAAAACAGAACAACTGGCTCTGCGGATCGAACATTGGCACGAGTCCCCTAACCGCGAGTTCGCTAAGTTCCTTGATCTCCGTGCCCATTGAATGTACGTCCACGGTCTGACATATTGTGTTTTTAGTCACTGAACGTAGCACTCCTCTGCGGGGCGCTCTGATTCCACAATCGCCAGAACATTATCGACGATCTTTCTCAAGGCGCCGCTGCTTTCACGTTTGGGCTCTGCGGGCCAATGCCGTTTAGCGAGCGCGATTTTCGTACGCACATCATCAACGCTCTCCAAAAGCGTGAGACGGCCGCTGGCGGCCAAATACCTGTCAACTGCTCCTATCTTGCCCCGAAAGATACTGTAAACGGGCACGCCTAACGCGGCCGCTTCGCGATTCATAGTGCCGCCCCCGCTGATGACAAGGTCGGAATACCAAATCAGATTTACGCCATCAATCGCGTGTGCTGGAACCATGATTTTGCCGGACGCAAACAGATCGGACCACGATTGCCGAATCAAGAGTTCTTGCTGCTGATTTCGTGGCAATAAAACGACCTTCGCGTTAGGCTTGTCGCTCAGAAAGCGAATGACCTCTGCAAAGAGCGTGTCGCTTTCGGGGTTATGATAGTGAGCCTCATTCGCTGGAGGCCGGATGGTCACCAGCAGATCGTCTACGGTGAGACCAAGCTGGGTTTTAATTGTTGCATCGGGTTTGAACCGGTTTACGTAGACGTCTTCTTTGATGCCGGGGTATTTTAATACCCTGCCTTCACCCAATTTCAGCGCCGTATCCGGAATACATTCAGGAGTCATGATCCAGCGCGGCTGCATCAATACAAGACCTCTCGCGAACTCGTAATCCATCACTACGACGGACGGCACCCTCAGCAATTTCGAAAGAAGGAGCTGCGCCCGGGAACCGTGAGACAAGGCCAAGTCTGGCTTTTCACGCAGGATAGTAGGCGCCAACTGAAGGGAGCGAGTACAGAGGCCGGCGAGCTTGAGGATTTTGCTCCGGCCGTAGTGTCTGCCGATTTGCTTGTACTCTAAATTCAGAAGATCGGCCAACTCACAAACCTGAAAGCAATCCCGGGCGGTGATGAATATTGAGACGCCTCGATTTCGTAATTCGTCGATGATAGGCGCAAAGAACGGAACATGAGGTGAATTGTCAAGATCGATCCAGACCTTCTTGTGCCCTGGCTTCGTCGATGGTCTATGCAACCCCATGATGGCTCACTTTGCGGTTGCTGGCTGTTAGGCGGGTGAGGTAGCGAGAGTCGCCCGCCTCGGTGGAGAAACAGGACTTATCGCGGATACAAAATCCCACACTTGTCGGACAATCTCAACCTGATCACTATATCCAAGGCCGGGAAACATGGGCAGTGAGAGCATTTCGCCGGCGGCCCTCTCAGAGATGGGGAAATCGCCGTTCTTGTATCCCAGAGATTCGTAGGCTTTCTGCAGGTGCAGAGGAATCGGATAGTGGATACCAGTGCCGATGCCTTGCGAAGACAGATGCTTCATTAGCCCATCCCGAGCCTCAACCTTCACGACGAAAAGATGATAAACGGCCTTGCTCCACTCAGGTTCGTGAGGCAACGCCACCGCGTCTTTGTCTGCAAACAATGCGCGATAATGGCCGGCCGCAGCGCGGCGCTGCTCGTTCCACTCGGGCAAACGCTTCAGCTTTATCCGCAGCATCCCCGCTTGAATCGAGTCCAGCCGGCCATTATAACCTTCGATGTCATGATAATATTTCTGCGCTTGGCCGTGGTCCCGAAGCATTCTGATTTGCTGGGCGAGGTCTGCATCGTTCGTCGTAACGGCACCGGCTTCCCCACACGCCCCGAGGTTCTTGCCCGGATAAAAGCTGAACGCGGCGGCCTGGCCCATCGATCCAGCCTTGCACCAACGGTCCTGTTTCCGCGAAAAATACTCGGCACCGTGCGCCTGACAGGCATCCTCGATCACGATCAGCCTGTATTTCGCCGCGATCTCCAAAATAGCATCCATATCAGCCATTTGGCCATACAAGTGAACCGGTACAACAGCCCTTACGTGCGCCTTCGTCTTCTTATCGATCAAACTCCCGTTCGCATCCATTTCGCATCCGGTCTCCAAGTACTCCTGGAGCTTTCCCGGATCAACATTGTATGTGTCTTCATCGACGTCCACGAACACGATCCGGGCGCCCGCCTGCGAAATCGCTTCAGCGGTCGCGATAAAGGTATTCGGCACCGTGATCACCGCGTCACCCGAACCTACGCCGACTGCCATCAGCGCAAACCTCACCGCATCGGTTCCGCTACCGACCCCAACGCAGTGCCGTGTATCACAGAACTTCGCAAAGTCCTCCTCAAAGCCCTGAACCATCGGGCCTCCGATGAACCCGGCCGTCTGAAGCGCCGTTTCGAAAACCTCGACCAACTCGTCTTTTAGCTCCGCGTGCGGAGTCACCAAATCGAGAAAAGGAATCTTCATCGCCCCACTCACTTCGCGCTCCCAGCGTCCACAGCCACGCTGCGCAAGATTCGAGCCGGATTTCCGACAACGATAGTATCTGCGGGAACGTCTTTGGTAACTACGCTCCCGGCGCCCACCAGGGCGTTCTCGCCGATTGTCACATTGGCTAGAATCGTTGCCCCCGATCCGATCGAAGCACCTTTCTTAACCAGCGTCGTTTCGACTTTCCAATCTCTTTCCGTCTGCAACCCGCCGTCAGCCGCGGTCGCGCGCGGATAGCTGTCGTTAATAAACGCGACATTGTGCCCGACAAAAACGTTGTCCTCAATCGTCACGCCTTCACAGACAAATGTGTGACTCGAAATCTTGCATCTGGCCCCCACCCGGGCGTTCTTCTGAATTTCCACGAAAGCGCCGAGTTTAGTCTCGTCTCCAATTTCGCAACCATACAAATTCACGAATTGCGAGAGCTTGACATCCTTGCCGAGCTTCACATCGTCCGCAACACACCTGAAATCGTTCACGCGTACACCGCCTCTCCCTTGCGATTCAAAGACTCCTCAGCCGCCTCCAGCATCCGAACAATTCGTAACCCGGCGAGTCCGCCATTGATCGGAGGTTCGCCCGTATTCAGGCATTCGACAAAGTACGCCAACTCCGCCTTCAGGGCCTCAGTGGCTTCTACTCTTGGTGCCCACATATCGCCGGAGCGGTAGCTCACAAGCAGGTTATACACGCCCTCCCGGCTGGTCATGTTCACTCCGCGATCATAGATTTTTATTTTTTCGTCAACTTCCAGATCGTTCCACACGAGCATTTTCTTCTCTCCGCCAATCAGGGTTGTCCGAACCTTGACCGGCGACAGCCAATTGACGTTAATGTGCGCAATCACATTGTCCGGGAAATAGGCTGTCATGTAAGCTACATCTGTCAGCCCGTTCAGGTGCTTCTCGCCTGTCGCGACGATCGCTTCAGCCTGTTCGCCGATCAGGTAATCGACAATCGAGAGGTCGTGTGGCGCCAGGTCCCACAGCACGTTGACATCATGCTGAAAAAGACCCAGGTTTACCCGGGTTGAGTCGTAATAGTAAAGCTTACCAAGCGTGTTGTCGTCGATAAGCTGGCGAATCTTTTTTACCGCGCCCGTGAACAGGAACGTGTGGTCCACCATGATCTGCAGGTTTTTCTGCTCCGCGAGATCGATCAACTGTTCTGCCTGCGCTGAAGTGGAGGTGAACGGCTTCTCCACGAAAACGTGCTTTCCATTTTTCAGCGCATCCTTGGCCAGTTCAAAATGCGTCCAGACCGGAGTGACCACCGCAATCGCATCGATATCCGGAGCGGACAGAACTTCGGAATAGTCTGTCGTGAGGCGCACTTCCGGGAAAGCCTGTTTGGCGCGCCGTAGAGCCGCTTCACTTTGATCGCAAATGGCAACCACCTGAGTCGAATCAAGGCTCCTGAGATTGCGAACTATATTGGGTCCCCAGTACCCGTAACCAATCACGCCAAATCGAATCATTGCTAAATCCTCCGCTCCTTCTGAATTCGACGAACGGCCGACCGCAGATCGGCGCTCGCCTCCTCCAACTAGTAAGCTCCATCCCCCGCGATCACTGCACGTGGTGTCCGCAACAGAATCCTCAAATCCATCCAAACCGACCATGACTTCGCGTATTGCAGGTCGAGCCGAACCATTTCGTCGAAAGTGGTCCTGCTTCTTCCGTTGACCTGCCAAAGACCCGTGATCCCCGGCTTCACCCCCAGCAGCCGGCGTCGATGCCAAAGATCGTATGCATCGACCTCATACGGGATCGGCGGCCGCGGACCCACTAGTGACATGTCTCCCAGAAGAACGTTCAAGAACTGTGGCGTCTCATCGAGGCTCGTTTTTCGCAGGAACTTGCCCACGCGCGTGATGCGAGGATCGTCGGTCAGCTTGAAGACCTTTGCGCCGCAACGGTCTGATTCGGCTCTGCCGGCAATAAGATTCTTTACATATTCCCGATGAATCTCGTGGTCATTGTTCACGTACATCGATCGAAACTTAAGAAAGGTGAACTTTCGGCCGTATTGCCCGACCCGTTGCTGCCGGAAGAAGATGGGCCCTTTCGACGTGAGCTTAATCGCCACCCCGATCGCGAAAAACAGAGGCGCGGCGAGCGCAAGGGCCGTCAGACTTCCGCTAATATCGATGAACCTCTTTACAATCTGTGCGGCCCTTCGGCCACGCACTGAATCCGGATAGAGAACACCCGTAGCGGGTTTGTTCTCCTTATCCCAGTCGTCGGGAAATAAATAGAATGAGAAGCGAACCTGGCTCGACTGGCGAACACCCAATTTGCTTTCAAGCAAAGCACGAACCTTACCGACCAGAGTGTTCCCGACTGAGCGGCCGTCGCTCGCGCCGATTTCGGTGAAGATTAGTCCGATCGCAGCTCCGCTCTCGTACCACCCTCGGACGTCTGTCTCCCGAATCGAGTTCGAGATTTCACTCAGGATTCTATTGCGGATTTCACTCTTCCCGCCGCCCTTAAGGAGCGTGGATTCAAGCAGTACGAAAACGAACGGCCGGTGCGACCGTTCGGTTCTCCTCTGCTCGAGATGAAGCCGACGAATGAAGACTTCTTCGTCTAGAAACCCGAAGTCCGTGGCAGGTTGGGGATGCACGAAAGTCTCTGAACGGCGTCGCCGTTCCTCGTTTTACTCAATTTCAAGTGCAAACAAATGCCAAGAGGATGATGGAAAGCGGCTATAGACTTCCTAGGGTAAGCTACCGCCCTTTCAGTCCCATGGGCCTGTTCTTCCGATTGTCCCTCCGGGAACCCTCTCGTAAGCATCTCTCGCACCAAATGCTAAAACTATGACAATAATGGTTTTGTTAGCCGATTATCAAATTTATTGTCACTTTGGCCGGGACAGAACTGTTGGAAAGGGGGAAGCGTTTTGGGAATTTGCGACAAAGTGACCCGGTGACTTTGACCGCGTGTTATGTCCCGGGCCGTTGGGGAACGTTCCCCCAAAGGTACTGATGTCGCTTCTAGTACTTATGTATCTGTCGGAAACATTTTTGATATTGACAGCATCGTGTGGGCTGTCCTACTATGACAGTGCGGTTGCGAATTAAGAGAAAACTCTTAGCTCGCGGAGGCGTGTGAATAAGTTTGCTGTGTTTGCATGAAGATACATGGCTCACATGGAAGATGTGGATCTGTGTTGATCGGAGGAGAGCAAGAGAATGGCCTACACAAAGATAAAACAGCGATTCCAAAGCCGGGCGTGCTTGGCGGCAGCCGTCCTCGTTTTCGCATCTGCGGCTATCGCGCAAACGACGACGTCGGTGACGCTCACGGGCACAGGGGACAACGCGACGCTCGGCGAGGTCTACGTCGACCCCTACACTGCCACTGTAGGCGGCCTGGCGAATACGACCGTCATCTGCGACGACTGGTCAAATAATTCTTATGTAGATGAATCGTGGATGGCCGCCGTTATTAACGCGGCCACTGTAGGAAGTTCGGGCGACGGCCCTATGTTTGGCAATAACCAGACGCTATACAACGAGTTGGCGTGGTTGGGCAGCCAGCTGTTGGCGAACCCCACGAACGCGACAACGCAGACTGAAGTTTCATTCGCAATGTGGGATCTTACATATGGTGTTAATAATACTGCCGAGGAATCCCCTGGTCCCTTTAACTATCTGTGTTCGACCCTGGGTGGAACTTATAGCTCGAGTGGGAATGCATGTTCGGGCTTAACGTCGGCGAGTACTACAGAGTACCAGGGCGCATTGAACTTCTACAGCACCGCCCAGTCTAGTGAGACTAACTATAACGCCGCGGGTTGGGAGATCCTCACGCCAACCGGTGACGGCTATGTTAGTGGGACGAATATGGGTGTTCCACAGGAGTTTTTAGTCTATACGCCAGAACCTCCCGGGGTGATTCTGTTTGCTGCAGACATGTTGGGGCTGATGTCTCTTGGTTTCCTTTTCCGTCGACGGCTGCTTCGGCCGATCCGCTAGATTTCTCTCTACATCGAACGAGTAGCTTATTCAAGGGACTGGGCGTGCACGAGCGCGCCCACCGTGCGAACGTGCTTTAGATCGGATTTCGGCTTCCCCTGCCCCGGAAATCTCAGCAACCTGCGCAGAGCCGCGGTGCCCTTTTGCCTCTCCCCAAAACATGTTCCACGTTAAATGTCAGTACCACAAACGAAGGCAACCAACAAAAATGCGTAGCAGCAGGCGCCGTGAGGAGCATATCATTGCCGTTTTAAGCAGGCCGAAAAGGTATGGCCGCGGCGGAACTTTATTTGCAGGAAGGAATAACGAACAGACCTTCTATCGCTGGAAAGCCAAGTTCGGAGGCCTGGACAGCAGCGATGGCAAGAAGCTGAAGCAGTTGGAAGAAGAGAACCGCAAGCTGAAGCACGTGGTGGTCGGGTTGACGCTCGAACGCCGGGCGCTCAAAGGATGCGTTGTCAAAAAACTGCAGCGCGCCTCTAACTAAGCGCCGGTATCTGAATCTCGGACGGTCTCTAGCGTCAGGCTGCGCATCCTGTGCCGCAAAGGATCTCCTGCTGCCGGCCGCATGGCCGATACCGCTTGCTGGCCGAAGACGGCTGGAAGGTGAACCACAAACGCGTTTACCGGCTGTATCGGTTGGAAGGTCTGACGGTGCGACGCCGCCGGCAGCGCCTGATGCGCGGGATGAGCAAACCGGCGTCCATGCCGCGGCGCTGGCATGAGCGGTGGTCGATGGATTTCGTGAGCGACAGCATTTCCGGCGGCCGCAAGCACTCAAACGCCGTCCCCGTGACCTCCAGCCCATCCCCCTGGGGATTCCACCGAAGGTGATCGCCGATTCCGAACGGAACGCAGCTACTATTCCGGGATGATCCCGGTCACTCTGGCCCGCAAGCGAGTGGGTTTCCACGTTTTTCAGCACGCGTTAAGATATCGAGGCGTCAGCCACTGCAATCGGAGCTTTGTGGGCGTCGCGCGACAGCTAAGGCCGCTCTTTCGATATCTTTTGCAGCGCTTCGACGGCGACCGCAGCTTGCGGAAATTTCGGGTTGTCTCGTAGGGCTCTTTGTAAGGCTTCTTTGGCCAATTGTGTACGACCGTCGGCGATGTACGCCATCCCAAGGTGGTATTGAAAGACCGGATTAGAGGGAACTTTCCGGACGCAGTCCTTCAGGATCGTAATCGCCGGCTCCGCGGAACCCGACTTGTAATACGCCCATCCAAGCGTGTCGGCAGCGAATGGAGAGTCAGGCATGTTCTCCTTGGCCTTCTGAGCAAGCGACAGCGCCGTCATGACATCGCCTCCGTGGTCCAGGTAAAGGGCGGCGAGATGGGCTGCCAATGCAGGTGAGGAAAAGTCGATCTGATGGGCCTCGGCGGAGAGCTTTTTTGCCTCTTCCCAGTTTTCCTCTCTTTCGTATTGATGCTCCAATGCCATGTAATTTACGGTGTTCCGTGGGTTGGCTTGAATCGCGGCGCGGAATTCCGCCTTTGCCTGATCCGCTTCACCCTTCGTCGAATAGATATCACCCAGCAAGCTGTGAGCATCCGGGGTTTTCGGATCAAGAGCCAGTGCCTCACGAACGCTGGCCTCCGCCTTCTCTAAGTCCTTCAAGTTAAAATAGCCCACCGCCAGCAAAAAGTGAAGGCCAGCGATCTTCGGGTTTTGTTGGATTAAAGTGGTAATCCGAGCAACCGCATCTGGGGTCTTTCCTATCCTCTGGTCAAGACTTACTAAGCTTGCGAGCGCGGCAAGCGAAACGGGATCGCGTTCCAGCGCGGCCTGAAGCATCGCCTGCGCCTGCCGCCTGTCTCCTTTTCCCTCCAACGCTTCCGCACTGGCTAGGTAAGCTGAGGAAAGATTAGGGTTGATCTTGAGCGCCTCCGCGGCCAAGGCCAGAGCCTTATCATACGCGCCGCTTCGCACCTGCAACCTTGCAAGAGCTGCGGCGGCATCGGCCCTCCGCGGATTGAGTTCAAGAGCCCGATTGAAGGAGGTCTTCGCCAAATCGGAAAGGCCGAGTGATCTTTGTGCGACGCCCAGATAATAATAATTTCCGGCCGAACTGGGGTCGGACTTCAGTGCTTTCTGGAGTACCTCCTGCGCCTGCTCGTATTCCTCTTGCGCGATGAGAATTCGGCCTTGAGCGCTAAGCGCCTGCGTGTCGATCGGGGAGGCATGCAGGAGCTCCTGGTTGAGACGTTGGGCCTCAGCGATTCGATTCATGTCGATCAGATCCTCCACGAGTTGCGCTTTCAGGAATGTGTCGTTGGGCTTGGAAATCAGGAGGCTCTGGAACTCCGTGGCGGCTTTTTCTCTCTGACCCGTAGCCAGAAAGAAATGGCCCAACGCTTGATACGCTTGGGGATTATCCGGGGCGATCGTTTTCAGTTCGGCAGAGGCCTTTTCGGCCTCGGCCAATCTCCCCGTTAGTTCGTAGATTCGAATCATGAAAATCCGAGGAGGTACAGCGCCGGGATCCAAGTCGCAAGCCGCGCGCATGGCCTTCTCGGCTTCCGACATCTTCCGCTGCGCGAAATAGAATTCGGCGAGGGCCACGTGCGCCTGGAGAGACTGTGGATTTAATTCGATCGCCCGTTTGTAGGTAGCCTCTGCCGCATCGAGCTGGCCAGCGGCAAGGTACATAGCGGCCAAGGCGTCTAAGGATGCCACCTCAGGAGGACCCAGTTCCAGGGCTTTCTGCATCTCCTGAACGGCCTTGTCGATTTCATGTGTGGCAACGTACTTTTGAGCAAGCACCTCATGCGCCCGGGAGTTCTTCGGTTCTGCGGCTAAAACTTTGTCAACGATCGCCTGCGCTTGCTCGTACTGCCGGCGCGTGATTTCTAGCGCACCAAGCTGGAGTTGTGCATTCGTGTTGGCCGGATCCAGCGACACCGTCGTCGTGAACTCCCGGTAAGCGGCCGCAGTGTCCTGTAAGTTTAAATAGGCGAGTGCGAGCCGATAATGTCCCTCGGCGAATTTAGGATCGATCCGGATTGCATTGTTAAATTGGATTGCGGCATCGTGGTACTTGCGCTGTTTGGCGTAGGCTTCTCCACTGGCCAGATAACTAACCTTCCTCTTGTTGGGGTCCAAATTACAACCCCCTAGGAGCGTCAGTCCCACCAGTATCACGATCAGTTTGAGGCTTCCTTGCTTCATCGGCCAAAATCCCACAGCGTTTTCATAATATCACTTCTATCGTCCAATCGGTAGCTGATCACTACTGCTGCAATTAAGGCACGAACCAAACTAACGTTGGAAAACTCGACCGATCTTGGAGTGAGACAAGAATCGCCAAACGCGAACAATAGTTTGGTCCAGTGCACTGTCCGTCGTAGGACGGATTCCTACGGCCCAATCTGCAATCGCCACGGCCTTTGGCGAGGTGATGGGTCCAATGGGCCGCCTAGTCAACCATGATAGACTGCCGGGATGCTGGACGATAACGAATTAAATGAATTGCGCTCGATCTCGATTGTCATTCCGGCCTATAACGAAGAGAAGCGTCTTCCCTCGACGCTCCAGGCTGTCGTCGCTTATCTAAGTCGGAAAAGTTTCGCTTTTTCGGAGATCGTGGTGGTGGACGACGGCTCGCGCGACGGCACCGCGGCGCTGGTCGAGGGGTGGAAATATCCTTCTCTGCGGCTTCTCAGGAATCCGGGCAATCGCGGCAAGGGCTATACGGTGCGCCACGGTATGCTCGAAGCGTCCGGCGACTGGATTTTGTACACCGATGCCGATCTTTCCGCACCCATCGCCGAATTGGACAAGCTGATCGCTGCAGCCGAACACGAGAGTGCCCAGGTGGCCATCGGGTCGCGGGCGCTCGACCGGTCGTTGGTCGGCGTGCATCAACCGGCTTTCCGGGAGATGTCGGGCCGGGCGTTCAATTGGGTAATGCGGTCGGTTACCGGCGTTCCCTTTCGCGACACGCAGTGCGGCTTCAAACTGTTTCGCGCGGAAGCCGCGCGCGCCATCTTTTCCCGTCAGACCTTGGACGGCTTCAGCTTCGATGTGGAGGACCTGGTGATTGCCAGGACGCTGGGGATCAAAGCGATCGAGGTTCCGGTGGTGTGGAGTAACGTGGAGGGCACCAAAGTGAGCGCGCTCTCCGGCGCGGCGTCCTTCGCGGCGTTGATTGGAATTCGATGGCGGACGCTTGTCGGAAAATACTCCTCAAAGGCTTCAGGAGTCACGAGTCACGAGTAACCGTGAAACATTGCGCCTCGATTGAATTGGACCGCGTCTCTGTAGCCTCACCAGAATCTTCCTGAGGGGGGTTGGTCAACAGCCTTTCCGAAGATTTTCCCCATGTCAACGATCCGCCGAGCGGCACCCACGGCAGGTGGCCGGATCGCACTCTTTCGTCAGGTCCGCACGCGACGGCCGGGACCGTTTGCTCCTCAACTTCTCGATCACGCCGGAAGACCGGAACTCTAATCGCTTACCTCCGGCACCTCACAACTGGGTAATGGGTTTATTGGAAAATTCGAACGGACCCACTACCCGCAACTGAATACTTCGCGCAGGTATTATTTCTGGACAAGGCAAGTTTAATGGATGGCGACAATTCCCTCAGCACCATCAAGAGTAGACTTTCGCCGATCTGAGGTCACCGCCTCGACTTTCTCTATTCGGAGAACAGCTGTTCTGGATTGCGCTTCGGCTCGTAACTCGAAAGCGAAGACCGCGATTGGTCCGTCCGGAATGGGCTTCTCCCCACCGTCAAGCCTGCAATCATACAGATATCTCTTTGTCGCTGAGCATCTGAGCACCTTGTCGGAATCCGCAGCCGCACGGCCAATCTCCGGGTCACCCACCAATTGCAGAAGTTGAGCCGGCACAATTAGTTCCCAATCCATTGCGACTAGCTCTTTCTCCGGCGGCCACCACTTAATCCTCACCTCAACGCTGACAATACCTCCCGGCGCGCCCGCAACCGAACCGATTTGAAGTTGTGGTCGAGGAACCACCGATGCCATGCCGTCTCTCGTAGAGGGGTAATCCCACGTTTCCGGGTTCGGAGGAGGCTTGAATTCGTCCGTACTGAAAACTTGCCACCCCTTACCCGGCGGCGCCACCCGCAGGATCAAAGCGACTTCGTCGCGCGGCCCCTGGAAATAAGAGACTCGAATGTGATGAATTCCACCTTCCAATCTCAAGCTCGCCATCTTGACTGCTGGAGGATGTATGCCATCGTTGTTTATTGCCAACTCGTCGTCAATATAAAGCTTCGCGCCATCATCCGAAGTAAGCGCGAACTGATACACACCGGGTTCCTGAATCCAAAACCGGCCGCGATAATCGATCGCAAACCACTCGAATCGATCAGTGACGCCGGGGAATCCTTCCCGAAAATCTCGTGGCGGAACATTGAGCGAAGCAGTGTAGATTACGCCAACGGGGTGCAGGGTTCGAAAATCCGGCAGGAACATCGAAAAAGGTTGAATATAATAAACCACTCCGACAAGCCCGCCCGGAACGACCACGGTCGTGCCGAATGTGGGAACGGCTTGCGACTGAGCGAAGGCACCGATGCACATGCGTCCTGCGATTAAGTATTTGGCCAAGCGCACATTAGTGAATTTATCACACTGGGCGGCCTGGCAACCTCGCGAGATCGAGAAATGTCATCGTGAACGCCGTGTCATGTCCCAAGCAAACCCGGTCATCCACTGTGGGGACTTTTGTGGGTACCTGTGTTCAAAATCGGTCGCAATCCGTCACATTTGTAGAGTACTTTGCAACACAGGACTAAGGTATTTATAGTAACTTACAGAAAAACGGGTGGCAACCCCTTAACCGCCTCTTCCCGCAACTCCTAATCAGTAGGTTGAAGATTCGATTCGTACCGCAGTCACCTGCGTATCACGAGGCCTGAAGTATTATAGGTCAACAGGCGCTACGGCTTCGGAGACGTAAGCCCGCTGAGCGCTTGCAATCCTCGGTCCTAACAAGCTGCAACTTTTCTTCTAAATCAGCGCAGATCGTACTTGACTCGTGCGGCAAGCAGAGCGATGAATCGTCAGGACGCGAGGATCTTGTGAAAACTTTCGTTATCGGTCCAGCTAACACTATCAGGGCATATTTCTCAAACGCAAACGTTCGAACGCCGAACGGCGGAGCAAAATTCGCAAACGAAACCGAATTGGCCGCCCTAGCCGAGTGTTGGTCCGGCGCGCAACTGGCTCAAATCTGGAACAATCTTCCAGGCGTTGAGCCTGTTCGCAAATTCCGCGATCGCGGCACCGCGGTCCACCGAATCTGGCGAGCAGTGCAAAGCCTCGAACCCGCGAAGACCGACCGCATCATCGACTTGCTGAAGCGGCCGTCGGGAGCCACGCTGGCCGATCTCATTGCCCTCACCGGATGGCAACCGCACAGCGTTCGTGGATTCATCAGCGCTCAGCTCGTGAAACGCATGGGTTTCCGAATCCAGTCCGCTAAGCACACCGGTCAACGTGTTTACCGGATCTTAACGAAGCGGTCCAGCAGGAATCCTCGCCGAAAGGAGAACGCTTGAACAACATTGTGCATTTTGAAATGAATACCCCCAAGGAGGTTGCCCTTGAATCCACGCAGGGCACGCTGGTGCAAGGCCGTTATGGCGACCGCGTCATGTTCCACCTTGCCGAAGGAGGTGTGATGTATGTGCCGCCAATCGTCGCGGCGAAAATTGAGGAACAGGGCATCGCAGCGGGCGAACGATTCGAGCTTTGTAAGGCCCAAGTTGCGACAGGCCGGCGACGCTCCATCAATTGGAAGGTGAGACGGAAGGACGCGCAACACGATTCGGAAACTCAGCTCGAATCCGATCTCCGAGAATCGATCAAAACCGCCACTGCCAGGCCGCAGATTGTTTCATTGAACGGAAACGGTTCGCACGCCGAGCCTGCAGCGGAGGTCAACGGCAACGCAAAGCCTCTGGCGCCTTCCCAAGGCACCCACGGCGCGGCGTCATCCACCAAACTCGAGCATGCTCTCAAGACGGCCATCGCTGCAGCGTGCAGTGCCGAAAAGTATGGAGCTGAGCTCGGTTATGTCGTCCGTTTCGATTCGGACGCGATCAAATCGATGGCGATTACGGTGCTCATCAACATGAGCGAAGGGAGCCGCCGCTGATGACTGCACCGGCCGCAATGGAGCTCGCAGAAGTTCTTTCCCCCAGTCAGATCCGCTGTTTCATGGATTGCCAAATGCGCTGGTGGTTCAAATACAAGTTGAAGCTTTCCGATCCACCGACAGGAAAGCTGGCGTTGGGCAAAGCCGTCCACGCCGCCATTACTGAGAATTTCGCCCAAAAGCTCGAAACGCGCGAGGACTTGCCGCTTGCGGGAGTACGGGCACTTTACCGTCAGGCCTGGATGGCCGAGAGCAAGGAGACCGAATTTCGTGATGACG
>Ga0335074_10000752_pt1 | contig 44667 bp, 43 predicted proteins | sample Lox_Sample_23_FD_206715 | JGI IMG/M metagenome (GOLD analysis project Ga0335074, IMG submission 206715) | Soil microbial communities from Loxahatchee National Wildlife Refuge, Florida, United States - Lox_Sample_2.3 | ecosystem: Environmental > Terrestrial > Soil > Wetlands | place: USA...
ATCCCTGCCGGGGACCGATCCGCGGCTGGCCGCCGACATCGCCAGAATCCGGAGGCAGTACCGGCCCGCGGACGTGATCGAGAATCAGGGCCTTGCCAGCGGCACCGCCCAGGCCGTCTGGCTGCGCGCCCAGGATCCGGCCGGGCCCTACGGCGGCCCGCTGCTCGCCCTGGTCTCCGGGCGCTACCCCGACGGCCCCGGGCAGGTGGCAATGACCGGCTCCGTCGCGGCTCTGTATGGCGCGGGCATCGGGAGTACCTGGCGCGCGGACGGCAGGTCATGGCGGGTGACCGGCATCGTCGAGAACCCGAGCGACCTGCTGGATCAGTTCGCGCTGGTATCTCCCGGTCAGCTGACCGGGCCTGTCCGGGTGACGATCCTGGTCGGCACCAGTCACGTTCATGGCCTGCCGGCGGCCGCCAGCGTGTCCTACCCCCCACCCCCCAGGGGGTCTTCGCCTGGCATTTCGCCCGCGACGATAGTCCTCGCCGTGGCCGTGCTTGGCATGGTCTTCACGGGTCTGGTGGCCGTGGCCGGGTTCACGGTGATGGCGCAGCGGCGCCTGCGGGCGCTCGGCATGCTCAGCGCGCTCGGGGCGACACAAGCCAACGTCCGGCTTGTCATGGCCGCCAACGGCGTCATGGTCGGCCTTAGCGGCGTCGGCGCGGGCACACTGATCGGCCTGGCCGCCTGGTTCGCCTACGCGCCGTACCTTCAGGCGTTCACCGCGCATACCGTCGACCCGCTCAACCTGCCGTGGTGGGTGATCATCATCGTGATGATCCTGGGGGTGGTGACCGCTAGAGAGGCTGCCGTGCGGCCAGCCCGGGCTGCCGCCCGGATTCCCGTGGTGGCGGCGCTATCGGGACGGCGGCCTCAGCCGCAGGCCGTACGCCGGCCGGCCAAGCTTGGCGTCGGCCTGCTCGTGGCTGGCGTTTTCTTCCTCGCGATCTCCGGCGGCTCGGGCAGCCAGGGCGGCGGCAATCTGCTCGTGGGAATAGCCGCGATCGCCATCGGGATCTCGCTGCTCGCGCCGCTGTGCCTCGTGTTGCTGACTGGCTTGGCGGGCCCGCGAGCTCCGGTCGCAATCCGGATCGCGCTGCGGGACCTCGTCCGGTACCGGGCCCGCTCCGGCGCCGCACTGGCCGCTACCTGCTTCGCTGTGTTCCTGGCCATGCTCATCTGCATGGTCGCCAGCATCCGGTTCTCCGACGTTCTCGACTGGACCGGACCCAACCTGACGACAAGCCAGCTCATCGTCTACACCTCCTACTATCCGACGACGGCCGGTCCGGGCACTGCCCCCACCCAGGCCCAGCTCGAGATGCTGCACGCGAAAGTGGAGAGCTTCGCCCTGTCGCTGGACGCCCGGGCCGTGCTGGCCCTGGACGAGGCAGGGACGGCCGTCCCTGCAATCCCGGGCGGCTCCGGAGGCATCCTCCAGGGCGCGACCCTTCAGGCAGGGCGAGTTGGAAGCAAATTCACCGGCCCGGTCTACGTGGCTACCCCGGCGCTGCTCGCCGAGTACGGGATCAAGCCCAGCCAGATCCGCGCGGCCACGGACGTCCTGACCATGCGTCCCGGCCTGGCGTCGCTGCCCGGCTTTTACCTGGTCTGGGGCAGGAGCATCGCCCAGCCCGGTGCCGGCAGCTACATCGCCAGCCCGCCGATGCAAACGTTCAGCAGCCTGCCCGGCGGCACGTCGGCGCCGAACACGGTCCTGACCATGCAGGCCGTGCGGCGGCTGCACCTGCAACTGATCCCCTACGGCTGGCTGATCCAGGCGCCCGCGCCCCTCACCGCCACGCAGATAAGCGCGGCCAGGGAGCTTGCCATCTCATCGGGTACCACGATCGAGACCAAGTCCGGCGAGCTCGGGTTGAGCGAGATCAGCGACGGGGCCACAGCTTTCGGCATCCTGCTGGCGCTCGGCGTCCTTGTGATGACCGTCGGTCTCATCCGCAGCGAGGCAGCGAGCGACCTGCGGACGCTCACCGCGGCGGGAGCAAGCCGCGGGATCCGCCGCACCATCGTCGGCGCGACAGCCGGCGTGATCGGCCTCCTCGGAGCCGTACTGGGCACCGCGGCCGCCGCCATCGCCGCCGGGGCCTGGGCCAAGAGCAGTCCGTCCGCCGTGTTCGGCGGTATCCCGGCCATCGACTTCCTGCTGATACTGGTCGGCCTGCCCGTCGTGGCCGCAGCCGGCGGCTGGCTGCTGGCCGGCCGTGACCCATCCGACATTGCCAGGCAGCCGCTGGAGTAACCACCGGTGCGCCCGAACGAGCGGGCCGAAACCGAACGGGGCAGCCGCGCCCGCCCTTGATCCTGCCGGTCCGGCTGTCGGACGCCGAGACCATCCGCACCGAGCGCTTCGCCCGCGACCGGAAGGCCGCAACCCTCACCGCCGCCTCGCGTTCCATCTCCGCCGGACGTGCACTGGGGGGTCCGGCGGGCGCGGGATCAGCGAGGCAGGCGCCAGCCTGGTCCCTGGCCGCGGCGCGCTACTGCTGGACGTCGCCGGCGGCTAGGTCGCGCTGATACCAGGTGCCCGGTTTACCGCCGAGGTGGGCCGGGTCGGCCGGGCCGACCGGGACGAACCCGGTCTTGGTCAGCACCTTCTGGGACGCGGCGTTCTCGCGGGAGGTGGCGGCCCTGAGCGTGTGCAGCCCGTGCCGCGCTGCCGCCAGCCGGCACAGCTCCCGGACGGTCGCGGTCGCCACGCCGCGGCCGGCGACGTGCTGGGCGACCCGGTAGCCGAGTTCCGCGGTGCCGTCCTTGGCGAAGATCAGATTGAACCGGCCTAGGACCGAGCCGTCCTCGGCGACGAGCACGTAGAAGGCGCCGAGGCCGGCTTCCTGCTCGGCCAGCAGGGCGCTGTGCCGCTCGGCGAACTGGTCGTAGAACTCATCGCCCCGGTCGGAGATGAAGGCGGTGAAGTAGGCGCGGTTCGCCAGCTCGAAGGCCAGGACCGCCGGGGCATGGCTGGCATGCAGCCGCTGCAACTCGGGCATCGTCCGACTGTACCCAGATGCCGCGCTGAGGCCATCTGAGTTTCCGCGGGGGCAGCCGCGCCGCGCGCTCAGCGCCGGGCGGGGCAGGGTCAGCCGCCGCAGGCCGGGTAGGCCTCGCTGGCGGTCATGAGACGACGGGCCGCACCGAACCGGGGTTCGACGTCCCGGGGGATATCACCGGGCGGCCGGGAAATGCTAGCCCTCGGAAGTGCCTGGCGTGTGCGGCCCTGCACAGGCCACGGGGCGGGAAAGAGACCCAGATGACGCAGGACAGGAAAGAGCCGTCCGGGGCGGCGTCCCGGGCTGCGCTGGCTGCGGGCTGGTCGCACCGGCACCGTGATGTTTCCGGGGGGTGGCTGCGGCCCACCGTGTTCGGGGCGGTGGACGGGCTGGTGACGAACGCGTCGCTGATCTCCGGGCTCGGGGGCGGCGGCGTGTCCGCCCACACGGTGGTGCTCACTGGTGTCGCGTCGCTGGTGGCGGGCGCGTTCTCCATGGGGACCGGGGAGTACATCTCGGTAACCAACCAGAACGAGCTTGTCGGTGCCGAAGTGACGCTGGAACAGCAGATGCTCAACCGCTTCCCCGCGGCCGAGGAGGAGGAACTGGCGGGCTATTTCCGCGACTACGGTGCCGATCCGGAGACGGCCGCGCGGATGGCCGCAGCCGTTTCCGCCGATCCGGACACGGCGCTGCAGGTGCACACCCGCGAGGAACTCGGCGTTGACCCCCACGATCTGCCCTCTCCGTTGCTCGCAGGTGTCTCGTCCTTGTGGTCGTTCTCGCTCGGTGCGCTGGTGCCGCTGCTGCCCTATCTGTTCGGCGCGTCGGTGCTGTGGGTGACGCTGGCGCTGACCGCGGTGGCGCTCCTGGTCGGCGGCATGGCGGTCGGAAGACTGACCGGCAGGCCGGTGCTGCGCTCCGGCGTGCGCCAGCTCGCCTTCGGCGCCCTGGCGATTGCGGTCACTTACTCCGTCGGCCACCTGATCGGCGGCAGCCACGCGTAACAGCAAGAGAGAAGAACCAGGACGGCACCCGCTCTCGCGGTGCCGGAGGCGGCCGCGTCACCTTATGGGGGGTGGGCTGCCTTCAGTGCTGCCGGGCAGCGCCGGGTCCCACCCGCTGACCTGGCAGGCGCGCTGGAACGCGGAGTGCGCGAACTCGACCGCCGTGGCGCGTGGGTCGGGCGCGGCGCGGACCTGGTCCCAGTCCAGGATGTACTGTCCCTCGCCCTGGTCCCAGTGGGCCGCGGCGGGGGAGAGGGCACCTGCAGCGAAGGTAGGCGGCGACGGCGAGGTGAAGGCGTAGAACGCTGGCTGCGGGTGCCGGGCATTCCCCGGCGACCAGCCGACCATCACCATCTCGGCGTCGTTGGAGTTGCGGGCGATGAAATCGTCGGAGTGCGGGTCGGCAGGCCGGCCGGAGAACATGGTCACGGCCAGGTCGAACCTTCCCCACCAGGCGTTGACGGGGGTAGAGCGGCCGCGGTACGGCGCGCGGAACGCGGCCAGTGCCAGCGCCGCCTGGGTGGCCGCCGCGAAGTAGTCCCGAACCGGGCCGGGATCGTAGCGTGCGTGGTCGTAGTCTTCGTCGAGCGGCACATGCCATGAAACCTCCTGCGGTGCCGGGTTGATCCGCACCTCGCCCGCAACATCGGCCACCGCGGCGAGCACCTCCCGGGTCACCTCCGCCACCGGCCGGTCCGGCGTCAACGGGACCCGCTTCACGGCGCCGCCGTCGTGCTCGACCACCGCCTCGTGAACGCGCAGATCCAGTGCCGCCACCAGCGACCCGGACCCGTCGGGCGCGGGCAGCGGCGCAGTTTCCCATCCCCGCGCACTCAACCGCAGCGCTCCATGCTGCAACTCCGGTTCCGGCGGTGCCAGTTCGACCGCCAGCTTGCCCAGCACCTGGGCATGCGCGTGCAGGGTGTCGCATGTCTCGCGCCACTGGTCATACGACAACGCCGGCCAGCCCTGTGCCATGACGCGCTCCTGTCTTCGATTCCTCTCAGGCACTGCCGCCCGAGGCTCTCATCGCCGTCTTAAAAACACCGAGGGAGACGGCCTTCACTCGTACTCTGCGCTGGGCGGGCTCGATGGCCAGCGAGCGGGCGCCCAGTCGCCTGTTGGGTCGGTGGTCTGCCCCACCTCGATCAGATGACCGTCGGGATCGCGGATGTAGCAGCGGATCTCATACTGGTGCTGTTTCGGTGGCGTCAGGAATTGAGCACCCCGGGCGCTCCATTCGGCGTATACGGCGTGGATGTCTTTGACCCGGATATTGAGGAAGCTGCTGACCCGGTTGGGGTCGGGTGGCGTCTCCAGGGTGACATCGGGCTTGTCGTCGGTCGGGCCTCCGCCGACATTGATGATGATCCAGCTGTTGGCTAGCGCGACATAGGTCACGTCTCCGGAGAAGGCCAGCCGGCCACCGAGTACCTCGGTGTAGAAGCGCCGCGAGCGCTCGACGTCGTTCGAGACGATGAAGTGGGCCAGGACTATTCCCTCTGGCGGTGTGGGCTCGGCCATCTGTCACCTTCACTGGTTGGGACTCTTACCCCGCTAGCGACGGGGTCTGCAGGCGGTAACGCGCGTCGCTTCAGCGCCGGTGATGGCGCGCCAATCGGAGGTATCCCGAGCAATTGCCTTGCTCTGGGCACCGGACCTTGTGGGTGACGGTCTCCTGGTGAAGGGGGGAAGCGGCGGCTTCCCTCGGTCACAGCACCGTCCTGTTTCGAACCGAACCTCGCTTCGCCTTGGCACCTGACACTGAATGCCCGACGGTCCCCGGCTGCCCGTAGCAAGGCGCCTGACGGGTGGAGCTGCCTGATGACACTGCGGACATGGGTGTACCCCGGTGGTCACCGGGGCAATCCCTGACCTGCCGGAGGATGAGCTGCACTGACCCGTGCTGCTGCTAGTCCGCACGGGGCGGTCACAAGCATCCGGCCCGGCCCGTCCCGGTGAAGGCGGGCCGTCTGCTGAAGACGTGACCAGGCCGGCGGGCGCCCGCACACTGGTTGCATGACGATCGTCTTGCAAACCCAGCGACTGATTCTGCGCCAGTTCACCGAAGACGACGTGGAGAACCTGTTTGAGCTGAACAGTGACCCGGAGGTGATGCGCTACCTCACCGGGGGCAGGCCAACACCGCGGGAGGAACTCCGAGACAGCATCATTCCTTTCCATCTCACTGTCTACGAGCGCCTGGACAGGCTGGGCACCTGGGCGGCAGAGTCCGCCGCTACCGGGCAATTCCTGGGCTGGTTCCACTTCCGCCCCGGCCCAGGGCAGGACATCAAGAACATCGATCTCGGCTACCGCCTGCGTAGACCGGCGTGGAATGCGGGCCACGCGACTGAGGGATCGCGGGCCCTGATCACCATGGGCTTCACCGAGCTTGGCGTCCAGCGGGTGTTCGCGCACACCATGGCGGTCAACACGGCATCGCGGCGCGTGATGGAGAAATGCGGCCTGACCCTGGTCCGCACTATCCCATACGAAGGACCCGACGTTATCGAGGGTTCTGAGCACGGCGAGGTCGAGTACGCGCTTACCAGAACCGAATGGGAGGTAAGCGCCAGCATAAACGAAGATAGCTCGCCCACCTTCAGGTGAAAGTGGCCGTCAGCGCCCTGGCTGATCCCGCCTGCCCAGGAACGGGCCGCGGCGGGTGTTCACACGCAAGGCAATGACCAGCACGACGCACAGTACCGCGACCGCTGCCGGTGGCAGCGCGCCGGTCCAGCCGGCGCCGGGATGTAGGGCGCTTGTTACTGCGACACCACCGAAGCAGATGGCGGTGAGGGACAAGCCGATGGTGAGCCGGGGGACGAGATAGCCATCGGCTCGTCGCAGGGTAGCGGTGTGTGCAGGGGAAGCATCGACGGGGCCGCCGATGCGGGGCAGGTCTGCGAGCGTGGTGGTCAGTTCTTTCCCGGTGCGGGCGTTCAGTGCCTGCGTGGACCGCAGGTCGAACTCGTCGGCCGTGAGCCGGCCTGCCTGGTAGGCCTCGCTCAGCTCGGACAGGGCCCGGTCACGTTCAGCGTCAGATACCCGCAGGTCTCCCGACGGAAAACCGCTGGCGTCGGTGCTCATGATCGGTACTCTCTCCTGTGCCAAAACCCCTATTGCGCAGTGTAAGCCCCACCGCGCCGGGAAACTCCTATCCACGGCCGAGCGGGTCAAAAAACGGCCTCCCGCAGTCCTGGGTCGATGAGTGGAGGGCAACCGCGAACAGGCTGACGGGCGAGGCCACTGCGGGCGCAGACGCCGGCTACTCGCATTCCGCCCTCCGGGCTTACATGGCAGCAGATCTCCGATCGGTCGGCGCACGATGGGGTGGCGAAGGGAAGCTGCGACCGGTGAGGATGGGTAGCATGCCCAGTCCAGCCGAGAAGTCCCGGCGCTTTCTTGACCTGCACCGCCCGGGCCAGCCACTGCTACTCCCCAATCCATGGGACGCCGGAGCGGCCAAGATTCTCGCCAGCCTGGGATTCCGGGCGCTGGCGACCACGAGTTCCGGGTTCGCGGCTACTCTGGGGCGCCCCGACGGATCGGTAACCGCCGGGGAAGCGCTCGCCCACGCGGCAGCGATCGTCGCGGCTACGGACCTGCCCGTCTCCGCCGACCTGGAGAACTGCTTCGCGGGCGACCCGGACGGCGTTGCCGACATTGTCCGCCGCGCGGCGCGGACCGGACTGGCGGGCTGCAGCATCGAGGACTACTCGGGAACCCGGCTCTACGACCGGCAGGAGGCGGCCGACCGGGTCGCGGCGGCCGCGGCGGCGGCGCGCGAGGGCGTGCTCGTGCTGACCGCCCGGGCGGAGAACTACCTGCACGGGCAGACCGACCTGGCGGACACTATCGCGCGGCTCCAGGCCTACCAGGAAGCCGGCGCCGACGTGCTGTACGCCCCGGGCCTGACCCGGATCGAGGACATCAGGGCAGTGGTGAGCGAGGTGGACCGCCCGGTGAACGTGCTGGCGATGAGGGGCGCGCCGCCAGTCGCCGAACTAGCCGGCGCCGGGGTCAGCCGGGTCTCGGTAGGCGGCGCCTTCGCGTACAACGCGCTGAGCGCCCTCGTCGACGCGGCCACCGAACTTCGGGACGAGGGCACCTACGGGTATCAGCCCGGCTCGGCAGCCGGCCGGGAGGCGGCCCGCGTAGCGTTCGGCTAGGCGCAGTAACCTGTGCCGGGCGGACGACTCTCCGGGCACGACCCCGGTGCGGCGTGCGGCCTGGCGGACGCTTTCCGGCCGGGCGCTCGCCAGAGCACCCCCGCGCTGGACTACGTCGGCACCGGCGGCCCCACGCCGCTGCGTGCCCCGGCGTAACGGCAGGGCGCCCGCCAGGCCGCTCAGCTACTCCGGTACTCCGCGCCTGCTGCCGTACTCCACGGTGCGGGGTTCCCGCTCGCCGCTGCCGGGCAGCCAGAGGAAGACATCCGCGGGCTCCAGTGCCTGCCGGGCGACGGCGAGCAGGTCGAGGCGGATGTCCTCCAGGTCGGTGGCGTCCCGCATGCGGGCGGCGAACGCCGCGATTATCCTCTCGGCGTCGTAGCGGGCGCGGTTGAACCGCTTGTCCACCACTCGCTGCACGCGGCGGCGCAGCGGGTTGAACACCGCCACGGCGGCCAGCGTTGCCAGGGCGACAGCGAACGGCGACCGCAGCGGCACCACGGTGTGGGCCGTGGCGGCCAGCGCGAGATAGGCGGCGATCAGCAGTCCCGTGACGATCGTGTAGGCCAGCGTGCGGGAGATCAGCCGGTCGATCTCGTACAGCCGGTACCGCAGGATGCCCACGCCGATGGTGACCGGCAGCGCGATGAAGCCGATGCTGAGCACGCCGTTCAGCCAGGCCCACAGCCCGGACGGCGCGGTGTAGCCGGGCACGCTCAGCGCGGCGCACACGACGGCGACGACGGCCCCGGCTATCAGCCACTTCAGCTGCTGGCGCCGCACCCCGGAGGACCGGCGCCAGGTGTACAGCTGCCGCGCGATGAAGCTGAGCCCGAGCGTCAGGGTCAGGACGAGGATGCTGGTCTCGGCCGCGGCGAACCAGCCCGTCGGGTAGTCGACCGCGGTCAGGCCGCCGTAGCTGTCGACCTGGAGCCGGTTCCCGTCGATGGCGTTGATCGCCACCCCGATCAGCAGCGCCAGATAGCCTCCGCACAGCAGGCAGTAGGCCCATACGGCCCACCGCCACCTAGGGGTCGGCACGCGGCCGTCGGGGAAAAGCAAGATGATCAGCAGGTACAGCGCGAGGGCCGGCGACCACAGCAGGTAGAAGATCAAGCTTGCCCGGCTGAGCGGAAGGTACCGGCCGGTGTGGTACCCGATCAGCGCGTACGCCCCGGCGACGGTGCTCAGCAAGAGAGCCGTCGCGATGCCGAGCAGCAGCCAGCCGTTCGGATTGCCCGGCTGATGGCGGACGACCAGGACGCCCACCGCTCCGGTGGGTACGGCGATCATGATCGGCTGCACGGCGTATCCGGGCTGGCGGGCGAAGACAGACAGGGTGATCACCGCGGCGATGACCACGACGATGGCGCCGCCTGCCAGCGCCGCGGCCGTGGGACGGGCGCGGCGGGCGGGGGCGCTCACCGCGGCCCCGGTGCGGGCTGGCGCCCGCGGCTCAGTGCCGAGATGGAGTGCAGCATGGTCCGCACCATGGAGTTGTGCCACACCTGCCCGGCATTGGCCCACTGCCGTCTGCGGTCGACGCACACGGTCCGCGTGTGCACGATGGCCGGCGCCGCGCCAAGGCGCCGCGCCAGCGCGGTCATCGTCTGGACCCAGAACTGGTCTTCCTTGCGGTGCCCGCCACAGGCCATGGCCAGCTCGTAGAGCGGATCGTTGGCCCGCATCAGAACCTGCGCCTGGACGGTGGTCGCCGTGTCGGAACGCTCGGCTGAGAAGGTGATCCAGCCTGCGAACATGTGCCCTTGCGGCGTCATCAGGGTGAACGACTCTTCGTCCGCGTACAGCACGAACACGCCCGTGGACAAGCGCACGCCGCCGCCTACGCTCACATCGAGCAGCGCCACGTCGCCGGGGCTGAGGCCGGTCAGCGGCCCTTTGAAGCGGTTCGATTTCGGCCAGAACTCACCGAAGTGCTCCTTCCACGTGGCGATGACGGACCGCGGTGAGATCTCCGGGCTCAGCTCGATCCAGTACGTCTTCCGCCACATCTTCCCGAAGCCCTGGAGCGGGCCGGTCAGGCGCCGTCCTTCGACGTTGATCCCCGTGGCACCGCCGTCCACCGTCAGCCGCTGCACTTTCGCCGCCCAGCTCGCGGCGTTGCGCGGCAGGGAGGCTCGACCGGTCTGGTCAGTCGGCGGGCCGCTTTCAGTTGCCGGATTCTCGCTCATGGCTCCCCTCACCCAGCGAGCGCAGACTGCTCGTCGTCGTAAATGGTGATCGCCTCGTCCAGCCGGGTGAGCTCGAAAATCTCCCGGTAGTGGTCGCTCAGCCCGTACGCGGCGAGCGGCTGCCCCTGGCGGTTGGCGCGAACCAGCAGGGTCACCAGCATCCCGATGCCGCCGCTGTTCATGTACTCGAGGCCGGTGAAATTCAGCATCAGCCGGCGGGCGCCTTGCCGCACGGCCTCGTCGTACGCCGACATGAGCGCGGCCTCGGACGCGGCCGTCACCTCGCCCTTGATGTCGATGACCGACGTAGCACCGTCGGCCATCCGGACCCCCGTACTGGTCATGGACTTGTCCATTTGACCGTTCCCCCCGATGTGTCGTAAATCCTCCGGCCTAACCCTCCGGCTCCGGGATCCGCATGGTCAGCCGGACCGTGCGGTGCTCCCCGTCGGCTGTCACTTCCATTCCGTCGACCATGTGGCGGATGAGGAACAGCCCCCAGCCTCGCGGTTCCTGTTCGCCGCTGAGCTTGCGGGCGAGATCGGGGACCTCCGCGTCGCGCCCCTCGCCGTCCCAGCCCTGGCCGCCGCGCCCGCCGTGATCGGTGATGGTGACGATGATCTCGGTGCCGGAGTAGAACACCTCGATGTCGACGGCGAGGTCAGGGCGGTTGTCATTGCCGTGCTCGATGGCGTTCATCGTGGCCTCGGCGACCGCGGTCTTGAGCTTGTCCAGCCGCAGGGGCGGCAGGTTCAGGTCCGCCACGCTGTCGGCGACCTGAGTGAGCGCGGCGCGCTCGCTGCCCGGCACGCTTGCCAGCGCGAAGGATGCGAGCCGCCGGGGTGCGGGGCGGGGTGCGGGGCGGGCGACCGCGTTCACCGCGCGCCCCCGGAACCTGGGGCGGCATCCGGCACCCTCTCCAGGGCGAGCAGCGTGATGTCGTCCTCCTGCTCGTGGCCGGGGCCGGTGAACGCCTCAAGCTCGCGCAGGCACAGGTCGAGCAGGCCCTGGCATGAGGTTCCGCGGCCGGCGAGCGCGGCGACGCGGGGGAAGCCGAACATCTCGTGTCCGGTGCCGTGCGCCTCCGACAGCCCGTCGCTGTGCAGCAGGGCACGGTCCCCGGGCCGGAAAACGAAAGTCTTCTCCTCGTAGCCGCTGCCGGGCATGAGCCCGAGCGGCATCCCCCTGGCGCGCAGTTCGGCCACGCCGTCGGCCGTCCGCACGTAGGGGACGTCGTGCCCGGCGTTGGCGAACGTCACCTGGCCGCTGGCGCCGTCGATGACGAGGGCAAGGCACGTGACGAACATCTGCGCCGGAGTGTCCTTGCACAGCAGCTCGTTGACCTTCTCAAGCACGGCCCCCGGGCTGACCAGGCGGGGCGCGGCGGCCCGCAGCAGCGAGTGAGTGCTGGCCATCACCAGGGCCGCCGGAACTCCCTTGTCGGTGACGTCGCCGATCACCACCATGACCCGCCCGCGGGGCAGGGGAATGAAGTCGTAGAAGTCCCCGCCCACGGTCAGCGCAGGCCGGTAGAAGGCGGCTACCTGCCAGCCGGGCAGCTCCGGCAGGGACTTAGGCAGGAACTGACGCTGCACCAGCCTGGCCACGTTCAGCTGCTGCTCGATCCGCTCCCGCCGCAGCGCCTCGGCCTGCTGTTCGCGAACCAGCTGGCCAACCCGGATGGCCGGGGCCGCGTACCGTGCCAGCGCGTCAAGCAGCTGCCGGTCGTCGGTGGTGTAGTCCCGCTCCGATTTCCGCGGTCCAAGGGCGAGCACGCCGACCGTGGCGCCGGCTGAGATCATCGGCACGACCAGCACCGCGCCGGCCTCTTTGAGGGTTTTCAGCGCGGGCGACGCGAGGCTGAGGCGGCGAATGTCCACGGGGCCGGCCGCCGCCAGCAGGTAAGCGGTAAACGGGTCATCCTCGGGCAGCTCGGACAGCTCGGCCGGCGGCCCTGACGCAATGCTGGCAGGCAGCGCCGACCGGGTTACTGGCGGCTGTTCATGCCGGCTTGTGACCGCTTCCCCCATTGCCGGTCCCCCCGTGGGCCTGATCCAGCCAGCCTACTCCGCGCCGCCGGTCAGGAAGGCGGGCGCCTATCCCCGGCCCGTCTGGTGATCGGCGCAGCCCAGTGGCATGCTCGGACGCGGGGGGTTTACTTGCGATGGGTGGGTGGTTCGAGCAGTCAGTCGTGGACACGGGGAGGCTCCGCCTCTTCTGTTTCTTCGTGTCCTTTATCGTGGCGTTCCTGTTTATCCGGTTCAGCGTGCGGATGATTCGCGCGCAGGTGAAGTGGTGGCCGGGAAACGTCACCCCGGGTGGGGTGCACATCCACCACGTGGTTTTCGGCCTGGTCTTCATGTGCGTGGGCGGGGTCGGCGGCCTTGCCGTCCAGGACAACCGCTCGGGCTGGGCCGCGGCGGCCGCCGTGTTCCTCGGTATCGGCATGGCGCTGGTACTGGACGAGTTCGCCCTCGTCCTGCACCTGGAGGACGTCTACTGGAGCGAGCAGGGCCGCCTGTCGGTCGAGGTCGTCTTCGTCACCGCCGCGCTGTGCGGCCTAGCCCTGCTCGGCTGGGTTCCGCTTGGCGCCACCCCCGGCGACGGGATAGGGCATTCCCGCGTGGAGGCTTTCCTCAGCATCGTTGTCGTATTGGCCGTCAACCTCACGTTTACGGTCATCTGCCTGCTGAAGGGCAAGACGTGGTCGGGCGTGATCGGCGTGTATATCGGCCTGATCGCCTTCGTCGGCGCGATCCGGCTGGCCCGGCCCGGCTCCCCCTGGGCGCGCCGTCGGTACCCGGCGGGCTCACGGAAGGAGGCGAAGGCGATCGCCAGGGAGAAGCGCTACGGGGGGCGGGCGACACGCGCGAGGACCTGGTTCCAGGACCTGGTCGCGGGCCGCCCGGACCAGAGGACGGGCTGAACGAGGCCGGGCGCGACGCTGAACCCCAAACCCTGCTGCTGAGCTGTCAGCCCGCGGGACCGAGCAGGTCCCACTTGTTGCCCGCCATGTCAAGGAACACCGCGACGCGCCCGTAGGGCTCTGTGCGCGGCGTGGTGAGGAACCGGACGCCGGCGGCTGTCATCCGCTCGAAGGCGGCGCCGAAATCCTCCACCTGCAGGAAGAACCCGACACGCCCGGCGACCTGGTTCCCGGCGGCCGCGGCCTGGTGCTCGCCGTCCGCGCGGGCGAGCAGGATGCCCGTCTGCGCACCGGGCGGGCGGACGACGACCCAGCGCTTCGGCCTGCCGTCGTTAGTCAGCGACGGCGAGTCCTCGACGAGGTCGAATCCCAGCGCACCGGTGAAGAACTCGATGGCCTTGTCGTAGTCATCGACGATGATCGTGAACCGCTCGATCCGCATGACCAGCAGGCTAGTGCCTGCATGAGGCCGTCGTACCGCTCAGCCTGCCCTGGTATCTAATGGCGGCCCCTAGGAATGCGCTAGTCCGGGCGGACCGCCTGACGGCCGTGACGCCGTGGCCGTAGGCTCACATTGCCTCATACGAGGCTTTTGCGGAGCGTACGGCCGGTTTCCTGGCGCACCGCGGCAAGCGAAGGAAGTCCTGACGACAGATGACGGTGAGCGTTGATGGATTCGACTTACGGCAGAACCGTGCCGGTTCTGGGGAGCCGGCGGCGATCGCGGTCCGCGGGTAAGGAGGCATTGGCCGATGTCCGCACCAGATAAGTCCCAAGCCCTCGACCACATCGTGGTGGTGCTGTTCGAGAACCGTTCCCTGGACAATGTGCTCGGGCACCTCTACGGTCCGGAGGACGGCAGGAACTTCGACGGGGTAATCGGCAAGAGCCTGACCAACCCCATTCCGGCGTGGGCCGAGGACGGGGCTGAGCGCAAGGTAGTTCCCTATACGGTTGCCACCGACATGGATTCGCCGAACCCGGACTCGGGTGAGGAGTATTTCCACACCAACACCCAGCTCTATAACGTCATCGATGACCACAACCGGTTCAAGATGGGTGACGAGGTCACGGCGCCGTGGAATGTGCCGCCAGCCGGGGCCGCGCCCACGATGGACGGGTTCGTTACCGACTACATCTCCACCTTCACCGCCGAGACGGGCCGCCAGCCCGCCTACGACGAGTACGCCCACATCATGACCGGTTACACTCCCGCGCAGCTGCCGGTACTCAACGGCATAGCCAGGGACTTCGGGGTCTTCGATCACTGGTTCTCCGAGGTGCCGTCTCAGACCTTCATGAACCGGTCGTTCTGGACGGCGGCCACCTCGTCGGGTTTGGTTGTGAACAGTCCGATGAAGAAGTGGCTGACGAAGAACGACGCGGAGACGATCTTCGAGCGGCTGGAGGCGCACGGCAGGACCTGGAAGGTCTACGTGATGGAGCCGATGCCGTTGTCGTTCACCGGGCTGATCCACTTTCCCCGGCTGAAGCAGCGGCTGGCCACCCATTTCGTCCCCTTCGCAGAATTCGAGAAGGACGCCGCGGCGGGCACGCTCCCGGACTTCTCGCTTATCGAGCCGAACATGGTGGTCGGCCACGGTGACTACCACCCGGCGATGGGCCGTTCGTTTACCGACATGGTGGACATCACCCTGGACACCCCGTCCTCGACGCTGTCAGGTGATGCCTTCCTGGAGCGAGTGTTCAACGCATACCGGTCCGCCACCTCCGAGACTGGCGCCAACGTCTGGAACACCGCCCTGCTGATCGGGTGGGACGAGCCAGGCGGAACCTACGATCATGTCCCGCCGGGGCCGGTCCCGCCGCCCGACCCGTCGGCGCCTGCGGGCGAGATGGGCTTCAGCTTCGACCGCTCCGGGTACCGGGTGCCGGCCATCATCGTGTCGCCGTGGGTCGAGCCTGGATCGGTGTACAACGAGGAGTACCGCCACACCTCCCTGATCGCTACGTTGCGAAAGACCTGGGGACTCGGTGAGGCGTTCACGCAGCGTGACGCCTCGGCCCGCACGTTCGATCACGTCTTCTCGCGCGACACGCCCCGTGACCCGAAGACCTGGGCGGCGGTCAAGGCCCTGCCGTGCGCTGAGTGGACGGCGGATCCCGAGATGGTGCGCAGGGGCCTGAGCGTCCTCGGCAAGGGCATCGGACACGCCATCATCGCCCAGGCACGGGAAAGGGGGCTGCCGCTCCCGGCCAAACTCAGCGATCCGGAGGGAGAGGTTTCACCCAGGCTCATGGTCGACGTGCTCAGTGAAATCGCTCGTCACTACTTCCCGCTCCTGGCCGGAGACGCAAAAGACCTGGGGTGAGCCCGGTGGGCTCAGGCCCACATCTCGTGATCGTAACGCCCGGCTTAATGACGATCGATGGCGCCGGCCCGGCCTGCGGCGCGGTTTCGCCACGCCCCTCGCCCCAGGGACACCGCGCGTCCCCGCAGCCTCACCCCGCTAGGCCGCAGCGCTGACGCCGGGGCGATGGTTGCGGCAGCCATACGCCCACAACCGTATCGTTGTCACAACCATCAGCCCCGTCCGCCGTTACCTCTCCGTCATTTGAGCCAGGGCCCCCGGGGTGTCCAATTTGCCGTGAATGATGGTGGATTTCGCCAGTCTTGAGGCTCATGATGGGTTCAGCGGAGCGGCTGGAGCAAGGGAGGCAATGGCCGATGAAGGTCAAGGCGGCCGTGCTGTACGGACCCGGGACTAAGTACCAGATCGAGGAGATCGAACTCGACCCGCCGGGGGAAGGCGAAGTCCTCGTCAAGTTCGCCGCGAGCGGGATGTGCCACTCGGATGAGCATCTGGTCACCGGCGACCTCGTCGCCGACCCGAAGCTGATGCCCGCCGCCGCCAGGCAGTTCCCGATGATCGCCGGGCACGAGGGAGCCGGCGTGGTGCAGGAGACCGGGTCCGGCGTGACCGGGCTGCGTCCCGGTGACCACGTGGTGACCTCCTTCGTGCCCTCCTGCGGCGTCTGCCCCGCCTGCGCGTCGGGGCACCAGAACCTGTGCGACCTCGGCGCCACGCTCACCAGGGGCCGCCAGCAGGACGGCACGGCGCGGCATCACACCGCCGAGGGGACCGACTGCTCCCTCATGTGCTCGCTCGGCACGTTCGCCGAGTATTCCGTGGTGAACCAGGCGTCGCTGGTCAAGATCGCTGACTACCTTCCGCTGGCCGCGGCCGCCTTGGTGGCCTGCGGCGTGACCACCGGCTGGGCCTCGGCCGTGCACGCGGCGCAGGTGCGGGCTGGTGACACCGTGGTGGTCATCGGCACCGGGGGAGTGGGCATGAACGCCGTGCAGGGCGCGGCGGCGGCCGGCGCCCGGCAGATTGTTGCGGTGGACACAGTCCCCTTCAAGCGGGAACAGGCACTGAAGTTCGGCGCCACGCACACCGCCGCGAGCATCGACGAAGCGGTTGGCCTGGTCAGGGAGATCACCTGGGGCCGTAACGCCGACAAGGTGATCCTCACCGTCGGGCTCGCCGACGGATCGATGATCGCCCCGGTGATGGCCATGCTCGGCAAGGGCGGCCGCGCCGTTGTTACCGCGATCGCGAACATAGGCGCCGGCGACGTGAAGCTCAGCCTGTTCGACCTGGCGATGATGAGCAAGCAACTGGTGGGAACCATCTTCGGGGCGGCCAACCCGCGTTACGACATCCCGCGGCTGCTCGCCCTGTACGAGGCGGGCAAGCTCAAGCTGGACGAGCTGATCACCAGGACCTACACCCTCGACCAGATCAACGAGGGCTACCAGGACATGCGCGACGGCAGGAACATCCGGGGCGTGATCCTGTACTAGCAGAGCATTCAGCGAGGCCGGCCGACTGAAGCTGCCGCAGGGCCGCCCGGGCATGCCAGCTTTAAGATCAAGATCCATCCCGAGGAACGTGCGCGGATGCCTCTGCCCCGCCACCATGCCGCCCGGGGCCTGCCCGGCGTCAGTGACGGGCGGTCACCAGCCACCGGCCGGTCAGCTCGTCTCCGTCCGCGGTGAGCAGCTCACTCGCCAGGTTCACCACCGGACAGACGTGATTGGGAATGACGCGGACGAGGTCGCCGATCCGCAGCGGCGCGCTGAGGCCGCGGACGACGGCGTGCTCCTCGCTGAGCATGGCGATGGTCGCCTCGGGCGCCTCCAGGATATGTCCGTGTCCGGGCAGCCAGCCCGGCCGGTCGCTGGACAGCGCCTTCGACCCGCAGTCAAGGACCGCCTCGCCGGGGCGTGGCGCGGACACCACCCGGGCCGCGACAACGAGGGCGATGTCGTCCGCGGCCAGGCCGGCCAGCACCATCTGCTGCCGGTCGCCGAACACGTACGTTCCCGGCCGCACTTCCGTCAGTGGTGCGGCCACCCCGGCCTCTGCGGTGGGCGTGGACCCGCCGCTGAGCACCGGAGCGGTGCCGGTCAGCGCCTCAAGCGCGGCCCCCGCGGCCGCGAGCGCTGACCGCTCGTCCGCCGCGGCCGCGGCGACGGTCGCGGGGTCCGGCTTCCCGTACGCGTGCCCGGGGTGAGTGAATGCGCCGATTACGTCAAGGCCGAGCTTGCGGCATTCAGTGGCGAGCGCGGACACCTGGGAAACCGGCACGCCCGAACGGTGCTGCCCGGAATCGACCTCGACAAGCACCCGCACTCCCGGGACCGCCGCCGCGAGCGCCCCGGCCGCGTCGACGCTGTCCACGCCCACCCGCAGCTCGGTCCGCTCGCGGAGCGCGGCAAGCCGTGCGGGCCGGCTCGCGGAGCCTGCCCACAGCGGGTAGGCGATGAACACGCTCGGGCAGCCGTCCGAGGCAAACGCCTCCGCCTCCGCGAGCGTCGCTACCGTCAGGCCGACGGCACCGTGCGCTAGCTGCCGCCGACCTACTTCCAGGCACTTGTGCGTCTTGGCGTGCGGTCGCAGCACCGCCCCGGCAGTCGCCGCCACCTTCTGCATCCGGTCGAGGTTCTGTTCCAGCCGCGTGGTGTCTACCACCACTGCTGGCGTCTCAATGTCCCATGGCACAGCCTCAGTATCCCGCGCCACACAGAGGCCGGCCACCCGCCATCGGGCAACCGGGCCTTGAGTGACCGCGCTCCGGGTGCCCGGCGGGCCGTCGTGCGGCGGGCGGCCGGGCGCAGTGGTCGCGGGGGTGCGGCGCGACTCAGCGCCAGGCGAAGACCGGCTGCTCGTAGTGTGCGACCCGCAGCACTTCACCGTGGCAGGCGATCCGGCAGAACTGGTGCACGATCGCCGCCGTGGGCGCGTGCAGGTACCCCCCGAGCAGCGGAAGCTGGATGACCGGGGCGCTTGACTCCGGGATCGAGACGAACCTCGGTTCGACATCGAGGTCGGCCAGCGGCACCTGGTGGACCGAGGCGACCTCCGCTTCGCTCGGAGTCAGCTCGCCCGCCGGGCCGGCCCAGCAGACCACGGGGGTGATCACGTAGCCGGAGCGGGTTACGTAGTCGTCAAGCAGCCCGAGAACGTTCCCGGTGTCCAGCGTGAGCCCGACTTCCTCCGCTGTCTCGCGCAGCGCGCCGCTGACCGCAGTCTCCCCGGCGTCCCGGCGCCCGCCCGGCAGTGCCCACTGTCCCGCGTGCGAGCGCAGCCGGGGCGCACGGCGGGTCAGGAGCAGGCACGGCGCCGCCTCATGCACGGTAACGCAGACCGCCACCGCGGCCTGCCGCAGCTCCGGTCGTTCCGCGGGCACACGCGGGAAGCCCGCAAGCCGGGCGGCGACGGTATCCCGGTCGAGCCCGGTTCGCTTAACTCCCATTGAGTACAGATTACGGGCTGACAGCCGGATGCCCTACCCGCCGCGAGCGTGGCACGGCGGTAGGCCGCAGCTGGCCGAGCGCGCGGTGGTTCTGCACGCTGAGCTGGACGGGGCCGCCGAGCGTATGCGCCTTGGCGACGATGACGCCGTCGGCCCGCTCAAGGTGGAAGAAGTCCTCGAATGCTCGCCGGTAGTCCTCGAACTTCGGCGTCGGTACGAACTCTTGCAGCGACATCGGCTGACCTCGACTTAGCGGCATCGACGGCACCGGACGCCAGACGTGCGCGACAGCGCCGCAGCGACTGAGAGCCAATAGGACAACTGGCATAGCCAGAATTTCATTACTCGTCGAGCTGTCAAGCGGAGCCGTCAGCACTATGATCGATCGTTCCTGGCGGGGTGCTTTGACTCTCAGGGTCTTGCGCCTGTTGTTCTCCGTGTCCCTGCCGCCTGCGCGCCCAGGGCTGCAGCCATCCGTCGTGGAACCAGCGTCCGAACAACTGGCAGCCGAAGACGACCCAGCCGACGCCGATCAGCCAGGACTCCACGATCAGGACGGTGCCAAGCGCGCCGTAGCTCACCGCGTTCGTGACGATGAGCGGCTCGAAGACCAGGTGGGAGAAGACCCGCAGGCCGGTCAGGCACACCAGCGTGGCCACCGCGCCCGGCAATGCCGCCAGGTAGCTCACCCGGCCCCCGGTCAGGAAGCGCAGCCCCCACCAGAAGAAAGCGATGCCGATCAGCACCGCGACCGCCACGTCGCCCGCCGTCCTGGACACCGCGCCATGGATGACCGTGCCGACGCTGGCCGCCGCGTAGATGTAGGCGATGAATACGGTCAGCCAGACGACCTGACGCCAGATCTTGTGCCAGGGCCCGGCGGGAAGGCTCCAGATCTTCTCGAAGCCGGCCTGCACTGTGCCGGCGAACGAAACCCCGGCGACGCTTACCAGCACGGCGCTGAACACGCTCGTCGTGCCAAGCACCCGGGCCGGGGCCGAGAAAAGCTGTGTGACCGCGTCAGCGGAGGACCCGTTCAGGCCCATGCCGTAGACCACCCACACGGCAAGGCCGCCGTGCGGGGCGGGGCTGGCGGCGGCGATGACGATCAGCAGCGGGATCACGGTGAGGATGGCCAGGGCAGCGAAGCCCAGGGCCCGGTGCATGAGTTCGAACTTCTTGCTGCTCTGGTACAGGTCCTTGCACCGGTACTCATGCCAGACCCGCCTGGCGCCTCGGTGGAGCGCGCGCTGCACCGCCCGCCACGGGCCCCTGCCGGTCACCGGCGGACACACCCGCCGCGCCGCCGCTCCAGCGCGCTGCCGCCTGCCGGCCAACCCCGTTGGCTGCGGCGGCCGCCGCTCCAGCACCATGATCGTCGCGTCATCACCGAACTTCATTCTCCTGGTGGTCAAAGATCGCGTGGATCACCAGGCGCCGTTTCCGGAGGGCCAGCCGGCCCGGTCGGCCGCACGGTGCCCTCGGCGGTTCACGGGCCCGCGCCGCCACAAGCAGCCGGCGGCTGACGGCAACGCGCACGGGCATCCGTCTGAATCCGTACGGGGCGGCAAGTCCGCGCCAAGCAGGACCATGAGCGGCCGGGGTCCCCCTGCGTATCAGCAGACGTTCCCGCAATACGGCCAGTTCAGCCATGCGCGGGTGCTCTAGCGACTTGCCGGATCTGCCGCCGCGACTGCGGCTGCTGGTGCCTCAGTCGGGGAAGGCCTGCCGGAGTCGCACCGTGATCAGCTGCTTGACCAGGGGTGCGGGCAGGGCGTGGCCGATGTCGAAGCGCAGTGCGCCGGTCGAGGTTTTATAGCCCTCTAGTTCGTCTTTGAGCTGGGGGAACACCGAGCCGCTGTGCGGCAGGTAGCTCAGGTGGTTCTTGAACGCGGCGAACCCGGCGATTACCTTTCCGCGGACCTTGAAGGCCGGGAGTCCGTAGGAGATCCCCTGCTCGGCCTCGGGGAGGACATCAAGGATCCGCTGGCGCAGCAGGGTCAGCGTCGCACGCTTCTGCTCGTCCAGTGAGTCCAGGTACTGGTCGATCTCCTGAGCAGACACAGCCCCATTGTCCCGTCCGCCCGCTCCTTCGAGCAAGCAGCCACCAGGACCGTGCCATCGGCGGGCCGGCGGCCAGCGGGCCCCTTCCTTAGCCGACTCGCGCCCCAGCCATGCCCGGCGGCCGGCTGCCGCGCTGTTGGCGACGGCCTTGCAACCGTATCAACGCACGGTCCCCCCGCTGCTGGCGCAGCCTCGACGGGGCGGCGGGGTGTTGTGGCCTACGCTTCGTGTCATGGCGGGATCCGTCGACAATGACGTGTACGACCGGCTTGGCGAGTCGTGGTGGGATGAAACAAGCCTGCTCAGCCTGCTGCACGGCAGCGTCACAGCGGGGCGTTTCCGCTATTTCCGCGGCGTGCTGGCCCGGCGGTTCGGCGCCGGGGTTGCCGGGCTCCGGGTACTGGACATCGGCTGCGGCGGTGGTTTCCTGGCCGAGGAGTTCGCGGCCCTCGGCTGCCAGGTAACCGGGATCGACCCGTCGCCGGTGTCGGTCGGCGCGGCCCGCGCCCACGCGACGGAGCGGGGCCTGCACATCGATTACCAGATCGGGGCAGGCGAGGAACTGCCCGTCCCGGACGCCGCTTTCGGCGTGGTCTGCTGCTGCGACGTGCTTGAACACGTGTCTGACGTGGACCGCGTGATCAGTGAGACGGCCCGGGCGGTCGAGCCCGGCGGCCTGTTCCTGTTCGACACCGTTAACCGCACGCTCAAGAGCCGGCTGCTCGCGGTCAAGGCGCTGCAGGAATGGCCGCTGACCCGCCTCACCGACGTGGCCGTGCACGACTGGGACATGTTCATCGCTCCCGCGGAACTCGCCGCCGTCCTGCGGCGCCACGGGCTCGCCCCGGGCGAGGTGACGGGCCTCGGGGCACGGGCGAATCCCCTGGCCGTGCTGCGCAGCTACACCAGCGCCCGGCTCGGCCGGATCACCTACGGGGAGCTCAGCCGGCGGCTGGACGTGGGACAGGTAACCAGCACAGCCGTGTCCTACATGGGCTACGCCACCAAGAGCTAACGGCACGAGCAGACTTCCGCTCGCCTGTTGACTAATAAAATGAGCAGTTCTTTAATTCTGGTCATGGGGCGCATTGCGGGGGTCACCGCGGCGGAGACCCGCGAGCGGTTGCTGCTCGCGGCTGCGGACGTTTTCGCCCGGCGCGGGTACGACGGCACGCGGGTCGCTGACATCGCCGTGGCCGCCGACGTGAGCGGCGGGGCCCTGTATGCACACTTCGGCTCCAAAGCGGAACTGCTCGTTGCCGCGCTGCGCAGGCACGGCCGGCGGCTGCTCGCCGAGGCGCTCGCCGCCGAACCAGGCCGGCCGGTCACGGAGCTCCTCCTGCACGTCGGACGGCGGCTGCCCCGCCGCCGCGACGCCCGCGGCTACCTCATCGTCGAGGCGCTGGTCGCCGCGCGCCGCGACGAGGACGTCGCCCGGCCGATGCGCGACTACGTGGGCGAACGCGGTGACATGCTCGCCGAGCTGGTACGCACGGCCCAGGCCGGCGGGGAACTCGACCCGTCGCTGTCGCCCAGCGCGCTGGCCCATCTCTGCCTCCTGCTCTCAATGGGCAGCGCGCTCATCACACCGGACCTTCATGCGGTCACCGAGGAAGAGTGGGCCGCGCTGCTCACCCGGGTTGTCGCCGGCCTCGCCCCGCCCCCCGCCACGGCACAGACAGGAACAGCGCAATGAAAGTGCAGATCAACCCCGAGCTCTGCCAGGGACACGGCCGTTGCTACGACCTCGCCCCCAGCCTGTTCGGAGCCGACGACGAAGGCTACGGGCAGGTTCTCGGCGACGCCATCGTGCCGCAGGAGGCGGAGCGTGACGCGGAGCTAGCCGTACTCAACTGTCCAGAACAGGCGATCGAGCTGCTCGAGGAGGGATGACATGACCGTTGACGACCGCTTCATCCGGAGTTCCAGGGACAGCGAAGAGCCGGAACCCGGCACCCGCAGCGAGATCATCACCGGCCCGGTCAGCAACTGGGCGACCGACTTCTCCCACCTTGAGCCGGAGTGGTCCGCGGATCCTTACCCGATACAGGACGACCTGCGGCAGCGCTGCCCGATCGCCCATACCGAGCGGTTCGGCGGCGCGTGGCTGCCGACACGGTACGAAGACGTCGCGGCGATCGCGTACGACACCGACCACTTCTCCTCGCGGTCAATCATCCTGAGCAACTTCCGGCCACCCCGCGATCTGGCGCCAATCGGCGGCTCACCGCCGATCTCCTCCGACCCGCCGTTTCACCACCATGCGCGCAAGCTGCTGCTTGGCGCGTTCACCAAGCAGAACGTCGCCCGGCAGGAACCAGCCACCAGGGCGTTCTGCCACTCGCTCATCGACTCGTTCTCGGGGCGGGACGTTGTCGACGCGGCTCATGACTACGCGCAGCACATCCCGGTGCGGGTCATCGCCGACATGCTCGGCTTCCCCCCGGAGGACGGGCCGCAGTTCCGTGAGTTCGTCGAGGACCTGCTCGAGGGCATCAACCTGCCGCCAGATGAGCGCGTTGACCGGGTCTCGCGGCTGTTCGACTACCTTCTCGACCAGGTTCATGACCACCTGGACAGACCGCGTGATGACCTGACGACCTACCTGATCAACGCGGAGCTCTTCGGCCGCAAGCTGGACCCGTCCGTTGTCACCGGCGCGATGGCCCTGCTGCTGATCGCCGGTATTGACACGAGCTGGAGTGCCATCGGCGCGTCACTCTGGCACCTGGCGAAGACTCCCGCCGACCGTGAGCGCCTAGTCGCCGAACCTGAGCTGCTGCCGGTCGCGATGGAGGAGTTCCTCCGGGCCTACGCCCCGGTCACGATGGCGCGGCTGGTCAAGGAGGACATGCACTGGCACGGCGTCGACATGAAGGCAGAAGACTGGATTCTGCTGTCGTTCCCGGCGGCCAACCGGGACCCGGCGCAGTTCGACCGGGCGGGTGAGGTCGTCATCGACCGCGAGGTCAACCGGCACGCCGCCTTCGGCCTGGGTATCCACCGTTGCCTGGGCTCGCACCTGGCGCGGATGGAGCTGCGGATCGCCCTCGAGGTGTGGCTCGAGCGTATCCCGGCATTCACCCTCGCCAACCCGGACACGGTGACCTGGTCCTCGGGGCAGATCCGCGGACCGCGCACCCTTCCTATCCGGATCGGCTGACTAACCCCGCTGCGGGACACGGGGACCGCGAAGCCCCGCCGTAGCGGCGGGGCAGTACTGTCAGCGCATGTGCGATGATCACGGGCACTCGGCGGCGGAAGCGGCGTGGTCGGCACCGCGTGCCGCTGAGGGACTGGCCGTTGACCCGGTGACCCTGCCCGAGGCAGATGAAGTGACGGTCACAACCATGGTCGATAATATTTTCGATCCACTGCTCGTGTCCGCCAGCGGAGTCACCCGGACGCCGATGGGAGCCGGGCGTGTCGCCGCGCGGCAGTTCGCGGACGGCGAGACCGTCGCGGGCCTGCGCGCCGAGCACGGCTTCTCCGTTCTCGTCACCGTCCGCAGCGGGAACACGAGCAGCACGCTGCTGTTCGATACCGGCGCATCGCCGGACGCGCTCGGGGTGAACGCCGGGCGTCTCGGCATCGATGTCGGCTCACTCCAGGGTGTGGTGCTGAGTCACGGGCACTTCGACCACGCGGGCGGCTTCGACGGGCTGGCCCGGCTCCGCGGCCGGTCGGGCCTGCCGCTGACGGTTCACCCCGCGGTCTGGACGCGCAGGCGGCTGGAACTGCCCGGCGGCATGGCTCTGGAAATGCCCGCGCTGTCCCGGGGTGCCCTGGAGCGCGAGGGGTTCGAGGTGATCGAGCGGCGGCAGCCGTCGCTGCTAGCGGGCGGCATCCTGGTCACCGGCGAAGTGGACCGCGTCACCGAGTTCGAGCACGGCATGCCGCCGCAGCACCAGGCCTGGGACGGGCACGGCTGGCGGCACGACCCCACCGTCATCGACGACCAGGCACTCGTGATCAGCGTGCGCGGACGGGGACTGGTCGTCATCACCGGGTGCGGCCACGCGGGAGTGGTCAACATCATCCGCCACGCCATGCGGCTGACCGGCGTCAGCCGGCTGCTGGCCGTCATCGGCGGCTTCCACCTCAGCGGTCCCGCGTTCGAGCCGGTCATCGCCCCGACCGTCGCCGCGCTCACCGAGCTCGCCCCGGAGCTGATCGTCCCCGCGCACTGCACCGGGTGGCGCGCCCAGCACACCCTGGCCGGTGCGCTGCCGTCCGCCTGGGTGCAGACCAGCGTCGGAACCACTTACACACTCAGCGCCGCCTAGTCGACGCGAGGGCGTACACGTTAGGGTCGCGGTAGGGGAGGGATGTGCGGTGGTGACGCTGGTCCTTGGCAGCCAGGCCGTGTGCAGCGACGGGTACCGCGGCGAGCTCGTCGCCGTCGTTCTCGACCCGGCCGACGGCACGCTAACTCATCTGGTGGTCGAGCCGGAGGGCCGCGTCGGGCTCGCCCGGCTAGTACCGCTGGACATTGCCGGCATCGACGCGGCGCCGGGCGGGATCCGGCTGCGCTGCACCGAGGCGGAGTTCCAGGGCCTTGAGCCCGCGGAGCAGACGCTGGCGGAGTTCGCACTTGGCTACCAGGTCCCGGTTCAGCTGCTGCCCCCCGGCTGGCGCGGTACGGGCGGCCCGGTCACGCCGGGCGGCGCGATTCCCCGGATACCGGAAAAGGAAACGATCGATGTGATCCCGCCGGGCGAGGTGGAGCAGCGCCGCGGCGGGCACGTGCACGCCACCGATGGCGATATCGGGCTCGTCCGTGCCCTGCGCATCGACCCGGCCAGCCGCCGGGTGACCCACGTGCTGGTCAGGGAGGGGCACCTGCTGGCCCGCAAGGACGTCGCGATCCCGTTCGGCAGTGTGGCCGGATTCGACGACGGCATCCGGCTCGGCCTCACCCGGCAGCAGGTACGCGACCTGCCGTCGGCCGGCCCGGATTCTCCCGCCGGATAGGTTCACGGCCGGCACGCCGTTCGCCTGCCCGGGCTCGGGTCAGCCGGCCGGCTGCCATAGGTGGAACGTCGCACCCTGGTCGTCGACGCACCTGGCGAGCAGCCCGAACGGCCTGCGCTGAGGCTCGTCCGCCTCGCCGCCGGCCGCCCGCACCCGCTCGACCGCGGCGGCGATGTCGTCGACGCGGTAGGAAAGCTGCACCTGAGGCTCGGCGTCCCGCGACGGCAGGATGCTCAGCGGCGGGCTGACCTCTTCACTGCGCCAGGCGCCGGGGTGACCGGGGGCGAACGGCACCTGCAGCACGGCCTCGTAGAACTCCCTGGCCCGCTGCGTGTCCCGCGCGGTCATGGTCACGTTCGCGATATCGCCCTGTCGCAGCCGGGTGGATCCGGCCGGCGGCCTGAGCAGCATCCAGCGGTGACCGAACGGGTCGACGATCACCGCGCCGCGGCCGTAGGGCTGGTCGGTGGGCTCCCGCTCCACCGAAGCGCCGTTGCGCCGGGCCCGCTCGGTGGTCCCGTCGACGTCGTCGACCTGCAGGTGGAGGGTGTGGCTGAACGTCGCGGGGGAGTCAGGCGCGCGCACCGGCACGTCGGGCCACAGGTCCGAGTGCTCGGAGAACATCAGCACCGCGTCGCCGATGCCGACCTCGGCGTGGCCGATGGTGTTGTCCGCGTTGACCCACAGTTCGCCCCGCGGGTGCGCGTCGAACACCTCGATGTACCAGTCCAGTGCGCGCCGGGCGTCGGACACGACGATGTACGGGGTCAGCGCCGGGGGCCAGGCGGGCTCTCGCTCGACGCGTGCCGCGGCGGTCTGCTGGGGCATGGTTCCTCCTGAAGATGCGAAGACTTCCCGGGTCAGCAGCATTCGCAGCACCTCGGCGAAGTACGGGTCGGGATCGGCCGGCGTGACGGGCTCGCGCAGGGCCTCGAAGGGATCGGTCACCGCGAGCCCTCCTCTTGCTCATAGATCCGGCGGAACGCGGCGCGGGCCCGCGTGAGCAGCGCCTCGGTGGCGTGCACGGTGCGGTCCAGTTGCCGGGCCACCTCGGGCACCGGCAGCCCGTCGAGATAGCGCAGTGTCAGGGCGGCCCGGTGGTGCGGGCCTAGCCGGCCGAGCACCTCCCGGGCCCTGATCCGGTCGATGGCGGTCTCCCACGGGTCGTCCACGCCCGCCGGATCGCCGTCGAGCTGGAGCAGCCCGCGCTGCTCCCGCGCGGTCCGCCGCCAGTGGTCGGCGAGCTTGTGCCGGGCAACGCCGATCAGCCACGGAATCGACGGACCGGGCGAGCCCGGCTTGCGGACCGCGTGCACGGCGGCGAGGAAAGACTCGGCCGTGAGATCCTCGGCCAGGCCGGTGTCGCCGCAGCGGGCAAGCAGGTAGCCGTAGACGTGCGGCAGCGCGTCGTCGTACAGCTCAAGCAGCCCGAGCGCCGGGTCGGGCTGCGCCTGCGGGTGCGTCACACCCTTATCGTCGTCCGGGCGGCCGGAACTCCGACGGGCCGACGCCGAACTTTCTGGATCGCAGGCCTTCTGGCTACTGGTAGCACCCGCCCTCACCGTGCGCAGCGTGTGGATTACGAATGTACGCCGACGGGAATGCAGCCCCTTAACCCGGGGATCCCCGCGGTCACTGGAACCGGGGAGCGGGCAGGCCCTGAGCCTTCCCCGGGTACACGGGCGCAGCAAGGACAGCCCGTCTTGACCGCGATCATCCCGGCGGAAGGAACGTTTCCAGGTGACTCTGGCCGCCAGCCCATCTCTGGGTCGGTGCCTTCGCCGGCCCCCCGCGGTTGCCGGCTCCGTCTTCCGCTGGCGCGCACGGGCCCGTGAGCAGCAGCCGAGCGCACAAGCCCCCGTCCGCATAAGGAGAAACGCCATGACGAGCACCGCCGCCGGGACCCACGGCCGGTCGAGGACCCTGATCCTGACGGCGATGATCTTCGCGGTCGCGATGACCTTCATCGACCAGACCATCGTGTCAATCGCCGCGCCCACCATCCAGCATGCCCTGGGCCTGTCGTCCAGCGGCGTGCAGTGGGCGATCAACGCCTACCTGCTGACCCTGGCGGCGCTGTTCGCCTTCGGCGGCCGCCTGGCGGACATCGCCGGACACCGCAGGATGGTCGTGCTTGGGGTGATCGTCTTCGCCGGCGCGTCGGCGCTGTGCGGCGCGACCCCACGTGGCGGCGGCGCCGAGGCGTGGCTGGTGGCGTTCCGCGCGGTACAGGGCGCGGGCGGGGCGATCATGTTCCCGGCCGCGATCGCCATCGTGGTGGTGACCTTCGACCTGCACTCGCGCGGCCAGGCCCTGGCCCTGTTTTTCGGCATCGCCGGGGCACTGACCGCGATCGGCCCGATCGTGGGCGGGTACCTGATCGAATGGACCTGGCGCTCGATCTTCTGGATCAACGTCCCGGTGGCCCTGATCGCGCTCGCGCTGATTTTCATCTCCAAGCCGCCCAACGAGTGCCATCCGGCACCGATGGATTACCGGGGCCTGGCCCTGATCGTCGGCGGGGTAGGGCTGAGCGTGTTCGGGTTCCAGCAGTCGGCCCTGTGGGGCTGGGGCAATCCGGCCATTGAGATATGCATTGCCATCGGCGTGGTCCTGCTCATCGTGTTCTTCAACGTCGAGCGGCGCACCGAATCGCCGTTGATGAACGTGCGGATCTTCGGCAACCGGGCGTTCCTCGTGGAGAACATGATCTTGGGGATCGCGAGTATGGCGTTCATCCCGGTGTTCTTCTTCGCCAGCCTGTACGGGCAGGTCGCCCTGGCCGAAAAGGCCACCACATCCAGCCTGCTGATCTTGTACTTCTTCATCGGCTTCGTGGTCTGCGCGCAGATCGGCGGCCGGATGCTGGACCGGGTCGGTGCCAAGCGGCCCGTGCTGGTCGGCTGCATGCTCGCGGCGGTCGGTTTCGGGCTGTGGGCGGGCAACGCCACCAACCTGCACCTTGGCAGCCAGGTGATCTACATCATCGTCGCCGGTGCCGGCATGGGGCTGATGCTGGGCCAGGCCAACACCGACGCGATCAACCGGGCCTCGAGGTACTCCTACGGCGAGGCCACCGGCATCACCCAGACCGTCCGCAACTACGGGGCCAGCCTAGGCTTCGCCATCCTCGGCACGGTGCTGATCAGCCGGTTCCGCTCACAGATCACCTCCTCGCTCACCGCCATGGGGCTGCCGGGTCCGGCCGCCTCAGCACAGGCGGCCAAGATCGCGCAGTTGCAGGGCGGCAGCGGCAACATCGCCGCCATCCCCCAGTTCATCCGCGCGGACTTCGCGGCCGCCACCCGTGACGTGCTGTACGGGATGACCGTGATCATGGGCATCGCCGCGCTCGTGGCGCTGCGCGGGCTGAGGTGGGGCGTACAGGAGGACACGGACAAAGCCGAAGCCGGGTCCGCGGAAGCCGGGCAGAGCGCCCAGGTACCCGAGCAGCGACCAGGCGCCGGCCTCGACCGGCCTGGCGCCAGGCCCGGAACGATTCAGTGACAAGAGCCCAAGGAGGCCAGCTATGCCCACTGTGACAGTCGAACAACAGGTAACCCTGCAAGAGGCCGCCACCGCGCTGCAAGACCAGCTAGGCGACCACTACCAGGTGACAACCACCCACGCCAGCGGCACGCAGCAGGGGCTGAAGGTCAAGCAGTCCGCGGCCACCACCGCCACCGTGCACCTTGACCAGGAAGGGAACGCCACCAAGTTCACCGTCCACGGCGGTGGCCTGGTGATCTCCCGCATGATCAACGAGTTCGGCATCGCCAAGAAGGTCGCCACGGCGATCGAGGAAGCGTTCGCGGTGCCGCCCGCCAGCCCGCCATCGCCCGGCAGCTGACCGCGGCGGTCCTGCCGCGCTGCACCGTCCGTCCGACACCCTCCGTCCGGGCACGCGGGACAAAACGCCGCTGCCGGCCAGCCGCCCGGCGGCGGCGGGAGCCGGGCCGCCTTATCCGAAGCGGTCCGCCAGCCGGCGATACAGGGACGGGGCCGTCACGTGCACCAGGCCGGGCAGCCGGATCCAGCCCGGGATGTAGAGGTCTTCGCGACCTCGCTGGACCGCCTCGCAGATGAGGCTGGCGACCTGGTCCGCCGGCAGCGGCCGCGGCATGGTCCTGTCGTAAGGCGCGCCGCGGCGCTCGAAGAACGGGGTGTCGGCGACACCGATGACCACGTGGGTGATCCGCACCCCGGTACCGCGCGTTTCATAGCGCAGCGACTCGGCGAACGCGCCGAGCCCGGCCTTGGCCGCGGAGTACACCGCCTCCTTGCCGACTCCGACGCTGCCGGCGATGGAGCCGGTCAGCACCACCTGGCCGCTGTGCCTGTCAAGCATCTGCGGCAGCAGCCGCTGGACCAGTTCGATCGCCGACGCCAGGTCCACCATGAGGATCTCTCGGACCAGGCCCGGCGGCATCGCCGTGAACGGACCGAACCAGCCCACGCCCGCGGCCGCCACCAGCAGGTCCACCTGTCCGGCGGCCTGAAGTGCCTGGCTGGCGAGCCGGTCAACGCCGCCCGTCGTCGCCAGGTCCGCGGGTAGCGGCAGTCCGCCGGTTCTGTCGGCCACCTCTCCGAGCCGGCCGACGTCCCGCCCTGACAGCAGCAGCCGCCAGCCGCGTGCGGCGAGGTAGTCGGCTATCGCCGCTCCGATTCCGGACGATGCCCCGGTCACCAGCGCCACGCCGGGCCGGTCATTGCGGTGCGGGGAGGCAACCATGGCCTGTATCCAGCTTCATCAGGGTTAGCTTTATCAACTGCGACGCTACGGCTGGGGAGCTGACGTTCGCGTCACCTAAATTGATAGCCCGCTTGGCGCCAGCCGTCGGCGGTGAACATGCCGGAGACGGACCTCGTACCGTCAGGGATGAACCTCGACGACCCGCGCCAGCGCGGCCGCCAGCGCGGCCCTGTTGGTGACCTCGAGCTTCCTGAATACTTTCCTGAGGTGATACGCGACGGTGTTCGCGCTGATGAAAAGCTGGCTGGCTATCTCCCGGTTGGAGGCGCCCTCGCTGGCCAGGCCGGCGATCTGCATCTCCTGCGGGGTGAGCTCGTCGAGGGCGTCGCCGCTTCGCTTGCGGACGTGCTCGCCGGTGGCGAGCAGCTCCACCCGGGCCCGCCCCGCGAACGCCTCGGCGCCAACGCTGTCCAGGATGTCGTAGGCGCTGTTCAGCGCGCCCCGGGCGTCGCGCCTGCGATGCTGGCGGCGCAGCCACTCGCCGTAGATGAGGTGCGCCCGCCCGAGCTGCGGCACGGTCTGGCAGCGCGCGAGGTGCTCGATGGCACCGCGGTACAGTGCCTCGGCCCTGTCGTCGGGCGCGAGCAGCGCCCGCGACCTGAGCAGCATGCCGACCGCCCAGTCGGTCCGGGTGGCCTGGGCCCGGGCGGTGAACCTCTCCAGCGCCCAGGCCGCGTCCTCGGCCGCGCCGCACCTGGCCGCCGCCTCGATGAGCTCGGGCAGCAGCTCGATCTCCGACGGCATGCCCTCATGTGACGCGTTCAGCGCGTGCCTGAGCGCGGCCTGGTAGTTGCCAAGCCCTAGCTCGAGGATGGTCAGTGCGATCGCGGTGAAGCCTATGACAAACCCGTAGCCCGCCTGCGTGGCCTCGCGCAGCCGGGCCGCGGCCAGCGGCCGGACCGCCGCTTCCCTGCCTCGCCAGGCCAGCACCGCCAGCTCGCTGATCCCGGTCCTGAGATCGGCCGCGACCCCGGTCGCCTCGGCGAGTTCGCGCGCCTCGTCGGTCGTGGCCTCGGCGGCCGCGAAACGCCCCGCGAGCGTCTCCGAGTAGCTCAGCAGGCCAAGTGTCAGCGCGAGCCCAGCGGGAGAGCCGTGACTGCGCGCCTGCGATACCGCCCGGGAGCAGGAGGCGTACACCGCGGCGTCGTCAAGCAGCTGATAGGCGGCGATGGGCGCGATGAACGAGAAGCGCAGCTGCTCGCTGTCCGGTGCCTGCTGTGCCGCTGCCACCGCGATCGCCTCGCGGAGCCTGGCGATTCCCGCCTTGTCCTTGCGCTCGGCCAGGGCGGCGAATCCGTCGAGGGCGAGACGGGCGACGCTCGGGTCGGAATCCTCGGGGCGCGGTGTCCTGCGGACCACCTCGAGCACCTCGGCGGTGCCCGCGCCCCTGGCGAAGCGCCCCGCGGCCAGGGCCGCCTCGAACGCTTCGAGCAGCGTGTCCCACGCCTGGCCTGGATGAAGCGGCTGCAGGTCCCTTGCCGCGTCGAGCAGGATGGCGCAGGCTTCTACCGGCTTGCCCAGCACGACGTGCACGGTTCCCTGCAGTCGTTTCGCCTGCGCCCGCGCGAGCGGGTCGTCCAGATGGGGTTCCGCGCGCACCACCAGCGCCGCGGCGGCACCGGCATCGCCCGCGTTAAGCCTGGCGTTGGCCACTTCCAGGGTTCGCGCGGCGCGCCTGGCCGGGTCGGGAGTAAGCATGGCGGCGCGTTCGAGGAAGGCCGCGCATCCCGCCCAGTCGCCCCGGCCGCGGGCCCGGTCCGCCGACTGCGCTAGCTCGTCGGCGACCTCTTCGTCCGCGCCGCTGGTCGCCGCGGCCAGGTGCCATGCCCGGCGATCGAGATCATGCCCGGAGCCGCTGGCCACCGCGAGCGCCTCGTGCGCGCGCTTGCGCTCGCTCGCCGCGGCACCGTAGTAGACGGCCGAGCGAAGCAGGGGATGGACGAAGGACATGTGCGGCTCGAACCGGAGGATCCGCTCAAGTCCCATGGTGTCCCCGGCGTCGGCCCCGACCCCCAGCTGCTCGGCCGCCTTCCAGATGAACTCGGGCTCCCCTGACGGCTCCGCCGCGGCGAGCAGCAGCAGGGTCCTGGCGGCCGGCGGAAACGCCTGAACGCGGCGCAAGAGGGCCGACTCAAGCCGGTCACCGACACGCAGCGGCTCGGGCAGGGGCAGCGTGCCGTCAAGTTCGGCCGCCGACAGCCAGCGGCCTAGCTCGGTCAGCGCCTGCGGGTGGCCGCCGGTCGCCGCCAGGATCCGTCGCGCCACCCCTGGATGCACCGGGCGTCCGGCGGCGCCCGCGAGCAGTTCCCGCGCTACCTCGTCCGGCAGGCCGGCCAGCCGCAGCTCAGCGAGCCCGTCGAACGCTGCCGCCTGCTCGTCCTCGTCGCTTACCGCGAAGAGCATCGCCACCGCCGCGTTGGACAGCCGGCGCGCGACAAACCCCAGCGCGTCGATGGACGCCTTGTCCAGCCACTGCGCGTCGTCGATGACACATAGCACCGGCTGTTCCGCGGCCGCCTCGGTGATCATCGTCAGCGCGGCGGCCCCGGCGAGGAACCTGTCCGGTGGCGTGGCCGTGGCAAGACCGAACGCCGACGCCAGTGCTTCCCGCTGCGGCGCTGGCAGCCGCCCAAGCGATCCGAGGAACGGGACGAGCAGCTGGTGCAGGGCGGCGAAGGGGAGCTCGGTCTCGGACTGAACCCCGGTCACCTGCACGACACGCATGTCCGGGGCGGCGGACGCGGCATGCCGCAAGAGGGCCGTCTTGCCGACGCCCGGCTCGCCGCACAGCACGAGGACGCCGCTTGATCCGCCACAGGCCGCCGCAAGCAGGCGGTCGAGTGTCGCGCACTCCTCGGTGCGCCCCATCATCGGATGGGGTCCCCTACCCACCCACATATGACTCCACCGTAATGTCAACAATCATTCAGATCGTCCAGTTCTGCGCCCTGGATCGCTGATATCGAGACGAAGTTGGTTTACCCGCTACAGGCCAGCTGCCTCCTGCGCTGCGCAGACTCTCCCGTGCAGAGGCGGGTACAGAAGATCCGTACCCGCCTAGTCGATCCGCATGTAATCAGTTTCCGTTACGGCCCCCGGGAACGCGTAACCCCTCCCTCGCGTGACCCGCGTCACCTCATTCGGCCTCGACCTCGCGCAGGTTCGCCTTGGCCAGTTCGACGATCTCGGATGCGTCACCGGACAGGATGGTCCGGCTGGCGAACAGGCTGAAGCCCTTGACCTGCTCGTAGGTCAGCTTCGGCGGCAGCGAGAGCTCCCGGCGGACGACGCGGACGTCCACCAGGGCCGGGCCGTCGTGCGCGAACGCCGCGCGCAGCGCACCCTCGAGATCACCAGCCGTCTCCACCTGCTGGCCGAACAGGCCGACGGCCGTGGCGACGGCGGCGAAGTCCGGGTTGTCAAGGTCCGTGCCCCAGTTGGGGACACCGGCCTCCATCATCTCCAGCTCGACGAAGCCAAGCGAGGCGTTGTTGAACACCACGATCTTCACCGGCAGCTTCAGCTGCCGCAGGGTGAGGAGCTCACCGAAGAGCATGGACAGACCGCCGTCACCGGACATGGCGATGACCTGCCGGCCTGGCTGGGTCGCCTGGGCGCCGATCGCGTGCGGCAGGGCGCTGGCCATCGTGCCGTGGTTGAACGATCCGATCAGCCGGCGGGCCCCGTTCATCCGCAGGTAGCGGGCCGCCCAGATGCACGCCGTCCCCACGTCGACGGTGAACACCGCGTCTTCGGCCGCGAGGCGGTCGATCGTGGCGGCGACGAACTGCGGGTGCAGCGGGCCGCTGCCGTGGCCTGGTTCTGCGAGCTTGTCCAGTCGGCCTCGGGCCCGCCGGTAGTGGGCGGTCATCCGGTCCAGGTGCGATGCGTCGGACTTGGGCGTGATCAGCGGCAGCAGTGCATCGATCGTGTCCTTGACCGTGCCCACCAGCGGCACTTCGACCGGGACCCGGCGGCCGATCCGCTCCCCTCGCACGTCGACCTGGATCACCGGCACCCCTTCCGGCAGGAAGGGCCGGTACGGGAAGTCGGTGCCGAGCATCACCAGTGCCTCGCAGTGCTCCATCGCCCGGTAGCCGGAGGAGAACCCGATCAGCCCGGTCATCCCGACGTCATAGGGGTTGTCGTACTCGATGAACTCCTTGCCGCGGAACGCGTGCAGTACGGGGGCCTTGAGCGCGCCGGCGAAGCGCAGCAGTTGATCGTGCGCTCCGGCACAGCCGGCCCCGGCCAGGATCGTGACCCGGCCGACGGAGTTGAGCACCCCAGCGGCCGCCTCCAGAGACTCCCGGTCAGGCACCACCACCGGGATGACCGGCCGGATGGCCGCCGGCGTGTGGTCCGGCACGTCGTCGAAGAAGATCTCGCCGGGCACGACGATGACCGCGACGCCGCGCCGCTCGACGGCCGCGCGCATCGCGATGCGCAGCAGCCGCGGCATCTGGGCGGGCACGCTGACCAGCTCGCAGTAGACGCTGCACTCGCGGAACAGCTGCTGCGGATGGGTCTCCTGGAAGTAGTGTCCGCCGATCTCCGCCGACGGGATGTGCGCGGCGATCGCAAGCACCGGAACCCCGCTGCGGTTGGCGTCGAACAGCCCGTTGATGAGATGCAGGTTGCCTGGTCCGCAGCTGGCCGCGCACACGGCGATTTCCCCTGTTATCGCCGCTTCCGCGGCCGCCGCGAACGCGGCGGCCTCCTCGTGCCGCACGTGCTCCCAGGCGATGCCGCCGTCCCGGCGCAAGGCATCGGTGAACCCGTTCAGCGAGTCTCCGGGGATCCCGTATACCCGCCGCACGTCCGACGCCTTCAGCGTCGCTACGATCGCTTCGGCCACTGTCGCGCTCATCTCGCGCTCCCTCCTGCGCGTCCTTCGCTGTAGATGGAAAGGATGTCCCAGATCGCCCGGTTGCCCGGCGTCGGCACGCCAAGCCGGGCCCCGCGCTGCACCACGTCGCCGCTGAGCCAGTCAACCTCGAGCCGGTTGCCCTGTTCGAGGTCGTGGTACATCGACGACGTCATGGTGGCGGGCAGCTGGTCGATGAAACCGAGCCGCTCGTCGGCGTAGTCGTCGGGCAGCGGCACCCCCTGGGCCTGGCCGACCTGCACGACCTCGCTGAGGACGTCGTGCAGGAAGGCACGCGAGCGCGGATGGCCGCGGATCGGGCCGATGGCCGAGCGCGCCAGGCTGGTGGTGCCGGAGATCGCGACGAGGAAGACGAACTTCTGCCAGACCGTCTGCTCGATCTGGTCGCTGATCTCGGCGTCGATGCCGCTGTCGGCGCAGGCGTCGTGGAACTGTCGCACGCGCGGCGACGTCGAGCCGTCGTACTCGCCGAACACCAGCCTCGCCATCGGGCCGGAATGCCGGATGAGCCCCGGGGCGGCGATGGTGGCGGCGATATAGCACACGCCGCCGATGATGTGCTCCTCTCCCAGGGCCTGTTGCAGGATGTCGTCCTTCACCACGCTGTTCTGGAACGACACCACGGCGGTCTGCACCCCGAGCAGCGGCTTGACGGCCTCGGCCGCCTCCAGCGTGTCCCACAGCTTCACGGTGAACAGAACCAGGTCGACGGGGCCGATGGCGGACGGCTCGTCGGTGACCGTGACGTCCGGCAGGTGCACGTCGCCAAGCGGGCTCTCCAACCGCAGCCCGTCGGTGCGCAGCGCCTCGAGTTGCCGGCCGCGGGCTACGAACGCCACGTCGTGACCCGCCTGAGCCAGCCGCGCACCGAAATAGCCGCCCACCGCGCCGGCGGCCATCACCGCGATCCGCAAAGCAGCCTCCCCTTCAGGTGGAGCCCCCGATGAGCTCCGGCCGGGCCGCGGAGCGGATCATGGCGGCAGCCTTGTCAACATCGCCCGCCGGTGCCGGTCCAAGCGCGGCGGCGGGCGCAGCGGAGGCGATCCCGGCAGCGGTGGACGTGGCCATGGACGTGCGTTCTGCTCATGCCTGCACACGATCAGTTCTGGGCCGCCATCGACCAGCGCGTCGTAGACCTCGTCGACCTTGGCGCCAGGGGTGCCGAAGATGTAGCGGACACCGTGCGCTCACGTGCCACTGTCATTTGCATTTCCCCCGAATAGGAGCTTCGGCTCCTGTTGAAGTCAAGTGCTGAGCCGGGTCTTGAAATCGACTCTTGAAATCGAGCGTTGAAACAGGCCTCTTTTCAGGCAGACGAATGCCGCCGTAGTCAGAAGAATTTAACCGGTCCCATATGCGGTGTCCCCGGTGGCACGCCGCGCGGCGTTGCCGCCGCCCCGCTGGCGCCCTGGCTAACCTCCACCAGACCTTAAGTTCCACTTATGCGCAACGTCAACCCGGGAATATTGCGGCCAAAGAGGACATGTCGGGGTATGCCAGCGAAGTTTTACCTGATCTTTAGCAACACGCAAAGGCGATGAAATTCAGGCTCCGCCTTGGTGTTTCGTGACCCCGTTCGGGTCCGATGCGGCTTGCTGCATGGCCGGCTTCATGGTGCCCGGCGGCGGCACGCCGCACCCGGCGACATTGGGAGCGTGCTCCGCGCTGATCACGATGCCGCCGACCATCACAAGCAGCGCCACGACCTCGCCGACGATCGCCGCGGGGGTCGACCGCACGGCCACCTTCAGCCACACGATCCCGAGGAGGATGGAGACGACCGGGTCGGCCGCCGTGATGATCGCCTGGACCGGCGCGAGGAACGTGCCCTCCTGGAAGGCGTTCTGGTTAAGCAGGAACCCGAGCGGGCCGGTGATGAGAAGGATGTAGATCGGCCAGTCGCCGAACAGCACGGCCGGCCCGTGGCCGACCTCCGCCGTCACGAGCTTGATGGTGAAGGCCGCGACCCCGTAGCAGAGGCCGCAGCCGAGCGCGAGGGCCAGTGGCCGCAGGTTCTGCTTCTTGCTCGCCACGATGAGGCAGCCGCCGAGGATCACGACAAGCGCGATCGCGAGCGGCGGCAGTGCGCTGAGGCTGGCGTGGGTCACACCGCCAGACGGCTGACCGATGGCGAGGAATCCGGCCACGCCGACCGACACGGCCGCGGCCCCGCCGAACAGAACCAGGTCCCCGCCTCTGCCGCCGGGTCCCGGGGTGTGCGACCGCTGCCGCAGTTGCCGGGCGATTACCACCGCGAAGACCAGGTCGAACACCAGCAGCGGCTGCACGATCGCGAGGCTGCCGAAGCTGAGCGCGACCACCTGCAGTCCGAAACCCACGATGTTGGCGGCGATGGCGACCAGCCACAGCGGCTGGCGGGCCAGGTCGACGAAGATCTTGGGCGACAGCGCCTGGTGCTCCTGGATCTTCTTGGTGCTGAGCTGGTCGGCGACGGCCGATATGCCAAGAAATAGCGCGCCGCCTAGGGCCGCTGCCGCTGCGATCGATGTGGAAGACAAAAGGCTACCTGTCCTTGAAGCACAGCCCGATGCCGAGCCTGCGCAGCTCAGACCGCAGCCACAGGGCGGACACGCCGGCCCCCGCGGCGATGATCACGATGGTCAGGCCGGCCCAGATCGGAACGTAGGTGACGGGGGGCACCGCGACCAGCAGTGCCCCGAGGAAGATCGCCAGCAGCAGGAAGATACCGGCCCAGAGCAGGGTCACCCGCTGGAAGAACCGGTGCAGTCGCGCGCGGTGAGCTTCCGGGGCGCGCAGCCCGATCACCTCGGCGGCCAGCCGTTCGGCGAGCGGCCGGTGTCCCCGCGCGGAGCGGGCGAATACGATGGCCAGCCCGAGGTTCGCGAGCGGGAAGTGGATAAGGAAGATCAGCAGGTTCCCGGTGACGGCCGCGAGCACGGCCTGCACGGTGAGCACGATGAGGGCGATCGCGAGCAGGCCAGGGATGGATCCGGTGGCGACCTTGCGGGCTACCGCGGTGATCCACACCACAGCGAGCATCGCGAGCAGTCCGGCGGTGCGTCCCCACAACCACGCGGCGAGTGCGTAAGCGCCAAGCGGAAGCCCGAAGGATTCCGCCAGGTTCCAGCTCGTGGTGCGCGCCAACTGCACCGGCCGGGGTAGCTCCAGCGTCTCGCCCATGGCCGTCACTGGGGTTAGGTCCCTGGCAGAGAGGCCGCACGCGCGTCAAGTGCCGGACTTTCGCTGCGTGCTTGTGTGGACGAACCGCGTGGGTGCATGGACGAACAGCTCCCTTCTGTTCGGCGCTGCCACCGGCGTTTGCGCCGGAGGCGGCAACAGGTAACTGGCCTCCCTCATGTGCTCCGCGTACTGGCGATCTGCGTTGTATACCCGGTCGAACTTCCAAATCATCCTCGCGAAGTTGGTTTGTCCCCGCATGAGCTGGCGGGCGACGATCCCGGTGGTCTTGGCGAGCGCGGCCACCCCCAGGTGCTTGCGGGCCAGCACCGCCTGGGTCTTGACCAGCTCTTCGTAGAACCGGTGCAGCGGCAGCCGGGTGGGAAGCACCGCGTGCTGCACGTCGAAGAGGCGGTAATCCAGCGTCGTCAGCCGGCGGGATTCGGTGAGCCAGGTCTCGGTCCCCGGGTACGGGGTCTGGACTGTAATGTTGACGATCTCCGGTACGCTCATCGCCCACTCGCGGACGAAAGCGAAGCGAGCCTCGTCCCAGTCCGGATCGGCGATGATGTTGATCGCCACGGACAGGCCCATGGACCGGGCTATCTCCAGCGCCTTGTTGTTGATCTTCGGCGTGGTGCGCTTGCGGAACGCCGTCAGTCCCTCCTCGTCAAGGGCCTCAAGCCCGAGGAACATGTAGTTGAGCCCGAGCCGCCGCCAGCGGCGGAACACCTCCTCATTGCGGATCAGCACGTCGCAGCGGGTCTCCAGGTAGTACTGCTTGCTCACCTTGCGCTGCTCAAGCTGCCGCGCGATCTCGTCGCCCTCCTCGGCCTTGATGAAGGCCACGTCATCGACGATGAAGACGCCCGGCTCGTCGATGCGGGCCATGTCCTCGGCCGCGGCCTCCGGCGACAACCTGCGGTAGCTGCGGCCGTAGAACGTCCAGGCGCTGCAGAACGAGCAATCCCAGGGGCAGCCGCGGGTGAACTCGATCGACGCCGCCGGGTCCATCACCCCGATGAAGTACTTGTTGCGGCGTCCGCCGAGCTGCCGGGCGGGCAGGTGGTCATCCAGGCTGTGCACCATCTTCGGTGCCGGGCCCGTCCCGTCCCTGGTGACCGCCCCCGGCACCTCGGCCAGCGCCCGGTCCGGCGCGGCGGCCAGCAGCGCGGGCGCGCTGCTCTCGCCCTCGCCTTTGAGCACGGTGTCGATGGCCCCGTCCGCCTGCGCGAGCACGTGCTCCGCGATGAACGACACGCTGTGGCCGCCGACGAACACGGTGCAACCGGGAAGCACCGATTTCACCCATTTGCCTAGATCCACCACCTCGGGCACGTTGGCCAGATAGTTCAGGCTGAACCCGACCGCCTCCGGCCGGAACTCCATCACCTGGCGCTCGAGGTGCTCCTTCGGGTAGACCTGCAGGTCGACAAGGCGGACGTCATGGCCGTCGGCGAGCAGCGCGGCGGCCACCCGCTCCAGGCCGAGCGGTTCGAGCCGCAGGAATATCTCCGAGTACATCAGCGCGCTCGGATGGACGAGCAGGACGCGCATCAGGCTGTCTCTCTCGTGCGGGCCCGGCGGTTGAGGAAGCGGACGAACTCGCCGCCCTCACGCAGCCGCCGGGCGGCCATATCCGGCTGGCGGAACATCTCCGCCGACATCTCGGCGAGCTTCCCCGCCCGGAAGTAGAAGCGCCGGTAGAAGTCGTCGACCGACTTGAGAATCTCGGTGTGCCCCAGGTGCGGATAGGACAGGGCGGCCAGCTGGGTGCCGTCCTGGCCGACGAGCTGCGCCCCGTCGTCGTCCTCGGGAAGCCAGCCGTTCTCCATCGCCTGCCGGTACAGTTCGGTACCCGGGTAGGGCGCCGCGACCGACACCTGCAGGCTGTGCGGGTTGACCTCCCTGGCGAAACGGATCGTCTCCTGGATCGTCTCCCTGGTCTCGCCGGGCAGGCCGAGGATGAACGTGCCGTGCACGGTGATGCCGAGCTCGTGGCAGTCGGCGGCGAAGCGCCGCGCGCGTTCCACGCGCAGGCCTTTCTTGATGTTGATCAGGATCTGCTGGTTGCCGGACTCGTAGCCGACGAGCAGCAGCCGCAGCCCGTTGTCCCGCAGCACCTGCAGGGTCTCGCGCGGCACGTTGGCCTTGGCGTTGCACGACCACGTGATGCCCAGCTTGCCGAGCCCGCGGGCGACCTCCTCCGCCCTGACCCGGTCATCGGTGAAGGTGTCGTCGTCGAAGAACAGTTCCTTCATCTGCGGGAACAGCTCGCGGGCGAGGGCGGCCTCGTCAAGCACGCTGGCCACGCTGCGGGTCCGGTACCGGTGACCGCCGACTGTCTGCGGCCACAGGCAGAACGTGCACCGGGACCGGCAGCCCCGCCCGGTGTACAGCGACACGTACGGGTGGCGCAGGTAGCCGATGTAGTAGTCCTCGATCCGCAGGTCCCGCTTGTACACAGGAAGAACGTGCGGCAGCCGGTCCATGTCGGTGAGCAGTTCCCTGTCGGCGTTGTGCACGACCGAGCCGTCGCGGTCCCGGTAGCTGACGCCGTCCACGTCGGCGAGCGGCCGGCCCTCGGCCACCTCGGCGATCGTGAAGTCGAACTCCTCGCGCGCTACGAAGTCGATCGCGGTTGACGCCTGCAGCGAGCGTTCCGGCTGCACCGCGACCTTGGCACCGACGAAGCCGGCGAGCAGGCCCGGGTTCTCCGCCTTGAACGCCTCGGCGATCTTCACGTCGCCGGCGAAGGTGGGCGAGCTCGTGTGCAGGACCAGCAGGTCGTGGCCGCGGGCAAGCGGCAGGATGTCCGCCAGGGTCAGGCCGGCCGGCGGAGCGTCCACGAGCTTGCTGTCAGGAACGAGGGCGGCGGGCTGCGCCAGCCAGGTCGGGTACCAGTAGGACCGGATCTCCCGCCTGGCCTGGTACCTGGCGCCGGCCCCGCCGTCAAACCCTTCGTAAGAGGGCGGATTGAGGAACAGCGTACGGAGCATGGGAGCTTGCTTCCTTTCCCGCAGGTTGCAGGTCAACACCGATCCGCCCCAGGGCGGCCGTGAAGGCGGGCTCCCAGCGCGGCACCGGACTCATCGCGGGACGCGGCTGGCGGCTGGCTTGCTCGCGCAGGGAGAGCACGCTGGCGGTCACCCCGCCCGGAGTGCACACGCACGCGTCGGCGCCGCCGAGTTCCAGTTCGTGCGACAGGTTGTCCCGTCCATGACCTGGCATGACGTCCATAAGAAGAAGATGGCGCCCGATCACGCGCGCCTCGGCGCACGTGTTGGCACCGGGCAGGGCCACCACGACGTCGGCGGCGGCCATCAGTTCAGGCACCCTGTCGGTGAAGCCGAAGGGAGTGATCAAGGGTGTGCGCGTGGCCAGGTCCCGCATCGCACCCTCGATCCTGCGGTCCCTGCCCGCCACGGCAAGCACGTGCACCCCGGCGTCGGCCAGCGCGGAGACGCTCTCCGCCAGCGGGCCGAATCCCCAGCCGCTGTCGATCACCAGCACGCAGTAGGCGTCGGGCGTGACCCCGAGCGCGGCCCTCGCCTGCTCCTGTGACGGCGCCCGGTAGAACTCCGGGCGCACCGGTGGCGGTATGACCGCCACCGGTGCCCGCGGGTAATAGCGCCGGACCGATGCGGCGGCCGCGGCCGAGGTAACCAGGAACAGGTCGGTTCCCTCCGCGACCCAGAGCCTGTGCACCGCGACGTCCGTGCACAGCACCACCGTGCGCAGCCAGGGCATCTCGGCCTTGAGCCTGGCGGCCGCGGACGCGCCGGTGGCGAACACGCTGAGCACCACATCGGCGGGCTGCCGGTCCAGGTCGGCCCGCAGCGCGGGCAGCATGCTCGCGGTGGACGCCCGGTCCATCCACTCGGCGAGCCGGCTTCCTGTCCGCAGGTGCGCGAAGTGCAGCCCGTCGTACAGCCCGGGCATGGTGACCATGCGGTTGAACACCCGGGCCCCCGTGCCGCCTCGCCAGCGCCCGAGCATGGCAATACTGTCCAGACGGCGGGTGCGCCATCCGGACTGCTCGAAGACCTCGGCACAGCAGCGGGCCATCATCTCGTGGCCCAGCCCATGCGGCCCTGCCAGCAGCACGGCCTCCGTCACGTTACCTCCAACGACGAACCCGGCCCCGGACGGCATACTCCGTGGCCGGGCACGGCGGCGGGCTAGTCTGGCAGCCCGTGCTCGGGGATCTTCTCGCTTTAGTGCAGTTCCTCCACTACCCAGTCGACCAAGACGGCGACCAGGCAGGCGCAGGCACCAAGCAGCAGGCCGATCCGTGCCTCTTTACCCATGACGTCCCCCTTCCTCATGTGACGGGCCACAGGCGAGCGGACCCGCCACTGGCTACCATGCCTCCAGACTGTCAACCCCCCCGCCGGCTCGCGTCCCCATATCTGGTAGTCCACCGCGGCGGCGGCCCTCCCCGTCACGTGACGGCCTGCTGGTTCGCGCGCACCAGCGGGGTGTCGACGAGGTGCTCGGCGAGGAACCACGACTGCAGTTCACCGGTGCGGATGACATCGGAGACCAGGAGGTCGTTGCTGCCGTCATCGCCTTGCTCCATGACCTTGGCCGCGTCCTGGTGAGCGTGGGTCAGGATCGTCTCGTGCGCCTCGAGCAGCCGGGACAGCATGGCCGGTACCTCTTCGGCGCCGTCCGGAGGCCGGGGCAGGCAGGTGAGCTCGGCCACGTGCCGCGGGTCGCCGACCGCCACGCCGCCCAGGGTCTGGATCCGCTCGGCGATCTCGTCGACCAGCGTGAGCTGCTCCGCGGCGTGCTTGTCGAGCAGCAGGTGCAGTTGGTAGAACGTCGGCCCGCGCATCAGCCAGTGATGCTTCTTGTAGAGGGAGTACAGGATCTGGGTGTCGGCGAGCACGTGGTTGAGCTGCTGGCAGGAAAGCATCCGCGCGTCGTACGACAGCGCGATCGGGAACAGGCGTACCGTGCCGAACTCCTGCACCTGTTTGCCATGCTGATGCAGCCACGGCTGGGATGACTCTGTGCCCGTTTTCGCCTCCCTGGACGACCGTGCGGGCGGAACGGGAGACTGCGCGCCTGTGTCCCGGTGCCTGGGCGAACGAGGAGCCATGGCCGGCCTACCTTCCCGGGGCCGTCGGGCCCGCGCTGGCGACGCGAGCGCCGAGAGCGGGGCCGGCCGGGCCGACGGTTAGCGCGTGCTCGTCACTGGGCACCGGGATGCCGGCCTCGGTCGTCGTGTTGGGTGATCGGTCACTCATTCCATGTTCTCCCGATCCTTTTCCTGTAGGTCTTCTGCAAGGCATGGCCGAACAGGCGCTGCCGGGAAGCGGACCACATGCGCGCGTTTTCATGGCGCGGCGCGCCCTGGCCCGGGGGCCGCGGCCGCCGGCCCCGCGCGGCGGTCCGGTCTCGGGCGCGGCCGCCCGCGGCAGCGACGGCGACGGGCTGCAGCGACGTTTCCTGATGGCCGCGACGCCGTGCCCGCGGCACCGGTGTGCCGCGGACGCGCCGGCCGCTGCCGGCAGGGCCGGCCTGGGTAAGTAATCAGCCGTATACCCTCCGTGCACGAGCATCACACGCGGGGCGGGCGGACCACGCGCTGACCTCGACGTCAGCGACGGCCGGATCAGCGTCCCTGACCTGCGCGCTTGCTAAGTTGACGATGGGACGGCAACCGCGGGGGAGGGGCCGCCATGGCAAGAAGCGGGGCAGCGTACCTCGTCAGGGACGAGAGCGC
>Ga0335074_10000754_pt1 | contig 44536 bp, 43 predicted proteins | sample Lox_Sample_23_FD_206715 | JGI IMG/M metagenome (GOLD analysis project Ga0335074, IMG submission 206715) | Soil microbial communities from Loxahatchee National Wildlife Refuge, Florida, United States - Lox_Sample_2.3 | ecosystem: Environmental > Terrestrial > Soil > Wetlands | place: USA...
GCATCCACGATCTGAAATATTCCCGTCACCCGGGCTTCGCTGCGCCCGGCGCGGAGCATGTTCTGCGGCGAGCGCAGTCCCAGCAGCAATTCCAATGCCCCGATCACCAGAGATTTGCCCGCCCCGGTTTGACCCGTAAAGCAATTCAGGCCACGGTCGAATTCCACCACCGCGTCCGCGATCACCGCGAGATTGGTTATATGCAATTCGCGCAACATCCGCCGCGATTCCTTCAAGTTCTGTCCGGCGACGCTATTGTAATCTCAATCCAATCCCAACAAATAAATGTTTTCCGCCCAGCGGCTTTGTTGCAGCGAATTCACCAGGCGCTCATCAGCGGTAACCATCTTGCATTCTTTGTGAACGGCCAGCGCCAGGTATGTGCAATCATATACGGTCCGCCGCGTTTGAATCGCCAGCGATAAGGCTTCTTCGAGAATCATATCGCTAGCCAGTATTTCCAACGGTGCGCGCAGGAACTGCCGAAGGATTTCCATGCTTTCACTTTTACTTAGCGCGCCATGAAGTTGTTGTTTCCAAATCACGTTGGCAAATTCCGCACGGATCAAATCGGGCGCCAGCAGATAATGTTTGCCGTCGAGTAAGCGTATTGCAGCTTGAGAATCTTTTTCCTTTAGAAGCCATTTTACTGCGACTGAGGCGTCGATAATCAGGTTCGTCACCGTCTTCGGTCCTCGCGCAAAAGTCGGGCGCTGTCAGCGAATTTTCTGTTGTTCAGCTTTCGCTGCCAATGGTGCGAAAGATCGGCAAACTCGGCATAAGAAAGCCCCGCAGCCTGCTCCAGGGCGTCTTTGGCTTCCTTTTGCAATGATCGACCATTACGTTTAGCTTTGTCCTTGAGACGATGCAGTATTTTTCTGTCCAGTCCTCGTATCAGAATATCGGGCATGACGTATCTCCTGATCAGCAATCAACAGCAATGATAGCAGAATGATAGCATAATTGCAAGTAATGCCTTTTTAAGTTTATTTATGCGCCGTTTCTGGCGTGATGATAAATCACTCGCGCGTCAGGATCAGGCCTTTGCTGTTTTGGTGCAGTCGATAGGTATGTCGCAACCCATGCTGCCGGACGATATAAGGCAGTTTAAGCGACCGGATCTCGCTGCCCAGAAGCCGGGATTTTATCCGCGGCCCGCCGCCCGATTTCCGCGTTTCCGTCGCCGCCTGCCTGAGTTCCGCCAGGCTCGCAACGCTCAGCGCCCGATCCGGCGCGGCGAATCCGGCCAGTTTATCCCGCACCGCAAATACTGCTGGAGTAATTGGATTCTTTAATAACATGGGCGCCAGGAGTGTGGCGACGTGTTGACCATCCGGACGGCAAACATAAATCCACTCCGGCGCCAGCGAATCAAAACCATAAAGATTATCCTCTCCGTCGGCGTACCAGATCGCGCCGGTGGGATAATCTTTTCCCGGCTTCCATAAATCAGCCTTTCCCGCCGGTGAAATCTGGAAAACAAGAGTTCGCCAGCCGCTTTTTGACGCGGCGCGTTTGCCACTTTCTCCCAGCAAAATCGTGACGATCACGGTGTCGTTGGAAAGTTCCACCACTCTGATGGCCAAAGGAACTTTGTGTCCAGCGCCTTTAGGCGCCGGCAGTGCAACCGCATAAACAGATGAAGCGCGTAACATAGGCGTGAATATTATTCACACCGCCCCACTAATCAAGATTTTTTATTAGCTTTTGGAGAAATTGCCGAGATCAGACTCCGGAAGTTTCCTGCTGCACTTGATGCTCTTGCCTTGCTTCGATTGCCGCCAGTTTTGCCGGACGCCATACGCGGAAATATTGTGATATGAAATAAGTGCCCCCGACAAAAAGGGCCGCGCCTAATTGCGTCAACAAACCTTCCCAATTCGGGTATGTGGCGAACCAGTTACCGATCCAGCCGTTGCCATTATTACCATTAAACCAGCTTGTATTATTGAGCCAACTCAAAGAAGCCGGTAAAGCGCCGCCGATGTCGTGTGTTGGAATCCAGTTGGCTTGTTGCATTTCGTAGATGCTCTCGCCCACCATGACCAGCATCGTGCCGCTGATCATCACGCCGGTAAGGATCAGCATTTTCCGATACGGCAAACGGTAGTGAGCCACAAAAGTCAGAAAGGCGACTACTGCCGTCAGGCTCAGGCCGATCACTACGCCCGCCAGAACTACGCCGGGATGATCGTGCGCCCGCAGCCGCCACGATTGAAGCATAATCGCCACTTCAAATCCTTCACGATAAACCGAAGTGAAGCCAATGGTCACCAGACCCCAGTAAATTCCCATTTTGGTGTTGCCGACGGTTTGCGTCAGATCGCGCTGCTTCCGATTGTGATGAGAAATCCAGCCGGTCCAGTAAATTTTATGAAAGAACCAGTTCATGATCACCATCAGCACCACCACAGCCAGCAGTCCGGTGGCCGCCTGAATGTTCAGCGCATCGGCGCTGTTGTTGGCGTTGATGTCGGCAAGAATCGCCACCATTGAAAAGTAAGTAACTACGGTGGCCAGGAAGGAAATACTTGACCCAATCGCCACCGGTTTCCAGTAATTGCGATTCGTACGCATGATGCCGGCGGTCAGTGCCGCAAGCACCAGGATGGCTTCCAGGCCCTCGCGAAAAACCAGGATGCCGGCGTTGATCATCACGGAGATCGGGTTGAGCGACTTGGAGGCTGGATCATTTGGATCAGGCGGGTTGCCGGCGGCAGTAACGCCCTGCCAGACCAGAATGCCCAGGATAAGCAGAGCGGCGGCGATAGCCAAAGCATATATAAAAGTTTTTACGTTCTTCTTCATATTCCGAAGCGGAATAGTATCATGAACAGCAGCCAGACTCTGATCGAAGGTGTTGGGCAAAGAACTACTTTTGGCAAGCATCAGGGTAGCTCCTTCTTCTTTTTACCGAAAACATCCGTCGGAAGATAATCATTTCAAACCAGATTTAGGCTACCGGCGTTGAGACTCAGTGTCAAGTAGCTGCTGTCTTGAAACCCAGTCTCAACTAGTTTAGCATGTCATACCTATGGTTAAAACGAAGAAAATGGCCTAATAGAACAACGTTTTGAGAATATTTTTTGTGGTAACCACCATTAAAGATGCTTTGAATAGACTTGACAAAAAAATAATATGACATATGAAATTGCGCTCAGGGGCTTAACTTGCAATTACCCCCCCAGTGTAAATATATGACCACATTTTTAACGTACTCGAAGGTGTTACCATGACCCAGTCTATCAGATCTAAAAGTGTTGCGATTTTAACCGCCGCCGCCATTGGCGGTCTTGTCGCAGGAGCCACGGTTAAACCAGCTCAAGCCTCCAGCATCGCGGGTATCTCGGCGCATGCCATAGCGACTACGGCGCCGACAACAGAACCAAATAGCTGCAGCAGCAAAAATGGTTGCCAGGGTAAATAAACCGCCTTGCTATATTCCGCTATCGCGTTTCGTAGTCGTGTGTTCTCGGTCACCTACGCTCTGTTAACAATCGCGCTTTGGAAAAGTGGGCTTGCAACCACAAGTATAACAAAGTATAACATTGGCCGTTGGCCCCTTCGTCAAGGCGCCGATTCTTAAGGAAAGGAAATTAACATGGACTACTCCGCAGCCGCCGAACAGACACCGCCCCCGGCTTTTGTACAGACTTTGTCCGCCGACGACACAACCACAGCGCCGGCAACCACTGCCGCGGCAACGTCTGCATCCGCATCCGGCGCTTCAACACCGGATTATTCCAATAACCTCACCGGCGACTGGTTCGGCCTGAGACCCCAGTTGCAAAACGCCGGCATCACCTTCGGCGGCTTCCTGGATACTGACGGGTCGTGGTGTTTCTCCGGAGGCAGGTCGACTTCAACTTCCGCCTATCGAACGCTGCTGAACCTTAACGTCAGCTTCGATTTGAATCAGCTCTTTGGTTTGCAGGGCGGCACATTTTATGCGAGCTATGAAGGGTTTTTCGGCCAGAATGGCAGCGTCACTCAAGTCGGTTCGCTGCAGCCCTTTGACAATAACGACGCTCCGCGCTTTAGCGAAGTGTATGAACTTTATTACAATCAGTTTCTCGGCAACCAGCAGTCGCCGCTTCTTCAGCTTCGCGTGGGCCGACAGGATGCGATCGATTTTTTCAGCAATCCGCCTGATGCTGGGATGTTCATCAATTCGTCACCGACGGCGTTTCCCACCATTATTGGTTCGAGTCTGTATCCCAATTCGGCGCCAGGAATCGTCGCCGTTCTGTTTCCCACGCCTCCGGGCGGCAGTCCTCCGCCGCTGACGTTGAAATTTGGCGCTTATTACTTCGACCGAATGTATCCCTCGGCGTTCGACGCGGTCTGGAACACGCTTGAACCGGCCAATCTACCGGCGGGCACATTTTTGATCGGTGAAGCCGATTACAACTGGCAGATTAATAACAGCCTGCCTGGCGTGTTGGCCGGCGGCTACTCATGGCGCACGGGAGATCTTCCCACGCTCAACGGATCCACGCAGTCCGGAGCAGGAAGTGGGTATATCTATATTGATCAAACGTTGTGGAATAACGCCCAGAACCAGAGCATCGCCGCGTTCGAAGTTCTGTCCGCCGGTGATCGGAATGTAAGCGCCATCGATTATTCGTCGCTGGGCGGTCTATTGGGAACAGGCCTTGTGCCGACGCGACCAAACGATCAGGTGGGTTTTGGATATGACTGGGCGCACGTGAGTTCGCAGGCCGATCTGCCCAAACCATATGAATTGGCGCTGGAAGGTTTTTACGCCCTCAATCTGGGTCATGGCATTACCGTTCAGCCTGATCTGCAATATTTCGTTAACACCGGCGGCGGAGTATATCCTGATGCACTGGTGGGACTTGTGCGCCTGAGCCTGAATTTTTAGACGTTCGCGCCTCGGTCTCCCGGGCGTATTGGTGGAAGGCTTCCATAAGCTGTTGCGTCACCGGCCCGACCTTTCCGCCGCCGATTTTTTGCTTGTCCACGCTGGTCACCGGCACCACTTCCGCCCCGGTGCCGGTAAGGAAACATTCATCCGCGGCCAGCAGATCCTCAGGCGTGATGTTTTGTTTACGCACCTTTATTCCCGCCACCTGCGCTAGCTCAATCACCACGGCGCGTGTGATCCCCAGCAGAATGTCGCTGTCGTCCGGCGGCGTAAGAAGTTCCCCGTTTTTGACAATAAAAATATTGACTGCGGTGCATTCGCAGATAAATCCTTTGTGGTTCCTCATCACCGCTTCGGACACGCCGGCTTCGATGGCTTCCCACTTGGCCATAATATTATTCAGGTAATTCAGGCTTTTAACGCGCGCCGGCAGCGCCGCGGATGGCGTACGAATCGTTTTGGCGATGATGATCGCCATGCCCGAATGGTATAACTCCGCCGGATAAAGCTCGATGGCATCGGCGATGATGATCATCGACGGCTGCTTGCACCCCACCGGCGAAACGCCCAACGGCCCGATGCCGCGCGTGATTAAAAGCCGAATATAGCTGTCCTTAAGGCCATTGGCCTGGAGCGTTTTTGCCATGGCCTGGGAAATCTGCTCCGACGTGTATGGCACGTTCAGTCGTATGGCATGCGCCGAATCCATAAGACGCTGTAGATGATCCTGTTCGCGGAAAACCCGCTCGTTGTACTGGCGGATTCCCTCAAATACGCCATCGCCATACAAAAGCCCGTGGTCAAAAACGTTCAGGCGAGCGTCCTGACGCTTTACCAGCTCTCCGTCAATCCAGATCAGTTTTTCCATTTGTCCGGTTCCCATCCTGCAAAATATGTGCAGGGTCAAATAGTCTATGCCATCCAGCCCTCATAGGGAATAGTATCAAAGCCCCGGCATTTCTTGCCGGGTTTTTGAAAATTGTAATCTGACATCTGAAAACTGTGGCTCCGCCGCCCTTTTTGCGTTCCCTTTCCAGCCCAACTAAAATGAACACTCTTGACCCACGTTTAGAGGGCCTTTATTGCGCGTCGCCATCTGTCAGCCTGTTTTACCCCGCTATCGCCTGCCTCTTTTTGAATTACTCGGCGCTCAGCCGGAAATCGAGCTCACCGTATATGCCGGTCAAAGCGAGGGAAGCCTGGAATCCGTTTTTCAGGGCGAACATTTCCGTGCCCTTGCCGCGCCGGTCAAAACCATCCGCACCCTGCGCGGCTACGAACTCCGCTGGCAGTCCATGCGCTGGGAAGCGGTTAATTCTCGGCGCTATGACGTGGTCTATTTATCATGGGACATGCATTACATTGATCTGCCGCGCCACCTGCGGGCGGCGCGCGAACAGGATATACCGATAATTCTCTGGGGGCACGGCTATTCGCGCTGGCGCAGGGGATTCAATGATTCGCTGCGCAACCGCTTCGGCCGTCGCGCCGACGCCGTGCTGCTCTACACGCGCACCATTGCCGAAAAATTGATCAACGAGGCCGGCTACTCGCGTTCGCAGGTGTTTGTGGCCCAGAACGCCCTGGATCAGCGACCCATCCAGGCGGCGCGCCAGGCATGGCTTAACGACCCCGACGGCCTGAAGGAATTCCAGCGGCAACATGTTTTGAACCCGGCGGCGACTATCGTGTTTGTCTCCCGCCTGGAGCCGGCCAATCGGACCGATCTGATCATTAAAGCCCTCCCCGCGCTGCGTAAAATGCATCCGTACGCCAAGGTTGTGATCGTCGGTAATGGATCGGACCGTAACCGGCTTGAACACATCACAGAACAACTCGGCCAGTCCAAACACGTCATCTTTACCGGCGCTATTCACGACGAAAACCAGCTCGCCCCCTGGATGCTTTCTTCCACGGCGTTCTGCTACCCGGACAACGTCGGCTTAAGCATGCTGCACGCTTTTGGCTACGGCGTGCCGGCGGTCATCAGCAATAAAACCGAAGCCCAAAACCCCGAAGTTGAAGCGCTGCAGGACAAGGTCAACGGACTTTTGTACCATCACCTGGATGTTCATGATATGGTTGAAAAATTGCTGTTGCTTTTGGACGATTCTTCTCTCCGCGCCCGCCTGAGCGCCGCGGCCCTGCAAACGGTCTTGGAAAAATACACGCTGGAAAATATGGTGCAGGGTTTTCTCGATTCGCTGCGCATCGTCGACGGCCAGATGCGGACCATCGAAATGCCCGCAGACGCACGAGTTAAGAGCTAAGAAGGGACTGGGAAGATGAATGTAGAGCAGCCTCTCCAGGCTGCTCAATACAGCAACAGGCTGGAGAGCCTGTTCTACAATATTTAAATACGAGGATATGTGAAGAAGAAACTAATCTTTCTTGTCAAGCTCGCCGTGATGGTTGTCACCTTCGCCTTTGTCGGCGTGAAAATCGCCGAGGCCTGGCACACCATCGGCGAACATCCGGTTCACGTCGATTGGCGCTGGTCGCTGCTTATTCCCCTCGGCTACATAGGCGTCATGATCGACAACGCACTGACCTGGCTTTGGCTGGCCCGGCAAATGGGCGACCGCAGCCACGTCACGCCGCTGATTGGCGCCTATGTCTTCAGCCAGGCGGGCAAATACGCCCCCGGTAAACTCATGCTGGTGATCATGCGCATCGAACGCGCCCATCGCGTCGGCATGTCGCGCGAAACGTGCGTGCTATCCACACTGCTGGAAAACGCCATGTACACGCTCTCCGGCGGGCTTGTTGGCGCGATCGCCATGTTCATCGCGGTAAGAAATCATCCGGTTTACCTGATTCTTTCCGGCGCCATGGTCGTGGGTCTGCTGGTTTTTTTCTACCCGGCAGTCTTTTTTGGCGTCATCAACATGGTCCTTAAATCGATGAAACGACAACCCATTCCACCCAGCCGACAGTTCCGCCGCCGTCACATGTTCGCGGCGGTGTTTATGTTTCTGCCCTGCTGGGTTTGCGGCGGCTTTGCCCTTTGGGCCGCGGTGAATTGCCTGACACCCGCGCCGCTAAATAGCATTCCGATGCTTTCGGGCGCTTTTGCTTTGTCGGTGAGTTTGGGCATGTTCAGCTTGCTCCCTGGCGGGCTGGGCGTGCGCGAAGTGATCCAGGGAATTTTTCTCGCGCCTTTTTTGCATAACTCAATTATTCTGGTTGGCGCTGCCGTGGGTCTGGCGCGATTATTTCAGGTGGTGGTTGAAATGATCCTTGCCCTCATCGGCGGCGCGATCACTTCTCGCTATCCGCCGGTTACAGCCACAGAGAATAGCTTAGGGGATAGGGAATAGGGCAGAGGGCACAGTTATTGGGGGGCTAATTCATCAAATTAACGTAAATTCGAAATGTTTTGGGGTTTTTCATTTTATGTTGTATATTTTCGTTATCTAAGCTTGCCTTGATAAATTTGAAGGGATACTTGTTGGTGGTAGTATATATGCATCGTGCTAAGGGAAATCGCGCTTTTAAATTTCCACACGTTCTGGGTTTGTCGACCTTCGCGGTCACCGCTGTGGGAATGGCCGAAACTGCTGCGGCGAACAATTTCCAAGTACTTTACAATTTCCAAGGTGGTACAGGCGGATACGGCGCCTTCGGCTCATTAATTGCGTCCGGCGGCTATCTCTATGGTATGACACGCTCCGGTGGCGCCAGCCATCTGGGCACAATCTTCTCATTTAATACCGCAACTAATTCCGAAACTATTCTGCATTCGTTCGGTGGCTACCCCGATGGCTCCGATCCCTGGTGGGGCTCACTGATTGCGTCGGGTAGTTACCTCTATGGCATGACTCGCTTGGGTGGCGCCAACCAGAACAATGATACAGGCACAATCTTCTCTTACAACACCATTACTGACATGGAAAATATTCTGCATTCGTTTAATTCACAGCCAGCGGAAAATATCGATGGATATGCTCCTTTCGGCTCGCTGATTCAGTCGGGGTCAACACTCTATGGAATGACAAGTAAGGGTGGCACTGGGGGGGTATTTGGCCAAGATCAGGGCACAATTTTTTCATATAATACCTCCAATAACACGGAAACAGTTCTGCACGCGTTTGGCGCCACAGGCGACGGAGCCTACCCCGAAGGCTCACTGATCGCGTCGGGTAGCTACCTCTATGGCATGACAAACGAAGGCGGCACTAATCACTTTGGCGCGCTCATTTCCTTTAATACTTCGACTGACAAAGAAAAAGTTCTACATTCATTCAGCGAATCCAACGATGGATTTTATCCTACCGGCTCGCTAATCGCGTCAGGTAGTTACCTCTATGGTATGACTCAAAATGGTGGTGCCTATAATGGGGGTACAATCTTTTCCTACAATATCTCAACCGGCACGGAACGCGTTCTGCGTTCATTTGGCTCAGACACATTCGATGGAGTCGGTCCCCGCGGCTCATTGATTGCATCCGGCGGCTACCTCTATGGCATGACCTTCGCTGGTGGTAGCTATAGTAAATCTTCGGGTGACGAGATTATTGAAGGTCCCGGCACAATTTTCTCCTACAACATCACTACAGGCGTAGAAACTATTCTTCATTCGTTTGCCGGCGGTAAAGGCGATGGAGGTTATCCTCGTGGCGATCTTTTGCTCGATGGCTCAACTCTTTATGGCATGACCGACGGAGGCGGCGCTAATAATGCCGGCGTAATTTTCTCCTACACCCTGCCCGAACCCGGCTCATTAGCGCTCCTCGCCCTCGGTGGATTACCGCTGTTCTTCAAACAAAAAAATAAATTGATTTAAAAAGTCTCCGCGCCCCCCTGCATTCTCTGCGTTAAAATCGTCGTTTCGTTGTGGTAATGCTTTTCGTGTTTTTCGTGGTTAAAAAATCATTCTCCCATCCCCAGTCTTAGAACTCCCGACTCGGCAGTACAGCCGTCTCTGTAGCTAAAAACATTTCGCGAAGCGAAGCGCTTATTCCGCCGGTAAAACAATCGCGGCCTGGTGGACCTGCTGCATGTCCACCGGAGAACGAATGTCCAGAATCAGATGCAAACTGTTTTGATCCGATGGATGCGCTGCGTCGACGATGCCGATGACCGCTCCATTGACCGATGCCGGCCATTCGTTGTCGTTGAGCACAATTAAATCGCCGGCCTGCGGCGTGAGCGCCCCGGCGGCCAGCGGTATATCGCAATACATTTTTCCGCCGCCGCGCCCCTGCAACAAAACCCCTTGCGAACAAATCGGCAACTGGCCGTCAGGGATAGGCCGAACGATCGCGGCCTCCTCCTGCATTCTTACATCGCTCAGCAGTCGCACCGTGCTCGTGTCCGCGCCGACGGAATCGACGCAGCCGACCACGGCCAGATCGGCCATCACCGGCGAATTAACTTTGATCCGCGCATCGTCGCGCCACCCCTGATCCAGAACGCACTCGTCAACTGAATCAGGTGAAAAACCTTCAATATTGGCAAACCGAAGCAGCGCCTTGGGATAATCGGCGTGGATGTGAAGTATTTCATTGTACCTGTGCTGCAACACGTCAAGCTGATACAGGACCAGCGCAAGCTGATTGCGGTCACGGTCGCGAAGTTCGTCCAAGGCGCTCTGCTGATCGGGCTCGGGATGGACAAAATTATTGAATGTGGTCTGAACGCGGCTGAACGTCCAGGAAACGGGCATCAGGATCCACTGAATCGACGATCGTGCAAAAGCCTGGGTGGAACTTACGGCCGGCGTTTGCCGGGCGGCGAGAATCACGCAGATGATCGCGGCAATGTTCATTAGCCAGAGCCGGCGCCGCGGAGTGATACGCATAAGGTTCCCGAAGTGTTACGAGGCAGAGCTTGGTTCTCTCTATAATTCTTACATCACGTCCGCATCGGATTCCATTGATTCCTTGAGCAGTTCCATATTTTCCAGGAACACGTTCGTGCCCCGGGCCACGCAGGTCAGCGGATCTTCGGCGACGCGCACGGGCAAACCGGTGGCCTGAGCGATCACTTTGTCGATGCCGCGCAGCAGGCTGCCGCCGCCGGCGAGCACAATGCCCGATTCCACCAGATCGGCGGCAAGTTCCGGTTCGGTGCGCTCCAGCGTGTGCGTGACCGCGTCGATGATTTTGCCGATGGGTTCCTGAAGCGATTCGCGTATTTCTTCGCTGGTGATGATGCACTTGCGGGGCAGGCCGCTGATCATGTCGCGCCCGCGAACTTCCATGGTGGTTTCGGGGCCGGTGGGACTGGCCGAGCCGATTTCGATTTTGATTTTTTCCGAGAACTGCTCGCCAATCATCAGGTTATACGTTTTCTTCATGTGGTTGACGATCGATTCATCGAAGTTGTCGCCGGCGGTGCGGATGGATTCAGACACCGCGATGTCGGCCAGTGTGAGAATCGCGACTTCCGTGGTGCCACCGCCGATGTCGACGATCATGCTGGCGCTGGGCTCGGTGATCGGCAGACCGGCCCCGACCGCCGCGGCCAGCGGCTCTTCCACCAGATACACGCGACGCGCCTGCGCCTGCATTGCGGAATGAAAGACCGCCTGTTTTTCCACCGCGGTAATGCCCGATGGAATCGCGATCACGACGCGCGGCTTGACGAACTTGCGGCGGCCATGCACGCGGCGGATGAAATAGGTGAGCATGGCCTCGGTGATTTCAAAATCGCTGATCACGCCGTGACGCAGCGGGCGGATCGCGGTAATGCTGCCCGGCGTTTTGCCGAGCATTTCCTTGGCCGCCAGCCCTACGGCATTCCCGTTCTGGAAAACAATGTTGGTTCCCTTATAAACCGCGACGACGGAAGGCTCGTTAAGGACGATCCCCTGGCCGCGCACACACACGAGCGTGTTGCATGTTCCCAGGTCAATGCCCATGTCGAGCGAAAACCAGCCAAGGAAAGGATCAAAAAACAAACGGGCACTCCGGAGAAATCTTCCATCTGATCGGCGCCATGTCTTGCTCCCAACCGCCGGCTTCTCGCCGGAACACATGGCCCGGCGCAACGCCTTGCGCACGGAAGCAATTTGACTGTCATATTATCGGAATTTGGCCTGATGTCGAATGAATGGAAGACGGTTTTTGAAATTTTAATCGCTTTTGCGAAACGCCTCGTCGTCTCATCTGTCTCAAAATCCGATGAGCGCTTTGTATTGCATGACCGCATAAATCAGCGCAGCAAGTGTGGCGAGTGTCCCAACGGCGGCTAGAGCCGTATAAATATTGGGCTGCGGTTTGACATGGATGCGAGCTGAAGCACGCGACATATTAAACTCCCGTCGAGCCGGGTCGAATCCCAACTTCTTTTTCTCCAGGGATCGGCCCGCGAATTTACTCTGAAAAATTACATTCCCGGTCCGCTCATCACCAAATCGTTGATGCGCACCGTTTCACCCGGATTCTGGAGCGTTACAACGCCCATGGATTCATTAGTGATCACGCGCTGCACCACCAGGTCTCCGACATATGTTTGACCCCGGTAAATGGTCAGGCGCGTTCCAACGCTAACGCCGTCTTTGGAACCAAGTGATGTGCTTACATACGTACGGCCATTATAAAAAGCAACGTTTTCTACCGAGCCGTTGACCAGAACCGGGGTCGGCGTGCCGATGATGCCCGTCACCCCCGGAGAGGCCGACGGGTTGCCGGCGCTGGATGGATTGCCCGTTTTTGCGTTGGCCAGTTGTTGGCTCAGACCGGAGATGCTTTCCTGCAGGGTTTCAATCTGCTTCTGTGCTTCGTCACGATCGTTGGTCAGCTCGGTAAGCTGACGGTTTAGGTCGGCATTCTGGCTGATGTAGCCCAGCAGTTTGGGACGCAGCTCATCAATCTGATTGGTCTGGTTGGCTAGAATATCCTGCAGCGAATGCACGGTCGCGGTAAGGTCGGTGATGCTGTTGGCCTGCTGGGTGTTCTGGGCTTCGTCCTGGGAAAGTTTGGCGTTGGCGTCCGCAAGCTGGCCCTGCAACGCCGCCAATTGGATGCTAAGCGCCGATATCTCCTGCGAAGACTGGTTCTGTGACGCGGTAAACTGATTGTGCAGCGCAGTGTTCTCGGTTTCCTGAACAGTCAGCGCGGCCGCGGCGGCGATTTGCGCGTTTTGTGCCGCCACGAGCTGCGAGCGGTAATCCGGCTGCTTGTAAGCGAACATGACGACCACCACGGCGGTAACCAGCGCGAAAACAAGCTGGAGTACGATGAAAATTTTAGTGAGTATATTCAATGCCGCCTCCTGAAAATTTTAAGCCGGGAAAAACGTCTGGTCCATGTAATGCCTCTTAACGCCTCGCAACACACCGCGCGGCATCGCGCGGCAGGGTGGTATCTTTGGCGATTTTAATGGCTTACATGGCCCCTGCGCCGCAAGCCCTGCCGCCTGGAAGTATACCAAAGGGAGCAGTTTAATGGGGGGTAAAAACGTGTCAAGAAAAAAACGGGTATTGTTTACCCCGACTTTAAGCGTTTGGCGCTCAATTGGAGCGCTTAAAGACGCACCGTGATTAATGACCACTCGCGGGTGCTGTGGTTGCCATATTTTGTTCTGACGGCGGCAATTCCAGGCGAAACACGGTCCCATTGTTTGTATCGCCTCCATACCACGTCGTGCCGTAAAGCGTGTTACCCGAGATGTTCAACCCCGCCAATGGCGTACCACCATCGCCATTCTCGCCGGTAAAATTCTTAAGTACGGCGAAACCGGTTCCATCGGTGTTGACTTTAAAAATCGTGCCACTAAACCAGAGGCTCTTTGAATTGCCGCCGGCCACTGTAGTTCCATAAAGTGTATTGCCCGAAAGTGTAAGCTCGGTAGGCCGTATGCCATCTTTTCCGGAGAAATTTTTAATTACGGTAAAACCGGTCCCATCGGTATTAATTTTAAATATCGTCCCTTCCCCGCCGCTGCCGCCCCGCTCGGTTGTGCCGAAGATCGTATCACCGACAACAAGTAACTTGGCTCGGGGATAATATCCATCGCTGTTGGTAAAAATCTCCTGTCCATTGCGCTTGGCTTGCTGCCCCGAGGAAAATTTCTTTAGTACGGTAAAATCGGTTCCATCGGTTTTGATCTTAAACACCATCCCTCCGTCGGACCCTTGATCTGCAGTCGTTCCGTAAAGCGTATCTCCTGAAAGTGTTACACCCGCCTCGGGATTGGACCAAACGTTGTTCTTAAGATACTCAAATTTCAGGCGCTCCATTATTTTGACGCCCGGAACAGTACGTGATAACGGATCAAACAGGCGTGTGAATATGTCTAATTGATCAGAATAAGGTCCCGTGAAACTTTTTATTACGGCAAAACCGGTCCCATCCGTATTGATTTTAAATATCGTCCCTTCCATAGAATCACCGCCGCCACCCGTCGTCCCATAAAGTGTGTGACCAGAGAGTGTCAGATCATGGATTCCATTGCCATCTTTTACGTCGCAGCTTTTGAGTATGGCAAAACCCGTTCCATCTGTATTGATCTTAAATATCGTCCCGTAGCCCAAACTCCCGCCGCCCTCTGTCGTCCCGTAGAGCGTGTCGCCGGAGATTGTTAAACGATTGGGCCAGGTGCCGTCATTACTGGTGAAATTTTTAAGTACAGCAAAACCGGTCCCATCGGTGTTGATTTTAAATAATGTTCCAGTGTACCAACCATCGCCGTCGGACGTGGCGCCATAGAGTGTGTGCCCTAATAAACACAACCCAACCATGGGACGATATCCATCCATGCTGCCGCTGAACGTTTTAAGCGTGGAAAATCCGGTCCCATCGGTATTAATCTTAAAAATGGTTCCTTTATCCGAAGCACCGCCGAACGCGGTTGCTCCGTAAATGGTGTCTCCGGAAAATATAAACGTTCCAAATGGTTGTGCGCCATCTGGGCCGGAAAAACTTTTGAGTAGCGCAAAATCAGTTCCATCAGTATTGATTTTAAATATTGTTCCATGGCCGCATGTTGTTCCTTGGCCGCCGCTTTCATCCTGTATCGTCGTCACATAGAGTGCGCCGTCTGAGAGCGTCAAACTTAAAGGCGGATCGCCAGTGGTGTTTATGGCGCAGTTTTTGATCACTGTAAAGCCTGTTCCATCGGTGTTCATTCTAAACACTGTTCCGCCAAACAAAGAGCCGCCCTGGGTTGTCGTTCCATATAGCGCGCCGTCTGAAAGAACTAAATTATTGGGGTTGACCGGGCCCATATTTGCTTCTCGAAAAGTTCTGAGTACTGTAAAGTCCGTCCCGTCGGTGTTGATTCGGTATAGCGTCCCCCAGTTATCATCGCCGCCCCATACCGTCGTTCCGTAAAGTTTGTCATTCGAGAGAATCAGTCTTGACCCGGGATTTTCCCCGTCTTTGCCGCCGAAGTTTTTGAGTATCTTAAAACCGGTTCCATCAATGTTGATTTTGAACAAAACCCCATCACCGGAACGCAAAGCTCCATTGCTTTTACTGCCGCCGAAATTCGTCGTTCCGTAGAGTGCGTTGCCGGAAATAATTAAACAATCCGGTGAAGCGCCATCCTTGCCGGTGAAATTTTTCAGCACCGCAAAGCCGGTTCCATCCATATTGATTTTAAATAATGTTCCATCGTTTGCGCTGCCGCCGCGCCCCGTCATTCCATAGAGTGTATTATCGTAAAACCTCAAACCGAAGGGGTCTCTTCCATCTTTGCCATTGAAGTTTTTAATGACCGTAAAACCCGTTCCGTCGGTGCTCATTTTAAATATCATTCCATTGCTTGAAATGCCGCCATACGCCGCTGTTCCATAAAGCGTGTTGCTCGAGATGGCTGATAGAGCGACGCCGTCAGTCGCTGTGAAACTCTTGAACACAGTAAACTGTTGTGCTATGGCGGTAAGCGCTGGAGACGCCGTGAACAGAAAAACAAATAAAACAAAAACTATTCTCTTAATTCGGCCGGCCACGTTTGGTGCTCCCTTGGCAATGAAGAATTGTTTCCACGCCACTGGTCAGCAACAATTATAACGGTTACGTTGCGTGTTATGTGGCTCGGTAGATTACTAAATAGAAAACCAAAAGCTGACTCGCTCGGTGCGCGTGGCGAAAAAGCCGCCGCTGATTATCTGCGCCGTACATTGGGGATGAAAATTCTGGCCCGCAATGTACTTTGCCCGGGCGGCGAACTCGATATCGTCGCGCTGGATGGCGAAGACCTGGTTTTTATTGAAGTGCGGACGCGTTCCGGCGAACTTACCGGCCCGCCCGAAAAAACCATTAACCGCGATAAGAAAAGATTTTTGCGCCGCGCCGCACGTTCATATATGGCCAGACGTGGTTTAACGCACCTAAACCCGCGCTTCGACGTCGTCGCCGTCATTTGGCCAAAAGACTCCAAGCCCGAAATCCGCCACCACCGCAGCGCTTTTTCTCCGCGCTAAAAAATCGCGATCCTGCCCCGCCGCATGAGTCAATAGCCACGGTAAATATCACGACGATTACCGACCACTACCACCAGGATAATAAGACGATCATTTTCGATTTCATAGACGACGCGATAATCGCCGACCCTAATCCGATATAATGGCGGTGATTGGCCTTGAAGTTTTTGCACACCGTGCGGGCGAGGATTTTCCACAAGGGCTTGTATGCGTGGTTTTAGCCGAGTTTGAATATCGCGGGGTAGTTTGTCAAATGCAGCCGCAGCGCTTGGCTTATACAGAATACGGTAGGCCATACCTTAGAGCCTGTGTTTTTTCTTAATGTCTTCCCAGGGGATAAAGCCGGTTTCCTTTCTCGCTTTTTGAGCCGCTGCAATATCGTGGGCATCCTCCAATCGCTGCATATATTCGGCGTCTTCAATCGGTACGACGGCGACGTTGGGCTTGCCCCGGCGTTTGATAATGACACGTTCTCCGTGGGCGGCGCGTTTAAGCGCTTCGGCCATGTATTTTGGGGTCTTTCGTGGTGTAAATATCGTCATCATCGCCTCTATTGCCAATTATCTAAATCACTGATGCGCAAGTCAATTGACGACTTTTTGCGGCATAACTTTTGGGGGGCTTTAAATTCGCGAAAATTGTTGGAGAAAATTGGGGGGCAATCCGCGAAGAATTTCATGGATAATTCGTATATTTTTTCTTCGTGGTTTTAGTGTGTTTTGTGGTTAATAATCACTGGTACCCGCCCGGGTTCGCTTTAAACCATTTCCACGCTGATTCTACAATCACATTCAAATCGGTGATTTTGGCCTTCCAACCCAAATCGGCGGCGATGCGATCGGGTGACGCATAAAGCGCTGGTGGATCGCCCGGTCGGCGTGGCGCCTGCCGCGTGGGTATCGGATGCCTGGTTACTGCTCGGCATGCTTCAACAATTTGCTTGACTGAATACCCCTTGCCCACGCCAAGGTTATAAAACAATCCCTTGCCCGGTTTTAAATTTTCCAGCAAAACAAGGTGCGCCTCGACCAGATCCCAAACGTGTATGTAGTCCCGAATGCACGTTCCGTCCGGCGTCGGATAGTCATCGCCATAAATGTCGGCGTGCGTTCGCTGCCCCAGCGCCACCTGAAGCAGAATGGGAATCAAATGGGTCTCTGGACGATGGTCTTCCCCGATGCTGGAGTCCAGTGCAGCGCCGGCCACGTTAAAATATCGCGGGGCGGCAAACGCCAGGCCCTCCGCGGCAGCCACGTCCTGCAAAATCTGTTCCACCATCAATTTGCTCCGGCCATAGGGACTGATCGGTTTTTGGGGAAGATCCTCCGTTATCGGTACGCGCTCCGGCTCGCCGTAGGTAGCGCACGTACTGGAAAAAACCAGTTTCGAAACGCCGGCCGTCTTCATTGCGTCGAGCATACTGATCGTATTGGCCACATTGTTGCGGTAATACTTGCGCGGATCCTGAACACTTTCGCCCACGTACGCGCTGGCGGCGAAATGCATGACGGCGGTTATTTTTTCGGCTTTAAACAGCGCCGTCAGACCGGCGGTATCACCGCAATCAAGCATAATAAACTTGGCTTTCGGATGTACCGACCCACGGTGTCCGTTGGTAAGATTATCTATCGCCACAACATGGTGGCCGCGTTCGACAAGAAGTTTAACGGCGTGGGACCCGATAAACCCCGCGCCGCCAATGACCATGATGTTCATAAATTCTCCGTTGGTTTCTTCAAACCACCAGCGCCTAGATTAATACGACGTATAGATGTTGTAAAACCCAGCGGAAAAAAGGAAGTGGGACAGGCTTCCAGCATGTCAATTCAACACATAACCCCGGCATTCCTTGCCGGGGTTGGTTGTTTCGTGTAATTCGTGCTCAATTTTGTGGTTAAAGTCGCGATCGCGGACTTCTGGCAACGCACCAAATGCCCGCGATCGGAAAAAAGGATCTGTCGGTTTTCTCTCTAAATCTCCGGACCGTTCACGCGGCAACGGGATTAAGTTCGCGGTCTGTACGATCGGCGGCGGGATCGTCCATATCCTGCCCGTTCTCATCGGGTAGAGGATGGTTTTCCGGAAACAGACCCGGAAGCCATTCGAATTCCAGTTTGGACGTCGGAGAAAACGAAATCACGCGCAGTCGTCCAACGCCTGTGTTGTAAAGGCAATGTGGTTTGCCGGCGGGTATGACGACGGTAACGCCGGCGCAAACCGAGTGCGGTTCCTGGCCGATGAACAGAATCCCTTCTCCGGACAAAAACAGCATAATTTCTTCAACAAGGTGGATGTGGGGAGGCACATTTCCGCCGGCTTCATAGACGGCTTCAATCACTGAGGAATTTTTCGCGCCGGAGTTGGCGTCGGCCAGCGAAAAAAGGCTCGTCTGCCTGTAGTGTTGTTCCATAGTGGTAAGCGGTTTGCGCACGTTCATGGCTCTTTCTCCTTGTGCAAAAGCACATAAAAAATTGTTACGTTACCTACGAACCCGATTTGCTTTAATACGGCATTTTCTTACCGGTCAGTTTTCTGATTTGATTTCCGACCGAAAAGACGGGCTAATTACTCTTTCGGTAAACCGCTCGCCAAAATAAAGCGTTAATTGAAAATTTTTCTTATCAGACGAGTGCTCGATCAGGTCTCAATAATGTTTCGATTACCGCTCTGCGCCACTTGTGTTTTTAGTTTGTCCAGTCTGGGGCCAATAATGTGGGACGGGCTACCAGCCTGTTTTTTTTATCTCTGCGTTCTCCCCACTCTTTGCGTTAAAACATCTGAAATCTGCGGGATAGCCACTCTTTTTAACTTTCAATTTTTAATTGTTTAAACGCCGCTGCGGCTTTTTCAATAGTCGCATCAATATCTTCCTGGCTGTGCGCCAGACTGATAAACCACGCCTCAAATTGCGACGGCGGAATCAGTACGCCCGAATCCAGCATGGTTTTGAAAAATCGGGCGAATGCCGCCGTATCGCAACTCAAGGCCTTGGCGCAGTTCTCCACTTTGCCGCCCGCTTTATCGGTCAAAAAAAACGGCGTCAGCATGCTCCCGGCGCGCGCCACGGCCAAAGGAACGCCGGCGGAAGCGGCGGCGGCTTTCAGTCCTTTTTCCAGCCGGGCGCCCAACGCTTCCAGCCGCGCATAAGGTTCATCGGAGCTCAGCATCCGCAATGACGCCAGGCCCGCGGCCATTGCCAGCGGATTCCCCGAAAGCGTACCCGCCTGATATACCGGCCCGGCCGGCGAGATGCGGTTCATCAGTTCCGTCCGCCCGCCATATGCACCGACAGGCAGCCCCCCGCCAATGATTTTTCCCAGACACGTGATATCCGGCCGCACGTCGAAAAGACTTTGTGCGCCCCCGCGCGCCACGCGCCAGCCGGTCATGACCTCATCGAATATAAGAAGCGTTCCCTCTTTATCACACATCTTGCGCAGGGCTTCCAGGTAGCCCGGTCTCGGCAAAATCACGCCGATGTTCCCCATGATCGGCTCGACCAGCACCGCGGCGATGCACCCCGAATACCGGGCAAAAACCTCTTCAATCGCCCCCGCGTTGTTGAACTCCACCACGCTGGTGTCCGATGTAACACTTTCCGGTATGCCGGGGCTGCTCGGATGGCCGTGTGTGACCGCTCCGCTGCCGGCGCTTACCAGCAAAGCGTCCACGTGACCGTGATAAGCGCCGGCGAATTTGACGATCATCGACCTGCCCGCCGCGGCGCGGGCCAGGCGCACCGCGCTCATCACTGCTTCTGTGCCGCTGTTTACAAACCGCACCATCGGAACGTGCGGCATCGCACTGGCGATCAATTCCGCGAGCTGGATTTCGCTTTCACTACAAAAGCCGAAACTGCTGCCGCGATGCATTTGCTTGGCGACCGCGGCCCGTATTGCGGGGTGTGCGTGACCATGGATTAATGGTCCATAGCTCATTACGTAATCAATATATTTGTTTCCATCCGCATCCGTGGCCCACGCTCCGGCGCCGGAGCGCACAAACAGCGGCGAAAGACCCACATTTTGAAATGAGCGCACCGGCGAGGAAACTCCTCCGGGCATGAGTTTGACGGCGCGGGCAAAGAGTACCTGGGATTTTTTATACCGACTGATCGATTGTTTATGTTTTGCCATGGATAAAAAGTGGGCCTTACTGACTACTCGGCTCCGTCGCCGCATTCGCATTATCAGCGCCTTCTGAGTTGCCACCCGCCGGAGCGATGGAAACGTAAGCCTTTGTGGTAAACCAGGAATGGGTCACCGTAATAGTGCAATCCTCACCCCCCTTGGTGAAAAAAAGCGTGATGCCTTCCGGGTTCTGTGTTTCCTCAACGTATTGCCAGCCATTCTGCGGCATCTCCTGTTGGAAAAATCGCGTGACGGCCAGCTGCTGCAGCGACCCGGTGTATTCATGATTGACCAGGCGCAGGTTGGATCCCGGCACCACCGTACTTTGTGAATGGTCTAGATCGATGGTCATTCCGTCCGGAATCGGAACGTCGGCGATGGGCGGATTTGCCGCCGGGGTCGGCATTGCGTTGTCGTTCTGGCTGCACGCCGCCAGCCCGGCAAGTACAAATATCCCCAACACGACAAATGCAAATGCACCTTTAGCGCGAATCATGGCCGATCTCCATAAGAACATTGACGGCATCCATCGCCGCAGCAAATCATACCAGAAGCCTAATCATATGAGACAATACTGGCTGCGCATATTAAATTACGCCGCTTTTGCGAAAATGTCGTCTCCTATTGCATTTTTATTGGACAATATACCTTCATTTGCACGAATTATATTTATGTAGGGTTTTTATCCGCCCATAATTTTATTGGGTGGTAAAATCAGGCTCGTGGCGTCACGGGACTGTAAACCCACCAATATTAAGAATTTACCAGATGGGTCGAATTGGCAGGTATACAATATTTATGCGGACTATGCTGGTATAAAGCTCGGCTGCAGGCGTACAAACAGCGATGCTTACCCATAGGAGTAAATTATGTTAGTTCTCTCGCGCCAACGTGATGAAAGCATCATGATCGGCGAGAATATAGAGATCACCATTGTCGACATCCGCGGCGACAAAGTGCGTCTGGGCATTAACGCTCCGAATACCGTCCCCGTCCACCGGAAAGAAGTTTTTCTGGCCATACAGCGCGAAAAAGCCGCCGCCGCCGCCAAGCCTGCGCCCGCCGATGCACGATCCGTCGAATCATCGCCAAGTTCTCCTGTTCAGAAAACTCCAGAACAACCGCACAACGCGACAAATTCTTCCAACCACACCTGACTTGCCCCACCTGCATAGGTTATTTTTTCGTTTTGATTTTTGCAACCTCCCTGCTGCACAACTGGTTGGTTCTCAGAGCTTCTTAATGAGTCTTGGCGCCCGCGACGCCCAAGACGGTGTCGGCCTTGGCCCGGGTTTGAATCTCCGGCGCGTCAGCCGGTTCAACGGCGCCATGGGCCGTCGCTTCATAAGCCAGATAATCATCCGCGCCCACTCGGGTGATCAGAATCAGTACTTCTGGCGCCCCACTTCCGGTGCGCACTGCGCGTATGCGCAAAGCCCGCACCCGTCCGCCGCGGCGCAAAGCGTCCAGGCTGATCGGACTTGGATATCCCATCGCCTCATGCCTCAGCGACATCCGCAGGCCGCGAACCAGCAGGCGGATCAATTCTTCCCGTGTGTGTATCCGGTGCACGTCCTTGGAAAACATGCGTACGCCCATCACCGCCAGCGATTCGGACTGGTTTATCTCAGGCATTTGATTCACGGCAAAGTTTAGTTGCTTATAAAATCGCCCCACGCTGCGTGCAAAATTTTCCCCGGTGATTCGCGCGTCGGAAAGTAAAACCTGTTTGCCGCACGATCCGCAGATGACCGTCTTTTTGAAAAAAACTTCCAGCGCCCCGCGCAATCCTTCATTGCCCGACAACGGCTCCATGCAATCTGTGCAACGTGGAAAATGCCTTTCCATGACAGAACCTCAATAGGTCTCTCAACTTTTTTCGCTAACCGCCCCGGAGATCTGTAAGGTCCGGGGTATGGGGTATTACCTTTATCCGGCCGACTTGTTGTCTGCTGTACGAAGTTACATTCACCCCGCACCAACTAACATATTTTATCCTTGGCCTGCGCCCCAAAACAAGAAAATTCTTGGTTTTTTTCGTGCGTTTTCACAGAGATGACGCGGCATTAAGCGTTTTATAACGCCGGTAGAGCCCCCAGCCGGGAGCAGGCGCTGGAATTGTGGCCCGTTCGGCTCGGTCCCTGAATTGCGCGGTGATAATGGCCAGTGCCAGATAAAACGATATCCACAATACCACGTCAACGCTTACGACCATATCCCGGCCCTGCGGTCCCAGCACATCATCCAGGTTTGACGTCCAGGGCATCAGTATTGCCGCAAAAATCAGCGCCGCCCAGGCCAGACGTCGGCTTGACGTCCGAGCCAATTCGTCGCTGGCGATCATCCCGGCGGCCATAAGTGCGAAAATCAGCAAAACATAATGCGCCACCCATGTCCGTTCCGACGCCCAAAGCATGAATAAACCAACGCAGGCGATCTCCATCACATAACGCCGGCAATGCTGGCTGGACAATCTGCGCCCGGCCCAGACTATTCCGATTGCCGCGATGGCCAGCAACACCAGCCGTCCCATCAACCGGACCGTTCCCAGAGAAAGGTTCAATATGTTCATATAATGATTCTGCTTCGATCCATTCGCAGTGATGATTTGCCACGCGGGTTGATGGGAAAACAACCGCGTGATCAATTCCGGAATGGATTCGCCGTTGGTGAATTTAACTGTTCCGTGCAACACATATTCTACGATCATGATATTGCCCCACTGGCCCAGCCACGCCACGTTCTGGTCCCAGCCAAAAAAGACCGCAGGAATCACCAACAACCACAACACGCCGCCGGCGAGCGTCCACACAACAAGCCTCCAGCGCCGGCGAAAAACAAAATAAGCCACAAACGCCAGCGGCGTAACTTTAATGCACACCGCCATTGCCAGCATCAGCCCGGCGCCGATGTCAGACCGCGGCGTTTGATCCTGGGCCAGCCACAACGCAATGGTCAGCGGCAAAAGCATCAACAGGTTCATCTGGCCTTCCTGTATGTCGCCGATGACAGGGAAAAACCATACGATCATGATCAGCCCCAGTGCCACCGGACCGATGGCTCCTCCCCCGCGCCGCACCATCGACAGACACAGATAAAAGATCGGAATAAAAAACAACGGCTTAATCAGCACCCAGGCCATTTGTGCGTCGGGCCGCGATAAAAAAGTAAACGGCGCAATAAAGAGCATGGCAAACGGCGGCAGCGGAAAATCGTCGTTCGTATATGGTTTATGCTGGTGCAAAAACCCGGGGAGAATCTGCATGTAGGAATCAAACGCGTCGATGTGCGCCTGGCGGGTCATTTCATGCGCGACTTTGTTGTGCGCCTGTACGGCCAGAACAATCATCGTGGAAGCAATAAATATCCATAAGATTATGTGTATGGATCGCATAATCATTCGCTTAACAATATCCACCCGAACAATTGTGGTTTTCTAAACGCCCCGGGACTGCATTTCCATGACCCATTCTAAACCATTTGGCTTATTAACGCATGACCACGCCTGCGGTTCTTAACAATCCTCGGCGTGACTTCGCCGCGCTGTATTCTTGACACTATCCACGCCCCTTTGGATGATGGAGGATTGCTCCCTGCGATCGGCTCGCAATATGCTGGTTAGGTGGGACAGGCTTCCAGCCTGTCAACGTCAGGGCTTGTAGCTCAGTTGGTTAGAGCGCGTCACTGATAATGACGAGGTCAGTGGTTCGAATCCACTCAGGCCCATTTTTCTCGAATTCAAATTTTGTCCCCCCCAACGCGCCGGGCGGCAAATCCCCAGCGCCGGTTTGGCTTTCGCCGCTGCGCTGTCGGGTTATTTATCGCTGTCTGCGCTATCCCTTCGCCGGGTCGGGGAAAAGCAGGTCTTCTTTAATATTGACGATCATGGTATCTATATAGTCATCGGCAACCACCGATAACCCATTTCCGGAGGACCAAACGATGAATTCTCCGCATTCCCGCCGCTCCGGCTTTACCAGCACCGATCTTCTCGCCCTGTTCGTTTCCGTTTTTGTCTTGGTGCTTATCGTGGCCGAAGGGCTTTTCTGCCAATCCCCTAATCAACCCGGTTTGGATAACGTGGCCAACCGTACAGCGTGCGCCGCCAATCTCCGATCCATTGCCCAATCCATGACTATTTATGCTCAGTCGAATGAGGGTGTTTATCCCTGCACACCCGGTCCGGATACAAACACCTATTCCAATGCCCCGCAAAGTCCAACCGGTTACGCACCCAATCAAACCGCCGGCGAAATTATTGCCGATTGGTATGGCAATGGCCAAGACCCCACCGGAGCCTCGTGCGGTAATCCTCTTGCCTGCCTATGGATATTAGTTCTTCAAGGCCAGGACACGCCCAGGACGTTTATCTGCCCATCTGATCCCATAGCCAATTCCGCTTCACAGCAATGGGGGCCGGTCGTAGGTGCAGTAACACCTAGCTTTCCCAATTTCGGCTTCATGGCTATCACGAGTACAGCACCCAATACCATTGGCCGGGGCGAAAGTTATTCCATCGCTGATCCGTGGCTGAAAGTTCAATTCAATCCCAATTTCAATACCCATACCGCATTGCTTCTTGGGGCGCCGGGAAATGCCAATCACGTTGTTTACGCCGCCAGTGATGTGTGGATCAATGACAGCCGCGCCGATCAGCCGATTGCTTGCGACATGGCTCCAGCCGATATCAAAGCCGCCGGCAAATTCAATCGAGACACGACAATTTCTCAGGGACGGGCTATTAGCCAAAATATCACTTATCTTTTTAATTCCGGCAATCATAACGGCAACGGTCAAAACATTGCCTTCGGCGACACCCATGTGGAATGGGATATCAGTCCTTATGTTGGCCAGCAGGGAGACAACATCTTTACTTTTAACACCACGAATGTCCCGATGGCCGGTGGAACGCCGCTGAGCGATCTGGGAACAAATGCGAAATTGCCAAATATCCAAACGTACAACGCGCCTTACGACACCTGCATGATCCCGGTCCGTAACGTCAAAACCGGACAATGGTAAGCCCCGTCACATGGCACAAATTTCCCTGTTTTTAAGCCTCTGGCGAGTTTTTTGCTTGTGGCCCTATTCGCACAACCTGCCCCGGCAGAACAAACAATACCAAGTAGTCCTATCGGGATTTGCGGCCGCCGCACTGCCTGTTGCTAGCGCTCGCATCAAAATATTTAAACCGTTTAACTTGAAATTTTCGATGCCACATACGCTGGTCAAAAGTTTTTGTTCACTGTTTTGCATGTTATTAAACCCTTTAACATAGTTCATAACTTCACTATCTTTTTTTCTCTCCGATGTGTCCACTCGCGCATTCATCGATTATTTTTTTCTCGCAATCTCTTTAAACTCCGAAAAATCGGCGTTTTACGGCGACTCGAAAAAAAATTTTTGGTTTTTTTAGTCCGATATCGCATCTCAAACGTATATCCATTTATCAAGGAGAGCAAATCACATCGGATCGAATCTCTCGGTCTGGCTCTCTGAAAAAGGAGTCGTAAGATGAACACGATCGCCGTTGCAACAAATACCTGCCCTGAGCCTCCAAACACTCAGCAAACTGCGGTAATGTCCTCCTTAAGCTCGCAACAGTGTGATCTAATTCACGAAGCGTTGATTTCTCCCCTTGATTATGTTCCCAACCCGCTATTTTGCCGCCGTACCGCTGAAGATAAACTCTTTTCCAGGCCGGTCAGCGGCGAAAACTCCCGTGCGGTTTTCACCAGGGTTCTCAAAGCCGACGAAGAAATGCAGCTTTTTCTCCGTTTTAACTATGCCCGCATGCGCGTCCGGGACTTCGCTTTGCGTTTCCAGGCCGGTCCGGAGCGCAAAACCGCGGTGCAGCTTGCCGGCTGGCAGCAGCGCGTCTGTGAGTCTCGCGATCGCATCATTAACGCCAATCTTGGTTTGGTTCTTACCATGGCGCGGCGCTCGCGTATCGCTGAACTTGATCCGGACGATTTGATTTCCGAAGGCAATATCGCCCTGTTGCGCGCGGTCGAAAGATTTGACGTCTCCCGCGGCTTCAAGTTCAGCACGTACGCCTGCCGCGCCATTATCATGGCCTTCAGTCGTGTTGCGTCGGGCACTATTCGCCGGCGAAATCGCTTCCCGGTCCCTTTTGATATTTCGCTCGAACGATCCAATGAAACTCTGGCGCGCCGGCAAAACGTTGCTGTTGACGCCGCCGAAGATCTCCATCGGATTATCGTCGAGAATTCCGCCCGTCTGTCTGATATTGAACGCCGGGTGATCGAATCTCGTTTTGCAATTAATCGCGGCGAAGAAATCCCGACCATGACGCTTCAGGAGGTCGGCGACGCGATTGGTATAACCAAAGAACGCGTGCGGCAAATTCAGCAACGCGCCTTGGAGAAACTCCGTTCTACCCTGGATCGGGAATTTCTCCGGCGTTGATTCTGGCCGCCCGCGCATGAACGTTCGCTCTGCTGGAGGGGGCAGAGCGGAACTTCGTCCGACTGTGCATCCTTAACCGCTATGCATCTTGGGCGAAGCAGCGCAGGGGAGGCCGGTTCCACAAGAATGGAGCCGGCCCTAGAAGGCTTCGGCTCCGTCGAGGGGCGGAGCCGGGGAAGATGCCGACCCCGGTTTGTTTCGGTCGGCAGTTTAGCGACCCGGGCGATGTCGGTCGTCGTCCGGGTCCTTTTTTTTATCTGTTCCCTGTAACCTGTTCCCTGTCACCAAAAATTGCCGCCTGTCCACCTGCTCCCGGCGTGGCTCAGCCACGCCGTTGCCGTGTATCATGCTCTCCATGCCCTGGTTTCTGGACATTATTTATGCGCTCGGTCTGTTCCTCTATTCACCCATTCTGTTGGTCATAAGCCTTTTTACCGGCAAATACCGCCGCGATCTCGGCGGCCGCATGGGCCGCATCTCTCCCGAAACGCTCGCCGTTCTGGTTCAACAACCCGCCGGCAATCGCCGCCTTTTGATTCACTGCGTGAGCGTCGGAGAACTGCGTTCTGTTACCACTCTTGTTGAGCAACTGCTTAATCTTGTCCCGGATTTAACCGTCATTGTCAGCAACACCACCGACACCGGCGCCCAACAGGCCAAAACGCTCTATGCGTCACGGTCTGACTCTCGAGTGCTCGCCGTCCGTTATCCCCTGGATTTTTCTTCCTTCGTCAATCGATTTTTCGACACCCTCAAACCCGACATGATCGTTCTGGTTGAACTGGAAACCTGGCCCAACTTTCTTTTCGCCGCCGCCAGACGCCGCATCCCCGTCTGGATCGTCAACGGCCGTATGACGGAAAAATCCTATCGTCGCTACCGCCTGATTCGCCCGCTTATGGCCGCCATGCTTGGCCAAATCGAATCCATCGGCCTTCAGACGGAAACAATTGTCCGGCGCTTTGTCGCGCTGGGCGCCAAAAGTGAAAACGTCGTCATTATTCCCTCACTTAAATATGACGCTGCTGATTTTGTCGATCACCTCTCCGGCTCCGAAGCGATGTATACCGCGCTCGGCCTCACCGAGGAACACCAGCTTTTTGTCGGCGGCTCCATCGGTCCCGGCGAAGAAGAGCGACTTTTGTCCGCCTATCAGGAACTTCAGGAGCAGTGGCCCACCCTTCGCCTGGCTCTGGCGCCGCGCAAGCCGGAAGTTGTCCGGCGCGTTATCAAAGCTATTAAAAATCGCAATCTTGTTCCCGTGCTTCGTACGCAATGTCCCGATGATCCCAACGGCAAACCGCGGAGCGCGCTTGAGTCCAACGAGATCGTCGTGCTCGACACAATGGGTGAACTCAGAAAGCTTTACTCCATTGCCTACGCAGTTTTTTCCGGGCGCTCGCTGATCAACAAAGGCGGCAGCGACATGATCGAAGTTGCCGCGCTGGCCAAGCCGTGTTGTTTCGGTCCTTATACCTATAATTTTTCCGAACCCGTTGAACTTCTGCTTTCCAAAAATGCCGCGACCTGTATCTTCAAACAACAGCAGCTTGTTGGCCGTATTCAGGCGTGGCTGGCCGCGCCCGATCGCGCCGCCGCCATGGGCCGCCGGGCGCGTGAAGTCCTTAAGACACAGCGTGGCGCCACTCAGCGCTACGCCCGGCGCGTCGCCGAACGCCTGCAGCAAATTTCCCGCGATTAATTACCTAAAAACTGAACACGCCGACGAGACCGCTTCCTCTTTTTTACCTTTAACTTTTTACTTTGCGATTCACCGTTGTGCCGTCGTTTCGTCGTGGTACTCGGATTAACGTCGAGTTGGGCACACGCCGCACCAGACAGCCATCGCCGCATGAAGAAGGACCGCCGGCCACAAGAGGATGCCGACCGGCTGCGACCAGATGCCGGCGGCTCCGAGAATGAAAACCGCGCCAAGGTTATATACCAGCATCGCGGCGACCAACCCGTGTGTTGTGCGGCTTTTCACGTCGTAGCCGGCGAGCCAGCAGGCGACGCCCAGTGCCAGCAATGCGGCTCCAGCCAGTCGCCCCAGGGGAACTGCCGCTCCGGATATTTGACCATCGAGCAGCAGCTGGACGACCGCGGCGGGCACGGCCAATAATGCCAATCCTGCAATCACTTCGATAACCGCGGTGAATTTAAGTAAATAGTTCATCGCACTTGTGTTCTTAACAACACGTGTAGATCGGAATTGCCGACTCATTGCGCCTCAGTCCCTGTTGCATCATTCTTCTCAAGGCTGATCAAATGTCTGACTTTCCGTTTTTTCCAACTCTGCATCGTTTTGTATTGTGTAATTGACATTCTGTGAAGTGGAAGCCTTCAAACGCAGCACAAAAAGCGAGAACTTTGACAACATCTCAATGTTATTCAAATCATTATTTACATAAATCCAGACTACGCCGTATTGCGTGGAATAAAACGAGTTTACGGTCGATTCCACATTAAGACCGAAGGTAAACCAGGGCTTGCCGGAACCTGGGAGGGGTAAAAGATCAAGCACGTTCCGGGCGGGAAACGGCGGCGATAATCCGGAAACAAGGTCATTGGCCAGTTCGTGCTGATATGCCTGCCAATGCAGGGGATCTTTATCCGTCGCATAGTCGTGCAGTTGGCCGTAGCCTCCGTTGTCGGCGTAATAACCGAATTGCCACTGGTAAAGACGCTGCAGCTTTAAAAGCAAGCGCGGATCGGTAATCGGCTGAATGCCCCAAAACTGTTCCCACCGCCGTGACGCGCCAATGGTCTTAAGTTCATCGGTAACGGTAACCTCGCCGCTCACCATCCCCACGGCCCACGGTAATGCGGTTGGGGATTTAGAGAACAAAGCCAGGTTCTGCAGGATTTCGGTGTACTGGATATCGTTGACGGTGCTGTTTTGCTCAAACGTAGCCCGGGAAAGCGCTTGGTGCGAGCATCCGGAGGCGGCACAGGCCAGAAGCGCCAGCAATAGAGCGCATGAGTAATTTCTATATTTCATCGCGATCTCCATATTACCATTAAGCCGGTCTTCTAGTGATGGAACTAAATAAATTTTTAGTGGGCTATATTTTACCGCTTAGACGTCAAGAAAAACCAGATCAATTCACGAGGGGCGCGGAGGGACGCCGAACGAACTTGAGACAGCATGATGATGGCTTGATTTTGGGGTATTATTATGCCGTAAACATTTCACGTGGAAAGGGGTTTGAAACCAGTTAAAACCAAATCTGCAAAAGGAGAGTGAACCATCCTGCGATTTTTACGAACAACATTTGCGGGCGGGGTCTTGTTTCTGGCGCCGCTGGTTGTAGCGATTGTCATAGTTACCAAGGCCCTGGAGATTGCCAATCAGATTCTGGGGCCGGTGGCAAGCTGGATACCGGCCAAATCACTGATTGGGCTCAAAACACCGATATTTCTCGCTTTGGTGCTCGTGCTGGTATTTTGTTTTCTGGCTGGCCTCTTCGCGCAGACCGTTCTGGCGGGAAAAATCGTGAGCGCCCTGGAAGACAAATTTCTTTCCAACATCCCGGGTTACGAGTTCATGAAGAACGTGGCGCAGGGCATACTCGGCGTAGACCCAGAGCATGGATACAAACCGGTCTTGGCGCACTTCGAAGATTCCTGGCAAATCGCGTTTCTCATTGAGCGTATGGCCGACAATCGTGTGACGGTTTTTGTGCCCAGCGCCCCGCATGGGATGTCGGGTTTGGTCTACATATTGAAAGCGGACCAGATTACACCGATCAATCTGCCGGCGCCCGCCGTATTAAAAAGTCTTGGGCGCCTCGGGGTTGGCTCCGGTGCGATTCTGGGTGGATCGGGCAAATCCCCTAATATGACAAGCGGCCAGCCGAAAACCACTGAAGAAAAGAGCGGTCAAGTATGAATAGTACGGGCAGCTTGAGTAGTATGGGCAGTATGAGCTCAACAAGTACATTGCCCAAGGATGCGCCGCCGGCGTTTCATGTTCTGGTCAAACCCACCGGAGCCATCTGCAACCTCGATTGCAAATATTGTTTTTTCCTGAGTAAAGAGTCGCTCTATCCAGGCAGCAAATTCCGCATGGCCGATGAACTCCTGGACACCTACCTGAAACAATTGTTGGAAAGTCACCAGGCCCCCGAAGTGACGGTCGCCTGGCAGGGTGGCGAGCCGACGCTGATGGGTCTGGATTTTTTTAAACGGGCGGTGAACTACGCGCTCAAACACAAACGGCCTTATCAGCGGGTGCAGTTCACCATTCAAACCAACGGCACCCGGCTCAATGATGACTGGGCCGCTTACTTCAGAGCGCAAAACGTCCTTGTCGGCCTGAGCGTGGACGGCCCCAAAGAGATGCACGACGCCTACCGCGTTACCAAGTCCGGCGCCGGCAGCTTTGATCAGGTCATGGTTGGTCTGGAATTTCTTAAAAAACACAAAGTGGACTTTAATATTCTCTGCACGGTCCACGCCGCTAATCAGCATCATCCACTTGAGGTATATCGCTTTTTCCGCGACCAGCTTAAGGCCGAATTCCTGCAGTTCATCCCGATTGTGGAGCGCGCCACCGAAACGATGCTACCCGTCGCCAACGAAGGGTGGAGCGAGCGCCCCGGCGGCGATCGGCCGTTGTATGTTTTAAACGGCAGTCTGGTCACTGAGCGGTCGGTCCAGCCAGAGGCCTATGGAAAATTTTTGATCGCGATTTTTGATGAGTGGGTGCAGCGCGACGTGGGAAAGATTTTTGTTCAGCATTTTGATTCAGCGTTGGCCAACTGGATGGGCGTTCCCGGCGCGGTCTGTGTGTTTTGTGAAACCTGTGGGAACGCGGTCGCACTGGAGCACAACGGTGATCTGTATTCCTGCGATCATTTCGTGGAACCCAAATATAAGCTGGGCAACATTAAGGATATTCCGTTGATCCAGTTGATCAGCTCGCCGGAGCAGCGGAAATTCGGCCGCGACAAGCGCGACACCCTGCCGCGTTACTGCCGCGAGTGCGAAGTGCGCTTCGCCTGCCATGGGGAATGCCCGCGCAACCGATTTATCAATACGCCGGATGGCGAACCGGGGTTAAACTACCTCTGCGCCGGTTACAAGGCGTTTTTCAAACATATTGACGGCCCGATGAAAAAGATGGCGGCACTGCTCCGGCAGGGCCGGTACGCGGACGAAATTATGGAGAAGCCTCATGCCGGATGATCAACCAAAAACACCTGAGTCGCTGGCACTGGCCCGGGAAAACACCCAGCTTTCGCGCCAGCGGAGCGAACTGTCGACGGACCGCACGCTCATGGCGACGGACCGTACCCTGATGGCCTGGACGCGCACCGCGCTGGCGATGATCAGCTTCGGCTTCACAATTTACAAATTTCTGGAGAGTATGAAGGCGGAAGGCCAGTTGCCCGGATTTCGGCCACAAGGTCCGCGCAATTTCGGGCTGGCGCTGGTGATATTAGGCGTAGGTTCATTGGCGGTTGCCAGCATTCAATATTGGGTTATGGTCAGGAAATTGGGCGGGACCAAACAACGGTCTCCCTGGACGCTCACGCTGATCGTGGCGCTATTGCTCATTTTGATGGGCGTGTTGGTATTGGCCAATATGTTTCTGCATGAAGGACCATTCTAAAAAACTCGATCTTTTGGGGTAAAATTAATAAAATCTTTATAGACCGAATCCCTCCCCAGTGATACCATCTCCATTGAATGCATTGTCGCACGGCAAGGCGGCATCCACTACATCGGAAGGAATAACCAAACCAGGTTGCCCAAATTGATTACGAATTAGTTTAGCAATGGAAAGGAAACACAATCATGGCTGGCAAAACTTTTAAAGGTGTAATCAACATCGACGTCCGCGATTCGGTTCCCGACTGGGGACCCTATACGCAGCCGACGGCGCCCAAGGGTGCCCCCAATATCATGTTCATTGTGTGGGATGATGTGGGCTTTGGCGCGATGAAAACTTTCGGCGGCCTGATCGAAACGCCCAACATGGACCGCCTAGCCAAAATGGGTCTGCGCTACAGCCGATTTCATACCACCGCGCTGTGTTCACCGACCCGTGCCAGCATGCTCACCGGGCGCAACCACACTACGATCGGCATGGCGTGCATCTGTGAAGCGACGACCGGTTTTCCCGGCAGCAATGGACATATTCCGTTTGAAACGGCCACCATCGCCGAGGTGCTCGGCGAACGCGGCTGGAACACCTATATGACCGGCAAGTGGCACTGCTGCCCCAGCGACGAAATGAACATGGCCTCGACTAAGCGCAACTGGCCCACGGGGCGCGGCTTCGAGCGCTATTACGGCTTCCTCGGCGGTGAGAGCAACCAGTGGTACCCAGACCTCGTGGAAGACCAGCACTTTACGACCCAGCCTTATCTGCCGGAACAGGGCTATCATCTCTCCAAGGATTTGGCAGACAAGGCCATTTCCTTCATCGCCGACGCCAAACAGGTGGCGCCAGAGAAACCATTCTTCTTTTATCTGTCCTGGGGTTGCGCCCACGCCCCGCACCATGCACCCAAGGACTGGATCGCCAAATACAAGGGCAAGTTCGACATGGGGTATGAGAAGTATCGGGAAATGGTATTTGCCAATCAGAAAAAACTGGGCCTGATTCCCAATAATGCTGAATTATCGCCGATCAACCCCATGGCCAGTGAGAAAAGCGCTACCGGGTTGCCCTGGGCGCCGCTGGATGTCGTGCGTCCGTGGGACAGCCTTTCCGCCGATGAAAAGAAACTCTTCTGCCGCATGGCGGAAGTGTATGCAGGATTTTTAAGTTACACCGATATGCAGCTCGGCCGGGTGCTCGATTATCTCGAGCAGAGCGGCCAACTGGACAACACGCTGATCATGAGCTTCTCGGATAATGGCGCCTCCGGCGAGGGCGGTCCCAACGGTTCGGTTAATGAAAATAAATTCTTCAACAACATCGCAGACACCATCGCGGACAACATGCCCCTGCTCGATGATCTGGGCAGTTCCAAAACCTACAATCACTATCCCAACGGCTGGGCCGTGGCTTTCTGCACCCCGTTCAAGATGTACAAACGCTACGCCTGGAATGGCGGGATCGCCGATCCATTTGTGATCTCATGGCCCAAGGCAATCAAGAACGGCGGTGGCGTCCGCAATCAGTACATCCATGTTTCCGACCTGGTGCCCACCGTCTATGAGTGCCTGGGCCTTGATCCGCCGGATGTAGTCAAGGGTTATACGCAATGGCCGCTGGAAGGTATCAGCTTTAAATACAGTTTTGATGACGCTAAGGCACCGACCCAGAAGAAGACGCAGTACTACAACATGCTGGGCAGCCGCGGCATTTATCACGAAGGATGGAAGGCCAATACCGTCCATCCAACCATCGCCAACTGGTCGCATTTCACCGAGGATAAATGGCAGTTGTATAATCTCGACGAGGATCCCACCGAATGTCATGACCTGAGCGCCAAATTTCCCGACAAACTCGCGGAACTCAAATCCCTGTGGTTCGTGGAAGCGGGCAAGTACCTTGGCCTGCCCATTGAAGATCGCTCGCCCGTGGAAATCATGACCCAGCCGCGTCCCCTGATGAGCCCGCCGCGCGACCGGTACATCTACTATCCGAACACGCTGGAAGTATCGGAAGCCGCCGCCGTCAATATCCGCGGCCGGTCTTACAAGATCGCCGCCGAGGTGGATCTGACGGCCAAAGCCGCCGGGGCTATTTTTGCCCATGGCTCCAAGTTCGGCGGCCATGCCCTGTACATTAAGGATGGCAAGCTCAAGTACTGCTACAACTTCGTGGGCATAAAAGAACAGACCATCGTGTCCAGTGCGCCGCTGCCGGCTGGCCCCTGCGTATTGGGCGTCGAGTTTGTCATGGAAAAACTGGACAAGGTCGGTGGCTCACCAGTGCCCAATGCCGTCATCGGCACGGCAAAACTTTACATCAACGACAAACAGGTCGGCCAGATGCCGGCCTTTCAGACACAGGCTAGCTATTTCAACTTGTGCGGTGAAGGCTTGTGCATTGGTTATGACAGCAGCATGAGCGTGACCGACGACTACCCCGGCAATTCGCCGTGGGCCTTTACTGGTGGAACGATCAAACAGGTGATTGTCGATGTGAGCGGTGAAACTTACGCCGATCTGGAGAAAGAAGCGGCGGCCATGATGCAACGGGATTAACCGTTCTAAAAACTTAGAGGATTTAGATCCAACAGGCGGATTTTAAATTGGAGACCTATCCATGAGTGACCAGGACAAGATTCAGCGCTCCATTCTGCCGATTCCTGATGAACAGTATGTGGGTTTAACCACTTATGATGCGAAGGATCCGGAGACGAAGTTCCCGCCGATCAGGAACCTGCGGCCGCCCGCGGGCGCGCCCAATGTTTTAATTGTCCTGATCGATGACTGCGGCTTCGGCGCTTCCAGCGCGTTCGGCGGACCGATCAACACGCCAACCTTTGAGAAGCTTGCGGCAGGCGGGATCAAGTTCAACCGGCTCCATACAACCGCGCTGTGTTCACCCACGCGCCAGGCGCTATTGACCGGCCGCAATCACCATTCGGTGAACATGGGCGGCATTACCGAAATCGCCACTTCAGCGCCCGGCTATACCTCCGTGCGACCCAAAGACAAGGCGCCGCTCGCCGAGACCCTCAAGCTCAACGGATACTCGACGGCGCAGTTCGGAAAGTGCCATGAAGTGCCGGTGTGGCAAACCAGCCGCATGGGACCGTTCGATGCATGGCCCACCGGCGGCGGCGGGTTTGAGTACTTCTACGGCTTCGTCGGCGGCGAAACCAATCAGTGGTATCCGGCGCTTTACGAAGGCACGACGCCCGTTGAACCCGAAAAGACTCCCGAAGAGGGGTATCACCTGAATGATGATCTTGCCACCAGGGCGACCAAATGGATCCGCCAGCAAAAGGCGCTCATGGCTGACAAGCCTTTCTTCGTCTATTTCGCACCGGGCGCCACGCACGCCCCGCATCACGTGCCCAAGGAATGGATCGCCAAGTACAAGGGCAAGTTCGACCAGGGCTGGGACAAACTGCGCGAGGAGACTTTTGCCCGGCAAAAGAAGCTCGGCGTGATCCCGCCGGACTGTGAGCTAACCAAACGGCATGCCGAAATCCCGGCCTGGGATGCATTGCCCGCCAATATGAAGCCGGTACTCGCGCGTCAAATGGAAATTTATGCCGGTTTTCTGGAGCACACCGACCATCATGTCGGCAGGCTGATCGACACACTTAAAGACCTCGAAATCCTCGACGATACGCTCGTCTATGTGATCATCGGCGACAACGGCGCTTCGGCCGAAGGGACTCTGAATGGCTGTTTCAATGAAACCTGCATGCTCAATGGCATGTTGGGCATTGAGACGCCCGAATTCCTGCTGAGCAAGATTGATGACTTCGGCGGCCCGAAAGCCTACAACCACTATGCGGTGGGCTGGGCGCACGCCATGGACACGCCTTACCAGTGGACCAAGCAGGTGGCCTCGCACTGGGGCGGCACCCGCAACGGAACCATTGTGCACTGGCCGAAAGGGATCAAAGCCAAAGGCGAGATTCGCACCCAGTTCCATCATGTGATCGACATCGCGCCGACCATTCTGGAAGCGGCGGGGATCCCTCATCCCACCACTGTCCACAGCATCCAGCAGGCGCCCATCGAGGGCATGAGCATGCTGTATGCATTTAATGACCCCAAGGCGGCGGAACGGCGCGAAACGCAGTACTTCGAAATGTTCTGCAACCGCGGCATTTACCACAAGGGATGGAGTGCGGTGACCCGACACAGTATTCCCTGGGATACTTCCAAACCGATGCCTTCATTTGATAACGACGTGTGGGAATTGTATGGTCCGGACGACTGGACCCAGGCGAAGAATGTTGTCAAAGAGAATCCACAGAAACTCGTGGAGCTGCAGCGCTTGTGGCTGATTGAAGCGGGTAAATATCATGTGCTGCCGCTGGATGATCGCCGGGTTGAGCGTTTCAACGCCGACCTCGCCGGCCGGCCGCAGCTCATCAAGGGCAACACACAATTGTTGTTTTCAGGCATGGACCGTCTGACCGAAAACTCGGTCGTCAACATCAAGAATAAATCGCACGCCATAACGGCCGATATAGTGGCGCCTCAAACCGGGGCGCAGGGCGTCATCGTCGCGCAGGGCGGACTCACCGGCGGCTGGAGCATTTATGCCAAGGACGGCAAGCTGAAGTACTGCTACAATTTTTTTGGCATCCAATACTTTTATGTGGAATCAACCACACCGATTCCACCCGGCAATCAGCAGGTGCGCATGGAGTTTAAATATGACGGTGGCGGGCTGGCCAAGGGCGGCGCGGTTTCGCTTTATCTAAACGGGAAAAATGTCGGCCAAGGCCGCGTGGAGCATACCATACCGATGATTTATTCCGGCGACGAGACCTGTGACGTCGGCAACGATTTTGCCACAGCGGTTTCCCAGGATTACAGCGCTACCGGCAACGGGTTCAACGGCGAAGTGCGCTGGGTGCAGATCGACCTGGAACTCGACGATCACAGCCACATGATTACACCCGAGCAGCGCTTCAAGGTTGCGATGACACTGCAGTAAAAGTGCGCCAAACGCACAAGATGCGGGAGAACCGCCCGTGAAAGAACCAAAGGATATGAAAGAATTGGGGTCCACCACAGAACGGCATGAACCGAAGTTTGTGACGCGCTGGAGGCGCCAATCGCAGCGCCTCGCCAAAGAGGTGGAAGTTTTCTATTTTGCATTCAAACATCCGCGCGTGCGCTGGCGCGCAAGGCTGGTTGCCGCATTTACCGTGGGTTATCAGTTCAGCCCCATTCAATTGATACCAAACTTTGTTCCCCTGATCGGATTCGCCGACAATTTTCTGGTTATTTTCCTCGGCATTAAGCTCTTGCGAAAAATGATTCCTCCGGACGTATTGGCCGAATGTCGGGCGCAGGCTGATGCCGCCGGGATTCGCAGGAAACAGGAAATCAGATCGGCGACCGGCGCCGTTGCCTTCGTCGTGATCGTAGTGCTATTGGTCCTGGCGACGATCGGCTCCGGCGTGCTCGTGGCGGCATGTTTCCATCATTAATAAGAGCCTCTAACAAAATAAGGCGGGGGCTGGGTTTGGCCGTTGCCTATTGGTAAATGTAGCGCCGGCTCATACAGCTCCAGGTGGAAACCTGGGGCCAATCTGAAATATCAAATATTAAATTCTTTTGTCACATCGTATCGTCGTGTCGTGGTGGTAAAAACGTCTCTCGTCTCAGCTTAGCATATTGGACCAAAGTCCAATGTTTCAATATTTCCGGTTCGTATTACAATTAAGCCCATCTTTTTCACCTGGCCCCGGTTTTTCTTAAACAGGATGGCCGAAACCCATGACTGACATCAATGAATTTCTGCGGAATTGGATCTCCATCGCGGCCTCCGGGATCGAGTCTCTGGCGGTTCTGGTCATCGTCCTGGCCATCGCGCACGGCACCATACGCTATTTTATTCGTATTTTTCACGGTGGGATCGATGACCCTTACAGTCAGTTCAAACGCCAGTTGGGCAGAGCCCTGCTTCTGGGGCTGGAATTTCTGGTCGCCGCGGATGTTGTTCGCACCGTGGCGCTGCAGCCCAACATGCAAAACGTTCTCATCCTCGGGCTTCTGGTGCTCATCCGGACATTCCTGAGTTGGTCGCTGGTCGTGGAGATCGAAGGGCGCTGGCCATGGCAGGCCAAGTCGGCGGGGACAACCAATGTTTCCGATTGATCAATTTCTACGTATAGCTCATAACCTCACCGGCCGCCTATATGGGCCGATGGCTTTCCGTTTGATTATTCAGCCGATTATGGCCGCAATCATGGCCATGCGCGACGGGTGTAAAGACGCGAAAAAAGAAGTGCCTGACTACTTTGGCTGGTCACTCATTACTGACCCGGCACGCCGCCCGCAGTTGCTGCGCGAAGCGTTCAAAGCGGTTTTCAAGATCTTTATCGTGGCGATTTTGATTGACTTAATCTATCAGTGGGAGGTATTCCACTGGTTTTATCCGGGCGAAGCGCTGATCGTGGCGACTATTCTGGCATTGGTGCCTTACCTTATTTTTCGCGGGCCCGCGCAACGCCTCTGGAGGTATTTCTTGTCCAAAAAAATGGGTGAACGTGGTTCTAAGAGCCTCTAACAAGTTGAAAGGAAGTAGTATGGGTCGATCAAAAGCTCAAAGCTCGTCAATTAAGTTTTTCATCGGCCGCAGCGCCTGGATCGGTGCTGCCTGCGCCATCGTCTGTTGGATTGGAACTTTTGGAATTCTTTCAACACCACGCGCGGCGTCAGCGGACACTTCAGATACTTCGGCCAACGCGGCCACTGCCGCGGGCCAGACCCCTGATCCATTGGCGTCGTTGCAGGACGTGTCATTTACGCCAGCCGTATCATCGGCAGATGATCCAATGGCCACCATGGATGAAGCTGCCCAAACCGCCTCTTCACAAACACCGCCGCAATCCAGCGGAATACTTCCCATACCCGATTACACCGGCGACATCTGGACGCGATCCTATTTGCTTGGTGATTTAGGCGGTCTTCGCACCCAGCTCGCCGACGACGGTGTCCAATTCCACGTCAGCTATACGCAATATTTTCAATCCGTCGTCAGCGGTGGGCTCAGTAATAGCAACGATTACGGCGGCCTGCTCGATTATGCGGGCAGTCTCGATCTGGATCGCATGGGTTTAGTTCCCGGCGGCCTTGTTACCTTTCTCGCCCAGACGCGCTATGGCACCACCGTCAACGGAGACACTGGACAGATTTTGCCCGTCAATACCGCCGGATTTTTTCCGCTCACCAGTCCGCTTAATCAGACCATTCCCATTGCTATCGAAGATCTTTATTACACCCAGTTCTTCTGTCCCTATTTTGCGGCCTTCGCCGGCAAATTCGATACGCTCAACGGAGATCCTAACGCTTTCGCTTCCGGCCGCGGGGAAACCCAGTTTATGAACTCCAATTTCGTCTTTAATTCAGTGTTGGCGCTTAGATTTCCCTATTCTACGCTCGGCGCCGGCGTAATTTTGCTTCCCATTAAAAACATCAAAGTACAAAGCCAGGTTTTTCAGACCCAGGATTCTTCCACCACCAGCGGCTTTGAAAATTTTAACGCGGGCGGAACATGGGTCACCGAGGTAGACTCGCAATACCGCATTTTCAATCTGCTCGGCGGCATGAATCTCGGCGGACTTTATTCGTTTGATCAGAATTTTTTCCGCATCGGTGGTGATTTTATTTTTAAGCCCGGCGTGGGTCTGATACCGCCGACGTCCACCGATACCTGGGCTTTGTACTGGAGCGGATGGCAGTATCTCTATGAAGCTCAGCCCAACAACACGCCGATCAGCGCGATCAATGGGCCGCCCTCTGACCAGGGAATCGGCCTGTTTGCCCGCGCCGGCCTCGCTGACGACACCACCAACCCGGTCCAGTATTCCCTCAGCGGCGGCGTAGGTGGAAAAGGCATGATCCCCACGCGCGACAACGACACCTTCGGTGTTGGATATTTTTACAACCAGCTCCAGGCCAACCGCCTCACCTCGTTCCTTGGAGTGGCAAATTACTCACAGGGTTTTGAGGCTTACTATAATGTCGCGGTGACGCCGGCCACGCATCTCACTTTCGACGTGCAGGCCGACAATTCGGTCTGGCCCAATACATCTACCGCGGTTATTCTTGGCGTGCGTTTGAATTTGAACTTTTAGGAAAAAATTTTATTTGCTCACTCTTTGCAGCCCATGAACTCCATCCAAATCAGCCTGATCATTTTTCTCTGCATTTGTGCCGGCGATGTCTGGGCCGCGAACAACTGGAACAACCTCAATGCGGTGGCGTCACCTGATCCCTACCGTCCCACTTCGACCTGGGGCGGAGGGTCGGGCTTCACAGTCATCTATGGAGTCGCGGCGCCGGTGAAGCCCCCACTGATTGGACAGGTGCAGACACCGTAAGGTTGCGGGGAACCACGTTCATAACCCTAAAGGAACTATGCCATGAAAAATCGCGATCGAAATATTTTGGCTACGGTTGCCTTTTTCGTGGCGGTGGTAAGTTTTTCCGGCACAGCTCCGGCGGACTCTAATTCAGTTGCTCCAGATTCCTCTGCCAGTCTTTCTGATGTCACCTTTCAGGATTCACAACTCAACCCGATGTCCGCACCCATATTCAGTATGGACGCAGCAGCGACCCAAAGCAGCTCCGGTGAAGAGCAAGAAACCGACGCCGAAGAGGAAGCTGATTTGGCCAAGAAAACGCTCAACCCTGTGGCCGACCTGATCAGCGTGCCGTTTCAGGAAAACCTGAATTTTGGCATCGGCCCCAAAAACGCCACGCAGAGCATACTGAACATCCAGCCGGTGATTCCATTTCATCTCACGCCGGATTGGAATTTAATTTCGCGCACCATTCTTCCAGTGATCTACTTTGGTTCACCGGCCAACGGCATTTCGTCAACCGGCGGTTTGGGCGACACCCAACAGAGTTTTTTCTTTTCACCCGTAAAACCGACCGACGGCTGGATTTGGGGCGTTGGTCCGATCTTTTTCCTGCCCACGGCCACCGACCCCTTGCTGGGTCCAACAAAATGGGGCGCCGGCCCCACAGCGGTGGCCCTGCAGCAGCAGCACGGCTGGACATACGGAATGCTGGCCAATCAAATCTGGTCTTTTGCGGGTAACAATCAGCAAAGTTCGGTTAATCAGACTTACATGCAGCCGTTCGTGAGTTATACATTTCCAACCTATACAAGCCTGACATTTAATACCGAGTCAACCTACGACTGGACCGCACGTCAGTGGACCGTTCCGTTTAACCTGATGGTGTCGCAGATTCTCAAGATCGACAAGCAGCCGGTGAGTATTCAGCTTGGCGGTCGTTATTACGCCGCTGGTCCCCTCGGCGGCCCTACGTGGGGCATGCGGCTCACCTTCACATTTTTATTTCCGAACCACTGACGGTGAAAAAAGGGTAAGATTTTATTCCAGGAGGTTCTAAGAGTGCCGCAGCATGAAAAATCGCTATCGTCATAGTCCGGCACTGATCTCAATTGTCGGACTTGTCGCTCTAGCCTCAAATTTTTCCTGCATGCTCCGGGCGGATTCAGATTCGCCCAATCTGGCCCCGCAAAACAATCCAACTCCGACCGCTACCGCTTCGGTTGCTGCGGATGAATCCGCAAATCTTTTTGATGTCAATTTTCTGGAGTCGCAACTTAGCCCGACATCCTCACCCACATTCAGTATGGATGATGCAGCCACCCAGAGCAGCTATGTGCCCATCCGGAACAGATTAACCAACGAGGAAAAGAGTGAGTTAACGGAGGACACGCTGAACCCTATCTCCGACCTGACCAGCGTAATGTTTCAGTACAACGTGGATTTTGGCGTCGGGCCCAAAGAGACATCTTTGGATGCGCCGAATATCCAACCACAGATTCCGATTTCTCTCGGTCCAGATTGGGATTTGATCACACGCACCGTTATCCCATATGTCTACGCACCTTCGCCGGCCAACGGCATTTCCACAACTTCCGGTTTGGGTGATATCACCACGAGTTTATTTTTTTCGCCCAGAAAGACGCTTAGAGGTTGGATCTGGGGCGTGGGTCCGGCATTTCTTTTTCCCACAGCCACCGATCCCGCCTTGGGCTCTCAGAAATGGGGCGCCGGTCCGGCGGCGGCGGTCTTGCGGCAAAACAGCATCTGGACATACGGAATCCTGGCGCAGCAAATCTGGTCTTTTGCGGGCAACTCCCAGCGAAGCAGCGTTAATTTTACTTACCTGCAACCGTTTGTGTCCTACACATTTCCAACATTTACCGCCATCCGGCTTGATACCGAGTCCACCTACAACTGGACCGGCCGCCAATGGATCGTTCCGATTAACCTGGGGGCTTCGCAGGTTTTTAAAATCGGCAAGCAGCCGATGAGTGTTTACCTTGGCGGGCGTTATTACGCCCAGGGCCCCTACGGTGGCCCCGACTGGGGATTCCGCTTCGGCCTCACAATTTTGTTTCCGAATGATTGACAGATGTCAAAATTCTATGTGACAGACAACTATAAGGTTATACTTTGCCTCTGAATTTGAGGTTCTTTGATGGTCCTAAGCTGGTTAGACGGTCAGGAAGCATGGCTCATCGTATCGCTGCTGTTTCTTGCGATGTTGCTGGGCGGTGAGCTTGCGTACCACCTCGGACGGCGCATGACTGCCCTGCTGACCAAAGACGGCAAGGACAACACCAGCAAGACCCATTTCAACATTGTGCTTAGCTCGCTGCTGGGCCTGCTCGCCTTGCTTCTCTCGTTTACCTTCGGTATGGCGGCCCAGAGGTATGAAGAACGCCGGCTGATGATGATCGATGATGTCACCACGCTCGGTACGCTTTATCTGCGCACCTGCGCTCTGCCCGAACCGCAAAAGCATCAGATGATGGTCCTGCTGAGGCAATACGTTGATCTTCGGCCGATGGCCGTACCGCTGTTGGATGATCTGAAGGCCTTTGATGATGATGAAACTCAATCCCGGGCACTTCTAATACAAATGTTGGACCTGACCGAAAAGATGCAAAATACGGTTCCGGCGATAAAAGGATCAGACGATGTCACCAGCGCCTTTCTGGACGCCGCCGCCAACCATACCCGGCGCCTCAGCGCCCTTTCCAACCGCGTTCCAGATTCCGTGATCTGGATGCTGCTGGGTGCGGCGATCATTGGTTTGAGCGCGATTGGTTATTCGGGTGGGCTTGTTCGCCACCGCGATATTCCCGCGCAGATCATGCTTTCCATCCTGGTTTGCGGCACCATTTACGTCATCCTCGACCTCGATCGGCCGCACCGCGGACTCCTGCAGCAGGATCAGGCGCCGATGATTCGCCTGCAGCAGATCATCGATCAGAATCCCGATGCCCAGGGAGGCTCTTCGTGAAGAAGAACCAGCTTGCACGTATTGCTTCCGGCAGATTCTTTTGGCTGTTGGTGGTGATGGTCTTGTCGATCGTGCTCGCCGCCTTTACGACGACGGGACCCGTTGAAAAATGGGTGAGCGGCGTGTCCATTGCCGGGGTACTCATCGCCTGCACCTATGCCGCTCGCGGCGGGACGATGCGTTTGCTGGTTTCGCTGTTGCTCAACGGCCTGCTGGTTCTCGCCTTTACCTTCTGGGTCATCAACAAAAGTCCGACGACCGAATACTTCGTGTTTGGAACGTTCTTGTTGTGCCTGCTATTTGCCCTGATCACGACGCTCTCCTTCGTGCTCGGCGGCGGCAATATTGGCCACGACCATATCTACGGCGCGATTTGTGCTTATGTCCTTATCGCCATGTGTTTTGCTACGGTTTACACCATACAGCTCCTGGCGATTCCCGGAGCCTTCAACGGCGTAAACACAAATGATCCTGCCGAACGGCCCTGGGAAGACATGTTCTATTTCAGCTTTACCACGCTCTCCACGGTTGGCTACGGCGATATCACGCCCGTCAACCATAGCGCCCGCGCGGTATGCATTATAGAAATGCTCACCGGCACGTTTTACGTGGCCATCCTCATCGCTCGGCTCGCCGGGCTTTATCCGCCGCCCGCAACTGAAGACCAGCCGCATCGGCCAGAAAAGAAACCCGGAGAATAAGATTAATTTACGGCAATCTCAGCTACATCATTACAAAAAAATCTCTGTGTCC
>Ga0335074_10000756_pt1 | contig 44483 bp, 36 predicted proteins | sample Lox_Sample_23_FD_206715 | JGI IMG/M metagenome (GOLD analysis project Ga0335074, IMG submission 206715) | Soil microbial communities from Loxahatchee National Wildlife Refuge, Florida, United States - Lox_Sample_2.3 | ecosystem: Environmental > Terrestrial > Soil > Wetlands | place: USA...
GAGCGGCATCCCGCTCACGCGCGAGCGGCTCGCTACGCTCAGGCATCTCGGCCTCGATAATGTTCAGGTGTCCGTGCAGGATGTGACTGCCGCGGGCGCCGAGCGCATCGCAGGCCGGCGCGCGCTCGAGCGCAAGCTGCAAGTCGCCCGCTGGGTGAAGGAGCTCGGGCTGCCGCTCACACTCAACATCGTCCTGCATCGCGAGAATCTCGCGCGCGTGCCCGAGATGATCGCGCTCGCCGAGACGCTCGAGGCCGATCGGCTCGAGCTCGCCAACACCCAGTATCTCGGCTGGGCGCTGCTCAACCGCAAGACACTGCTGCCGAGCGCCGCGCAGCTCGCGCGCGCGCGCGAGGTCGCCGCGGCCGCTCGCAAACGGCTCGCGGGGCGCATGGAGATTTTGTTCGTGACGCCCGACTACTACGTCGAGGTGCCCAAGGCGTGCATGGACGGCTGGGGAAGACGCTTCATCGTCGTGAGCCCCGACGGACTCGTGCTGCCCTGTCACCTTGCGCACACGCTTCCGGGGCTCACCTTCGAGAGCGTGCGCGCTCGCCCGCTCGGGCACATCTGGCGCGAGTCCGCGGCCCTCAACGCCTTTCGCGGCGAGGCGTGGATGCCCGAGCCGTGCCGCAGCTGCGAGCGGCGGACCGTGGACTTCGGGGGTTGCCGCTGTCAGGCCTATTACCTCACCGGGACCGCCGCCGCCACGGACCCCGCTTGTGCGCTCGCCCCACGCCACGAGCTGATCGAGGCCGCTCGGCGCGAGGCGGGGAGCTCTTCCACTTTCGTCTATCGCAGCGCGCGGAGTCGCTCCGTCGGCTGATCGCCTCGCGAGCGGCGCGCCGCGCTTGGCAGGCGGGTCAGCCGCCCGTCACCTCGAGCGCGAAGTTGCGCCCCGCCCACTGCCCCGCCGTGCGCTGGAAGGTGAGCTCGATGCGTGTGCCGGGCGCAAGCGTTCCGGTATCGAGCTCCGCGACGTGTACGCCGATTCCGCTGTCGCGGGTCGCCTGCTCGTGGAGCGTGCGCCACCCATCGATGCTCGAGATCACCTGCGCGGGATCGTTGAGTGCAAGGAGCAGCCGAGCGCCGTGCGGAATCGAGGTGATCGGGGCAGCCTCGGACCACACGGCGCGCGTGATCGATGGGCGCCGACCGCCATAGCGCTCCCACACGGCAGTCGGTCGGTCGCATGGGTGCTGCAGCTCGCGCGAGACGGCGAGCTTCACGAACTCCGCATGGGCCCAGGCGAGCGGCATCGCAGAGCCCGTCGCGCGGCCCGTCACGAGCCCGTGCTCGGGGATGCTCGGGGCATCCCACACCTGCTCGGGAAGCATGCCCCCGCTCGAGGCCATCGCGGCCATGGCTTCGAGGAACTCGAGTGGATCGCGGCCCGCAGCAAGCTCGTAGTGGCCGCGCTCGCCGGTGAGCAGCGGCCAGGCCCGTCCCTGCCCGCTGCCGTCATAGCCGGATCCGTCCGGGTGCTCGCCGTAGCCGTCCGAGGTGTAGCGGTACCAGCTGCGGCCGGTCGGCAAGCGAACCTCGAGAAGCGCATCGACGAGCTTCAGGCTCGAGAGAATCACCGGGTCGTCCGCGCGGCGCAGCCCGAAGCGCACGAGCTGCAGGAAATCGACACCGACTTGCTGCCACGCCTTCATGTCAGGATCGGTACGCCAGTTCTTCACGGGCAGCACCGCCTCGATGGCGCTCGGGTCCGTCAGGATCTGCGCGGGGGCAACCCGCACGTAGTAGGAATCGATGCCGTGGGCACTCGCGAGCGGCGTGCCGCGCGCGGTGGTCCAGTCCTCGAGCCGCGCGTTCCAGTAGTCGGCGACCGCATACGCAAGCTCACGGCCCGGCGGCTCGAGGTACGCGGCCCCACTCACGAGCGCGGCGATGCACACCGCGAGCGTGAAGGCGTTGAGGCCGGCATCCTCCTCCCAGCGGTCCTGCGCAGTCGCCGGGCCGCTACGCACGACGTAGCCGAGCGCGCGCCGGATCATCTCTCCGATCTCGATGCCGGCGAGCGCTCCCCGGTCGGCGAGGCCTACGGCGAGCAAGACGGGGAATGCCGTCTCATCGAGCTGCAACCCGGTCCAGTAGCTCGTGCCCCCGAGCCACTGATTCTGGTTCCAGTGACCATCGATGCGCTGGGTGGCGATGAGGTAGCGCAGCGTGTTGCACGCCTCGCCAACCGCGCCGAGCACGAGCAACGCACCCGCGCACTCGACGAGATCGCGCGGCCACACGAGGTGATAGCCGCCGATCTCGTCGCGCGTGTTGCCCCACGGGACGCTGAGGCTCGCGACCATCGTGCCGGGGTAGGTCTTGTCCTGATGCGCTCTGAGCACCATCGCGGAGGTGCGCAGCTCCCGCTCGAGGGGTGCAGACAGCTGCGGCCATTGCCGCACGCGCTTGCGGGCCCGGTCGTGCCAATCCTTCCAGCTGTCGACCTGGTGCGCCCAGGTCTTCTCGAAAGACTCGAGGAGGGCCGTGATCGCGAGGGTCGCCGCCGACTCGCGGCCGGAGGAGAACGCGAGTGCGAGCGTGGCGCTTTGCGCAAGCTCACCAACGAGCGCCACGTTGCCGGGTCCCGCGCTCGGGTACTCGAAGGTCATGGCGCCGTTGTGCGCGAAGTCCTGCCAGCCGTCGCTCACCCCGACGTACCCCGCGCTCGCTCGCGTGAAGGCATCGCGTTGCTTCGCGTCGGCGGCCGCGAGTGCAAGGGCATAGGGGCCTTGCCTCGCCCACAGGATCTTGCGGCCGCGCGACTCGTTCACCTCCGCGAGATTGTCGCGCCCGCTGCCGCCCAGGTGCGGTGCGAGCAAGGCGTACGGCTTGAGCGTCGCATCGCCTGCGAGCTCGACGCGCACGAGCAGCACATCGCGCTGCGCGGCGGGGACGATGCGCAGCGTGAGCTCGAAGCGCGGATGATGGTGCACGATCGTGACCGCCGGGATGCCATCCGCGGCGGCCGTGACGGTGTGTTGCTCGATCCGTTTGACCTCGACCCACAGTCCGTGGCCGTCCGCGACGATGAACCCGAGGTCGCGAATCTGCGGAGTATCGACCCGCGGGTAGTACACCTCGTTCACGATACCGCCGCCGATCGTGAACCACACGCGCGAGGCGCCGAGGGAGCAGCCCACCATCTCCTTGGCGGCGCTGCACCAGGTCGGTGGGATGCCGGGGCTTCCCGGGGCCTCCTGTGGCTCGCTCGAGCTCATGAGCGCCCGAGGCGCCTCGCCGCTCGTGTGCGCGGGGCGGGCGGGGCCCAACCCGGCTCGAGCCAGAGCCGAAAGGCACCTTTGAAAGCGTCCGCGTTGTCACCGATCCGCGCGCCGCGCGGTAGCTGCTTGAGTTTCCCGGCGTTGCCGCCGCCCAGCACGACGTACTCGACCTCGAAGGCCGCGCGTAGCCGCTCCGTCACGTCGAACACCGCGTGCTCCCACTTCTTGCGTCCGAGCCGCTTGAGTCCGTGCTTGCCGAGGTAGTCCTCGTAGGTGCGTCCTTTCTTGTAGGGCAGGTGCGCGAGCTCGGTCGCCTCGACCACGCCGTCGAGGATCAGGGCCGTGCCGAGGCCGGTGCCGAGACCGAGGAAGAGCATCCGTCCCCCACGGTAGCCGCCGATCGCCTGCATCGCGGCATCGTTCACGATGCGCACCGGAGCGCCGAGCGCCTTGCGAAAATCGAAGCCCACCCAGCCCTTGCCGAGATTGCAAGGCTCGACGAACGGCTTGCCGTGCCAGACGACTCCGGGGTAGCCGAGGGAGACTCGGTCGTAGCGCCACCCGCGAGCGAGCGAGCGCACGGTCGCGACCATCTGGCGCGGAGTCATGGAGGGACCCGAGCACGCCTTGCGCACCTCGGACTCACCTTGCAGGAGCACTTTGACGTGCGTGCCGCCCAGGTCGATCGCGAGAATGCGGACCTTATGTGAGGCGCGCGCCCTCACGATCCCGACCCTGATCTCGCGGGCAAGGGCGTGCCTACTCCATGGAGTCTCGCGTAGTCCTCCTGCGCCCGCTTGATCAGGTAGGCGCGCACGGCCGCCTGCTCGTGCGCGCTCAGCTCCGATCCGAAGGACACCATGCCCTGCGATTCGAGTGCTCCACGGTCGACCACTGCCTTCCAGAGCGCATCACTCGAAAGCGCGGCGCTGTAGCGCAGGTCCGGCACGAGCCCCCCCGAGACCGCCGCATCGCCATGGCAGCTCCCGCAGCGCCGCGCATACTGCTTGGCGCCTTCGGCGGCGAGTGCCGCGCTCACGGGAGCGGAGGGTGGCGCCGGAAAGGCGACCGGCAGCGTTTGCGCGGGTGGGAGCTGCGCGGCGCCATCGAGCACGAAGGTGAGCACACGGCTGCGATTGACCACGGGACCCGACTTGAAAGCAAGTGCGCCCGTGACGAGGGGGAAGACCCCACCCCACCCTGCGAGCACGCTCACGTATTGCTTGCCACCGACGGCAAAGGTCATCGGTGCGGCGATGATCCCTGTTTGAGCCGGGAAGGACCACAGCCGCTCACCGTCGCTCGCCCGGTAGGCGACGAAGTCGCCGGCGGCCGAGCCCTGGAACACGAGATTGCCCGCCGTGGAGAGCACGCCTCCATTCCAGGGCCCCTTGTACTCGGCACGCCAGACCTCGCGCTCGGCGACCGGATCCCAGGCCGAGAGATAGCCCTTGAGCCCGGCGAGCGCTTGAGCCTTTACCGCTGGATTCTGCGGCAGACTCGTGGTCGCCTGATCGATTCCCATGTTGGTTGCGAGCTTCTCCGGCTTGAAGTCGCGATCGATCAGGTACGGAAACGGCAGCTCCTGCGCGGGGATGTAGACAAGACCCGTCACCGGGCTGAAGCTCATCGGCTGCCAGTTGTGCGCACCACCCGCCCCGGGCTGACCGACCCACACCTTGCCGGTTTGGTCGTAGAGCGCCTCGGGGTTGACCTGCGGCACACCGGTTTCGGGATCGACGCCGTGCGCCCAGTTGACGGGGACGAAGTTCCTCGCGGAGAGCAGCTGACCGGTCACCCGATCGAGCACGTAGAAATAGCCGTTCTTCGCCGCCTGCATGATGACCTTGCGCGGACGGCCGTCGATCTTGAGCGTTGCGAGCGTGAGGGTCTGGGTGGAATCGTAGTCCCACATGTCCCCGGGGGTCGTCTGGTAGTGCCACGCATAGCGCCCGCTCGAGGCGTGCACCGCGACGATTGCAGCGCAGAGCAAGGCATCCGCCCGCTCACCGCTCGGCATCCGTCCCCAGGGCTGCACATTGCCCGTCCCGAAGTAAAGGAGGTCGAGCGCGGGGTCGTACGAGAAGGAGTTCCACACCGTCGCCCCGCCGCCGCTCTTCCACCAGTTGGGGGGCCAGGTCTTGGCGGCGCGCGCCAGGAGCGCGTTCTCGAAGCCCTTCGCCGGATCGCCCGGAACGGTATAGAAGCGCCACAGGAGCTTCCCCGTGACCGCATCGTATGCGCTCACGTAACCGCGTACGCCGTACTCCGAGCCCGCGTTGCCGATCACGATGCGCCCGGACACCGCAAGCGGAGCGCCGGTGATCGTGTAGGGGTCATGGGGATCGACCGTGAGCACGGACCAGGTCGGTTTGCCCGTGTGCGCATCGAGCGCGATCAACCGTCCGTCGAGCGTTGCGACGTAGACTCGTCCCCTCCACACCGCAACACCGCGATTGACGACGTCGCAGCAGGCGTGCACGGCGGTCCGGCCGGGAACCTTCGGATCGAACTGCCACAGCAGCCGCCCGCTCGCAGCCTCGAACGCCTGGACCTTGCTCCAGGCGCTCGTCGTGTACATGAGGCCGTCCACGACGACAGGTGTTGCCTCCTGTCCGCGGTGCGTGTCGAGATCGTAGTACCAGGCGAGCGCGAGCCTGTGCACGTTGCCGTCGTTGATCTCGCGCAGGGAACTGAAGCGGGTGTCGGCGTAATCGTGTCCGGTCGTGAGCCAGTTCTGCGGTTCCGCGCTCGGCTCGATGAGGCGCGACTCCGTGACCCACGCCGCGCGAGTCTCCCCCGCCGCGCGGGCATCGAGCGGCTGCACGGCGCTCGCGCCGGCGAGCGCGGTCAGTGCGAGTGTCAGCGGTCGAAACATATCCAGCCTTGCCCCCCAATGGCCCATCGGCCGGACGAGAAACGTCTCACGAGCCCCCTCCCGGCCGACGTGGTCGATGCGACAGTATCGCATCGTTTGAAGGCTCGAGCACCGGCCCACTTCTTGCTGCCGCCCGCGCAATGCGACGCGACCGGTGGGGGGACAGCCCATGGTGAGCAGTTCCGGGCAACAGAATCTTCACTCGACCGAGGTTCGCGCAGGCAGAGAAGTCAGCAATCCCGTACACATGCACCGCGAAGCGACGCTCGAGAAGCTCCTCGAAGCCATCATCGAGGAGCGCGACCAGGCCCGCCAGGCGCTCGAGGCCGCGCTGGACGAGCGCGATCGTGCCCACCTCACCCTGAGGGACGCAGAGCGGCGCAAGGACGAATTCCTCGCCACCCTCGCGCACGAGCTGCGCAATCCCCTTGCCCCGATCCGCAGCGCCGTTCAGATCATGCGCATGGCCGAGGGCGACCAGGCGACGACATCGGCCGCGCGGGCAATCATCGAGCGGCAGCTGAAGCACCTCGTGCGACTCATCGATGACCTCATGGATGTGTCGCGACTCACGCGTGGCAAGCTCGAGCTCAGAAAGGAGAGAGTGGACCTTGCGACGGTTCTGCAGATCGCAGTCGAGATCAACCGGCCCCTGCTCGAGAGCAAGCAGCAGCACGTCACGGTCGAGCTGCCCCCGGGACCGCTGCTCGTCGAGGCCGACACCACGCGCCTCGCGCAAGTGTTCGCCAACCTCCTCAACAACGGCGCCAAGTACAGCGACGCGTGGACCGACATCGCGATCCGGGCCGCGCGCGAGGGCTCTCAGGCGGTGGTGCGGGTCTACGACCGCGGCATCGGGGTGCAGGGCGACATGCTCGAGCGGATCTTCGACATGTTCACCCAGGTCGAGCGCCCTCACCCCTCCCCGCACGACGGACTCGGCGTGGGACTCACGCTCGTCAAGCGCCTGGTGGAGCTGCACGGCGGCACCGTGAGCGCCTACAGCGACGGTCCCGGCAGCGGGAGCTGCTTCACCGTGCGGCTCAATCTGCTGCCGAGTCTGGATGAGGAGGCCCACCCCGTGGCGCCGACCAGCGCAAGCCTCGAGGGGCCGCCGCGTGCGCGCATTCTCGTCGCCGACGACAACTACGATGCCGCGCAGAGTCTTGCGCTGATGCTCGGAATTGACGGTCACGAGGTGCGCACCGCGAGTGACGGGCTCGAGGCGCTGCGCGTCGCCGAGGAGTTCCGGCCCCAGCTCGTGCTCCTCGACATCGGCATGCCGAAGCTCGACGGGTACGAGACGGCGCGGCGCTTGCGCGAGCGGCCCTGGTCGCGCGCCACGCGCCTGTTCGCCCTGACCGGGTGGGGCCAGGAAGAGGACCGTGAGCGGGCGCGGCAGGCCGGCTTCGACCGCCACCTGGTCAAGCCTGTGGACCCGGACGAGCTGACTGAGCTCCTCAACCAGACGCTATGTGACGCTTACGCTTGAGCTCGTGGTCGCGACCATCCGGCAGATGCCCGGGCCGGCCGGCATGAAACTTCTGCATGGTCGGGGCAAACTTTGCAAAGCACCGTCGGTGGAGCAGCGGCCTGCGGCTACCGCGAGCTCGTGCCGGAACTCGCGCCGGTTGCGCGCTTGCGCGCTCCCGCGTGGCTCGCCTGTCCGCCCTTGCGGCCGGCTTCGGCTGCGAGTCGGCGGTTCAAGGAAAAGCTGCGCTTCTCGTTCGGCACGCTCCGCCCCCCCTTGCTCGCGATGCGACGCTGCTTCTCCTCGTCCATCGAGGCAAAGCCGCGATTCGAAGTTCGTCTTTCTGCGGCCACCACATCCTCCTCTACCCGCGGTGCGAGACGAGGCCACTTCCACGGGGTCGGTAACGCCCGATCGCGGAGCGCGGTTCCTGGGAGGTGGAAAAGGGACGTCCCGCTCGCGTGGGAGGCATGCCCCCCCAGGCGAGCGAGTCGCGCACTCTGGCACGGGTTGCACCGTGCCGCACCCGCACAAAGGGGGCGCCGACCGCCGCTACGCTGCGGGACTCAGTGCTCCGTTGCGCTCGCGGGGCGAGTGGCGGGGCGCTCCGGCGCCCCTTGCGGGCTGCCTTCGGAGTTGCCGCCGTGGCTCGCCTGGCCACCCTTGCGTCCTGCCTCTGCAGCAAGACCGGGATTCTGGGAGAAGCTGCGCTTCTCGTCGGGAACACTCTGGCCGCCCTTGCGACCGGCCTGCGCAGCGAGCTGCCGATTCTGCGAGAAGCTGCGCTTCTCGCCCGGAACACTCTGGCCACCTTTTCGTCCGGCCTGTGCCGCAAGCTGCCGGTTCTGCGAGAAACTGCGCTTCGAGTCGGGCACGGCCTTCCCGCCCATGCTCGCAATCTGGCGCTGCCGCTCCGCATCCATCGAAGCGAAGCCGCGATTGGAAGTGCGGCCCTCTTGAGTCCTTCCTTGTGCCATTAGCTGACTCCTCGTAGTCGTTGACGCTCGTCGCGCAGCAGCAAGAGCCATGCCGTTCGCCGCTCATCGTGCGAGCCTACCGATGGGGTTGGACCGCACGAAGGCCGCGATCGTTCAACGCCGAGTCAGGTGGGCGCGCGCACCATCATTGTGAGGACACTCTAGGGTGTCAACCGGTCGATGACCACGTCGACCACGCCGTCGCGCCCGACGCGATAGCCGACTTCTCCGAACGGGTCACCGCGCTGTGCAACGGGGCTTCCGGAGCGTGCGATGCGTGCCACGACCTCGACCTGCTCGCCGGGCGCGATCGCGCGTCCGGCGATCATCGAGTCTGCCGCAGTGAGCTCCACGGTCTGCGGAAAGCGTGTCGCGAGGCGCTTGACGGCGAGCGGCGGACCGGGCTCGCGCGGATCGCGGACGAAGACGAACAGCGGCGCATCGGCCGTGACCGCGCCTCGAAGCCTCGGGGACAGAGCCACTTTGACACGCACCGCCGCGGGCGCTGCGCCCGTAGCGGCCTCGGGTGCTGCTGCCGATGGACTCGCAGCATCCGCTTGCGAGGCCGACTGGCCGGCGAGTTGCTCGTCGATCGCCGCGACTTGCTGCTCGATCAGGGGGCGAACGTTCTCGGGCGGGTTGAGGGCGAGCAGGGCTGCGAAGCGCTGCCGCGCGAGGGGCAGCTCACCCCGGTGCAGCGCGGCCGCGGCACCGAGGAACAGCGCCTTCGGCGAATGCGGTGCGAGAACGAGCGCCCGCTCGATGAGCTTGCCCGCGCGACCTCCGAGTTGCGCTGCGTCGTCCACGGAGAGTGCCTCGGCGAGGCCGATGAGCGCCTCGGCGCTCTTGCCGTCCGCGAGCTGATCGGCACGCTCGTAGGCGCGGATGGCAAGCGGGGTCTGCTCGAGCGCGAGATAGGAGCGGCCGAGCATCAACCAGCCGCTCAAGTCGTCGGGGTCGTGCTGCAGGCGCCGTGCGAGCCTTCCGACCATCGCCTGCGGGGAGTCCTCGGCCGCCGCGGCCCGCGACCACGACCAGTTGCTGAGCGTTGCGTAAAGCGCACTCGCGCCGACGCCGAGCAGGGCGACCACGGCGAGTGCGGTCCACGGCGCCTGCGCAAGGGTCGGGTTGCGCCTGAGGAGGGGCACGGCGATCACGGTGGCCGCGGCGACGGTGAGCGCGGCGGCGAGGATGATGAAGGTGATCATCGGGGATGCGCGCTCGAGCCCGCCGCATCATCCTCCCCCGACCAGTCGTCCTCGGCGACGAGTGCCGAGCGGGCGCGAATGATCCTCATCGCAATGAACACACCGACGATGAGCAGCACGACCGGAGAGAGCCACAACCATGCGTTGCGCAGCGAGTACTCCGGCTTGAAGAGGATGAACTCGCTGTAGCGCGACACCAGGTAGTCGCGGATCTGCGCATCGCTCTTGCCCTCGAGGAGCATCGTGCGGATCTGCGCGCGCACCTCGCCGGCGACATCCTCGTTCGAGTCCGCGAGCGTCTCGTTCTGGCAGACCGGACAGCGGAACTGATGGGTGAGCGCGAGGTAGCGGGCCTCGAGCGCGGGAGTCGGCATCTGCGCCGGATCGATCGCGAGGGCAACTCGCGCGCTCGCACCGAGCAGGAGCGCGCAGCCGAGAACGGTTGCGAGCGCCAGCCGCATGCCGCGCGCCCGCGGCGCTCGCGATGATGCGTGCGCTGCCATCACGAGCTGCGGTTCGCGAGCTGCGGCGGCAGCCGCGAGGCGAACTCCTTCTGCCACACCTCGGGTGTCATCGCCCCGATCTGCTTGTAGACCACCATGCCCGAGGGATTCACGAGGAAGGTCTCGGGGGCTCCGTAGACGCCCCAGTCGATGACCACGCGGCCGTCGTGGTCCGTCGCTACCGTCGAGTACGGGTTGCCGAGCTGCGCGAGCCAGTCGCGTGCCTGCGCATTGTCGTCCCGCCAGTCGATACCGATGATCGGCACCGCGGTGCGGCGTGCGATGGCGACGAGTGCCGCATGCTCGTCCCGGCAGGCATAGCACCAAGTGCCCCACACGTTGAGCACGTACCAGTGTCCGTGCAGGTCCTTCGAGCCGAAGGTCCGATGGGTGTCCGACAGGAGCGGCAGACTCCACGACGGCGCCGGCTTGCCGATGAGCGGCGAGCGGATGACCCCGACCTGCGGGGAGTGCTTGATCCCCACGGCAAAGACGATCGCGATGAGCACGAACGCCGCAATCGGGACGAGGAAGCGGTTGAAGCCCGGGGTGGCCGCCGGGGCACTCATGCGGAGCGCTCCGTGGCCCCGGCCGGGTTGACTCCAGGTTCGACGGCACCGGCCGCCGCACGCGCCGTGCGGTAGCGCCGGTCGGAGAGCGCGCAGAAGCCACCGAGCGCCATGAGGGCGGGGCCGAGCCACAAGAGCGCGATGAGCGGGCGCACTTGCGCGCGCATGCTCCAGCGGCCGGCGCCGAGATCGTCACCGAGCGCAATGAAGAGGTCGGTCCCCCACTCGTTCTTGATGCCCGCGGCCGTGCCCACTTGCTGGCGAACCCAGTACTCGCGCTTCTCCGGGAAGAGCGTCGTCACCGTGCGTCCGTTGCGGCTGACGACCACCTCGGCGCGCTCGGCGCTGTAGTTCGGACCGTCCACCGCGCGAACGCCGATCAGGCGGAAATCGTACGCACCGACGCGCGCGCTCTGTCCGTCGGCGAGCGCGATGTCGCGCTCGACCGTGAAGGACTCGACGAGCGAGATGGCAAGGACGACCACCGCAAGCCCGATGTGCGCGATCGTCATGCCGAGCACGGCACGCGAGAGCGTGAGCTTGCGCCGCCAGCGGTCGATCGGGTCGAGGAGCGAGGAGAGAATGATCCACCCCGCGAGCGCAACGCCGACGAACGAGAGGACGTGCCGCCCCGAGTAGACTCCGAGCACCACCGCGAGCGCGAAGGCGCAGGCGAGCACGAGCGTGACGAGGAGCGCTTTGCGGCTCTCGGCGAGCCGTCCGCGCTTCCAGTTCGCATGGATCCCGATCGACAGGAGCGCGAGCAACGGCAGCATCGGCAGCAGGAACGTCGGTCGGAAGTACGGGGCGCCGACCGAAAGTGCGCCCTGCCCGAGCGTATCGGCGATGAGGGGGGCGATCGTGCCGCCGAATATCGTCGCGGCGGCGATGACGAGCAGGATGTTGTTGAAGAGCAGGAACGACTCGCGCGCGGTGAGCTCGAAGCCGCCGCTCGACTTGAGCATCGGGGCGCGCCACGCATAGAGCCCGAGCGCGCTGCCGATTGCGATGATGAGGAAGATGAGGATCGCCGTTCCGCGGGTGGGGTCGGCCGCGAAGGAATGCACCGAGACGATGACCCCCGAGCGCACGAGGAAGGTGCCGACCAGGCTCATCGAGAACCCGACGACTGCAAGTAGCAGCGTCCAGCTCTTGAACAGGCCGCGCTTGTCGGTGACTGCAAGGGAGTGAATGAGCGCGGTCGCGACGAGCCACGGCATGAACGACGCGTTCTCGACGGGGTCCCATGCCCAGTAACCGCCCCACCCGAGCGTGTAGTACGACCAGCGCGCCCCGAGCGTGATGCCGCAGGTGAGAAAGGCCCAGGCCGCCGTGGCCCACGGACGCGTCCAGCGGGCCCAGATGGGGTCGGTGCGCCCCTCGAGCATCGCCGCGCAGGCAAAGGCGAATGCGACGGCAAGCCCCACGTAACCCGTGTACAGGACCGGCGGATGGGTCGCGAGGCCCGGGTCCTGAAGAAGCGGGTTCAGGTCGATGCCGTCCGCGGCGGGAGGCTCGAGCCGCAGGAAGGGATTCGAGGTGACGAGCGTGAAGAGCAGGAAGCCGAAGCTCAGGAAGCCAAGGACACCGAGCACGCGAGCGACGAACCGCTGCGGCAGTCGAGTGGTGAGGATCGCGACGGCAAGCGTCCAGCACGCGAGCAGCATGATCCACAGCAGGAGCGAGCCCTCGTGCGCGCCCCAGAGCGCCGTGACCCGATAGAAGAGCGGCAGGGCGGAGTTGGAGTTCTCCGCGACGTAGCGCACGGAGAAGTCGAAATTGACGAAGGACATCACGAGGCAGCCGACCGCGGTTGCGACCATGACGAACTGCCCCGCCACGGCGGACAGCGTCGCTGCAACCCAGCGGTCACGGTTGAGCGCAGGTCCCGCGATCCCGAAGAACGCCTGCAGCGCGGCAAGCAGCATCGCGAGAATCAGTGCGAAATGTCCAAGCTCCGGAACCATCAGGAACTCCCTGGCGAGCGCGTGGAGGCCTGGGGCGGCCCTTCAGGCACCGGCAAGTGCGCGCCCTGCGAGGTGGCCGGCGGCGTATGGAGCGGATCGGCCGACGTACCGAAGGGCATCACACCGCCATGCTCCGCCTTGATCTGCTCGGCCATCTGGGGCGGCATGTACTTCTCGTCGTGCTTCGCGAGCACCTCGTCGGCGACGAAGACGCCGCTCGCATCGAGGTGGCCATGCGCGATGACGCCTTGGCCTTCGCGGAACAGGTCCGGCAGTACCCGATCGTAAACGACCGGGATCTCGTGCTTGAAATCGGTCACGGTGAAGCGCACCTCGAGGCTGCCGGGCTTGCGGTGCACACTGCCCTTCTCGACCATCCCGCCGAGCCGGAAGCGCTCACCTGCGGGAACCTTTCCGGCCGCAACCTGTGACGGAACGAAAAAGAACGTCACGTTCTGGCGGAACGCGGTGAGCGCGAGCGCCGCGGACAGGCTCACACCCGCCAGGATTCCGCCGACGAGCAGCATGCGGCGCCGGCGCGGCGTCATGCCTGCCCCCCCTGCAGCGCGAGCTCACCGCGCACGGCGATGCGGCGGCGTGCCTCGGCGCGGGCGCGGGCGAGCGCCCGCCGCGCCCAAATGATGTTCAGAATCAGCACCGTGAATGCAATCCCGTAGGCGGGCCAGAGGTACTGAGCATACCCCCCCATGCGCAAAAATGCCGTCATGGGGTCACCACCTCCCGGATCCAGCTCGCCGAGCGCTCGCGGCGCAGCACCTCTCCCCGCAGGCGCACGAGCAGGATCGCCACGAAATAGAGCGTGAAGCCGAGGAACATCATGAGCAGCGGAATCAGCATCGGAAGTGCGATCGTGGGCTCGCCCAGCTTCATCACTGAGGGTGCCTGGTGCAGGGAGTTCCACCAGTACACGGAGAAATGAATGACCGGCACGTTGATGACGCCGACCACGGCGAGCACGGCGCTCGCCCGATCGGCGCGCTGCACGTCATCGAACGAGGCCCGCAGGCCCATGTAGCCGAGGTAGAGGAACAGCAGCAGCAGCTCCGAGGTGAGCAGCGGATCCCACTCCCAGTACGTCCCCCACATGGGGCGGCCCCACAGCATCCCCGTGAGCAGCGTTGCGACCGTGAATGAAGCTCCGATCGGCGCACAGCTCGCCGCCACCGCGTACGCGACTTTCATGCGCCAGATGAGTCCGATGGCCGAGGCCGTCGCCATGGTCACGTAGACCATGAGGGACATCCAGGCGCAGGGTGGGTGCACATAGATGATCCGGAATCCATCGCCCTGCTGGTAGTCGGGCGGGGCGAGCACGAGGCCGCCGTAAAGCGCTGCAACGATCAAGACGCCGGCCGGCCAGGCAAACCACGGCGTGAGCCGCGCGGCGAGCCGATAGACGTGCGGTGGCGATCCGAGCCGATGAAACCAGGTCCAGGTCATTCTCGAAAGCTACTCCAGGCTGATGCGCACGGCAGCCGAGGCGGCCAGTGGCGCGAGCGTGAGTGCAAGCACCGCGATGGCGGCGAGCAGCTCGAGCGGCGCGGCAAAGCTCTCATCGCGAATCGCGAGCTGCGTCGCCCGGGCCCCGAAGATCAATATCGGAACGGCGAGCGGCAGCGTCAGCAGCGAGAGCAGCACGCCGCTGCGCTTGACGCCGAGCGTGAGCGCAGCCCCGATCGATCCGAGGAGGCTCAGCGCGAGCGTGCCGGTCGCGATGGCCGCGACGATCCCGGGCAGCGCATCGCCCGGCGCCCCGAGCGCCACGCCGACGAGCGGGGCGATGAGCGCGAGCGGCACGCCCGTCAGTATCCAGTGCGCTGCGGTCTTTGCAAAGAGAAGCCACGTGAGCGAACGGCCAGACAGCGCGTACTGCTCGAGAGTTCCATCCTGAGCGTCGTCGCGAAACAGGAACTCGAGCGCGAGCATGGACGAGAGGAGTGCTGCGACCCACAGCACCCCGGGAGCGATCGCCCGCAGCTGCGCAAGCTCGGGGGTGATCGAGAGCGGGAAGAGCGTGGTGACGATCACGAAGAAGGCGGGCGGCTGCACGAGTTGCTCGCGCTTGCGGAATGCGAGGCGCAAGTCGCGCGCGAGCGCGAGACGCGCAGCCTCGAGCGGCGAAGGCGCTTCGCTGCTGGGAATCATCACGGCAGCCGAGACGCTCATGTTGGGCAGGGGCTCATGCTGGGCGGGGGCCATGCTGCCGCAATTCGGGACCGCGGGACAGGCTCATGTCGCGGAAAGCTCCAAGCGTCGCACGAGCTGCGGGGTGACGGAGATCTCGTGATGGACGGCGGCGACCGTGAGTCCCCCGGCGCGAGCGTGCTGCTCGATCAGCGCTGCGACGAGCCTCTGACCCTCCGTATCGAGATTCGTCGTCGGCTCATCGAGCAGCCACAGCGGGGCTGCAAAGAGCACGAGCGCGGCGAGCGCGACCCGCCGCTTCTGGCCGGCGGACAGGGTGCGCACCAGGCGCTCCGCAAGCCCCGGCGCACCGACCGATTCGAGCGCATCGGTCACCCGAGGAGCCGTCAGCCGGCGGCGCAGGCCCACCCAGTAGCGCAGGTTCTCCGCGGCGGTGAGGTCCGCCTTGAGCGGCGGCTCGTGGCCGAGGTAGCTGAGGCAGGCATGGTAGCCCGCCAGATCCTCCTGCACGTTGCGACCGTGGAAGACCACTTTTCCCTCCTCGAGGTACAGCATCCCGCACAGCGCCCGCAGCAAGGTCGTCTTGCCGGCGCCGTTCGCCCCGGTCACCTGCAGGACCTCCCCGCCCGCGACCTCGAGCGCAAGGCCGCGGAGCACATGGCGCTCGCCACGCCACAAATGCAGATTTTCGGCTCGCAGGGACAATGCGGATCAGACTCCAGGCGGGCCTCACGACGGTGGACTCACGTCGAGTGCAAGGCAACGGCTGCCGCCGAAGAGCCGATATTCTCCCAAATTCAGCTATTTGGCGCTATAAGGTCGGGTGTCCCCGCGATGCGACTCGCGTCGCGAGTTCTGTAGAATCAGGCCCGCACCCGTTGCCCGGGTGGCGAAATCGGTAGACGCAAGGGACTTAAGGCAATTGAGCACCCAGACCGGGAAACCGCTGGTGTGAATGGGGTCAAATTCGGTGGAACAGCAGCACGTCGCGGTGGCTGCAATACCGAGCTAAGCCCCGACCGCGTGCGGCGCGAGCGGGGAAAGTGTAGAGACTTGACGGCCCCTGCCTAAACTGCGGGCGATCCGCGGCAAGGCAAAGATAAAGTCCAGACCCCAAATGCACGCTGCGTGCAGCAGCGAAAGCTGTAGCGGGTAAGAAAATCCCTTGGGGGAGACCCCGTGCCGGTTCGAGTCCGGCCCCGGGCATCGTAGGAACACGGAACGAGGGGGTTGATGAGGCGGTCGCGAATCATCCGAGCCAAGCGGCAACGGTGAGTGCTGGACACGCCGCACGTCGCGTGCACGTCGCGTGCCCAAGGCGCCCCTGCTCGCCTCCCGTGGAAAGCAGCGTTAAAGTGGCCGCATTCGAGCGCGCGCTCGCCATTCCGCCCGTGACATTCGCCGACTGTGCACTGATTCGTGGCGCGATACCGGTTGAAAGGACTGCTCGGCTTCGTCTCGATGTACCTGATCGTCGCGGTACTCGCCGCTTCCGCCTTGCTCATCGATACCTGGCCCCTCTATCCCCGCTCGGTGCTCGAATGGGCGCTGCTTGCGATCATCACGCTGCCGGTCACCGTGCTCGGCGACTGGCTGAGCGACAGGGCCCTCAGCAGCCCGCTCGCGCCCACACCGGGCGGAGCGCGGAGCAAGCGCAGGTCGTGGCTGCGGGTTGGCTACTGCGTCGCGCTCTACGTCCTCTTTGCGATCTGCGCCGTGGTGATCCTCTACTGGCTCGAGTTTCCCGCCGCATGACCCTGCGGCTCGCAGCGTCGCTCAAGTGGGTGCTCGTCGCGGTGGCGGCATCGCTCGGTGTCGCCGCACAGGCGAACGCCCAGGCTCCGGGAGAGCCGAGCGCGGTGTGGCCCCGCGACTGCGATCATGACTGTCTGGTGGCGATCTCCTGGCGCTACATCGATGCCCTCGTGCATCACGACCGGAACCGGGCGCCGATTGCGCGCCAGGCGAAGTTCAGCGAGAACGACGTGACGATGCCGCTCGGTACCGAGGGGCTCTGGAGCACCATCGACAGCGCGTCCCACGATGCGCTCACGGCCGCCGATCCCCAGACGGGAAATGTGGCCTGGCTCGGCGCGGTGAGCGAGAACGGTCATCCCGCCTATCTCGCTGTCCGCCTGAAAGTCGCGCACCGCCTGATCACCGAGGTCGAAAGCGTCGTCGAGCGCCAGGGCGGGCTGCCGGCACCGTTCGGTGATCCGAGCAAGCTCGCACACGACGCCGCATTCGATCAGATTCTTCCCCCCGCGGAGCGGCGCGGCCGCGAGCGCCTGCGGGACCTCGCGAACGGCTACTTCAGCACCATTGCGCGCAACGACGGTACGCTCCTCACGCAGTTCGACCCCGACTGCGAGCGCACGGAGAACGGGATCAGCACGACGAGCGGCCAGTTCGGCTCCGCCGCGCTCGCGAAGGGGTGTCAGGCGCAGTTCGAGCTCGGGTACTTCCGCATCAACAAGCGCGTGCGCGACCGCCGCTACTTCATCATCGACGAGGAGCGTGGTGTCGTCGTGGCCACGGGCTTCTTCGACCACGACAACAGCTTCGACCGTTACCGCACCACGGATGGCCAGGAGCACCAGACGCTCCTCAAGTGGCCCAATTCGCTCTCGCTCATGGAGGCATTCAAGATCCGCAACGGCCGGATCTACCGCATCGAGGCGATCTTCACTTACGTGCCCTACTTCATGCCCTCCCCGTGGGTGAATGCCGCCGCGGGCGAGCCTGCATCGACCCCTGATGCCGCAGCGCCCGCCGCGCCTGCCGCGTGCGACCGAGCCTGTCTCACTGACCTCGCGCAGCAGTACATGCAGGCGCTCGTTGCGCACGATCCGGACCGCCTCCCCTGGGCGCCGACGGTGCGCTACACCGAGAACAGCGTGCCGATGATGGTGGGAGACGGCGAGTGGAGCACCGTCTCGGCAGCCGGCCCGGCGCCACTCTGCGTCGCCGATCCCGCGAGCGGTAACGTTGCCTGGCTCGGCGTCGTCCTGGAGCACGGGCAGATCGCCCATTACGCGATGCGTCTGCGGATCGTCCATCGTCGCATCGCGGACGTGGAGGTGGTCGTTGATGGGAAGGGCGAGCCCGGGCCTTTCGGCGAGTCCGCAGACAGCGCCCCCGACCCCGCATTCACGGCGCTCGTGCCCCCGGCCGAGCGCCTGAGCCGCGAGCGCTTGATCGCGCTTGCGAACGGTTACTTCAGCACCCTCGAGCGCAACGACGGCACGCTTCGCACGACCTTCGATCCGGACTGCGAGCGCAGTGAGAACGGGGTCTCGACCACCCGCGGTGGCGTCGGCTCGGCCGCCATTGCCGAGGGCTGCGCCGCGCAGTTCAAACTCGGACTCTATCGCTATGACGATGCCGTGCGCGCGCGGCGCTTCCCGCTGGTGGACGTGGAGCACGGCGTCGTGGTCGCGACCGGCTTCATCGATCACTCGGCGCGGCTGCGTGAGTTCAGGAGCACGGATGGGAGGCTGCGCCGCTCCCACTACGACGCACCCGACTCGCTCGGACTGATGGAGGCCTTCAAGATCCGCCGTGGCGCCATCTACCGTGTTCAGGCCGTCTTCAGTGAGGTGCCCTATCGCATGCCCTCGCCCTGGCTCGAGGCGGGCGCGGACGCGGGCAGCAGTGCGAGCGCCGCTGCGCGCCCCGTGCGAACGGAAGCGGCGCAGGTGGATCAGCAGCGGCTCGCGCATGCCGACAGCGACCCCGAGGACTGGATGAGCGTCGGGCGCACCTGGAGCGAGCAGCGCTTCAGCCCCCTTGCGCAGATCAACGCCCACACGGTGCGGCGCCTGGGGATCGCCTGGTACGCGAATCTCGACACCTATCGCGGCGTCGAGTCGACGCCACTCGAGATCGACGGCGTGCTCTACAACATCTCGGCCTGGGACGTGACGAGCGCCTACGATGCAACGAGCGGCAAGGTCCTCTGGCGCTTCGATCCTCACATTCCGCTCGAATGGGCGCGCCGCGCCTGCTGCGGGCCCGTGAGCCGCGGCCTCGCCGCCTGGCGCGGGCACATCATCATTGCGACCCTCGATGGGCGGCTCATCTCACTCGATGCAAGGAACGGGCAGCCCGTCTGGAGCGTGCAGACCCTCGAGCCCGGCGAGCCGCTCTCCATCACCGGCGCGCCGCGAATCGCCGCCGGACTCGTCGTGATCGGCAACGGTGGCGGAGATTTCGGCGCGCGCGGCTACGTGTCCGCCTACGACGCTGCGAGCGGACGCATCGCCTGGCGGTTCTACATCGTGCCCGGGGACCCGGCCCGAGGCCCCGAAGGCGCCGCATCGGACTCGGTGATGCCCATGGCGGCGAAGACCTGGACCGGGAAGTGGTGGCAGCTCGGCGGCGGCGGGAACGACTGGGATACGATCGTCTACGATCCGAAGCTGAATCTCGTCTACTTCGGCACGGGTAACGGCTCACCGCACCCCGAGGCGTTTCGCAGCCCGGGCGGCGGCGACAACCTCTTTCTCTGCTCCATCGTCGCCGTCGATGCGCGCACCGGCCGCTACGTGTGGCACTACCAGGAGATTCCGGGCGAGGAATGGGATTACGACTGCACGAGTCCACTCGTGCTCGCCGACCTCACGATCCATGGTCAGCGTCGCGAGACCATCATGCACGCGCCCAAGGATGGGTTCTTCTACGTACTCGATCGACGCACGGGACAGCTCATCTCCGCGCGCAACTATGTTCCCAACACCTGGGCGCGCGGCGTCGATCGCGAGACCGGACGGCCCCTCATCAACCCCGAGTCGTACGTCGCGGTCAAGCCGCATCTGATGACTCCGGGCTACGGGGGCGGGCATAACTGGAATCCGCTCTCCTTCAGCCCACTCACCGGGCTCGTCTACATCCCCGCCCAGGAGCAGTGGATGGTCGAGTCGCGCCTGCCCGCCGGGCAATTCAAGTTCGTGCGCGGCCGCTCGACGCTCGGCGCCGGGGTGAGCAACTATCCCGAGCTCAGGCGCGAGCTCGATGCCGAAGCCGCGCGCCGCGAGAAGGGGTATCTCCTCGCCTGGAACCCGGTCACGCAGCGGGAAGCCTTTCGCATCCCATATTCGCACCCGGGCAATGGCGGCACCCTCGTCACCGCGGGCAATCTGCTCATCGAGGGAACCATCGACAAGACGCTCGCGATCTATCGCGCCGACGACGGACGCAAGCTCTGGGCGCTGCCCGTTGCAACCGTGCCCGTCGCGGGCCCGATGACCTACAGCGTGGATGGCCGGCAATACATCGCCGTGAATGCCGGATGGAACAGTGCGATCGTTGCAGGCCTCAAGGACTTCTCGGTCGGACCGGCGCGCCTCATCGTGCTCGCACTCGATGCGCACGGCGTGACGCTGCCGCCGGCCCCACCTCCCGAGGCCGTTCCACCGCCCCCCAGCACCCTCGAGCCCGAGCAGGCGGTCGCTCGGGGAGCGCTGCTGTACAGCGAGTACTGTGCGAGTTGTCATGGGCAGAACGCGGTCGGTGGCGTGAAGGACCTGCGGCACTTGACGGCACCCGAGCACGGCGCCTTCGCAAACGTCGTGCTCGGCGGGGCGCTGCGCAAGCAGGGCATGGCGAGCTTCAAGGATGTGCTCGCACCCGATGAGGTCGACTCGATCCACGCCTACCTCATCACACGGGCACAGCAGGACTGGCAACCGACCTTCATTCCTCCGAGGCGCAAGTGAGACACGCTCGCGCACTCATCGTTCTGACCCTCATCGCAGGCCTGCCGAGCGCAGGGAGTGTCGCCTGGGGCGCGGATGCCCAAGCGGATGCGCAGCTCCGCGCATTCGGATCCACGCTGAACGCGCTCGAGGGTCGGGCACGCGCCCTCGAGGACGTGAATGCGATCGCCAAGCTGCAGCGGGCCTACGGCTATTACCTGAGCAAGGGCTACTGGGACGAGGCGGCGGATCTTTTTGCCGACGATGCCACGTTCGAATCGGGCGTCGATGGCATCTACGTGGGTAAGGCCCGCATCCGCAAGCGGCTCGTGCTCGAGGGCGGGGGCTCACCGGGGCCCGGTCTGCCGTACGGGCAGCTCAACGAGCGCTTGCAGCTTCAGCCGGTGATCCACGTGAGCGCCGACGGCCGACGCGCGTGGGCTCGCTGGCGCGAGCTCGCCCTGCTCGGACAGTTCCACGTGCGCGCCGCGTGGGGCAGCGGAATCTACGAGAACGAATACACGAAGCAGGACGGAATCTGGCGTATCACGCGCCTGCACTACTTCCCGAACTTCGTGGCACCGTACGCAGGCGGCTGGGCGCACCTCGAGCCGGTGCACGGGGACTGGGTCACGCCCGTGGGGAAGGCGTTGCCGGCGGACCGTCCCCCTACCGTGCGCTATCGACCGTTTCCCGACCGGTTCACCCCACCGTTCGACTACTCGGCGCAGAACGGCGTGCGATCCGCCACAGACGATCACATCGAGGCGCGGTTGCGTCGGACCCTGCATGGCGCCGATCCGGAGCTGGCGGCGCTTGCGGGCGAGCTCGAACGGGCGGCGCGCGAGCTCGAGCAACTCGACTCGCGTCAGGCCGTCTTGGATCTGCAATCCGAGCTCGGGTACTTCATCGACAAGGGTCTGTGGTCCAAGGCTGCCGCACTCTTCACGCGCGATGGCACGTACGAGTACGGACAGCAGGGCATCTACGTCGGCAGAGCGGATATTCGCACGGCCCTCGGGTTGATGGGCCCGGAGGGCCTCGAGCCCGGCGAGCTCAACGACTATCCGATGCTGCAGCCGATCATCGATATCGCGCCGGATGACCGCACGGCAATGGGCCGGTGGCGCAGCGACGTGATGCTCGCGCGGAGCGGTGCCGGCGAGTGGGGCGGCGGGGTCTACGAGAATGAGTACGCGCGCGCAGGCGGCACGTGGAGGATCCGCAAGCTCCACTTCTACGTGACGTTCTTCGCCGCCTACGACCGGGGCTGGGCCGCGGGGTCCATCCCGCTCGAGGGCCCGAGCCACGCGCATCCACCGGATCGTCCCCCGAGCGTGGTGTACGAGTCTTTTCCGAGCATCAACCTCGTGCCCTACCACTATCCGAACCCCGTTGCGAGCGCCCGACCCTCGCTCGAGCAGCCCGTGCACGGCCATGGCCTCACGCGCGCGCTCGCAGAGCTCGAGCACCGCGTGAATGCGCTAAGGCATCGGGTCGAGCTGCTCGAGGACCAGGCTCAGATCGAGAAGCTGCAGCGCGCGTATGGGTACTACGTGGACAAGGCGCAGTGGCAGCAGGTCGCGCAGCTCTTCGCCGCGCGGGGCACTTACGAGATCGGTGGCCGCGGCGTATTCATCGGCCCGGCGCGCGTGCTCGAGTACCTCGTGACCGGTCTCGGTCCGATCGGCATCGCAACCCGCGCCGGACAGATTCTCGATCACCAGCAGCTCGAGGGCATCGTCGATGTCGCTCCGGATGGCAAGACCGCACGGGGCCGCTGGCTCGCTCTCGTCATGGGCGGCTCGGAGAGGTCGAGTGCCCTGTGGGGGGATGCGACGTACGAGAACACCTACGTGAAGGAGAATGGCGTGTGGAGGGCCGCGAGCTTCCGCGCGCCCTTCACGATGTACGCAAGCTACAAGGGTGGATGGAAAGACTCGGCGGTCCCTAATACTCGCCCGGACAGCTTTGCGCCCCCGCCGGACCTACCTCCGAGCACGGTCTATCTGACTTACCCCAGCTTCTATGTGGCCCCTTTCCACTATCCCAACCCCGTGACGGGACGTGAGCCGCCCGCGCCCGATCCCGCCGCCGGCGGCACGGCGCCGATGCGGGGCCGCGCCGGCTCGAGCGGGGCTGCTCCGCCGCCTTAGGCCTGGGCTCGGTAGTGTCGAGGCATTCACCGGAGCAAGGGGACACCTCGAACAGCAGCGCTAGACCTTGCACGGCGCCTGCGCGTCGCAAAGGATGTGAGGCATGCCTCAAGCGCAGCGCGCTGATGCGTGCCGTCTCGTCGTCGCAGGTGGCAAGCGTACCCTGCAGACGGAGGAGCTGCTGCAATCCGCGCTCCGGCAGATGCGGCGCAGAGGCTTCTCCGACCGCTCCTTCGTGCACTCTCTCGAATGCCTCATCGAGGCCTGCCGCGAAGAGGCCGATTTGAGCGCATTCGGCACCCGGACGCTGCGCATCGACGTGCTGCGCCGCCTGCGCAACCTGCTGCGGTTCGATGCGCTCGAGGACGCCTGTCCTGCCGTGCTGTCCCGGCCCATCCGGGAGCCCGTCTTCATCACCGGAATGCCGCGCAGCGGAACGACGTTCCTGCACCGCCTGATCTTGCAGGATCCGCGCACCACGGCGCCGAGTCTCTTTCAACTGATGTACCCGTGTGCCTGGCGAACCAGCGGGCTCGGTATGGCCCTGCGCAAGCGCTGGGTGAGCTTTCAGCTCTCCCTCCTCGGGCTATTCGCTCCGGAGCTCAACGCACTGCACCCGGTCGCCGCCGATGCGCCCGAGGAGTGCACCGATATCACCGCGCACGTCTTCCAGAGTCTGCGTTTCGAGAGCATGTACCGCGTGCCTTCCTACAAGAGCTGGCTGGAGCGCAAGGGGCTTCGCGATGCGTATCGCTTTCACCGGCGGTTCCTGCAGCATCTCGAGGCGCAGCGGCCGGGGCGACGCTGGATCCTCAAGTCTCCAGATCATCTCTTCGCCCTCGCTGACGTCCGCGCAGTCTATCCGGACGCGCGCCTCGTGCTCGTGCACCGCGACCCCGTGCGCGTGCTCGCCTCGGTCGCGAAGCTGACCGAGGTGCTGCGGCGCGCCTTCGCGCGCACGATCGATCGGGTCGAGATCGGCCGCGAGGTTTGCGCATCCTGGACGGTTGGCGCCCAGAGAATGTGCGAGCTCGCAGCTTCCGACTCGGTGCTGCAGCTGCATTACCGTCAAATCATCTCCTCGCCACTCGATGCGGTACGCGCCGTGTACGACCATTGCGGTCTCGAGCTCACAACCGATGCCGAGGATCGCATGCGGCGCTGGCTCGGAAGGACCGCGAGTGCCCGAGGCGGGCACCGCCGCTACGACCTCGCCGAGTTCGGGCTCGACTCACGCTCCATTCGCGAGCGCTTTGCGCGCTACACCGACACCTTCGCAGTCGAGATCGAGCGCGACGGGCTGCGCGCCGGGACGAGCGTCCCGTCCTGACGTGCGGCGCGGGACCGCCTTCGCCTTTACGCTCGGCGTTGCGGCCGCCGCCGTTGCGACGGTCTACGCCGGCGCCGGGGCCGTCGCCCGTGCGCTCGCAAGCCTGCACGTCGCGGGCCTGCTCATCCTCGCGGTGCTGCACGTCCCGGTTGGAATCGCGTTGGGGATCGCCTGGTGGTTCGCCTCCGGACGAGACCCGCAGATCTCGCGGGTGAGGTTCTGCTGGGCGCGGTTCATCCGCGACGCCGCCGCGGAAGTCCTCCCCTTCGCGCAGCTCGGCGGCTTCGTGCTCGGAGTGCGCGCGTTGGGATCCGGTCGATCGGTCCTCGCACGCGGCGCCGTCTCGATGAGCGTTGATCTCGTGATGGAGCTCACGGCGAAGCTGCCCTACGTGGCGGCAGCACTCGCAACGCTGCTACTCCTCGCGCCCGACACGCGCCTGGCACAGCCTCTGGCGGTCGCGCTGCTCGTGACGTGCGCCGCCGCCGCGATCCCCCTCCTTGCACGCACCAGGCTCGGCACGACGCTCGAGCGGATCGCGCGCGCGATCAGTCGTCGCTGGCCGGCCGCCGCCGCGCCCGAGGGCGACGTCGGTGCGGCCTTCGATCGAGCGCTGGCGCACCGGGCCGCGCTCCTCTCGAGCTTCGCGCTGCACGTGTGCTGCTGGTTCCTCGGTGCCCTCGAGGCGTGGGTCCTGTTGCGCCTGCTCGGAGCGCCCGTGACGTTGCTGCAGGCGCTCGCGATTGACGGCACGGTCGCCGGATTGCGCACCTTCGGGTTCCTCGTGCCCGCGGCCGCAGGCGTGCAGGAGGCGAGCTACCTGATCGGTGCGAGCGTGTTCGGCATTCCGCCGGCGCTTGCGCTTGCGGCCTCCTTCGCGCGGCGAGCCCGCGATCTCACGCTCGGGGCAGCGACCTTGGCGCTGGCCGTGGCCACCGATCGCGGTCTTCTCCCCGCGCTCAAAACGGATACGCGATCCCCGTGAACACGGCGGCACCCTCGCTCCCGTAGCCCACATCGACGTGCCCGACGATGAACGGTCGAGCGATCCCCCGGAACCCGAGGCCGAACACCTTGTGAAGCTGCGAGAGCGGGAACGTGCCCACGGTATTGAATACGCGGCCGAGGTCCATGAACGGCGCGAGCTCGAGCTCGAGTTCCGTGTTGAACAGACCGAAATCGAGGATGCGCTGGCGCATCTCCGTCGTGAAGGAGAAGGAGTTGCGCCCGGTGAAGCGGCCTTCGCCGAAGCCACGGAGCGGCTGCTCTGCGCCGATGACGCTATCGCCCCCACCGAGGGTGCTCAACTCCCAGAACGCCGCGCTGTCGAGGGTTGGCAGGTAGCGCAGCGCCACGTGCGAGGCGAGGACCGTGTCGGAGCCCACCGGCCAGTACATGCTGCCGTCAACGCCCGCTTCGCTGTAGGCAAGCTCGCCGAAGGAGCTGTGGGTGGCAAGTCCCGTATAGACGACCCAGCGCATGCCGGTCGAGGGCACGGTGATGCTGTCCCGGGTGTCGTAAGCGACCGAGACCCGGTCCAGTATCTCGTGCGTCGTGCCGAGCTCTCCGGCGTAGAGCTGCTGGATCGAGGGAATCCCAGGAAGCGTACCGGGCAATACGTCCACCGACTGAAACCGAAACGTGTATTGCACCTGCAGCGCCTGCGAGAGGTTGACTCCAAGCTGCGCAAGCACGAGCTCCCCGTTCGTCGTGTAGTTGGTCGCGGCGTACTCGTTCGTGCCGTTGCCGATGCCGTAAAACCGCGGCGTTCCGTCGCGCTCGTAAATCATGCTGAGGTTGTACGACCAGCGATGCTCGCGCAGGAGCCCCTTCTCGAACTCGAGATCGACGCTGCGCTGCACGCGCTCGTTGAGTCCCGCTTCGACCGACCACTGCACGTCGGGCGAGGGAAACTCGAGCACCCTGCCGTGGGCTCCGTAGCCGAAGTACGGGTTGTATTGCACATCGGGTGCGATGATCCGATCGATCTCGTGCTGCGCGTTCGTCTCGAGCCAGGTCGGCAGCAGTCCGACCGTCACGCCGCTGTTCGGGTCGCTCGCGACGAGCGGTACCGGAAGGAATGGCCAGGAGAGCGGATTGAGCCAGCCCCATCCGGAGGTGGGGGCCGGCGCAGGCGCGACGGGTGGCGCTGGGGGCGCCGCGGTGATCGGCTGCTGTGCAGCCACGGGCGCTGCCACGCAGAGGAGCGCAACGAGGCCCAGACCGATTGCGCACTTCATGCGCAGCGCACGAATCGCAGGGGAGGTTACGCCTGCGCAGGCGCAAGGGCCGGGGCGGTGCGGGTGAGCTTCAGCCGAAACCCCGCCTTCTCGACCGTGATCTCCGTCAGGTCCTTTCGCGCAGTGAGCGCTCTCAGCAGCGTGACGACAGGCTTTGCGGAGGGATCGTACTCGCGCGGAGCCGGGCCCGCTTTCAGCATCGCCTCGATCTGGCCCGCCGGCATCGTCGCGCGAAGCAGCAGCTCCTCGTCGGAAAGACGGGCGCCGAGCCGTGTGCGCAACTCCGCAACCGACGGCATCGGCGCCTCGGCGCGCAGCTCGCGTGTTCGGGGGAGCGATTCGATGCGTGCCATGACCTGCGGAGCGATCGGCACGTTCGGCTTGCCAAAGCGCCCGAGCGCGTAGCGGATCACCTCATCCGGAATGACGGCATAGCGCTCCCGTCCGGTCACATTCATCACGGCCTGCGTGATGACCATCTGCGCGAACGGGGTCATGACGATCGGCCATCCGAGCTCCTCGCGTACCCGACCGAGCTCCTCGATCACCGCTCCCTCGAGGTGCGACAGGCGCACCTCCGCGAGGTGGCGCCTCATGGTCCCGATCGTGCCGCCCGGGAGCTGATGATGCAGGTAGGCGGCATCGAAGGCCTGGGGCCGGCCGGCCGGCAAGCCCTCCGCCTCCGCAAGGCGCGTGAAGTAGTCCCCGACCTGCTTCAGGGCCTCGGTGTCCACGTGCACGGCATGCCCGAGCGCGCGCAGATTCGCGACGCTGCGCTCGGCGTGGGGATTGGAGCTGCCGTCGGCGGCAGCCCCCGAAGCGCATTGCAGCGTGCTCACACCGAGCGAGGGCGCATCCATGTAGGTGTGCTCTGCAAGGCCGATCGTACAGTGGGAGTGCAGCTCGAGCGGTTTCGCTCCGATTTGGGCCTTGATTGCCGGAATGAGCCGTGCCGCGCGCTGGGGCGAGAGCAGCCCGCCCGGGTCCTTGATGTAGAGCGCATCGATGTGGGGGGAGGCGGCGAGAATGCGCGCCCGCTCCGCGTAGTGCGCATCGTCGTGAATTGGACTCAACGTGAACACGAGCGCTGCGATCACGAACTCCCCCCCGCCTTGCTTCACCATCCGGGCACAGGCGACGTTCGAGTCGGCGTCGTTCATCGGATCGGCGAGGCAGAAGCGCCGGATCCCGGCCCGGGCGAGCGTGTGGAACGCGAGCGCCATGAACTGCGGGTTCGCGGTCTCCCACGAGATGAAGCGAAAGCCCGTCGACATGAACTGCAGCGGAGTGTGCGGCGTCGCAGCGGCCATGAGTCGGATGCGCTCCCAGGGATCTTCCTGCTTGTAGCGCACGGCGACCGCCATGTGGGTGGAGGTCGTGAAGTCGATGGCCTTGAAGCCGACGCGATCCATGACGGGCGCGATCGTCAAGGTCTTTGCCGTGTCGATGCCGAGGGCTGCCCACAGACATTGATTGCCGTCGCGGAGCGAGGTCTCGACGATCTGGATATCAGCCATGTGCAGCGCGCTCCCGCGATCGGGTCCTATTCCACCGGAGTCTCACGCATCGCGGCGGCTCCGCTCTTGCCACGACGCCGTTCAAGCAAGCGCGCCACGAAACCGGTATCGACCCCACCCGCCTGAAACTCAGGATCATCGAGGACGTCGGCATGAAAGGGCAAGTTGGTCGTGACACCGTCGATGCGGGTCGCTGCAATGGCGGCGCGCAACCGTGCGAGTGCTGCGCGGCGATCGACGCCGCGCGCGATGATCTTGGCCATGAGTGAGTCGTAGAACGGCGGAATGCGCGAGCCGCGCTCGATGTGAGTGTCCACGCGGATCCCGGCCCCCGTCGGCCACGCCGCCTCCTGCACACGCCCGGGGCTCGGTTGAAAATCCCGCGCCGGATCCTCCGCGTTCACGCGACACTCGAGCGCAGCGCCGCGCACTCGCACCTCGCTCTGGCTCAGGCGAAGCCCGCAGCCCCCCGCGATGGCAATCTGCTCCGCCACGAGGTCCACACCCGTCACCGCCTCCGTCACCGGATGCTCCACCTGGATGCGGGCGTTCATTTCGAGAAAAAAGAACGCGTCGCGCTCGAGGTCGACCAGAAACTCGACAGTCCCTGCCCCGCGGTACGCGAGACGCTCGGCGAAGCGCACCCCGGCCTGCTGGATGGCGCGTCGCAGGCGCATCGCGAGCCCCGGCGCAGGGGTCTCCTCGATGAGCTTCTGGTAGCGGCGCTGGACGGAGCAGTCGCGCTCGCCGAGGTGGATGACGCGTCCTGCACCGTCCCCGAGCACCTGCACCTCCACGTGGCGTCCGCGCGCGACGAAGCGCTCGAGGTACACCCGCGCGTCACCGAAGGCGGCGCCCGCCTCGCAGGAGGCGAGCTCGAGCGCGTGCGGCAGATCCTCGAGGCGGTCGACCCGCTTCATGCCGCGACCGCCACCGCCGCCCACCGCCTTGATGAGGAGCGGCACGCCGATCTCGCGGGCGCGTGCGCTCGCCTCCTCCACCGAGTCGACCGCCCCACCCGGCACCACCGGGACGCCGGCTGCGTCGGCCTCCGCGCGCGCCCGCAGCTTGTCGCCGACGGCCTCGATCTGCTCCGCAGTCGGACCGATGAAGATGATGCCGTGCTCCTCGCACGCGCGCGCGAAGGCGGCTCGCTCGGAGAGAAAGCCGTAGCCCGGATGAATGGCCTGAGCGTGCACGCCGCGCGCGGCGTGCACGAGCGTCTCGATCCTGAGATAGCTCTCGGTCGAGCGCGCCGGGCCGATGCACACCGCGCGATCCGCGAGCCGCGCCGGGACCGAGTCGCGGTCGGCCTCCGATGCCGCGAGCACGGTCTCGATGCCGAGCGCGCGGCACGTGCGGATGATCCTCATCGCGATCTCTCCCCGGTTGGCGATGAGAATTCGGCGAATGGCCGCCACGGTCAGCTCGTTCTACCTACCCTGAGGAGTGTCTCGCCGTACTCGACGAGCACGCCGTCCCGGGCGAGGATCTCGGTCACCCGTCCGCGAACGCCTGCGCGTACCGTGTTCATCAGCTTCATCACCTCGATGATACCGACGATCGTCTCCTCCTCGACGAGCGAGCCCACGTCGATGAAGGGCGGCGCGCCCGGCTTCGGCGCCCGATAGAACGTGCCGAGGAGCGGAGCCGGCACGTCACGCGTCGCGGCGACGTGTGCGGCGACGTGTGCGGCGACGTGTGCGGCAGCGGCGTGCGGCGCCGGGGAGACGCTGGCAGGGGCCTCAGTGTTAAGCGGGGATGGCGCGGCGCCAGGTCGGGGTGGCGAGTCGCCCGGCGCGGCAGCGCGGGCCGGGGCCTCGGGCTGGGAGGCGGTGGCCGCCGGCGGCGCGGAGCCGCGCCGCAAGGTCAACTTCACCCCGTCGAGCTCCAGATACAACTCGTCGAAACTCGATTCCTCCAGAAGCCGCGTGATCTCCGCTACATCCTTCGCCGTGAGCGCCACCTGCACCCTCCGAAAGGCAACGTGCCCTCGCGCCCTCTATTGCAGGAGGGTCACGACGCCGCGCCCGCCATCGACGCGGATGCGCTGACCGTCCTTGATGCGCGTGGTGGCGGTGCCGGTGCCGACGACGGCCGGCAGCCCGAATTCGCGCGCGACGATCGCCATGTGGCTCATCGAGCCGCCGATGTCGGAGACGGCGGCGGCGATCTTCTGGAAAAGCGGCGCCCAGGTGGGGTTGGTGATCTGACAGACGAGGATGTCCCCTTTCTGCAGCCGCGAGATCTCATCGACGGACTTGACGACGCGCGCCGGACCTTCCACGACCCCGCTCGACGCTGCGAATCCGCGAAGCTCGTTGCTCGAGGTGTCACGATCCGCCGCGAGCCAGGCGTCGAGGTTCTCCCGCGTGATGCCCCAGAGCATCACGATCGCAGGATCGTCGATCACATCCGGCACGGGTCCGAGCGCAGGAGGCGTGTCGTGCTTGGCCCATTCGGCGATCGCCGCACGACGCTCGGCGACGATCTGCGGCCAGTAGCCCGGGCCACGCGCCGGTGAGCCGTTCGACCAAGAAGACATCAAATCGATGATTGCCGACTCGAGCTCGTAGTGGTTGAGGTGGAACACGTCGTCGGGTCGCGGGAAGAAGTCGTGCGCGGCGAGGAGCGTTCCGAACTCGCGGATCTTGTTGAAGAAGAGGTTCGTGTACCAGTGCTCGCAGTAGAACTTGTGCCCCTCGACGTATGGGAATACCCGGTGGGCGAGCGTGATCATCTGGTCGTACGCTGCGCGCTCCTCGTCCGTTGCGAGCAGCTCGCGGTAATCCGCGATCAGCTGCTGGCGCTCGGTCTGCAGCTTTGCGCATTCACGCTCGAGTGACTCGCCAGCCTTCACGCGGCTGATGTAGCCGGGCAGCGCGGCGAAGGGCATCGAAAGATCGTCGTTCCAGGAGCGGTGATAGTGGTAGAAGCCATCCCCGACGTTCACGTTGAACCAGGGGTCGCGCGAGACCTCGAGCTCCTTCAGCCAGTCCCGACCGGGCGTCCCGGCCTGCTCGAGCGAGGCGATGACAGCCGCGGCGGACAGTCCTTCGCGAAACTTCGCGTCCACGCCGAGCTCGACCGCGCGCCGCGCGAGGCGTCTCACCTCCTCGTCAGGGCGGAAGATCTCCGCCTCGATGCCCGCGACCATTCGCGCCACCGTCTGATCGCTGATCTCCGGAAAGGCCTTCTTGCAGAAGGCGAAGAAGGTGAGATATGCGCCGTACCCGAGGAGCAGGAACTCGAAGTGGTGATGCCACATCCGGAAGTACCCCTCGAGCGTCTTGTAGTACGCGTCGAGGAGGTAGTGATTCGAGGCGATCCCGCGCCCCGCACGCACGTGCTCGAGCGGCTCGAATTCGGGCAGCGCGAGCTTCGGCAGCGCCTGGGCCTCGCGAATGAGCGCGAGCATCTTCTGCCGCCACTGGGCGTAGAGACGCTCCCAGTTCTCGTAGTAGTAAAAGGCGCGCTTCTGGAACTCCTCCGTCCGGCGGGCAATCTCGGCAGGGTCCGTGACGCCGTTGCCACCGATGTAGACCCGACCGTTGATGATGCGGTGATCGATGCCGAGAGTCGTCGGCAGGCAATGCACGCGGGTGTTCGCCGACCCGAGCGCGCAGTAGGCGGCCTCCGCGGTGACCATGTCGAACGCGGACATCGGCTCGGGGAAGTGCATGGAGTTGTAGAACCAGAACCGCTCATCGTCCGCCTTGGTGAACTGGATGAAGTACGGATAGGCGCCCTGCGCCCGCTCGGTTCCTGGAAGCACCTTGAGCGAGCTCGGCAGCGGGAATCCTTTCGTCTTGACCGTCGTACTCATGACGACTCTCCGGGTGCCATGCGCTGGGACGAAGTGAGCGGCAGCGCAATATAACAGGTTCGCTGCTAGCGCTCATCGAACGCGCGTACCACTGCCGACGGCTCCGCCGTGCGCGAGGCTTGCAATTCGTGTCTGCCTTCCTTATACCCGCCTCGGGCACGCTCACCCCTCATCCTCAGGCGAAAGAGTCCTCATGCGCAGGAGCATCGCGCCTACCGCCCTGATCGCCGCGGCTGCCGCAAACGCCGCGCTGCTCGCCGCGCCGGGCCCCGCAACGCCCGCCCCCGACGGGGCCGCGCTCTATGGCCAGCGCTGTGCGCGATGCCACGATCGGCCGCAAGGACACGTTCCCTCGCGCGAGTCGCTCTCGTTCCGCACGGCGACCAACATCGTCATGACGCTCGAAGCGGGTGCGATGCGTCCGCAGGCGGCGGGACTCACTCCCGAGCAGGTGAATGCGATTGCCGGGTTCGTCACGGCGGCCGCGGCGGCCCGAGCCGCTCCACTCCATCCAAATCCCTGCCCTGCAGGGATCGCTCCGGTGCTCGCCTCCGCAGGCGGCTGGAACGGGTGGGGACGAGACCTCGCCAACAGCCGCTTTCAACCGCGCTCGGGACTGCGAGCAAACGACGTCGCACGTTTGAAGCTCAAGTGGGCGTTTGCCTACCCCGGTGCGACGACGTGGGGCCAGCCCACGGTCGTCGGCGACCGGGTGTTCGTCGCGAGCACGACCGGCCAGGTGTACGCACTCGATGCCCGCAGCGGCTGCACGGTGTGGAGCCGACAGCTCGGGACCCCCGTACGCACGCCGATCTCCGTCGGGCCGGGAGACCGCGCGCACCCGGCCATCGCGTACTTCGGCGACATCGCGGCGATGGTCTACGCGGTCGATGCACAAAGCGGCGCCGAGGTCTGGCGAACCCATGTGGATGAGCACCCGCTCGCCCGGATCACGGGTGCGCCGGTTCTGTTTCGCGATCGACTGCTGGTGCCCGTTTCCTCCTTCGAGGAGGGAGCGGCCGCCGAGCGCGGCTATGCGTGCTGCACGTTCCGCGGCAGCGTCGTGGCACTCGACGCTGCCAGCGGCAGAGTCCTCTGGAAGCGCCGCACGATCACCGCAGCTTTGAGACCCTATCGACGCAAGGGCGACCCGACCGGCCTCTTCGGTCCGGCCGGTGCAGCGGTCTGGAATGCACCGACCATCGATGCGGCGCGTGGAGTGCTCTACGTAGGGACAGGCAATGACTACACGGACGTGAACGCCGCAACGACCGATGCCGTCCTCGCCATCAGTATCGCGACGGGCCGGTTGCGCTGGGCCCGGCAGCTCGTGCGCCGCGACGCCTGGGCCGCCGGTTGCAGCTTCGCAGGTCCCTGCCCCGACCCGGCCGGGGACGATGCCGACGTCGCCGCCTCGACGATTCTCGTGAAGCTCGCCTCCGGGCACCAGGTGCTCGTCGCCGGACAGAAATCCGGCATCGTGTACGGGCTCGACCCCGCGGCCGGCGGGGCGGTGCTGTGGAAGACGCGGATCGGTGCGGGAGGGGTCTTCGGCGGGATCGAGTGGGGAATGGCAGCGATCGGCAGCACCATCTATGTGCCGATCTCGGACTCGATGCCGACTCACCCCTCTCGGGGAGCACGGCCAGGCCTCGGCGCGCTCGATGCCGCGACCGGCAAGGTCCTCTGGTGGACCCCTGCCCCTCGCCCGAGCTGTTCCTGGGGGCCAGACGATTGCCGCGCGGCTGAGTCCCAGGCGGTCACTGCCATCGAGGGGCTCGTGTTTTCCGGCTCGCAGGACGGTCATCTGCGCGCCTACGAGGCGCACACCGGCCGGATCGTGTGGGACTTCGACACTGCCCGGCACGTACCAGCGGTCAACGCCGAGTCCGCCGCCGGAGGCTCACTCGACGCCGGCGGTCCAGTGCTCGCCGGTGGGGTCCTGTACTTGAACTCAGGCTACGGGCAGTTCCTCGGGCGCGGCGGCAACGTGCTGCTCGCGCTCAGCGTGGACGGCAGATAGGAGAAGGCTATGAACGCAGCTATCGATATGGTGTCGTTGAGCCCGCGAGTGCAGAGCTTCGTCGGTCGGCCGCATCAGGCGCTGATCGGCGGGCGGTGGCAGGAGGCTGAGGACGGAGGAACCTTCGACGTTCTCAATCCCGCCACCGAAGAGGTGATCGGGCACGTCGCCGACTGCAAGCGCGCCGACGTGGATCTCGCCGTCGCGGCGGCGCGCAAGGCCTTCGATCAGGGGCCCTGGCCACGCATGTCCCCCGCGGCGCGCGGCAGGATTCTCTGGAGGATCGGCGATCTGATTCTCGAGAACCTCGAGGAGCTCGCGCAGCTCGAGTCCCTCGACAATGGCAAGCCGTTGAGCGTCGCCCGCGCGGCCGACGTGCCGCTCGCGGCCGATCTGTTCCACTACATGGCGGGATGGGCAACGAAGATCGAGGGCAGCACGATTGCGCTCTCCGTGCCCTACACGCCGGATGCCGAGTATCACGCTTACACGCGTCGCGAGCCGATCGGGGTCGTCGCGCAGATCATTCCCTGGAACTTCCCCCTGCTCATGGCGGCGTGGAAGCTCGGACCGGTGCTCACGGCGGGTTGCACCGTCGTGCTGAAGCCAGCCGAGGAGACGCCCCTCTCGGCGTTGCGCCTCGCGCAGCTCTGCCAGGACGCCGGATTGCCCCCCGGTGTGCTCAACGTGCTCACGGGCTTTGGGGAGACCTGCGGCGCGCCGCTTGCCGCGCACCGCGAGGTAGACAAGGTCGCATTCACCGGCTCGACCGAGGTGGGCAAGCTCATCGTCAAGGCGGCCGCCAACGACCTGAAGAAAGTCTCGCTCGAGCTCGGCGGCAAGTCGCCGAACATCGTGCTCGACGATGCGGACCTCGACGTCGCGATCCCGGGCGCCTCGAGCGCGATCTTCTTCAATCACGGGCAGTGCTGCTGCGCCGGGTCGCGGCTGTTCGTTCAGGAGAAGCGCTACGAGCGCGTGCTCCAGGGCGTGAGCGATGCCGCCAAGAAGATTCGTCTGGGTCCGGGCTTGAGCCCACAAACCCAGATGGGTCCGCTCGTGTCGAAGGTCCAGTTCGAGCGTGTGACCGGATTCCTCAAGTGCGGCCACCAAGAGGGTGCGCGGACGGTCGTCGGCGGCAAGCGCCACGGCGACACGGGCTACTTCGTCGAGCCCACGGTGCTCGATGGCACCCGCGAGACGATGCGCGTCTATCGGGAGGAGATCTTCGGGCCGGTCGTGACGGTCATCCCCTTCAAGGAGGTCGATGAGGACCTCATACGCCGCGCGAACGACACGGTGTACGGCCTTGCCGCGGGGATCTGGACCGGTGACATGAAGCGCGCACATCGCATCGCCAACCGGCTGCGCGCCGGCACGGTGTGGATCAACTGCTACAACATCTTCGATGCGGCGTTGCCGTTCGGAGGCTACAAGCAGTCGGGCTGGGGCCGGGAGATGGGTCACGAGGTGCTCAACAACTACCTCGAGACCAAGGCCGTGTGCGCGAGCATCTAAGGAGCATCCGGGGCGGCTCGCAGCGGCGGGGCCTGGTGTCGCCGCTGCGAACCCGCTCGAGTCAGCCACACGCCCCGCTCAGCCTCGCCGCGGACCGCGTGCCGGCCCGCGCTTGCTTTTGATGACAGGGTTCCTTATACGGACGGAGGCCAGCGCTCAAGTCCCGAACGAGGTGCTCAGGATCATGCACGTAGGCATCGCCAGCGGATTCGCGAATCACTCCAAGCTCGACGACCGGCAGTTCATCCGCGAGGAGCTCACCCAGCTCGAGCTCGCCGCCGAGCTCGGCTTCGAGTCGATCTGGATCACCGAGCATCACTTCAGCGATTACTCGATCAGTCCCAACCCCCTCATGTACCTCGCGTACCTCGCGGGGCGCCACCCGCGGGTGCGTCTCGGCACGCAGGTCATCGTCGTGCCGTGGCACGATCCCGTGCGCCTGTGCGAGGAGATCGTGCTGCTCGATCACGTCTCCGGCGGCCGCGCGCTCATCGGCTTCGGTCGTGGGCTCTCGCGCGTCGAGTACGCGGGGATGCGCATCGACCAGGGGCAGGCACGCGAGCGGTTCGATGAGACCGTCGCGATGATCATGCGGGCGATGGAGACCGGCGTGATCGAGGGCGGGGAGCTGTTCAAGCAACCGCGGCGGGAGATCCGCCCGCGTCCGATACGCCCGCTCAAGGGCCGGGCCTTCTGCGCGGCGGGCTCCCCCGGCTCGATGGTCTCGGCGGCGAGGCTCGGCCTCGGCCGCTTGTATCTCGGTCAGCCGATGGTCGCCGGGCATGCGCAGTCGTCCGCGACACTCGGACGCGTCGTCGGCGATGAGGCCTCCGATGCATGGCTCAAGGCCTGGCACGAGTCTCACCCGGGCGAGGAGCCGGTCGCACCGTTCGTCTCGAACCTCGTGTTCGTCGACGAGAGTGCAGATCGAGCGCGCGAGCTTGCGCGCACCTACACGGCCAAGGTATTCGCGGCGGCCGTGAAGAACTACGAGATGACCTCCGAGCATCACGGCACCATCAAGGGTTATGAGAGCTACAGCGCCCTGCGCATGACGCCCGAGCAGGCGCAGGTCGCGATCGAGAACGCACACAAGAGCTCGATCGCCGGTGATCCGCAAGAGGTGCTCGAGCAGCTCGAGGAAGTGAAGCGGCGGCGCCAGCCGCAGGGCATGTTCCCGCACCTGTACACCGGTGGCATGCCGCACGAGGAGTGCGTGCGCTCGATCCGGCTCTTCGCGAGCCAGTGTCTCAACGAGATGAAGAGCTGGTCCGGGGCGCCAGCGACCATCGACGGCGCGATGGCACGGGCGGCCTGACCACCGCAAGAGTCGCAGCCGAGGGAGCACCACCGATGAGTCAGCCGTTCGATCCCCCGTCCTTCGAGGCGCAGCTCTTTCGTCCGCAGGCAATCTCACCCGAAGTGCGCGCGTTCAACGAGGCTTTTCTCAAACGCATGGCGGAGCTGCCGGGCCCCACCGCACGGGGCCGCAACGCGGCGGCGCCGAGCCCATTTCCCGCGGTGCCCAAGTGCCCGCGCGCTCGCGTACGCCACATCCCCGCTCCAGGGGGCCGCGAGGTCGAGGTGCGGATCGTGCCCCCCGCAAACGGCAATCCCCGGGGCGCGTACCTGCACTTCCACGGCGGAGGGCTCGTCTTCGGCAGTGCCGATCAGGACGATGCGATGCTCGAGCGCATCGCCAATGCAACGGGTCTCGCCGCGGTGAGCGTCGAGTATCGCCTCGCCCCCGCCCACCCCTATCCCGCCGCGTGGGACGATTGCGAGGCGGCGGCGGTGTGGCTCGCAAAGAGCGTGAAAGCGGAGTTCGGCGGCCCGGCGCTTGCGATCGGCGGAGAGTCGGCTGGCGCGACCCTCGCCGTTCCCGTCCTCGTGCGTATGCGCGACCGGCACGGCTTCACCGGCTTTCACGCGGCCAATCTGAGCTACGGCAATTACGATACCTCGATGACCCCCTCCCAGACCTGGGTGGGCGCGCAGCGCTATCTCATCGGGACCGAGGACATCCGGCAGTGCTCCAACGCCTACGCGCCCGATGTGCGCGAGCGGCGCAATCCGGACATGTCGGCGCTCTACGCGGAGCTCTCGAGGATGCCGCCCGCGCTGTTCAGCGTCGGCACGCTCGATCCGTTCCTCGACGACTCGCTCTTCGTGTATGCGCGCTGGATCGCGGCGGGCAACGAGGCACAGCTCGCTGTCTATCCCGGCGCACCGCACGGATTCAACATCATCGGACACCCGCACGCAGGCGCGGCGAACGACCGGGTCGATGCATTCCTCAAGGCGCGCACGCAGATCCCGGCGCCGTGAGGCGCAGACGCCGCTCGGGGTCCGGTCACTTGAGCAGCGTGCCGCCGTCCACGACGAAGGTGTGCCCGGTGACCATGCGGCTGTCATCGCTGGCGAGGAACGCAACGCTCTGCGCAACCTCCTCGGTCGTGAGGCAGCGGCCGAGCAGCGTGCGATTGCCGAGCTGCTCGAGCAGTACCTCGTCCGGCGCGCCGGGCTGCATGCGGCGCGCGATGCGCAGCAGCATCTCGGTCTTGATGAACCCGGGATGAATCGTGTTCACGCGAATGCGTCGCGGCGCGAGATCGATGGCAGCTTCGCGCATCAGCCCGATCACGGCGTGCTTGCTCGTCGTGTAGGCGGTGAAGCTGCCGCTGCCCATCAGCCCCGCGATGGACGAGGTGATGATGATGCTGCCGCCATCGCGCATGCGCGGCGCCACATACTTGATGCCGAGGAATACGCCACGCACGTTGATCTGCATCACCCGCTCGAACGCGTCCTCGGGGAACTCCGTGATCGGCGCGTTCGGGCCCTCAATCCCCGCGTTGTCGAAGAACACATCGATCCGGCCGAGCCGCTCTTCGGCGTGCTGCGCGTAGTGCGCGGCCTGCGCCGCCGAGGCGACATCGGCCGTGCAGGTCGCCACCCGCGGGATCCAGGCCGACTGCTCGGCCCCGAGCCGCTCGACGGCGGCGCCGAGCGCCGGCTCGTTGACATCGACGAGCAGAACCCGCGCACCCTCCGCGAGCAGCTGCCGGGCCGCCGCGAAACCGATGTTGCCGGCGGCGCCGGTCACGATCGCAACCTTGTTCTCGAGTCTCATGTGGGCTCCCGATGAACTCGCCTTCGCGCACCCAGGCCCTTCAGGCCCACGGGTCGATCAGCACCTTGCACTGGTGCGACCGCCGGCGTAGCGCTTCGAACGCTGGCGGCAGCTCCTCGAGCGACACCGTATCGGTGACCATCGCCCGCGGTGTGACATCGCCCTGGTCCATCACGTCGGCGGCAATCTCGAAATCGCGCATCCGATAAAGCGCAGCCGGTTGGATGCGCACTTCCTTGGCGACCGCGACGAAGGGCACGAAGGAATCGAGCGCCGTGCACAGGCCGAGCACGACCACGGTGCCCCGTGGACGTACGTACTCGAGCGACTGCCTGATGAGCCCCGGCTTGCCGACGCATTCGAAGACGATGTCCGGCGGACCGCGCAGCGCCGACTGGATCTGCGCGGCGGAGATTCGTGCCGGATCGATGAAGACGCTCGCGCCCATCGCCCGCGCAAGCTCCGCACGCGTCATGGAACTCGCGGTTACCGCCACCACCCCGGCCCCGAGCCGACGGGCCCAGAACGTGGCGGCAAGGCCAATGGGCCCCGCGCCGATCACGAGCACGCGTGCCCCTGCAGGCATCTCGGAGACGTTGATGCCGTGCAGCCCCACCGCGAGCGGCTCGATGAGGGCGCCATCATGCAGTGACACCGTGCGCGGCAGCACCAGGCACTGACGCTCGCTCGCGAGCGCCAACTGACCGTAACCTCCGCCATCGATGCGCATCTCGGCGCACCAGGCGGGCTCGCCCACCGCGCACGCCGGACAGCGTCCGCAGCTGCGAACCGGCAGAACCGCAACCCGATCGCCGCGCTTCACGCGCTGCGCAGTGGGTCCGACCTCCACGACCTCTCCGGCCCACTCGTGCCCGATGACGGTGCCCGCGGGCACCGCGAAGCTCGGATCCGCGGTCATGTGCAGGTCGCTCCCGCAGATGCCGCAGCGGTCCACGCGCACGAGGACCTCATCGCGCTGCGGCGCAGGATCCGGCAGGCTCTCGATCGAGAGCGGCTTTCCGATCATCGTGAATACCGCCGCCTTCATCAGCGCCGCCCCTTGCAGCTAGCGTGCATCGACGAGATGCCAGCCGCCATCGACCTGGAACTCGGAGCCCGTCACGTAGCGTGACTCGTCCGATGCCAGATAGAGATTGAGGTACGCCACGTCGCGCGGCTCGCCCACCGCGGCGAGCGGCACGGCGCGCAGGTTGATCTTCTCCGCCTCCTCGGGAGTGACTCCCGCGTTGCGGGCGATCGCCGTGTAGATATCGCGCAGCATGCGGGTACGAATGACGCCGGGATGGACCGAATTGCAGCGTACCTGCTTGCCGTCGCGGCTGCCGTGCAGCGCGACGGACTTGGTGAGCTGCTGGACCGCCGCCTTGGAGGAGCCGTAGGCCACCGAGAGCGGCGAGCCGAAATACGCGACGATCGAGGAGATGTTGATGATCGAGCCCGTGCCGAGCCGCCGCATGATGGGCAGCACCGCCCGGCAGCCGAGGAAGGTTCCGTCGAGGTTGATCGCGTGTACGCGACGCCACTCCGCGTAGCTCGTGGACTCGGGGCTGCCCGCCTCGAGGTTGCCCTCGATACCGGCCGCATTCACGAGAATGCTGATGCGCCCGTGCCGCTCCTCGATCAGGCGTACGAGCTGCGTCCAGCGATCCTCGTCCGTCACGTCGAGCCGCTCGAACTCGGCGCCCATCCCGCGGGCGAGGTTCGCGCCCTGCGCCTCCGCCACGTCCGCGAGGATGACCTCGGCCCCTTCCTCCTTGAAGAGCCGTGCGGTCGCCTCGCCGATCCCGCCCGCTCCGCCGGTGACGAGTGCAAGCTTGCCCGAGAGCCGATTCACCTCTCGATGACCTCGCGCCTATCTTGCGTTCGCCAGATAAAGCTCCTCGAGCACCACCCCGGGCGGCTCCTCGAGCAGCTCGAGCACGACTCCGTCCGGGTCGCGCACGTACACGACCTTCAGACCCGCGAGCGGGCCCTCGCCGACGCCCTGGACGGGGCTCAGCGGCTCGAATCCGGCGCGCCAGACGGATTGGACCACCCGCTCGATGTCGCTCACTTTCAGCGCGAGATGCCAGAACCCGGGATCGCACGAGCGCAGCGTCGAGCGCACGCGTCCTTCGGGCTTGCGATAGCACAAGAGCTCGATGACGTGTCCGGGCGCCCGAACGAACGACACGTCGATCTCCGCGCCCGGGACGCCTGTCACCCTCTCGAACATCTCGCCCGTGCAGTGCACCGGAGCGCTCACCGCAAAACCGAGCACTTCGCGATAGAAGTGGATCGAGCGATCGAGATCGGACACCGTGATGCCGGTATGGCCGATCGAGGAGACGCGTATGGAGGCCATCTCATTTCCTCGCACTGAAGTACTCGACCGGAAGGCCAAGGTGAGACTGTGCCCGGCCCCGCGGCACCCAGGGCTGCGCCGCCGGGTGCACCAGGTACATCTGGATGTCCCGGAAGTAGCGCTGGAGCTTGTGGCCGCGGGTGGTCACCGTCGGCGTCCCGCGGCGAAACACGAGCTCCACCGCGTTGCAGGAGTGGAGGCAGCTCTGTCGGGCCATCGCCCACATCCTCATCGTGTCCGCGGCGCCGATGGGAGTGCCGCTGCGCGCCCAGCGCTCGCAGTACTCGCGGTAGAGCTCGACGGCCGCCTTCATGATGGCCTCGGCCGAGTCGGCGAGCACCATCGCCTCCCCGAGTGCGGCCTGCACATCGCTCTGCTGATAGATGTACAGACTCGGGTTCCCGATCACCTTGCGGGTGCGGATGAGCTGCTCGAACTCCTCGAGCGCCGCGCGCGCCGTGCCCAGCATCATGGCGCTGAAGGTGAGATGGTACGGCCCGCCGACCACTCCGAGGTACATCGGGTTGCCGTGCAATCGCGTCCCGGGGGTGCCTTGCGGGTCGGTCTGCTCGAGGAGGAAATTGCCCCAGGAGAGGTGATGGTCGGGCACGAACACGTTCTCGATCCGAACGGTGTGCGAGGCACTGCCGCGCATCCCGAGGCTCAGGTCGCCACCCCAGTCCTCGAGGATCGTCACCTTCTCGCGCGGCACGAAGAAGTTCACGCTGACGAGCTTGCCGTGCGGATCCGGCAAGAGCGCTCCGCCGCCGAAATGTGTCGCGACCTTCGTGCCCGAGGAGTACGACCAGCTGCCGCTCTCGATGAGGTATCCGCCCTCCATCTTCTTGAACTTTCCCGCGGGCACCGACCGGTGCGAGGCGCGGAAGTCGCCGCTTTGGCCGAAGAGCTCGCGCTGGGCCTGCTCGCCCCAGTGCGAGGCGAGGATCAGGCAGTGCGAGCTCGCGAGCGTGTAGCACCAACCCGTCGAGGGGTGGCCGCGGTAGATCTCGGTGACCACCGCGAGAAACGTGCCGAGATCGAGCTCGTGACCGCCGAACCTCTTCGGCTGCAGGATGCGGTAGAGCCCGGCCTCGAGGAGCTCCCGGTGCACGCTGTCGGAGTAGTAGCCGCGCTCGTCCGCCGCGTCCTGCTGCTCGCGCAGCAGTGGAACGAGCGCCCGCGCCCGCGTGATCAGCGTTTCGGCGGAAATACTCACCTCGCTCACACCTCGATCTCGTGCCCTCGCTTGGGCACGAGCACCGTACGCTCGAAGCTCATGAAGGGCGTGCCGTCGGCCTTCTTCCCGGTGGTCCGCACGGTGACGATGCCCTGTGTCGGCCGGGAAGACGACTCACGCTTGGAGATGACCTCCGACTCCGCGTAGATCGTATCGCCCACGAAGACCGGTGCCGTCAGTCGGATGTCGTTCCAGCCGAGATTGCCGATCGCCTTCTGGCTCACGTCCGAGACGCTCATCCCTACGACGATCGACAGCGTGAGGCAGCTGTTGACGAGCGGCCGGCCGAACTCGGTCCTGGCGCCGTAGGCGTTGTCGAAGTGCAGCGGGTGCGTGTTCATCGTGAGGAGGCTGAACCAGATGTTGTCCGTCTCGGTGATGGTGCGCCCGGGGCGATGCTCGTAAACATCTCCGATCACGAAGTCCTCGAAGCAGCGCCCGAAGCTTTCGCGATATCGCGAAGGGCCGACGGGTTGGGGTTTCATCACCACGGGAGTCTCATCACCATGGCCGTCAGCTCTTCGCCGTGCACCGCTTGCCTGGTGAGTGCGGCAGCACCGCCGCGGTGTCGTCGCCGAGTGCCGAGCACGCCGCAAGCGCGAGACGCTCGCCGTCGATCTTCAGCGGGTTGCTCAGGACCTCGAGATCGGGCCGGTGCGGATGCCGCACCGAGCTCACCATCCCGGCTTCGGCGACGAAGGCGCTGTCGAGAGCCGTGGCGAAATCGAGCACCGGAGCAATCGGCAATCGGCCGTTCAATACGCGAAGCCAATGGCTCGTCGGCATGCGACCGAACTCCTCATCGAGGATCCTCGTGAGCGCTTGTCGATGCTCCCCCCGCGAGCCGGGAGTGACAAACCGCGGATCGCTCCTGAGGTCGGGCCGCTCGAGCGCATCGAGGAGCTCGAACCAGAACTTGTCCGTCATGCACATGAGAAAGATCCAGCCGTCCGCCGTGCGCAGCGTCTGGACTGGCCCTACCGAGAAATGGGCGCTGCGTGGCTGGCGGCTCGCACGCAGGCCCTCATTCAGATACCACATCGCGGTGTAGCCGAGCTGGTGCAGCGCCACATCGAGCAGGCTCACGTCGATATCGCACCCCCGTCCACTTTCGCGCGCACGCAAGAGCGCGGCGAGCAGGCCCACCATCGCGGTGATCCCCGTCATGTGATCGATCATCGAGGGTGCCCCGAAGCGCGCCGGCGGCGCATCTGGCTCCCCGGTGAGATGCATCAACCCGGACTCGGCTTGCATGAGGTAGTCGTAACCCGGCCACGCCGCACGCGAGGTGTCGCGTCCGTAGGCGGAGATGTGCACGCAGACGATGCTCGGCTTGATCTTCCCCAGTGTGGGGTAGTCGAGACCGAGTTTCGCCGGCAGATCACCCCGCAGGTTGTTCACGACCGCATCCGCATCGGCGACGAGCGCGTGGAGCGCGCTGCGTCCGGCTTCGCATCCGAGGTCGAGCTCGATGCTGCGCTTGTTGAGGTTCCAGCTCTGGAAGTATTCGCTGTCGGCAGCGCCGAGCATGAACGGGCCGCCATAGCGCGCCGGATCGCCGCCCGTTGCGGGGTTCTCGATCTTGACGACCTCGGCGCCCAGGCCGGCGAGGAACATCGTCCCATAAGGCGCCGCGGCGAACTGCTCGGCCGAGAGAACGCGGATGCCCGCGAGAGGCTTGCTGGCGCCCATCACGCGACCGGGTGCTGCTTGATCCACTGGCGGGCGATGATGATGCGCTGCATCTCGTTCGTGCCTTCGCCAATGCAGGTGAGCGGCGCGTCGCGGTAGAGACGCTCGATGTGATACTCCTTCGAGTAGCCGTAGGCGCCGTGAATGCGCATCGATTCGGTCGCATTCTCGAGCGCCGCTTCGGATGCGAAGAGCTTCGCCATGCCGGCCTCGAGATCGCAGCGCCGGCCATGGTCGAACGCCTGCGCCGCATCGAGCGTCAGCAGCCGGGCCGCATGTGCTCGCGTCGCCATCTCCGCGAGCTTCAACTGGATCGCCTGGTGCTGGCAGATCGGCTTGCCGAACGTCTTGCGCGTCTGCGCATACTGGGTCGCAAGCCGCAACGCGCCTTCGGCAATCCCGACCCCTCGGGCTGCGACGTTGATGCGACCGAGGGCGAGACCGCTCGTCGCGTGATAGAAGCCCTGCCCCTCCTGCTCGCCGATCAGGTAGCGCGCCGGAATGCGATAGCCCTCGAACACGAGCTCGGCGGAATCGATGCACTTGTACCCAAGCTTCTCGAGCTTGCGGCCGACGGTGAGCCCCGCCTGCTTGGGCGCGATGAACAGGCTCATCCCCTTGTGACGCGGCTCGGCCTGCGGGTCGGTCTTCACCAGCAGCGCGAAGCAGGAGCCCTCGATGCCGTTCGAGATCCACGTCTTCGTGCCGTTGATCACGTAACAGTCGCGGTCGCGCCGGGCGGTGGTGCGGATGCCCTGCAGGTCCGTGCCGGCGTCCGGCT